>ENA-OQIJ01000140-OQIJ01000140.1-human-gut-metagenome-genome-assembly--contig:-NODE-140-length-21297-cov-3.211998_pt1 | contig 21297 bp, 19 predicted proteins | sample MGYA00242582_ERZ504747 | MGnify/ENA primary metagenome ERZ504747 (study PRJEB26092, sample SAMD00036435) | human gut metagenome | host: Homo sapiens | study: EMG produced TPA metagenomics assembly of...
GCTGCTCGAAATCGAGGTGGGCATCACGCGCAACAGCCCCTTCCCCGGCGAGGAGGACGAGGACTTCTACCGCTGGCCCGAGCAGGGGCTCACGGCCTATCAGATGCTCGAGATGTACACGAAGAACGTCGCGTACGAGAACTGCATGGAGGACATCGTCGGCACCGTCGAGGTGGGAAAGAAGGCCGATTTCGTCGTGCTCGACCAGAACATCCTCGACATCGACCCGAAGAACATCTCCGAGACGAAGGTGGTGTACACGGTTTCCAACGGCGACATCGTGTACGAAGCGTAAGGGGCACGAGAGCGAGAGACGAAGGCGCGGAGAACGAGGGGCGCACCCGCACGGGGCGCCCCTCGCCGCATTCGGGCGCATCGGGGTACAATGGGGGGCAACATCAGCGCGGCGTCTGAGGGGACGCGCACCGAGATGGGGGCAGCGATGCACAACGAAACGTTTTCCGCGTAGCGAAGAGGTTCTTCATCGCCACGGCCACCAACGAGCTCTGCAAGAGACGGGATTGGACGACCTCGTCGTCGACGACCTATGCGCCGCGTCGGGCGTGTCGCGTTCCGGGTTCTACCGCGCGTTCCACAGCAAGTACGACATCGCCCCCTGGTGCTTGCAGTTTCCCCTGGAAGAGGGCGTGGGAAAGATGGGGCGCTCGCTTACCTGCCGCGAGGGCATCACCGTGACGCTGGAAATATTCGCCCTGTTCAAAGACTTGTTCAGCGCCGCGAAGAAAACGTCGGAGATGCGCGTCAGCGATACGATGGAAACGCAGCAGGTGGTGGATCTCGTGAAGCGCAACCTGGAGGAATGCCACAGCCTGGCCATCGACGAGACGCTCGATTTCCAAATCAAGTGGGTGACCACGGCGGGGCTGCAGATATCCGAGGAATGGATTGCCGGCTCCATCGACAAGAACCCCGCCGAGCTGGCCGAGCTGTTCGCGCGCTGCTACCCGGCGCCGCTCAGGAAATACCTCGACAATCCGCCCGAGCGCACCGAGGACAGCACCTTCGACCTGAGCAGGCTCGTCACGTCGCTCTTGAAGCGCTAGGCTCCTCGCTCCCGCCGCCCGCCTCCCGGACGGCGATGCGACCCCTCGCAAGCACCGACACGTGCGCCCGCGTGCGTCCCGATGTGGGACACGCGCCCCTTCGTCGTCCCATGCTGAGATGCGCGCGACGCTTTGATTCTTGAGGTTTCCGACTCCCGCCCCGATCATGGAGGCAGATTCCAAGGATGCGGAATCAAGGATGCAAAGGAGAATGGGAGGGGCATCATGAACGGAGCCAACCGAACGAACGAGGCGCTTGAGGGAAAGCCGAATGCAGGGTGCACGCGGAGGAGCTTCCTCAAGGGCATGGGCCTTGCCGGAGCTGCGGCGATGGGCGCGACCGCGCTCGCCGGCTGCGCGCCGAGCTGCGGCAGTGCGGAGGCGACGTCCGCTTCCGCCGAGGTTCCCGCGGTCACGCAGCGGCTGCTCGAACGCGGCGTGCTCGGCGCGAACCTGCCCGACGCGGCGCCCATCATGCCGGTCGACCCGCCCGAGCAGTGGGACGACGAGGCCGACCTCATCGTCGTGGGTCTGGGCGGCGGCGGATTGGCCGCGGCAGGATACGCGGCCGAGCAGGGGCTCAAGGTGATCGCGCTCGAGAAGGAAGCCACCGTCGGCGGCGCGGGACGCCATGCGGCGGGCTACGTCGACATCCTCGGCGGCGCCGAGGCGCAGAAGGCGCTGCACTTCCCCGGCGTGTACGGCGGGGACGATGCCGCCGCCATCCGCGATGCCGAGCAGACCGCGAACTACTCCATCGACGAGAGGTTCCTGCGCACGCTCATCGACAACCATGTGGAAGCCAACGAATGGATCACGGCGTCGGAGGGATGCAACCTCGTGTGCACCGGCGCCGCCTGGAACGATGCGAGCCGCATGGGCGGCGGCGGGACGCAGTACAACGTGCTGGCGCAGGACAACCTCATGAACGCGCTCGAGCAGCGCGCCGTGAAGGGCGGCGTCGACATCCGCACGAACACGGCCGCCTCGACGTTCGTATTCGACGGGAAACGCGTCGTGGGCATCGTCGTGGTCGACGGTAGCGGCACGGAACACTACCTCAAGGCGAAGAAGGGCCTCGTGCTCACCGCGGGCGGCATGGGCATGAACAAAGACCTCATCAAGGCGTACATACCAAGCGCCTACGAGGGCACCGTGCAGGGCGGCCCCATGCCCTTCCACACCGGCGAGGTATTCCGCATGGGCCTGGGCGTGGGCGCCGATTTCTCCGGATTCGACTCCTGGTGCTGCTGGGAAGGCGGGATCGACGAGAGCATCGCGGGCGGCGACGGGCAGTTCTGGCACTACTTCTGGCACGGCGAGCGCCAGCTGTTCCACAACCCGTGGCTCGTCATCGACAAGTACGGGCACCGGCAGCCCTACCATGCGCAGAACGTGCAGGCCGACACGTACAACACCTGCCTCATCGGCGGCATGGGCGATCTGTCCACCACAAGCGCCTGGATGTCGGCGGTGGGCCATCACGTGTACAACATCTGCGACGCCAAGTTCCCGGACGAGATTTTCAAGAAGAACGTCACGCCCGAGGGCATCAAGGATCAGTGTCGCATCCCCCTCAGCGACCCCGCGTTGCTGCCCGACACGAAGGGCCTCGTGACGGCCGATTGGGTGGGCGAAGTGGAGGATGCCGTGGCGCGTGGCGCCGTGAAGAAGGCCGACACGCTCGAGGAGCTGGCGGAGATGCTGCTGCTGACCCCGAGGTGGTGAAGGGAGCCGTCAAGGAGTACAACGCCCTGTGCGAGAAGGGTGTCGACGACGAGCTTGCCATCCCCTACGACCCGAGCTGGCTCAGCCCTATCGACACGCCGCCCTACTACGCGGCCATCGTGGGCGGCCAGATCGGCAAGACGCTGTGCGGGCTGCGCGTGAACGACAACTTGCAGGTCACGAACGAAGACGGCGTTGCCATCGAGGGCCTGTACGCCGGCTTTTCCACGCTGGGCGGCATGGACGGCGAAGGCAACTACGGCTGCTTGGCGGGCAACGGCGGCACGTACTTCGGCGGCGTCGGCAGTTCGCTCATCACGGGATACATCGCCGCGAAGAAACTCATGGAGCTCGAGGAGTAACCCCCTCGACCATCCCCGCCGATCCCCCTCTCCCTATTGCGTCGCGGAGAAGCCATGCGAACCCGAAAGCGCCACCCGCGACGCAATAGGGGGAGCAACAGGAAGCGCACCCCGTGGGGCGCGCTTCCTCGTTGGTGCAGCGTACGGCTAGCGTTTGCCATAGGCGCCCATGGTGCCGTCGCCGCCCATGAGCTTCGTCAGCTCCTCGATGCGATCGAGGGGAAACGGCGGCTCCGTGAGCGGCTTGAGCGCGATGGACATGAGCTTCACGGGATTGTCATCGGCCGCGACGCGGTTCGAGCTGAGATGCCCGCAGCGTCGACACCGGTGAATGACGGCCCACTCCCCTCCCTTGCGCACCCAAACGCCCACCGGGTCCATGATGCCGCCGCAGTCGGAAGCGCGGTCGCCCGGCTCGTCGTCGACATGCAGGCTGCACAGGCAGTTCGGACAATGGTTGCGATGATCGCTGCCCGCGCCGGCCGCCAACGATCGGGGCGGTCGCACTCCTTGCAGGTGAAACTGTCGTCGCACGCATGGGTGCGGTAATAGCCTTTTTGGACTGCTTTCTTTTGTTCTCACGGTTCATGAGATCGACCTTCCTGGACAAGCGGATTACATGCTCAGGTCCGGGAGGTCCCGTCTCGAAGACTATCGAGCGCAAGCCTCCCGGCTGCCGACAATCTCCATCGTGGTTCCATATGACACGAAGCGCTCCGTTTATACGTTGACACCCGCCCATTCGGTTGAGCGGCACGGGGGAATTGTAGCATAAGGCGAACGGGGGGGGTGCCCCGGACCCTTTCCCTATTGCGTCGCGAAAAAGCCATGCGGACCCAAAAGCGCACCCGCGACGCAATAAGAGAGAGGGAGGGGTAATGGGGGGCAAACGCAAAAGCGGGGCGCCATCGCGCCCCCGCTCACCATGCTCTTCGTTCTCAGCCTATCAGTCGTCGATGGGCCACTTGGTGCCGGTTTCGCGCCAATTCTCCCAGGTGAGCGCGTCACCGGTTATCTCCCATTGCCTGATGAACGTGTACTCGTGTTCAGCGCCCACAACCGACGTGGCGTTGTAATGACGGATTCGATCGCTATCGGGAACATCGAACATGTCCATTCCCCCATAGGCGGACCCGTCGCCTCCGGCAGCTTCGAGCAGCGTCGCCGCAAGGTCGACGTGGCCCGTCGGCACCGAGGATATCTTGATAGGCTCGTCGGATCCCCCTGCCTCCGTCGAAGGCTTCACCAGCATCATGGGGCTCGTCGGCTGCGTGATCTCGGCGGCCAGATACCACTCGCCATGATCCGCCGTCACCACAATGGTGGCGTCGTCATAGAGGCCGAGCGCTTTGAGGTCATCCAAATACTCGCTCACGATGCGAAGGGAGCCGAGACCCTGCTCGACGACATCGGTGCCGCTCTCCACCACTTCGACGTCGCGGTTCAACGTGAACGGGGCATGGGTGCCGGCCAGGTGGATGACGCGGAAGCTTCCCTTTTCCCCGAGGTCCGTCGCGGTCAAACCCTGCTCTTTGAGCCGCGAGTAGTACTTCACGTCGTCCATGGTCCACAGCGAGTCCATCGGAATCTCCGAGCTGTTCCCCAGCACGGCGTTGTTCACCTGGTCGGTGTAGAACCAGAACGGCGGCTTCAGCACCCACGGCAGATCGCGGTACAGCGAGCACTTCACCAGCATCGCGACCGCCGACAGGGAGTCAACTTCACGTTCGGGCTGCCTGATGTTCTCCACCTTCTCGGAAAGCGCGCCGATCGCATCGTGGATATCGGTGGCGTACAGGTACGTCTCGTACCCTTGCGCGTTGATGTCGTCGATCAAACCCTGCTGCGTGTACCAATCGATGATCAGCGACGTGGAGAAAGCCTCGTCATCGGCCTCAAGGGTCCGGCCCGTCAGCATCGACGCCATGGCGTAGCGCGTCGGGATCATCGAACCAGTCGAATTGTCGAACCAGGTGAACCCGGTGAACTCGTCAAGGCAACCGGGATCGGCCTCAACGGCCTCCTTCAAATAGCGCGTGTCGAACGTGTCGAGCACGAACATGATGATGTTGTTGTCGGCCGAGACCTCCGAAACTCCGTCCGTGGTGACCGACGGCCTCGCGTCGATGGGGGTCAGCCCGTCCTTCGCCGGAGCCGTGAGGAGAAGGCCCAGACTGACCGACTGGGCGACGATGCCCACCAGGCAAAGCGACGCCATCACGCCCTTGAAAGCCAGCGACTTCTTCAGCGACAGAAACACGGCGAGAGCGATCAAGGCAATCCACACGACGGCGCTCGTCACCGTAATGGCCGTGTAGTCGTCCCAGACAACCTGCGTTCCGTCGGCGGCGGGAAGCGATCCGTTCAAGAACATCGCTTGGATATAGGCGGCGATGCCCACCACCGAAACGATGGCGAAGCACACGTTGAAAGCCCTCCCCCGCACCAGCGAGAGCGCCAAAGCGAGCACGACCGAACCCAGAAGCGCGACGATGGCAAGCGGAATCCAGATGTCCGTCGCCGTGAAGAGCAGGCTGTTCACGCTGCTTGCAACGATTTCCAGGGGACCCACCACGACGAACGTGTAGAACAGCATCAGCGAGGCCGCCAACGCGAACAGGAAACGCGTCGCCCAGCACAGCTTCTCGGGCCTGTTCGCCTTCAGCTCGGTCCTCATTCGCCGAGCTTCCGCGTCCGCGCGCTCGAGGCTCTCCTGATAATCGGATGCGCCGCCGTCGAGCGCGTGCACCGGTTCCTCGACGTGCTTTCCCTCGTTCTCGTCGATGCGGAGGATTCGGAGCAGGTGCTTGCGCACGCGGCGCCAGACGACGCCGAGCACGGCGGAAAGCGCCACCGCAACGCCAGCCAGCGCTTGGATGGTGTAGGTCATGACCGAGGGGTCGACGTAGGCGTAGGCCGGCGACGCGAACCCGAGCACCAAGATGCCGGCGATCAGGGCCGAAAACGCCCCGTCGCACACCACGAGGCCGGCGCGTGAGACGATGCGCTTCGCTTCTCTATTCGCCATGGCTGACCACCTCGAAAGCTTCATCGGCGCTGCCACCCTGCTTCGCGAGCATGCGCTCGAGCAGATAGGCGCCGGCGGTTTCGCCGCCATGCCCCTGATGGTAGATCATATGAGAGCGTACCTCCTCGATACGGTTCTGCCACGTTTCGGGATGAAGGACCATATCCTCCACCACATCGCCCAATCGCTCCAACTCTTCCACGGCCAGCGAAACGCCTATCTGATTGCGGATGGAGATATCGGTCGGCTCGATGCCGAGCTCCTCCCAATCGGGGTTGCTCACCTTCATGGGCGTATCAACGAAAATGGACGGCTTCATGGTGGTAAACGAAAACTCGCAGGCGATTGACGACCAGTCGGTGATGAGCACATCCGCGTCGTACACCGAGTCCGACGTGCTGAAGTCCTGCTCGAAGTAGATATCGTCGCGCGACCACGACGCATAACGCTGCTGCAGCGACTCCCATCGCGCATGGTAACGCTTGGTGTACTCGGGGTGCGGACGCACGATCACGCTGTACCCGCGGCCCAGCAAAGGCTTGATCACCTCGTCGGCGCACAAGTCGAGCAGGCAGTCTTCCTGCCACGACGGGGCAACGAGAACGACAGGGCGCTTGGTTTCAGGCGTTTCGCGCGATGCATAGGCGGCAATCTGCCTGTCGAGCAGGTCGTAACCGCATTCCACCAGATTTCGCGCCGGTAGCCCTCGCAGCTCCTCTGCCCGTTCGAGTTCTCGTTTTTGATGGGGGCCGACGCACAGAATGGTATCGTAGTGGTCGAGGGCCTCCTTCGCGGACACCAAATGGGTGGACGTCATATGATGGAACGCGTACACGTACTCGATGTCTTTGCGAATGTAGGAGCGTTTGATGTAGAAGTTCTCCAGGTCGTCGAGCGTCATCACGGCCACGTCGCAGTCAAGCTTCATCATGAGCGTGATCAGGCGCTTATCGCCGATATAGTACGCAACGAGGCGAGGCTTGCTCTTCTGCAATTCGAAGACCTGATCGTTGGGATCGCTCGTGACGTAGTGGATGTTCACGTCCGAGTTTGCCAGCAGCCACTCAAGAGCGCCTTCGAAATACTTGTAGAAACCGCTGCGTTCCGAGTAAAACACGATGTGCTTGCCCACCACGCTCATGAAGCGCTTATAGTCCTCTTTTTCGCGCTTTGCCAGAGGATCGCGCTTGTACCAAGGGGTTTTCCTCGCCGTGAAAGCGTTGAGTTCGTCCAGCTCCATGCGACTTGCGGCGAGCTCGGTGTAGTCGATGTATTTCGAAGGCCGGATGATCAGGTTGCACAGCGCCTGCACGATGATGGACATGAGGTTCGAGCATATCCAGTAAAAGGCCATGCCGGCTGCTACGTACACGCCGAGGACGAGGGACAACACGATGGAAAGCCCGTTGGTGGTGTTCTTTTCCATCTTGGACTGCTCGCGTTGCAGGGGGTTGATCCTGTTCTGAGCGAAGCCCATGATCACAGCGGACAAGCCCGCCAAGAGCGGCATGATCCACGAAAGCCCGCCGTCTTCCACCGGAACCATTCCCAAGAACTCGGTTCCCGGGGCGCCGTGATCGGTGATGCCGTGAATCACTTCGACCAACCCGAACAGGACGATGATCTGCACCGCCAACGGAATGAGCGAGAGCAGCGGATGGTAATGGTGCTTTTTGTTCAGCAGGGTTTGCTTCTCGCCGAATGGTCTCGGCGTCGCCGAAGTACTTCACCTTGATGCGGTTGAGCTCGGGCATGATCTTGACCATGACGATGCTGTTCCACTGACACCAAAGCGACAACGGCATCAGAACGATCTTGATGATGACGGTGAACAGCAAAATGGCCATCCACCAGCTTCCCGTCAGATCGTAGCAAGGCTGCACGATATACGAGAAAAGATGCGCAAGCGCTTCAAGCATGGTTGTCTTCCTATATCCCCCTCGCGCAGAAGCGCGGAACCGTCAATCGATGAATCAAACGAGCAACACGCTATTATACACAAGAGCACCGTCGGCGTGTCGGGCAGGGCTAACATCCTGATCGGGCCGCAAAAAACCGCCGCGGGATGCGGCGGTTCAAGTGACAACGGCTGATCGGGCTGCCTACTCGTCGAGGGCGGCTGCTATCTCGTCGGTGATGTCCATCACGTGGTAGACGTTCTGCAGATCCTCGAGTTCTTCGAGGCGGTCGATGAGGCGCATGACCTTGCGCGCGTCGGAGACGGTGACCGTCGCCGGAGTTGTCGGCATCATGGTCATCTCGGCGCCCTTCGTGACGACGCCTGCTTCCTCGAGGGCCTTCTTCACGGCCATGAGATCGCTCGGGCCCGTATAGACGATCCACTCGTCGTCGGCGTCCTCGTAGTCGTCGCCGCCGGCCTCGGCCACGGCGAGCATGAACTCTTCCTCATCGGCCGCGGCGCCGTTCGGCTTCACGGGATTCTTCTTGTCGCCGGTCTCGACCTCCTTGGGAACCATGATCTGGCCCTTGCGCTCGAACTGGAACGCGACGGAGCCGGACGTGCCCAGGTTGCCGCCCGCATGGCTGAACGCGGCGCGCACATCGGCGGCGGTGCGGTTGCGGTTGTCGGTGAGCGCCTCGCACAGCACGGCGACGCCGGCCGGGCCGTAGCCCTCGTATACGACGGTCTCGTAGTTCGCGGCGTCCTTGCCGGAACCGAACGCCTTGTCGATGGCGACTTTGATCTTATCCTTCGGCAGGGAGTAGCCCTTGGCCTTTTCGATAGCGGCCGCAAGCGACGCGTTGTTGTCGGGGTTCGGGTCGCCGCCTTCTTTCGCGGCCACCGTGATGTTGCGGCACAATTTGCTGAACAGAGCGGAGCGCTTTGCGTCCACCGCTGCTTTACGATGCTTGGTTGTAGCCCACTTAGAATGCCCTGACATATACGTCCCTTCCACATAGCAATATCAGCCGATAATATTAGCACATGTGTCAAACGCCCCGCTTCCCCTCCGCACGGTCTTCAAAAACGCCGTGCGGCCCGAGCGCATCGTCTGGCCGCGCCGCTCCCCCAACACGCCGGCCTTCCAGCCACTCCGCCACGGCGCTCATACCCTCGCCGGTGCGGGCGCTCGTCACGAAAATCTCGAGGCGCGGGTTCAAAGCCCGGGCATGCTCCTCGAGCGCGGCCAGGTCGAAATCGGGGTTCAGGGACAGGTAGTCGCTCTTCGTCACGACGAGCGCGTCCACCACGGCGAACATGGGCGGGTACTTCAGCACCTTGTCCCATCCCTCGGGCACCGACAGCAGCATGATGCGCGTGTGCGCGCCGGTGTCGAAGTCGGCCGGGCACACCAGGTTGCCGATGTTCTCCAAGAACATCCAGTCGAAGGCCGCGCCCCCGAAGGCCTCCCACGCCATCTCCACCATGCCCATCTCCACATGGCACACGCCGCGGGTGTTGAGCTCCACCGACGGCACGCCGGCCTCCTTGATTTTGAGCGCGTCCACGTCGCTCTCGAGGTCGGCCTCGATGACGCCGATCGCCGGGAGATTCGCTCCCGCCCGCCCCGCGCGCCCCCGCAGCTCCTCGATCAGCGCGAGCAACAGCGTCGTCTTGCCCGCGCCCGGCGAAGCCATCACGTCCACGAAGAACGTGCCATCCCGCTTGCGAGCCGCGCGGAACGCATCGGCCGCCTCGTCGTTGGCAGCCAGGATATTCCTCTTCACCTCTATGACGCGCGTCTGGTCCATAGGAAACCTCCTCGATCTCAAAGCGCCGAGTCCGCCTCCGCAGAGCGGGCACCGGCCCGGTTAAGTCATGCATCAATAGTAGCGAACCTCGGGACCCTGGCCGATTCATAATGAGCATCGCTTATGCAAATCCTGCGAGGGCCGTCTCGGCCGTTCGAGAGGGAGCCCCGCGCGAATCCCCTCCCTCGCGCACTGCGCTTAGAACTTGAACGCGTCGGCCTCGGTGCCGCGGCCGATGAGGTTATGTTCGAAGCGATACGCTGCCTTGAGGTTGTAGTCGTCCTGCAGGAGATGGGGCATCTCGAGGATCTCGTCGTCGGGACGCTTGGCCAGCTTGCGCGCGCTTTGCGGGCAGACGTAGGCGCACTGGCCACAGCGCTGGCACAGATGGTCGGTCACGCGGGGGCCGCCATTGTAGTTGTCCATCGTGATGGCTCCCATCGGGCAGCGATCGGCGCAGGTGCCGCACGTGATGCAGGAGGTGAAGTTGACCTCGAGCGCATAGTGCGTTCGCCCGACGAACGCGGACTGCTTCTGCAGCTCCTCCCATCCGCCGAGCGCTTCCGCCCCGGCTTCCCACTGAGCCGTGATGCCGCAGATCTTCGGGTTGCATTGGCACACCCACGCATGCTCCTTGCCGTAGAGGCAATGGAGGATGAAACCGTCGTCGCGGGACTTCTGGAGGATTTCAAGCGCCTCCTTTTGGGTGATGCGACGACCCAACCCGAGCGAGACCAGGTATTCGGCATCGTCGCCCATCGCGAAGCAGGTCTCGATGCGGTCGCCGTTCGAGTCGCGGAACTCGCCTTGGTCGCCGCGCATGAAATCCTCGAACGTCGGGTACGGCTCGCCCTTCTCGTGGCACTCCAGCACATAGGGATAGTAGCGGCACGAGCACGGCTGCACGGCGATGTAGTCGTGATCCTTGATGACCGCCTCGATGTCGTCGTAGGCGAGCAACTCGCTCTCCTCGGACACGACCTCCCTGTTCAGCGGCACCGAGTAGAACACCGGCGTGCCGGCATACGCGTGATCTTCTGCCAGGCCGGCACCTCCGAGAGGCCAATCGAAGCCGTCCGGATCGGCGTAGTACTCGTCGCAGTAGCTGTACGTGTTGACGCCTTCGGCATAGCCGGGGATGTTGTACGTGACGCCCTCGGTCCGGGTGCGGAACGGCAACCAGCCAGCCTTGCTGAACAGCTCGCACAACTCCTTGCATGCTTCGTAGGTGCGGCCTTTGCCCTCTTTCTGCGACTTGGCGTAGAACTCGTTGGCCGTGAACTCCACACCCCACGGCATGTCGAGATAGGCCTCCACCTGCTCCTCGGTGAACAGCTTCATGGGGCGCTTGAACATCGTGTCGTTCAGGCCCTCGCCGCAGCCGAAGCCGTGCGCATGGATGAGAGCGCGCATCTTGACGTAGCACGCGGGCACGACCGAACCGTCTTCGTTCACCCACTCGGTTTGGGAGTCGACGTACTCCTTGCGACGGCGGTTGAGCTCCTCGAGCGGCATGGTGGAACCGCCGAGGGCCGCGATGTGCTCGGGCGTGCCGCGCCACACGGTGCCGTCGCTCAGGACGACCTCGGAAACCTGACCCGCACCGCCTTCGGCCGCGTTCGCGCTCATGGGAGCGCACCCGGACAGCGCGCCCACGGCTCCCATCGCGCTCATGGCCCCCATCATGCCCAGGAAGTTCCTTCTGCTGATCTCCTTCATCTGCATCTCCTTATCTTCTCGCACGATCGACTCGCGTGCGAACTGTCGTTATCCGACCTGCTCGAGCCGAGCGTCCCCCGCCACCCGTATGCGGTCGATGGTGAACTCCATGCCCGCGTGCAGCCGGTACTGGCGCTCGGCTGCGCAATGCGGGCACACCCAGGTGCTCGCGTCGCGGACGTTGAGAGGGAACACGGTGCCGCAGCACGTGCAGCGCACCGTGTAAGGAACACGCCTGATGACAAGCTTCGCGCGCTCGGCGACGGTGCCGCGCGCCAGAAAGGCGAATAGCCCCTGCATAAAGCTCTCGACCACGTCGCGTCCCCTGCCGATGGTGAGAAGAACCGCCCCCACCTCCTTCGCGCCGATATCCTCCGCGTGCTCGAGCACCGCCTCCACCACGTTGTGCACCAGAGCCCATCTCGTGCATGTCCGATTCCTCCCCATGTCGCTTCGCATCCCGCCGTTGCGGCTCGCATGATGCGCCCCGAACGGGGAACGCGGGAAGAACCTTGATGGGCGTATTTGGAAATACCCTTTTGGGCGTAGTCCCATCAGGCCCGATGGGAAGGCTTCCACGTGCTATGCGCGGAAAAGGAGCCCAGGACGCTAGGCTTCGTCGTTTGAGGCGAGCTGCATGAGCTCTTTGTAGGAGTGGATGTCGCACTTCTTGTAGATGGCGCCGATGCGCGACTTGATGGTCCACGGGCTGAGGCACATCTCAGCGGCGATCTGCTCGCGGTTCAGGCCACGGAGCAGATGGTCGAGCACCTCGGACTCGCCTGCGCTCAAACGGTACCTCTTCGCCATGCGCTCGCGCTGCAGAGCGATGTTCGCTTCGTACCCCTCGTTCTCGGGCAGCGTCCCCAGCGTGAACACCAGCGCGCCGCTCGAGCGGCTCGGCAAGAACGGTATGACGACGAGCACGGCCCACATCGACGCGATGACGACGATCCACCAAGCCGCCTCCCCGCCGATCAGCGTTTGCGACAACCAGAAGATCGCCCCCGAGACGCAGACGGCGCCGATGAACGTCGCGTAGTTGGCCGCGAACACGTCAGCCAGAGGCTCCCCCTCTTCGCAGCATACGTCGATCGAGAAGACGATGACCGATATCTCCCCTACCATCATAACGGCGCTACACAGCGGATAGAACAGGGAGGGAACCGATTCGAAGAGGAGCGGCAGCGCGACGAGCACCGCGCCGCACGCGACGATGGAGAGCCTGATGAACATACCGAACCGCACCCCACCCTGCGCATGCCCCGCCTGCATGGCGACGGCGATGGCGATGAGCAGCCCGAACGTGACGAACATGCTGATGACGGTTTCCACCGACCAACCGCCCCCGAACAGAAGCAAGCTGCCGGCTTGAGCCACTCCCCATGAGAAGCCCAAGCACACGAGCACCGAGACGGAGTGAACCGTGAGGCGGTAGCCCCTCGCATCGCCGTCGACCCGAGGAACGGGTTGCTGTGCCGACGGGTGGAAGAACACCACTTGAATGAAAGCCGACAGCACCGAGCATGCCGCCATGAGCACGGAGTACACGTACGGCACGCCATCGAAGACCGACACCGCGCCCATCACAATGGGGCTGAGCGCATAGCAGGGAACGAACGCGGCGATGAAGCCCCGGCGGTCGCAGGCACTACTGAGATCGAGGAACCTTCCGACCCAGAACAGGAGGGGCTGCGCGTAGATCGCCCCGGCAAGCAGGGAGAGCACGCTGCGGACGGCGGTGCCGGTGGGCACGTCAACGGCGGCGAGCACCGGTTGGGCCGCCCAGCACAAGAGGGCCGTGGCAACGTAGGCAAGCGCCCCGGCCACCTGCCTCCGCCTCGGGTCGCCTTTGCGAGCGGAAAGCTTCATCATCAGGCATCCCAACGCCGTCCCGAGCATGAACGAGGTCTGGACGAGAAGGATGGAGTCCCATGAGAACGCATGCCCGATCGGTCCGGAGACGAACCCGAGCGGCCCGCCGCCGTAGGTGACGACGAACAGCCCGAAGCCGAGCCAGGGGAGAACCCGCGTGCCCGTGCCGCGTTCGGCCCATACTCTGAAGTCCACGTCGTTCCCCGTCCCCCTGCGGTGTGTCCGACCTGCTGATCAGCATGGGATTGTAGCACATGTCAGCAACGGACGATCACATGCGAAACGCCTCGTTCGCCCATCGCCCATGCAGAATGCGAATCGGCTATGCACGTACTGTACGACCAGGAAGAACACGTACGCCGCGATGCGAATTTCACATAGCGGCGCGCCGTGCATGCGGAACCCGCATCGCGTATGCAGAACACGACAACCGCAACGGCCCGCCCGCTGCGTAGCATAGGCGGTGTCCGAGCGAACCGAGCAGGAAGGGGCCCGACCATGCACGAGATGGCTCTCATGCGCACCGTTGTCGATACGGTGCTCGACTACGCAGGCGAAGTGGACGCCGTGGAAGTCAAAACCGTGTACCTCACCATCGGCCTCAACCGCGACGTGGTGGAGGCGTACATGGACAGCATGTTCGCCTTTCTGGCGCGTGGGACCATCGCCGAGCATGCCGACCTCGTCGTCCGCCGCACGCCGTACACGGTCGCGTGCAACCAGTGCGGCCGCATCTTCCATATCGATGTCTACGATGCGACCACCTGGGTGTGCCCGCGCTGCAAGGCGGAGCGCGACTACAAGCTGCATTCCGGCATGGAGTTCGCCATCAACAACATCGAAGTCGTGCTTCCGGAGCAGGCCGAAACCCGCTCGCAGGAGCTGGCAGGCTAGAAGGCCAACAGGGAAAGGAGGAGGGATATGGACACGGAAGGGGTGTTCACCGTCGGGGTGTCCGGCATGGGGCCGGCGCTGTCGCCTCAAGGCGAGCGCATCGTGAACGCGAAGATGGAGGCGCGCAACCGCATGCTCGACGACCTGGAACGGCGCGGGTTGAACGTGGACGCCCTGACGCACCGCCACCGCGCATGCAACCAGGACTGCAACCAACCCGCATCCGACGCGCCCGCGCAAAGCGAGCCAGACACGCTCGCCGCAGCGCACGCGCGCATCCAGGCACAGGAGCACCAGCTCGAGCATCTGCGGCACCTGTTGGCCGTCCAGGAGAACAAGGTTCTACTGCTTCGAGAAGCCCTCGAAGCAGCCCGCAGCGAGACACGCGAAACCAGGTGAGGCCGGGCGTCCCGCACGCCCGCCACGCACGACCGGAGAAAAGGAGAGAGCATGGATGAGACGACCTTGGAGCAGGGGAAGACGCTGAGCCGTCGCGGCTTCGTGACCGCCGCCGGCGTCATGGGCGCCATGGGAGCGCTCGGCGCGCTGGGCTGCACGCCCCAGGAGGCCGCCGAGAAGTCGACCGACGCCGCAAGCGACGCGGCGGAAGGCGCGTGGCACGGCGTGGCCGACGAGGTGACGGACGGCATCACCGTGAACGTGCCCGGCAAGCCCGTCGACGACGGCGCCTACCACGTCACGTTCAACGGAGGTCCCTTGACCGCCGCCGAGCAGCACGCCGCCGTCGACTCGTACGACTGGCGCACGAACCGCCTGACCGCTTCGCAGATTGCCGAGGACGCCCGGCAAACATCCGACGAAGAAGCCAAGAACATCCTGTTCAACGAGCCCGAGATCACCCAAGCTACGTCACGGAAAGCGGCAAGGTGATACCCGCAGTGTACATCGCGCTGCGCAACCGCCTGCTGCGCGTGGGCCAGGGCGTCGGCAGCGAGATCCATGAGAACGCCTGGGACTTCCTCATGCAGGAGTTCACCGAAGACGAGGCCGCCTTCTATATCAAGCTGCCGAACTTCGCCTACTTCACCGCTGAAGAGGCTGGCGAAGCGACGGGCCAGTCGGCCGAGGAGGCCGGCGCCGCCTGCGAGGACCTGAGCTATCGCGGCCTGCTGAACCGCGTCCATCGCGCGGGAACGAAATACTATCATGTGCTGGCGTTCGCGCACGGCATGCTCGAGTTCATGATGAACCGCTACGACGAGGACGGGTTCTGCGACTCCGTCTTCGGCATGTGCGGGGCCGACTACGGCTACCAGTCGCGCAACCAAGGCTCGCCGATGTACTTCCCCATTCCCGCCGAAGCCGACATCGTAGGCGACACGGAAATCCTGCCCAACCACGACTGGAACGAAATCGTGGACCGCTACGACACGCTGTGCGTGGCACCGTGCCAGTGCCGCACGTTCACGCCCATCCGCAACGGCCAGAAGCCCGGCGACTGGTGCGACCATCCCATGGAGACGTGCATCGCCACCGGCGAGCAGGCGCAGTACTACATCGAGAACGGCATCGGCCGCCAGATCGACAAGGACGAATGCCGTGCGATCCTGCAGAGGGGCGTTGACGCCGGCATGGTCATCGAGGTCATGTGCACCGCCGAATGCGACGTCATCTGCCAATGCCACGGCGACTGCTGCGCCATCATGCGCGGCTTCATCTCCCTCGACGGCGACGTGGAGAACTACCGCTTCCTGTCGCACTACGAGCTGCAGGTGGACCACGACACGTGCATCGCATGCGGCTCGTGCGCAGCGCGCTGCCCCCTGTTCACCATCGAGATGACCGACGCCGGCCCCGAGATCGGAAACCTGTGCGTGCGCTGCGGCCAATGCGCCACGGTGTGCCCGACAGGGTCCCGCAAGCTCTTCGCGCTTCCCGAGGAAGATCGCTTCCCTCTGCCGAAGGACATGGTGGACGACTATTATCAGAAGGGTCTTGAGCGCGCCAAGCGCGGCTACATCAACGACTTCGACCCCGCCAAGCTGCAAGCCTAGCACCATCCTGCGCCCGAGCCCTCCCCCTCCTTCGGCTCGGGCGCGCTTTTTTTGAAGCACCTGCGCTGCGCAACGAAGTTTTCGCTGGTAAAATACGCTCAAGGCGCATATACACGGCATTGGAGGGGACCCATGCTCGACTTTTCGCGCGAATTCCTGGTGTTGGCGAAGCACGCCAATTTCGTCAAAGCGGCTGACGAGCTGCACCTATCGCAACCCAGCCTGACACGCCACATCGCAAGCCTTGAGCGCGAGCTGGGCTTTCGCCTGCTCAATCGAGGCACCATGGCCCTCACCACCGCAGGACGCTTCTACCTGGGTGCCATCACCGGCCTTGTCGGCGAACTCGACGAAATCGTTGAGCAGGGGCGGCGCATCGACGCCGAGTGCGACACGGGCTTGTCGGTGAACGCGATATCGTCCTCGAACAACCAGTGGATGGACATCGTCTACGAGAGCATGTCGCTGCTGCAGAGCAGGCATCCCTACGCGCCGCCCGCCCATCTGTTCGACGACGATCAGCTCACCATCGCCTCATCGGTGTTCCTGGAAAAGGCCGACGTGGGCGTCGTGTTCAGCATGCCGGCCGACCTGCCCGAAGGCTTCGCCTGCGAGCTGCTGTTCGAGCTGCCGCTGCTCGCGTGGCTCCACAAGGACAATCCCCTGTCGCAACGCGCAGGCATCACCTTGGAGGATCTCAAAGACTGTTACCTGGTCAACCCGTCCACGCCCAACCTGCTCACCACGTTCGAAGGGGCCGTCGAGACGTTTCGCAAGCACGGGCTGGAGCCGAAGCACCGCGTGCGCACGCTCACCGAGTTCGATCGCATCCCCTTCACGCTCCAACCAGACGAGATGCTGTTCAAAACCGCGAACGCCGCGCACATCCCCATCCCCGCCACGTTCCTCGCCGAGGCGCGCTTCGCCGACCCCGGGCCGAAGTACCAGGTGTACCTCTTGTACCGCAAGGACGCGGGCAACCCGCAGACGACCGAGTTCGTGAAGATCTGCCACGACGTAGCCGCCACGAGGTCGCTCACGCGCACGCCTTGATCAGCGTCCCGTGACAGGTCGGCGACGGGACGCCTACGGATCGCATAATCGGATGCTTCCCCTCATCCTTGCTCATACAATCAGGCAGACGGGCCGCGACGGCCCATCGTCGTGCCTATGAAAGGAGCACTGCCATGAAGGGAAACCCGGAACTCATTGACCGGCTGAACTATCTGCTTGCCGGAGAACTGACCGCGATCAGCCAGTATATGGTGCACGCGGAAATGTGCGAGGATTGGGGCTACGATCGTTTGAGCGAGAACTTCAAGAAGCGTTCGATCACCGAGATGCATCACGCCGAGCGCTTGATCGAGCGCATCCTGTTCCTCGAGGGCACCCCCATCGTGTCCGAGCTCAACCAGTTCTGCATTGGCTCCGCCGTGCCGCAGCAGGTGGACAACGACCACGCAATGGAGCTGCAGACGGTGAAGGATTACAACGAGGCCATCGTGCTCGCGGGCAAGGTGCTCGACTACGCCACGCGCGACGTCCTCGAGGCCATCCTCAAGGACGAGGATCGTCACGTCGACGAGCTCGAGGACCTGCAGGACCAGATCGAGCAGATGTCGCTGCAGATCTTCCTGTCCACGCAGAACTAGCTCGCCCGTCCGGGACGTGCCCTGCACTTTACCGGGATAAAGTGCACACCTGCTGAGTTGTTGTTGACAACGGGATACGCGCTGAGCACTATAAGAGGATGTATCGAGAACCGGCGACGAGCCGCGCGCCAACGGAGCCGCCTGCCATCCCCGAAGGAGACCTCATGCGCTACATCCACTGCCTCAACAACATCTCGGCATACGGCACCGACCTGCTCAGCGACGAATACGAACTCACCGACGCCCTCGGCCAGGCCGAGGGCGTTCTCGTGCGCAGCGCCGCCCTGCACGACACGGAGTTCCCCGAGAGCCTGCTCGCCATCGCCCGCGCGGGCGCCGGCGTGAACAACATCCCGCTCGACCGCTGCGCCGAAGAGGGCATCGTGGTGTTCAACACCCCCGGCGCGAACGCGAACGCCGTGAAGGAGATCGTGGTGTGCGCCCTCATGCTGGGCAGCCGCGACATCGCCGGCGGCATCGCCTGGTGCCGTCACAATGCGAGCGACGAGAACATCGCGAAAGCCGCCGAGAAGGCCAAGAAGGCGTTCGCGGGTCGCGAGGTGAAGGGCAAGAAGCTGGGCGTCATCGGCCTCGGGGCCATCGGCGCCGAGGTGGCCAACATCGCCATCGAGCTGGGCATGGACGTGTACGGCTACGACCCTTACGTGTCGGTGGGCGCCGCGTGGCGCATGTCGAGCGCCGTGCATCACGTGACGAACCTCGACGACATCTTCCGCACCTGCGACTACATGACCATCCACGTGCCGGCTATAGAAAGCACCATTGGCATGATCGACGAGCGCGCCTGCTCGCTCATGAAGGACGGGGCGGTGTTCCTCAACTTCTCGCGCGACACGCTCGTGAACAACGAGGCCATGGCCGCTGCGCTGTCCTCGGGCAAGGTGCACGCCTACATCACCGACTTCGCCACGCCCGAGGTCATGCAGATGGACGGCGCCATCGTGCTGCCGCACCTGGGAGCTTCCACGGCCGAGGCCGAGGACAACTGCGCCATCATGGCCGTGCGCGAGCTTATGGACTACCTGGAAAACGGCAACATCGCGAACGCGGTGAACTACCCCGCCTGCGACATGGGGCCGGTGCCCGACGGCCTGCGCCGCGTGGCCGTGCTGCACGCCAACGTGCCGAACGCCATCGCGCGCATCACAAACGTCTTCGGCGACGCGGGCGTGAACATCGAGAACATGATGAACAAGGCGCGCGGCGACAACGCCTACACGATGCTCGACCTCGACGCCGGCACCCCCGGCCACCCGGACGACGCTATCGACCGCCTGTCGGCCATCGAGGGCGTCCGCCGCGTCCGCGTGGTGAAGTAGGGAACGCTCGCAGCCCCCGCGTTATGCAAGCGGCACCGGATTCCCGGTGCCGCTTTTTCATGCCGGCAGCAGCACGTTGAGGGCGCGGGGCTCGATGGACACGTCGAACGTCGTGGCTTCGATGAGCTCGCCGTCCATTTGCGCGGGCGGGACCTCGTCGAACTCCACGTGCAGCGTGCGGACGCGGCGGAATTCCATCTGCTTGAAACCCGTGTGGCGGCCGCTCTTCGCAAGCGCGAAGATGAGCGCCGCACCCGCGACGCCGATGGGCGGATGGGCGATGCAGACGTCGAACAACCCGTCGTCGAAGCGCGCGTCGGGGCAGATCTTGAAGCCGCCGCCGTACGAGGGGCCGATTTGCACCGCGAACGTGATGGACGCACCGGCCACGGGCGCGCCGCCGTCGAACGAGGCCGTGTAGCGGCGCGCGTCGAGATGGTGCAGTAGCTGGTCGATGCCCGCTTCCGCGTAGAGGATGGTGCCGGTGCGCCCCGTGCGCTTGCGGCGCTCCACGGTGTCGAGCGCGATGGCCGCGTCGAGGCCGAACGAGAGGGTCTCCACGAACCAATGGCCGTTCACGCGCCCGAGATCGGCCGGATGCGGCGCGGCGTTCAGCAGCTGCGCGCAGGCGTGCTCCACCTTGCAGGACATGCCGAGCGTGCGCGCGTAGTCGTTGCCCGACCCACCGGCACGATGCCGAGCGCCGGGCGAACGTCGGCGGTGCGCTCCGATGAGGCCACCCGGCCACCGTCGTCGGATGATGCCGTCGCCGCCGAGCGCGAGCACGGTGTCGTAGCCGTCGGCCGCGGCCGCCAGCGCCACGGCGTGGCCGGGCCGCTCGGTGAGCACGACGTCGAGCGCCTGCTCGCCCACGGCCGTCCGCAGCAGACGCGCGGCCTCCGTCGCCGCGTCCGCCCCGCGTCCGTTCTGCGCTGCCGGGTTCGCGATGAGCAGCATCGTTCCCAGTTGAGATGGCATGTGGCTCCTTCGTATCGGGTGCGCCTATTATACGGCTTCCGTCTCGTCCGGCGACATGCGCATCTTCCCGGAAGACCGAAGTTCTCGCGCAATTCTTACACGATCCTTTCTCTCTCCCGACGCGCTTCTTGCACGGCTCTTACGTCCCTCTCCTACGATGAAAGACGCCGTCGCACACACGCGACCTCCCCGTATTGTCGATCGAAAGGACATCATGAATCCCCAACAGCTCGCGACCGCATACGACCGCGGCACGTTCGGCGTCTCGCGCCGCTCGTTTCTCAAGCTGGCCGCCATCGCCGGCGTGTCGGCCGCCGGAGGCATGCTCATCTTCCCCGAGCAGCGGGCCGAAGCCGCGTTCACCCAGCCTGAACACCCGAACTGGCCCACGCTCCCGGGTTCGCGCGTGCGGTTCACCGTGCATAGCGACACCCACGTCGGCGCAAGCTCGAGCAACAACTACCGCGACAAAATCCCCGCGGCCTTCTCCGCCATCTACGCTCTCGCGCCCGACGTGAACGCGCACTTCTTCGTGGGCGACTCGGCCGACACGGGACACCCCGACCAGTACCTCGAGCTTGCGCAGCTGCTGAACGCGAACGTGCGCAAGCCGGTGGGCATCGTGATGGGCAACCACGAATACTACAACTGGAGCGGCAACAAGCAGAACGCCCAGGATGCGTTCAAGACGTTCCTCTCCGCGGAGCTCAACGTGGCCGGCTCGTTCCAGATGCCGGGAGGGCCGAACGAAGGCCAGGTGGATGCCGACTTCATCGTGGGCGGCTATCATGTGATCGCCGCGGCGCCCGAACCCGGAGGCTACGACAACAGCTGGTACGGGGCGAAGCGCGACTGGATCCTCGAACGCTGCAAGGCGGCCGCGGACGAAGACCCCGCCAAGCCCATCTTCCTCTTCACCCACCACCCC
>ENA-OQIJ01000141-OQIJ01000141.1-human-gut-metagenome-genome-assembly--contig:-NODE-141-length-21173-cov-3.361304_pt1 | contig 21173 bp, 23 predicted proteins | sample MGYA00242582_ERZ504747 | MGnify/ENA primary metagenome ERZ504747 (study PRJEB26092, sample SAMD00036435) | human gut metagenome | host: Homo sapiens | study: EMG produced TPA metagenomics assembly of...
CCTTACCACATGAAGAAATTCTTAGCACTGCTTCTGACGCTGGCGCTGCTGGCAGGGCTGACCGCCTGCAAGGATACGGAGGCTGCCAGCGCCGCGCAGGAGCAGCACACTGTAACCGCCCCGACGAACGACGCGACCTTTGTCTACCAGCCCGATGACCCGGCGGCCACACTGCCCGGCGGAGAGTCCGTCGTGCTGGTGACCGGCCCCGGCGGCACGGAATCCGGCGAGGATGCCATGCTGTGGCAGGGCATACAGACGTTCGCCAACACGTACGGCTATACCGCCGACGCCCAGACTGCCGCGGGCAGCACCGCAGACGAGGCCGAGGCCGCCCTGCGCGCTGCCGCCGAGAGCGGCGCAAAGCTCGTGGTCTGCCGCGGCGACACCATGGGCGCGGCGCTCTACCGTATGCAGGAAAACTACCCGGACGTCCACTACCTGCTGTTTGACAGCGAGCCCCACAGCGACGACTATAGCGCTTACAATACGGCCAGCCTTGTCCATTGCGTCCTTTTTCAGGAGGAACAGGCCGGGTATCTGGCCGGGTACGCCGCTGTGACCGATGGCTACACCACGCTCGGCTTCATCGGCGCGCGGGAGATACCGGGCATTGTGCGGTACTGCACCGGCTTTCTGCAGGGCGCGGAGGCCGCTGCAGAGCTGCAGGGCGAGTATGTCACCCTGCAGACCTGGTTCACCGATACCTATGAGAATAACGACGCCATTACCCAGCGGATGATCGACTGGTATAATAACGGTACGTCGCTTATTATGGTCAGCGGCGGCAACCTGTACGAGGGTGCGTCCGGCGCCGTCAACCAGACCGGCGGCAAGGCGATCACGACGGATTACGACAACACAGAGTTGGGGGACCGCGTGCTGGGCAGCGCCATCAAGTGCTACAACGCTGCCGTGCAGCGTCAGCTGTACACCTTCTTTGCGGCGGACACCTGGAATGGCCAGACCGGCGGCCAGACCGAGAAGGCCGGCTTCACGAACGGCGAAGTCGCGCTGGTGGCCGGGGCGCCCTGGCGGTTTGACAGCTTCACGCAGGACGACTACCGCGCGCTGTATGAGGATCTGCGCACCAGCGTCCTGAAGGTGGATGCCTACTCGGATCTGGATACGCTGCCGGACACCCCGAACGTCACGGTGGACCGCCTGCCGTAACCCCCCACTTGGGACCCCCTCTGTGAGAGGGTTCCGCCCCTGCGGGACACCTCCCTCGCCGAGAGAGGCAGGAGGCTGCGCTTTGTTATGCTTTTGTAATGTTTTTTACGCGTTTTGTCATTGAATTAACAGCGCAAATGCGGTATACTGAAAGCAATGCGGCAGGGAACCGCCCTGCTGCGCAACTGAAAACAACCTAAGGAGATCAAAACCATGAAAAAGTTTCTCGCTTTTGTAATGGCTGCCAGCATGGCGCTCTCTCTGGCTGCCTGCGGCGGTTCTTCCGCCAGCACCGCCACGAGCACCACAACGGAGGCTACCTCTGAGGCTGCCGCTTCCACCACCGGCAGCAAGACCGATGTCGCCTTTGTTACCGACGTCGGCAACATCGATGACCAGTCCTTCAACCAGTACACCTGGCAGGGCGTGCAGGATTTCTGCTCTGCAAACAGCCTGAACGCCAACTACTACCGTCCCACCGAGGACTCCGACGCCGCCCGTCTGGAGCAGATGGACAACGCTGTCAACGACGGTGCTAAGTCCATCGTCGTCGCTGGCTACCTGTTCGGCACTGCCATCGCCGAGGCTCAGGAGAAGTACCCTGACGTGCAGTTCCTGGCTCTGGACGTTTCCGCCAGCGACCTGGGCGACAAGACTCCCACCGCCAACACCGCTCTGATCACCTATAAAGAGGAGCAGGCCGGCTACCTGGCCGGTTATGCCGCTGTCTATGACGGCTACAAGGAGCTGGGCTTCCTGGGCGGCATGGCTGTCCCCGCAGTTATCCGCTACGGCTACGGCTTCGTGCAGGGCGCTGACGCCGCTGCCAAGGAGATCGGCGCTACGGATGTCAACATCAAGTACTGGTACTCTGGCGGCTTCGCAGCTACCGATGAGGTCAAGAACAAGATGGACGGCTGGTACTCCGAGGGTACCGAGATCGTCTTTGCCTGCGGCGGTCCCGTCTGCCAGAGCTGCGACGCTGCTGCGCAGGCCAACGGCGGCAAGATGATCGGCGTTGACGTTGACCAGTCCGGCCAGTTCGACACGGTCATCACCTCCGCTATGAAGGGTCTGGCCGAGTCCGTGAACGAGGCTCTGACCGATGCCTTGAACAACGGCTGGAAGTTCAGCGAGACCTACTCCGGCAAGGAGACCAAGCTCGGCGCTGCCGAGAACTGCGTCGGTCTGCCGATGAGCACCTCCAAGTTCACCAAGTTCACCCAGGAGCAGTACGATTCCATGTACGCCTCCATCGTGGACGGCACCCTGGCCATCGACGACAGCTATGACGTCGATGTCAAGCCTGCGGTCACCACCATCACGGTTGACTACCAGAGCTGATAAGGCCTTAAAAGTATGATTTTTAACCACCCTGCGCACCTCGCGCAGGGTGGTTTTGTTCTGTTTTGCCAAATTTCGGCTACTTTTTGTGCAGATTCTATTGTACATGGCGCGATTTTTCTGTATAATATAGTATAAGAATTTGTGTACAAGCCCGTACACATTGAAAGGGGAGTGCAACGATTGGCAGATAATTATGTCATCGAAATGCTGCACATTACCAAGGAGTTCCCCGGCATCAAAGCCAACGACGACATCACCCTGCAGCTGCGCAAGGGTGAGATCCACGCCCTGCTGGGCGAAAACGGCGCCGGTAAATCCACCTTGATGAGTGTGCTGTTCGGTCTGTATCAGCCGGAGCGGGGTACGATACGGAAAAACGGACAGGAGGTCAAGATCAACAACCCGAACGATGCCAACGCACTGGGCATCGGCATGGTGCACCAGCATTTCAAGCTGGTGGAGTGCTTCACGGTGCTCGACAACATCATCCTGGGTGTTGAGGACACAAAGCACGGCTTTTTGCAGAAGGACGAGGCCCGCAAAAAGGTCATGGCCCTGAGCGAAAAGTACGGTCTGAAGGTCGACCCGGACGCGCTGGTCAGCGACATCTCCGTCGGCATGCAGCAGCGTGTCGAGATCCTGAAAATGCTCTACCGCGACAATGAAATTTTGATTTTCGACGAGCCTACGGCGGTTCTGACCCCGCAGGAAATCGACGAGCTCATGGACATCATGCGCGGCTTCAAGGCCGAGGGCAAGAGCATCCTGTTCATCACCCACAAGCTCAACGAGATCATGGCGGTCTCTGACCGCTGCTCTGTCCTGCGCAAGGGCAGGTATATCGGCACCGTTGACATCAAGGACACCACGAAAGAGGAACTGTCCAAGATGATGGTTGGCCGCGACGTGCAGTTTGCCGTCGATAAGAAGCCCTGCGAGGTCGGCAAGCCGATCCTGGAGGTCGAGAACCTCGTCGTGCCGAGCAAGGTCCACAAGAACAATGCCGTCCGCGGCGTTAGCTTCAACGTCCGCGCGGGCGAAATCGTCTGCGTTGCCGGTATCGACGGCAACGGCCAGAGCGAGCTGATCTACGGTATTACGGGCCTCGAAAAGCCCACGTCCGGCACCATCAGACTCGAGGGCAGGGACATCACGAATGCCCCCATCCGCGAGCGCAGCAAGGCCGGTATGAGCCACATCCCGGAGGACCGCCACAAGCACGGTCTGGTGCTGGATTACACGCTGGCCGACAACATGGTTTTGCAGCGTTACTGGCAGCCGGAGTTCCAGAACCACGGCTTTATTAAAAAGAACGCCGTATTGCAGTACGCCGAGCGCCTGATAAAGCAATACGATGTCCGCAGCGGCCAGGGCCCTGCGACGATTGCCCGCAGCATGTCCGGCGGCAACCAGCAGAAGGCTATCATCGCCCGCGAGGTCGATAAGGACCCGCAGCTGCTCGTTGCCGTGCAGCCCACCCGCGGCCTTGACGTCGGCGCGATCGAGTATATCCACAAACAGATCGTGGCCGAGCGCGACAAGGGCCGTGCGGTCCTGCTCGTCAGCCTTGAGCTGGACGAGGTCATGAACCTGTCTGACCGCATCCTCGTGATTTACGAGGGGGAGATCGTCGGCGAATTCGACCCGAAAAAGACCACCGTCGAGGAACTGGGCCTGTATATGGCCGGTGCCAAAAAGCAAGGGGAGGCGAAAGCATGAGCAAACAGAATAAACAGCCGCTTCTGCAGCGTCCCGCCGTTGTAGGGGTCCTGGCCAGCCTTTTGTCCATCGTCGTCGGTCTGGTGCTGGGCTTTGTACTGCTGGTCCTGCTGAATCCCGGTGCCGCCGTGGGCGGTATGAGAGCTATGCTGGCCACCGGCTTTTCCAGCATGGACAAACTCGGCAAGGTGCTGTACCAGGCGGCACCCCTGATGATGTGCGGTCTGTCCGTCGGCTTTGCGTTCAAGACGGGCCTGTTCAACATTGGTGCGTCCGGCCAGTACACGATGGGCGCTTTCTTCTCGCTGCTGTGCGCCATTCAATTCCAGCTGCCGTGGTACGTCTGCCTGCTGGCTGGCGCTGTCGGCGGTGCGATCTGGGGCATTTTCCCGGGCCTGTTCAAGGCGTATTTCAACGTCAATGAGGTCATCACCGCCATCATGTTCAACTGGATCGGCATGTACCTCGTCAATCTGCTGCTGGCCAACATGCCCAATATGCTGGCCTCCGGCTGGGGCGCGTCTAACTCGGACCGCACCGCTGCGCTGAACGTTGCAAACCCCGGTGCGATCCTGCCCAGGGGGCCGTTTGCGGCACTGTTCGGCAACTCGAGCTGGATCAATATTTCCATCATCATCACGATTGTTTTGCCATCCTGTCTGGGTCATCCTGCAAAAGCGACTTCGGCTATGAGCTGAAGGCCTGCGGCCTGAGCCGCGACGCTGCCCAGTACGCGGGCATCAACTCCAAGCGCAACATCGTGCTGTCCATGGTCATCTCCGGCGCGCTGTCCGGCATCGGCGGCGGCATCTACTACCTGGCCGGTACGGGCCAATACGTGCTGGAAAAAATCCATCCTCGGCATGGGCTTCAACGGCATCCCTGTCGCCCTGCTGGCCAGCTCCAACCCCATCGGCACGATTTTTGCGTCGCTCTTTATCAGCTATATCCAGGTCGGCGGTGCCGCCATGCAGCCCGCCTACTCGTCCGAGACCATTGACATCGTCATTGCCGTCATCATCTATCTGGCGGCCTTTGCCCTGCTGATGCGCGGCATCATTACCAAGGCGGTCTCCGGCCATAAGGGAAAGGAAGGTGCTGCAAAATGATGATCGCTGCCAACATTATCAGTATGACCATTTTGTTCGCAGTGCCGCTGCTGCTCGTCGCCATGGGCGGCATGTTCAGTGAGCATTCCGGCGTCATCAACATCGCACTTGAGGGCATGATGATCATTGGCGCGCTGTTCGCCTGCTTTACGCTGCAGGGCCTGGACCAGAGCGGCTTCGGCCCCGCACATCCGCAGCTGTCGATGTTCATTGCCATTCTGGTGCGGGCGTCACCGGCATGATTTTTTCGCTGCTGCTGGGCTTTGCGGCCATCAACCTGAAGGCCGACCAGACCATCGGCGGCACGGCGCTGAACCAGTTTGCGCCCGCCTTCGCCGTCGTCATGACCTGGGCCATCCAGGGCCAGGGCCTGACCACGATCTTCATTCCCAACTGGGTGCGCATCACCCGCGATACCTTCGGCCTCGCCCCGGTGGACGGCCCCAGCTTCTGGAACAACCTGATTTTCAAGTATTTCTACCTGACGACCCCCGTTGCCATCGTCCTGTTCATCGCGGCCTACATCGTCATGTACAAGACCCGGTTCGGTCTGCGGCTGCGCGCCTGCGGTGAGCATCCCCAGGCGGCGGACTCCGTCGGCATCAACGTCTACAAGATGCGCTACGCCGGTGTGTTGATCTCCGGCTTCCTGGGCGGCGTCGGCGGCCTGGCCTACACGCTGGCAGCCGGCTCCGGCTTCAACTCCGACGTTGGCGGCTACGGCTTCCTGGCGCTGGCCGTTATGATCTTCGGCAACTGGAAGCCGCTGCCGATCCTCGGCGCGTCGCTGTTCTTCGCGCTGTTCAAGGTCATTGCCGCGCTGAACGCCACGCTGACCTTCCTGCCGAAGTTTGAGGGCGTCAAGGAAATTTCGAACTTCTACCAGATGCTGCCGTATATCGTCACGATGATCGTGCTGATCTTCACCTCCAAGAACTCCCAGGCCCCGAAGGCCGAGGGCATTCCCTACGACAAGGGCAGCCGTTAATCACAAATCACAGCAGGCCGCCCGGTATCCCAGCCGGGCGGCCTGCCTTTTACAAGGAGAAAAACTATGCGAATGTACGATATTATCGCCAAGAAGCGCGACGGCGGTACGCTGAACCATGAAGAACTGTCCTTCGCCGTCAACGGCTATGTGGCAGGCGATGTGCCCGACTACCAGATGTCGGCGCTTCTCATGGCCATCTACCTGCGCGGCATGACTGACGAGGAGACCGCCATGCTGACCGACGTCATGGCCCACTCCGGCGACATGGTCGATCTGTCTGCCATCGCGGGCATCAAGGCCGACAAGCACTCCACCGGCGGCGTCGGTGACAAGACGACGCTGGTCATTGCGCCCATCGTGGCGGCCTGCGGTGTCAAGATCGCCAAGATGAGCGGGCGCGGCCTCGGCCACACGGGCGGCACGATTGACAAGATGGAGGCTGTCCCCGGCACCCGCACGAGCCTGACGCAGGAAGAATTTTTCAGGCAGGTCAACGAGATCGGCATTTCGGTCATCGGCCAAAGCGGCAAGATCGCCGTCGCCGACAAGAAGATGTACGCCCTGCGCGATGTGACCGCCACCGTCGGCTGCATCCCGCTGATCGCGTCCTCCATCATGTCCAAGAAGCTGGCCGCCGGTTCGGACGCGATCCTGCTCGATGTCACGATGGGCGACGGCGCGTTCATGAAGGACCTGGACGGTGCGCTGGAGCTGGCCCGCCAGATGGTCGCCATCGGCACGGCGCATGGCCGCAAGGTCGCGGCGCTCATCACCGATATGGACAAGCCTCTCGGCCACAACATCGGCAATGCGCTGGAGGTCGCCGAGAGCATGGCCGTCCTGCAGGGCAAGGGCCCCGCGGACCTGACCGAGGTCTGCCTGCAGTTGGCCAGCAATATGCTGGTGCTGGCGGGCAAGGGCAATATGCCTACCTGCCGTAAGCTGGCCGAGAGCGTCATTGCCGACGGCTCCGCGTTTGAAAAGTGCTGCCAGATGTTTGCCGCGCAGGGCGGCGACATCAGCGTACTGCGCGACGCCGACAAGTTCCAAAAGGCAAAGTACAGCTATGAGCTGACCGCCCCCGCCGACGGCTATATTTACAAAAACGACGTCGAGAAGATCGGCAATGCCAGCGTGCTGCTGGGCGCGGGCCGCATCAAGAAGGAGGACAGCATCGACTTTGCCGCGGGCATTACGATGCACAAGAAGCTGGGCGACTACGTCAAGGCAGGGGAGAGCATCTGCACGTTCTATGCCGACGACGAGAGCCTGTTTGCCGCAGCCGAGGAAATGTACCGCGGCGGCCTTGTCATCCGCGATGAGCCGCCGACGCTTCCGCCCCTCGTCTACGCGCGCGTAACGAGTGATGGCGTGGAGCGGTTCTAAATTGAAACACCCGGGAGGGATTCAGCCCTCCCGGGTGCTTCATTTTTACGCACTGTTTGCTATGGAATAACGGTTCAGGTATCTGACAACTCTACCACCAATTTGGCTTCGGTGGCGGCAATGGCAAGCTGGAGCTTATTCTCTAAGTTCGTCTTTTGCAGCATATTGATGACGTGGAACTTCACGGTGGATGGCTCGATGCCGAGTTCTTTTGCAATCTCGTTATAGGACAGCCCGCGCACGAGACAGCGCAGGACCTTCATCTCGCCTTTGGTGAACTCGGCGCTCATGGCCGTGCCGATCTCCACGCTGGGCGGTGCGCTTCTCGTATCTTTTTGGCGGCGGCCAAACCGTTTTCGCGGTGTTCGGTCTGCACATCCATCAGCACAAGGTCGATGTCCTCGGTATCGCACAGGATCGGTGCCTCTGCAGCGCCGGGGATAGATACGGCAAGCTGATACCCGTCCTCGTTCTGAATATAGCTTTCAAGCAGGCTCCGGACCAGCTTTTGGTCCTCAACGATCATAACGCGCATCATAAATGCTCTCCTTATCGGGCAGGGTGACTTCCAGAACAAACACAGGCAGGGAGTGTACGGTTACCGTACCCCCTGCTTTTTCAATACGGCGGTGGAGCGAGGAAAGCCCGCCGCCTTCCTTTATCTCCGCTCTGGGCGGTGTGCCGTTGTTCGTGATGCAAAGGTGCCATGCCTGTGGCCGATGCTCGGAATCGGCGTACAATTCCGTGGCGCCCGCATGGCGCACCCCGTTGGAGGTACACTCCCGCAGCCTCGTTCCTGATCCGGGCAAGGTCATGCTCATGCCGCAGTGCGCGCCGTGCGGCAAGCAGGGTATGGCCGATGTCGTCATGCACCTGCATCTTCATTTTCAGGATTTCTTCCTCCCGCACAATGTCGGGCATATTGTCATATAAGCGCTTTGCGCGGCGGTTCGCATCGGCAAGGCGCTCGTTTTCCTGCTGCAGCGCAGCGTGCAATGCAGCTAGACGGCTGACATCGGTAGCCATCACCTCGGTGTACGGTATGCCGTATTTGTCCTGAATAGGGCGCACCGCAAAATGGTACACCGTCCCGTCCGGGAATGCGTAGATGCGGGCGGCCTCATCGCGCAGCTGCACACCGCCGCCGGGACTGTGCAGCGCCTAGCTCCAGATCCGTAAGGGTCTGCAGATTGCAGCCGCAGAGGACTGCGGCGATCTCCTGCATCCTGTGATTGATCAGACGCAGCAGACCATTGCGGTCAAAGTAGCAGATGGCCGTCGGCAGCGTGTCAAAGCCTTCCTTGACAGCGTTGCGGGAGATCCGGGAAATCATAGGCTGCCTCCTTCTGCCGGAAACATTGTGAAATACAAAAGTCCGTCCTCATCCCATTCAAGCTGCATCTGCGGCAGGCCGGGCAGCGTAGCCCCCAGCCTTGCGCCGTATGCTCGGCGCAGAAAAGGATCTCCTGCAATCCCGGCAGCGTCGCTTCTATGATGGCTTCAAAGGCGTCATAGATCGCCACGGCGGACGCAGGGGGGATCTTTGCTGTGTCGGCGATCTGTACGGCGCAGCGTATATCACTCAGGCGCAGGCTCTCGGCTGATTCAAACAGGCTCAGCCGCAGCTCCGTGGTGTCGATATCCTCCGCCTCGTCGCAAACAAAAACAAGGTTGCTGCGCCGCTTGATATAGGTTCCCAAAATGACGATGTGCTTCAGCAGCCGCCGGGTGGTATCGACATCGTCCGTGGCCCTGAGCGCAATCAGATATTCCTGTATCCGTGCCAGCTGGCGGGCTGTGACGGTCTCGATTTTGTCATACAGCCGGTTCTGCTCGCTCAGCTTCAGTCATTGTGCCTTCTGGGCTGTTTCCGCCTGTATGATGTCCCCGATGTCATGCAATTCCTCCTGCGTGAGGCGCAGCTCCTCCAGCAGTGCCACCAATTCAGTGATGTCCTCCTGCCAGAAAACATACCCTTTTCGGATCGGGTGGCCGTGAAGCTGGGTCGTGGCGTCCAGCTGGACACTGCCGGTGAGCGCCTGACGCAGCTGCTCCTCGCGGAGCGGCGCTGCCTGCATGGAGCATTGCACAGGCACAAACGCCCGGTCTGTGATCAGCCCCTTGGCCATAGAGACCTCAAACAGCGTGCCGTACTATTGGCGGCGGCGATACTGCTGTCTGCGGCAGGCTGCGCACAGGACAGAAAACGGCCGGAGCCGAGCGAACCGGCTGCAAGCGCAGTGAGCGAGACCTCCGCTGAAAATGTGGAAGCCGCGGAGGAAACCCCGCAAAAGCCGCAGCCATCCCGCAGGTTTGATGATTCCCGCATCTCTACACTGTATGATGTGGAATTCAGCTACACCGACCCCAACGGCAACAAGGACACCTATTTTTACGAGGTCCCGCAGATCGATGATGACACCGAGGGCGCAAGGAACATCAACGAGATGATCGGCTACCTGCTGACGGTGGCTGACATCGGCGGCCAGAACGTGCGCGAGTTCGCCAAGGATTGATACCGCAGCTATGACCTTGGCTACGGCGAGGGCAAAAGTGGCATCCTGTTTTTGATTGCGCTGGATTCCCGCGATTATGTGACCATCACCTACGGCGGCGTGACCGCCTTTACCGACTACCGCATCGCCCAGATCGAGGATAAGATCGTGCCGATGCTCTCGGACGGATCGTATTACAAGGCCTCCGACACCTGCATAGAAATATGCGATGACACGCTGGATTTCTATGCCAACAAGGGCGCGCCGCTGGACAGCGGCAACGACCCCGCCAAGGGTTGGATCAAGTGGGTGTTTGTGCTTGTCATTCCGCTGGCTGTGGCGAGCATCGTCTGCGGCATCTTCTACGCGCAGATGAAAACCGCCAACGAGCAGTCCCACGCCAACGCCTATATGCCCGCCGAGGGCTTGGCGCTGTCCGTGATGGAGGACACCTACACCCACACCACCGAGACCGAGCGCTACGACCCCGTCAAGGACGACAGCCCGAGCGGCTCGAGCGGCTCGAGTACCGACAGCGACGGTTTTGGCGGCAGCTCCGGCGGGAAATTTTAAGAGTATCCACTTTGACAACAGCGGCGGCTTTCTTTGCGAAAGCCGCCGCTGGCCTTTTATCGGAATTTTTCGTTATGACTTTGAGAAATGTTCTGCTGTTTAGGGGTGCTGCAAACAAAAAAGCTCCTGCAGCGTTTAATTCACGCTGCAGGAGTCTTTTTTACTTTTTCCTTTTCAGCCAGAACACCTTAAACTTCCCGTATCCGTTGGGCTTGTCCTCGTCGAATTCCTCGGTCTTGACGTAGCGCTTGAAGGCACCGTCAAACTGCAGGGCGTTCCCGTCCTCCTGAATGTCGGTCAGCACGCGGGGAATGGCGGTTTTCTGGCTCTCAAACTCCGGTTCGCGGTCCCATAAATGTTCCCGTCAGCGTCAAAGCCGTGGGCCCAGACGCTGAACACCAGACAGGCGGCCTCGCCGTAGCAGTAGCGCTCAAAGCGGATGCGGCCATCCAGATAAAACAGCAGACAATCGCGAAAATCGGGTCTCCAGCTCTTTCTCATAACGGCGCCCGCACCCGGACCCGGCAAAATCGGCAGCATTGGCAGTCATGGCGTGCCCTCCTGTTTGTTGATGCTTTTATTATACAGCAGGGCAGGGCGTTTCGCAAGCAGAAATATAGGGCGCGGCGGTAGGGGCCGGGCATGCCCGGCCCGGTGCTCTCCCGCAAATGCCCACCCGCCATATACCGCCGGGCCGCCTATATGCGGCCCCTGCTGCGCGGTAAAACCTTACGCTTTCACATCCATTTTTTCCAGCAGCACTTTTGCGGTCAAAAGCACCACCGCCAGCCAGCCCGCACACGCCAGCAAAAACGGCAGCACATTCCCGGCCAGCACGTCGGTGCTGCGGTTGGCGTTCATGCCCTGCTGCATCAGGCAGTAGGGCCACAGCAGGGCATAGCCCTTGCTGCCGATCAGCATTCCCGCAATGCCGCCGACCAGCCCTAAGAAAATCGGCACCGCAAAGCTGCGGATCAGCATGGCCAGCAAAAGCTGCACCGCCGCCACAGCCAGACCGCCGAAAATGCCGCGCACCAGATAGAAAACGATGCTCACCGGCGGCCAATCGCTGAACCCGGCAAACAGCCGCCCGCACGCCACGTACAGCACAAAGACAAAGCATTGTGTAAAGCACATAAGCTTTACAACAACAAGGAGCTTTGCCGCAAACAGCGCAAAGGGCCGCACGGGTGCTGCCATGATCAGGTTCCAGTTGTGGCCAAGGTGCTCAAGCCGCCAAAGGTAGGCCGCATACGCCGACACCATCGCGGGAAAGAACAGCATCGAGTAAAACAGCGTGTGCTGCGTCCACAGACTGTACCACCGCTCGGTCAGGATTTCCAGATTTTGCAGATAGTTGAATGTCCCGTACCCGGCGGAAATCAACGGCAGCACAAAGAAGATCACCCAGATGGGCGACGCATGCAGCTTGCGGTTCTCGGCAATTATACAACGCTTCAGCATTCGTTATACCTCCTTATCGCGCATCATGCGCCAGGCAGCGGCAAACAAAGCCGCTGCCAGTACCACGGTAAACGCCAGCAGTCCCCAGCTGTAGGGCCGCAGGCCGTAGGTCACAGTCCTGGTGGCCCGGTCCCAGTTGGCAATCTCATAGCAGGACAGCGGGACAAAGTAGCCCCACGGCACAAAATAACTGACAAGGGGCGGCATGAACGCCGAAAACAGCCCGATCAGTGCCCCCACAATGCCGACACAAAGCGCAGGCAGCGGGTTGTCAAAAATCAACATCAGCAGAAGCTCCGAGAAAAACAGCATGACATCGACAGCCAGCGTGCAAATGCCCGTGTACACAAACGGCTCGGCAGGGAACGCCTCGGTGTAGCCCTGCACCCGCCCCAGCAGGATGGATACGGCCATTTCCAGCGTGACCATCAGCAGGACCTCGCCCGTGCCCAGCAGCGCCTTGCCCGCAAACAGACTGCGGCGGCTTTGCAGCGTGTACAGCAGTTTTGTGGTGCTGCCCTTGACCTCCATGTCCCACAGGCGGCTGGCGATCAGTGCCATCACAATGGGCATTAAAATGGCGTTCAGAACGGGCAGCGCGAACAAAAGGGCGCTGTAGGCGTTGGCCAGCTCGTCCGCGCCGGTGGGGGCCTCCGCCCCGGCCCAGAGATACACGACCACCGGCACGGCCAGGCAGATTAGCAAATCGTGGCGGCGGCGGGCCTTTTGCAGCTCCGCATGCAGTGCTTTGCCCATCTCAGTCCGCCTCCTCGCTCGTCAGGCTCAGGAAAATCTCCTCCAGCGTCTTGGTGTGGGGCGTCAGCTCCACAACGCCCGCGCCGCAGGCAGCCAGTTTTTGCACGAGGTCGGCCAGCAGGGCATCCTGCAGGGGTGGCAGCGTCACAACGCAGCTGTCGCTGTGCGCGGTCAGACCGTTAGCGCACAGGATCGGCGCGGCCTTGGCCGGGTCCAGCAGCCGCAGCGTGACATTGCCGCGGCTGTGGCGCTGCAATTCGGTCAGCGGTCCCTCAAACAGTATATGGCCGTGGTCGATGATGCCGACCTGCTCGACCATCTGCTCCATCTCGCCCAAAAAGATGGCTCGAGATCAGCACCGTCGCGCCCGTGGCGGCGGGCATGTTCCGGATGAGCGCACGCATCTCCTGAATGCCCGCGGGGTCCAGACCGTTCGTCGGCTCATCCAGAATCAGCAGCTTCGGGCTGCCCAGCAGCGCCATGGCAATGCCGAGCCGCTGCTTCATGCCGAGCGAATACTGCCCGACCCTGCGGTTGCGGTCCTGCGTCAGATGCACAATGTCCAGCACGCGGCCGATGTCCTTATGGGGCACACCCTTTAAGTCGGCCACGATCTCCAGATTCTCCTGTGCGGTCAGATGCAGATACCCGGCGGGGGACTCAATCAGGCTGCCGGTCTGGCGCAGCAGCGGCAGGCGGCTTTTCTCGGTCAGCTCCTGCCCGAGCAGATGCACCCGGCCCGCCGTGGGGTGGATGAGCCCCAGCAGCATCTTCATGGTGGTGGATTTGCCCGCGCCGTTCGGCCCGATGAACCCGTACACGCACCCCTGCGGTACGTGCAGCTCCACATGGTCCACGGCTGTATGCGGCCCGTACTGCTTGCACAGGGCCTTTGTCTCGATTACGGTTTGCATAATGCACACTCCTTTGCTTTCGGTATGGCCCTATGCTACACCCTGCGCCTTAAACGAACTGTAAGAGCAGCTTAATTTTGCCTTAATTTTGGGGTCGTGCCATGGTGGCGGGGGTGAATCGTAGTATGATAGGCAGGGGCCGTATAGGGGCGGCCCCTACAAGCTCAAAAAAGGGGAAAACCTATGACCACCATCTACGACGCCGCCATCCTCCTGGTCGATGACAACCCAGACCTGCTTACCCTAGTCACGGACAATCTGCGCACGGCAGGCTACAAAAGCGTATGCACTGCCGCAGACTGCGCCGCGGCACGGGCGGCCTTCGCCGCGCACCGCCCGGACCTGATGATTCTGGACATCAACCTGCCGGACGGCGACGGCTTCGGGTTGTTCCGCACCCTGCGGGCAGAATCGGACGTCCCGGCGTTGTTTCTCTCGGCGCGGGACGCCGACGCGGACAGGCTGTTCGGGCTGGGGCTTGGCGCGGACGACTATCTGACCAAGCCGTTCCTGATGCAGGAGCTGCTTTTGCGCGTGCAGCACCTTTTGCAGCGCGCCTACCGCACCGAGCTGCGCCGCAGCCGGGTGCTGACGCTGGGGGACTGCACGGTCAATTTGCAGGACGCCGCCGTCCGCCGCGCCGACGGCACAACGCTGGCCCTGACCGCCACCGAGCGCGCCCTGCTGCAAAGGCTGGCCGATGACCGCGGGCACATCGTAACCTATGATGCCGTTTGCGAGGCCGTCTGGGGCGCGGACTATTACGGGTACGAGAACAGCCTGAACGTGCATATCCGCCATCTGCGGGAGAAAATCGAGCCTGACCCCGGGCATCCGCAGTGGCTTCTCACGGTGCGGGGCATCGGCTACCGGCTGACTGGGGAGGTGTGAAGTTGAAGACCTTTACACGAATGATCGGGCGCTATGTGCTGGCCACGGCGGCGGTGGTGCTGCTGGTGATGGGTCTGCTGCTGGGGGCGGTGGTCTATCTGGGGCTGCACTACGGCGAGGCCACGGACAGCCGCGTCCGCATCGGCACGCTGGCAGAGGCCCTGACCCCTACCGCCGACGGCCTGCAGCTGGACCCCGCCCGCACGCCCGCGGACTGGCTGCAGGGCTACGCTTGGGCGATGGCGCTGGACGACGACGGCAGTGTGATCTGGCAGCATGACCTGCCGCAGAACTTGAATAAACACTACACAGCGTCGGAAATCGCCTCGTTCTCGCGGTGGTATCTTGACGACTGGCCGGTGTTCTGCTGGACGGCAGACTACGGCCTGTTTGTGGCCGCCGTGCCGCGCGGTTCGGTCTGGAAGTACAATATTTACAACAATGAGCAGCTTATGAACGCCATGGCGGCGGGTGTGCTGCCCGCGCTGGCGCTGCTGCTGGGTGTGGCAGCTACATGTTGTCTGCTGTTCAGCTGGCGCGGTGCGCGGCGCTTGCAGGCGATTGCCGCAGGGCTGGCCACCGTAGCCGATGGCGGTACGATCCGGCTGCCGACAGACGGCTTTGCGGGGGAGCTGGCCGACACGGTCAACCGCACGAGTGAGCAGCTGCGCCGCCGCAATGAGATCATCGCCCGGCGGGACGATGCCCGCACAAGCTGGATCGCGGGGGTCAGCCATGATGTGCGCACACCGCTGGCGCTGATTCTGGGCTGGGCCGAGCAGCTCGAGCAGGACACCGCCCTGCCCGCCGCGGCGCGGCAGAAGGCGTGCGGCATCCGCACCCAGAGCGAGAAGCTGCGCGCTTTGATCGAGGATCTGAACCTGACCAGCAAGCTGCAATACGGCGCGCAGCCGCTGCGCTGCCGACCGACCCAGGCCGGACCGCTGCTGCGCAGGCTGGCCGCCGAGTTCTGTGACAGCCCGCTGGCGGCCCGCTGCACGGTGGCGTTGGAAATTGCACCCGACGCCGACAAGGCAATTCTGGACGCGGACGCCGCGCTGCTGGCCCGCGCAGTGGAAAACCTGCTGCACAATGCGGCCTGCCACAACCCCGGCCCCGTGCAGGTGCAGCTTTCCGCGGTGAGCACAGGAAGAACACTGAGGATCACAATAGCCGACGACGGCGCGGGCTACCCGCCCGCCGTGCTGCACGCCCTGCAGACCGGTGAAGCGGGGGAGAATACGCCCCACATTCTGGGTCTGCACGTCGTCGAGCAGATCATCCGCGCCCACGGCGGCACGGCGGCCTTTGCCCGGAACGCACCGCGCGGGGCAAAGGCGGTGCTGGTGCTGCCGGTGACGGAAGATCCTGCCGCACGGTAGGGGTGGGAGATGTCCCGCCCGCGGCCTTTCCGCAAAATCGCGTTTTCCGCAGGGGCCGGGTGTGCCCGGCCCCTGCGGAGAATGCGATATTTTTTTTATTCTCACAAAAAAAATCATCCTGATTTTAGTGGATTTTCTTGGCATAACCCTGTATAATGTTTATTATAAATAGGTAAAGGGGGCAGTGTGCCCATGGCACAACCGAATCTTCCCGCTGTGACCGCCATTGTGGTGGCGGCAGGGGCATCCCGCCGTATGGGCTTTGACAAATTGAGCTATCGTCTGCCGGATGGCCGCACCGTGCTGGAGACAAGCTGTGCCGCACTGGCTGCGCACCCGGCAATTACCCAGCTTGTGCTGGTCTGCGGCGGCAACCGCGCTGCCTGCGAGGCCATCGCCGCCGCCTGTCCCAAGCCCTGCGCCATCGTACAGGGCGGTGCGACCCGCGCCGACAGCGTGCGCAACGGTCTGGCCGCGGCGACGGGCGAGCTTGTTGCCATCCACGACGCCGCCCGCCCCTTTGTCAGCGAGAGCGTCATCACCGCCGCACTGACCGCTGCCGCCGAGACCGGCGCAGCCGCGCCCGCAGTGCCCGTCAAGGATACGGTGAAGGTCGCAGACCCGTCGGGCCGCGTGCTGGACACGCCGGACCGCGCCACGCTCTACGCCGTGCAGACGCCGCAGTGCTTCCGCCGCGCACTCTACACCCAGGCGCTTGCCGCCGTCACGGGGGAAAAAGCCCGCCTTGTCACCGATGATTGCAGCCTGTTTGAGCTGGCCGGTCTGCCCGTCAGGCTGACCGAGGGCGATTACGCCAACTATAAAATCACTACAAAAGAAGATCTGCAAAAGGAGAAAACCATGCGCATTGGTCACGGATACGACGTTCACCGCTTAGTGGAGGATCGCAAGCTCATTATGGGCGGCGTGGAGATCCCGTATGAGAAGGGCCTGCTCGGCCACTCCGACGCGGATGTGCTGCTGCACGCCGTAATGGACGCTGTGCTGGGCGCGGCGGCGCTGGGCGACATCGGCCAGCACTTCCCGGATAACGACCCCGCCTACAAGGGCGCGGACTCGCTGGCCCTGACCCGCGAGGTCGCCCGCATCATCGCCGAGCACGGCTATAAGGTCGGCAACATCGACGCCACGATCCTCTGCCAGCGCCCGAAGCTGGCCCCGCATATCCCGGCCATGCGCCGGAACATTGCCGCTGCCTTCGGTCTGCCCGTGGACGCCGTCAGCGTCAAGGCCACGACGGAGGAGCACCTCGGCTTCACCGGCGAGGGCCTCGGCATTGCCGCCCATGCGGTGGCGCTGATCGAGTGATTTTGTCAGCCTCCCGGCAGGGGTGGCACATGTCCCGCCCGCGGCTTTGCCATGTGCGTCCGTTTGCGGGAAACCTGCGGGCCGGGCATGCCTGGCCTTTACATCTGTTCTAATGCCTATTTTGACCCAGAAAGGGGGCTGCGGTGCCCATGCTGCCCAACCAGATGTTCAATGCCGTTTTAAGCAGCCTGCGTACATTTGACCCGCTGTCCGATACGCTGGACATCCTTATTATCTCCTTTGTCTTTTACCAGCTGCTGCAATTCGCGCGCAAATCCCGCGCGGGCCAGCTGGTCAAGGGCATCATCCTGATTCTGGTTTTCTACGGTCTGGCCGTCATGCTCAACCTGAAAACCGTCACCTGGGTGCTCAACAACGTCATCACCATCGGCTTTATGGCCGCCGTCGTCATCTTCCAGCCGGAGCTGCGCCGCACGCTCGAGCGCATGGGTCAGTCCACCATGTGGGCCAACCTTCTGGTCGGGAACCGCCGCAGTGACCCGTCGCTGCGCGGCGCGTGGCAGAGCGCCGTTGTGGCCATCTGCGACGCGGCGGAGCAGCTGTCCGACACGCGCACCGGCGCGCTGATGGTGCTGGAGCGCAACAATAATCTGGATGAGATCATCCGCACCGGTACGCCGATGCACGCCGATGTCATCCCCGAAATGCTCGGCACGATCTTCTATGAAGGCACGCCCCTGCACGACGGCGCTGTCGTCATCCGCGACGGCGTCATTGTGGCGGCGGGCTGCGTGCTGCCGCTGTCCAACAACCTCGAGATGGGCAAGGACATGGGCACCCGCCACCGCGCGGGCCTCGGCATGAGCGAGAACTCCGACGCCATCGTCGTCATCGTCAGCGAGGAGACCGGCATCATCTCGATGGCGAAGAACGGCGTGCTCATCCGCCGCCTGGACCGTCAGAACCTCTTCAACCTTCTGCAGGAGGAGATCGTTCCCCCCGCCGAGGACGAGGAGGCCGATATCTCGCCGCTGCAAAAGCTGCTGCGCAAGGGAGGCGCAATGAACCATGCCAAACCCGAATAACCCTCTCGCGCCGGGGCTGAACGGTGCCGCGCCCAAGGGCCCGCGCACGATCTGGGATAACCCGGTGTTTTCCGCCGTTCTGGCAATCATCATGGGCTTTGCCATGTGGATCATCGTTACGGTCTACATCGACCCCCAGGGCTCCACGACGGTGACGGGCGTGCCGATCAACTACACGAGCGGCGCGTCTACCTACACGGCCCAAGGTCTGGACATTGTGGAAAAGCCCGACATTGAGGGCGTGACCGTAAAAGTCGAGGGCAACAGCACGATCATCGGCAACATCCGCAGCGCCGACATCATGGTCTACCCAAGCTACGCCGGTGTCAGCGGCGCGGGCAAGGTCACGCTGCGCCTGCAGGCCCGTGTGACGAACACAACAGACTTCCCCGGCGACATTGAATGTACGGTGGAAAGCCCGAGCACCATCGACGTCGTTTTTGACGAGGTCAGCGAAAAGACCGTTCCCGTCACGGTGGACGCCTCCGCGGTGACGATCTCCAGCGGCTATATGCTGAACAAGACCACCGCCGTGCCCGCCGAGATCACGCTGCGCGGCCCGACGAGTGAGCTGGATCAGGTGTCCAGCATCGTCGCCCCGGTCCAGCTGGACGGCGAGCTGGCCGACACCACAACGGTGCCTGCTACGCTGGAGCTGCGCGACGAGGAGGGCAACGCCTTCACGCCGCAGTATATCTCGATGGAGAGCGACTCCGCCAACGTCACGCTGACGGTCTATCAGGTGCGGGAGCTGCCGTTGGAGGTGGACTTCATCGGCGCGCCGAACGGCTTCGACGTCGAGAGTCTGCACTATTCGCTGAGCCAGCAGACTCTGTGCGTGGCCGGTCCCGCCCGCACGATCAGCGCCTTGGAGGTCCTGACCGTGACGGACTTTGACCTGGCCCGTGAGTTTGAGCCGGGCCGCGACTACCAGCGCCTTATCGAGCTGCCCGCGGGCATCGTCTCGCTGGACGGCGTCACGAACGTCACGCTGGACTTTGACACGTCGGAGATGACCTCGACAAAGCTGAACGTCTCGAACATCCGCGCCATCAACGTGCCCAGCAACTATGAGCTGCGGATCTTGTCCAGCATCGTCAGCGGTGTGACGCTCTATGGCCCGGCGGATGAAATCAAGGAGTTGTCCGCCGACAGCATCGTCGCGCAGATCGACTGCCAGAGCCTGAACCTGACCGTCGGCCAGCAGACGATTGCCGTCAGCATCCAGATCCCGTCGTCCAGCCGTATTTTTGCCACCGGCAGCTATACGGTCCAGTGCGAGGTCACGTCGAAGTGACGCGACGCAGTAGGGGCCGGGCATGCCCGGCCCGCAGCCTACGGGAAACCGCCCTATAACGGGAAAGCCGAGGGCCGGACATGTCCGGCCCCTACATGGCGCATACAAAATACCATCGTTTAAGGAACCTTATCTATGCTTTTAGTCCGCAACATCCGCCTGCCGCTGACCTGCCCCGACCCGGACGCCGAGGCAGCGGCGAAGGCGCTGGCCATTCTCCGCGTGCCCGCCCGCCGGTCGGCGCACTGCGGTGTGGCAAAACTCAGCGTGGACGCCCGGCACGGTACGCCGGTGCTTGTCTACACCATCGCAGTCACACTCAAGGACGAGGGTGAGGAATCGGCATTGGCCGGGGCCTCGCCCTGTGTCTGTTATACACAGCCGCCGAAATTCGACTTTACAACGGGGAAAACGCCGCTGACCCATCGCCCGGTGGTCGTCGGTCTTGGCCCGGCGGGCCTGTTCGCGGCGCTGCTGCTGGCCCGCAGAGGCTACCGCCCGCTGGTGCTCGAGCGCGGCCCCGCGCTGGACGAACGGATTCGGGCCGTCGAGCATTTTGAGAAAACCGGCACACTGGACCCCAACGCCAACATCCAGTTTGGTGAGGGCGGCGCGGGCACCTTCTCGGACGGCAAGCTGACGACCCGCGTCGGTGACCCGCTGTGCGCGTTCGTGACCGGGGCGTTCCTTGAACACGGCGCGCCCGCCGACATTGCGTGGCGGCAGAAGCCCCACGTCGGCACTGACCTGCTGCGCGGCGTCATCCGCAGCATCCGCGGCGAGATCGAGGCTCTGGGCGGCGAGGTACGGTTCAACACGGCGCTGACCGGCCTGCACACCCGGAACGGTGCGCTGACCGGCATCGAAACGACGGCGGGCCCCGTGCCCTGCGAACAGCTGATCCTTGCTGTCGGCCACAGCGCACGGGATACGTTTGCCATGCTGCACGGCCTGGGTCTGCCGCTGGAATGCAAACCGTTCTCCGTCGGCTTCCGCGCCGAGCACCTGCAGGCCGAGATCGACAAAAGCCTCTACCACGGCGCGGCGGGTCACCCGGCGCTGCCGAAGGGGGAGTACCAGCTGAGCCAGCACGTCTCCGGCGGGCGGTGCGTTTACACCTTCTGCATGTGCCCGGGCGGCACGGTCTGCGCCGCCGCCAGCGAGGCGGGCGGCGTTGTCACCAACGGCATGAGCCTGCACGCCCGCGATGGCCGCAACGCCAACGCGGCGGTGGTCGTCAGTGTGGACGGCTGCGACTTCGACAACGACCCGGCGAAGGCCGTCGCGTTCCAGCGTCGGCT
>ENA-OQIJ01000143-OQIJ01000143.1-human-gut-metagenome-genome-assembly--contig:-NODE-143-length-20898-cov-3.912907_pt1 | contig 20898 bp, 19 predicted proteins | sample MGYA00242582_ERZ504747 | MGnify/ENA primary metagenome ERZ504747 (study PRJEB26092, sample SAMD00036435) | human gut metagenome | host: Homo sapiens | study: EMG produced TPA metagenomics assembly of...
AGGACCATGGCGTGCAGACCGCGCACATCGACAGTGAAGGGCCGGTTATGCACCGCGGTCGTGCAGGTGCCTGCGGGCAGTCCCATCCGCCTCGACTTCGACCGGCAGGAAAGCGGTGAATGCTCGTCGCACGTCGTGTTCCCCGACTTCGGGTATCGACCGTGCGCTGCCCGCGTTCGACACCACGCAGCTCATGCTGCCGGCGCTCGCTCCAGGCATCTATCCGTTCGCGTGCGGCATGAACATGCTCCACGGCGAACTGCGCGTCACCGGTTCCGGTGACGAAGCACAGGGCGTACAGACACCGTCGCAGGCAACGGGTGTGCTGCAGGGGCCCGAGCAGATCCGCGCCGCGCAACAGGCGGAGGACGACGAGCGCGCGCATGAGGCGCATGAGCTCACCCGTAGGCTCATCGTCGGCGTGGCGTGTACCGTTCCGTTGCTGCTGGTGGCGATGCTGCCAATGATTCCCGCAGTCGGCGCGTGGTTCCACAGCACGCTGCCCGCGTGGGTCACCAGTCCGTGGCTGCAGTTGGCGCTCGCGCTGCCGGTCATGTGCTATTGCGGCTGGCCGGTGCACCGCACCGGTTGGATGGCGTTGGCGCATCGGACGCCTGAGATGAATTCGCTCGTCTCGATCGGCACGATCGCCGCGTTCGCCTATTCGCTCGTCGTCACGCTCTGCCCGGGCCTGTTGCCGCAGGGCGCGCGCGAGCCATACTATGAGGCCGTCGGCGTGATCATCACGCTGATGATTCTGGGGCAGCTGTTGGAGACGCGCGCGCGTGCCGGCACAGGCGCGGCGATCCGCGCGCTCATCGGGCTGCGCCCCGACACGGCGCATGTGGTGCGCGGCGGCGCAGTGGTCGATGTGCCGACCGACGACGTGTACGTTGGCGACATTGTGGAGATCCGGCCTGGGGAGCGCATACCCGTGGATGGTGTGGTGACCGATGGCGCGACCGCCGTGGATGAATCGATGGTCACGGGCGAGTCGATGCCGGTCACCAAGCATGCGGGGAGCGAGGTCATTGGCGCGACCGTCAACACGACCGGTGCGATCCGCTACCGGGCCACACGTGTGGGCGCCGACACGACGCTCGCGCAGATCATCACACTCGTCAAGACGGCACAGACGTCGAAAGCGCCGATCCAACGCATCGCGGACCGTGTGGCCGCCGTGTTCGTGCCAGCCGTGGTGCTGATCGCACTGTGGACCTTTGTGGCATGGCGGCTGTGGGGCCCAATGGGGCAGCACGCCTACGGCATCATCTGTGCGATCTGCGTGCTGGTGATCGCATGCCCATGCGCGTTGGGCCTGGCCACGCCGTTGTCGATCACAATCGCCACCGGCAAGGGCGCGCAATACGGCGTGCTGTACCGCAACGCACAGGCGTTGGAACGCACCGCCGCCGTGGATGTGGTGGTCTTCGACAAGACCGGCACCATCACCGCAGGACACCCCTCACTCACGCACGCGGTTGCGTACCATGGCACAGACGCTACTGACACCCCGCTCGATGATGCCACATTCGCACTCATCGCCGCGGCGGAGACCCCGTTCGGAACATCCTCTCGCCCAAGCGGTTGTGGAAGCCGCCCGCGACCGGGGACTGGACTTGCCCGAGGCCAGCGCATTCACCAGTGTGCCGGGACAGGGCGTGCGGGCCACCGTGCAGGGCCATACCGTGCGTGTGGGCAATGCCGCGTTGCTCGACGGCTCCATACCCGCGCAGCAGGTCGACGATGCACGTGGGATCATGGAACGGTTTGCCGCCGAGGGCGCCACGCCGGTACTGGCCGCCATCGATGGCTCCCTTGTGGCGGTGCTCGCCGTGGCCGACACCGTCAAACCGGACGCACGCGAAGCCATCGCGGCGCTGCACGCGCGCGGCGTGCAGACGGTCATGCTCACCGGCGACAACGCCACAACCGCCCATGCCATCGCGCATCAGGTCGGCATGCGCACCGTGGTGGCCAATGTGGTGCCACAAGCCAAGGAGCAGGTGATTCGCATGGTGCAGGACCAAGGGCATGTGGTGGCCATGGTGGGTGACGGCATCAATGACGCGCCCGCCCTTGTGCGCGCGGATGTGGGCATGGCGATGGGCACCGGCACCGATGTGGCCATGGAATCCGCCGACATCACCCTCATGCATGGTTCGCCGATGGCGGTGGTGACCGCATGGGACCTCTCACGCGCCACCATGCGCAACATCCGGGAAAACCTCGGCTTCGCGCTGGGTTACAACGGGCTTGGCATCCCCGTGGCCGCCGGTGTGCTGTATCCCGCGTGGCACATCCTGCTCAGTCCGATGATCGCCGGCGCGGCGATGGCGTTCTCCTCGCTCTCGGTTGTGCTCAACGCTAACCGGCTGCATGCCTTCGACCCGACTCGTGCTAAGCCTAGACATACCACCGGGCGCCTTGCGCCCGTCACCATCGACGAGCAGGCGCTCGCCAAGCCGGCGGCAGACAACACCGCCACAACGAAAGGACACACCATGAACGATGTACATGAGGCGATTGACCCGGTCTGCGGCATGGTCGTCGATCCGGAGCACGCGGCGGACACGCGCGTCTTCCACGGCAAAACCATCTATTTCTGCAACCCCCATTGCGCCGAGGTCTTTGATCAGGACCCCGCGAAGTACGCGGACGAGGCGTGAGCGCCATGGCCGCGTATGATGCGGAGCCGGCCGCCGAAGCACATGTGGCATATATGGCCGGCGGCTGTTTCTGGGGGCTTGAACGTGCCATGCAGAACGTCGACGGCGTCACCGACACAACGGTGGGATATGCGCAATCCAACACGCCCAATCCCACATACCGGCAGGTGTGTTCCGGCGCAACGGGTGCCGTGGAGACAGTGCGCGTTGCCTATGACCCGGAGCGCGTGAGCCTGCGGACGTTGACGCTGCTGTTTCTGGACATCATCGACCCGTTCAGCGTCGACCGCCAAGGCAACGACGTCGGTGCGCAGTACCGTTCCGGCCTGTATCCGGCCGGTGAGCGCGCCGCCGAACAACGTGTGGTGTATGAGGAGGCGCTGGCGCAACTTGCGCAACGTGCCGGCCACGAACCGGCTGTGGAAGTAGAGCAGTTGCGCAACTTCACACCTGCGGAGCCCGAGCATCAGGATTATCTACTCGTCAATCCGGGTGGTTATTGCCATATTCCGGTGGATGTGATCAACCATATGCGTGAGCGCCAACGCTACATCGAACGTATCTGGAGCCTGACTCCCGAACAGTATGAAGTCACGCAGCACGCCGCCACAGAGGCGCCGTTCCACAACGAATACGACCGTGTGTTCGAACCGGGCATCTATGTGGACCGCGTCAGTGGCGAGCCGTTGTTCTTCTCGACCGACAAATTCGATTCCGGATGTGGGTGGCCGGCGTTCAGCGCGCCGATCAACCGCGCGTCGGTGCGTGAGGTCGAAGACTACAGCCTGCCGATGCACCCGCGTCTCGAAGTGCGCGCGACGGGTTCCAACAGCCACCTAGGCCATGTGTTCTCGGACGGTCCGCGAGAGCGCGGCGGTCTGCGGTACTGCATGAATTCGGCGTCGCTGCGATTTGTGCCACGCGACCGGATGGCCAGTGAAGGCTATGGCGATCTGGTGGAGGCCCTGGACGCGCGGATTCGCGACCAATCCGAGGTCTGAGCTACGCCAGCGCCGGCCGAGTCAGCGTGCGCGCCGGCGTTCGGCGATGCTGATGGCGATGCCGATGACCAGACCCACTGCAGCAGGCGCGAGCCATCCCAGTGACACCTGCTGCAGGGGCAACAGCGCGCACGCGCGGTCGAGCCATTCGAGATGTGCGCCGAACACCGCGGCCAATCCGCGGATGGCGTTGGCGCCACTGGCGATGCCGGCGCCCAGAACGGTCCACAGATAGGCGCGTGGGAAGCGTTGCGTGAAGACGCGGCCGAACAGCGCCAGCGCCACGAGGACGATTGCGATGGGGTAGAGGAACTCCAGCACCGGTACCGAAAGCGCGATGATGGCGCTCAGGCCGATGTTGGCGATGGCCAGGCTGATCAGCGTGAACACGAGGCTCCATACGCGGTAGCTGACACGGTGGCCGGCCATACGGGGGAACGTGGTGTGGAAGTACGAGCTGCAGGTGGAGATGAGGCCGGTGCACACGTTGAAGCATGCGATGACGAAGACGATGCCGATGAAGGCGAGACCGACCGGGCCGAATGCGTGCGACGTGAGGTTCGTCAGCACGGTGGCGCCCGTATCGGTCGTGGGGTCGATGGCGTGGAAGGTCTCGGACACGGCGCCCACGAATCCCAACACGCCGTACACGATGATGAGCATGGCGCCGGTCCATAGGCCGCCGATGCCGGTCTCCGCCCGGTTGCGTGATTCGTCACGCACACCAAGCTCCTTGATGTTCGCCGAGATGACGATGCCGAAATACAATGCCGCGATCAGGTCCATCGTCTGGTAGCCGTCAAGGAATCCCTGAATGAGCTGGTCGTGCTTGTAGACGCCGGTCGGTGCGGTGAACGGACCGTGCGGCACCACAAGGCACGCCACGAACAGCGCGGCGATCATGACCAGCAGGATCGGCCCCATGATCCGGCCGAGCACGGCGGTCAAACGGTCAGGATGCTGGGCCACCACAAACGCGAGGGCGAAGAACACCACGGAATAGGCGAATTGCGCCCATGGGCGCGCGCCACTGGGCAGAAACGGCACGACCGCCATCTCGAACGAGGTCGACGCCGTGCGTGGAATCGCGAACAGCGGGCCGATCGTGAGCATGATCGCCACACCGAGGATGAGTGAGAAGTGGCGGGAGACGCGCGCCGAAAGATGCGCGAACCCACCGGCACGGGCCACCACAATCACCCCGAGGATTGGCAGGCCGACCGCCGAGATGGTGAAGCCGACCAGTGCGGGCACCGCCGCGTGGCCGCTCAACGCGCCGACGAGCGGCGGGAAGATGAGATTGCCGGCGCCGAAGAACATCGAGAAGAACGTGACGGCCACGACGAATCGCTGTCTGCCGGTCAGCTGGGTGCGCTCACACTCCGGCGCCTGAGCCAATCCGGATTCGCGGCTCTGCGCAAGATCTTGTGCCACAACGGTGGGTGTTTCGTGCGCGGGGTCGTCGGTGTGCGTGTGCTGAGATGGGATAAGCGATGCCATTGCCGATGGTGTCCTCATGTGTCGTATGGGTAAAGCTGTGGACTAGGATACCGCCGCCCCGCACCCGGCACTCTGGGTTGCGCGGTGAGGGCAAATGCCGCCATGCACGGTGGTGTGGTCTGCCTTGTGCGGCATACACTGTGTGCAGGCACATCAACGGATGTGCCCCATCAGCGCAACGAACCGAGGCCGGGCATGGCATACGCAGACGAACGGGGCGGCGCCGGCGCCCACGCGCAAGGTCGTGCGCGTCGCCGGCTCTTCCTCATGTCGTCGCTCGTCGGCATGACGCCGGCCATCCGCCGGCTCATCCCCGACTTGGGGTGTCGGCGCATGGCGTTCATCCCAACCGCGAGCTATGCGGCCGATTACGGTGCAGCCAACCGCCTAATGCACTGGTGGTGGCGTGCCCTGGGTGTGGACGTGCATGTGGTCGACCTGACCGATGCGCGCCGTTGGCGAATCCATGACGAATTGCGCCGCGCTGACGTGTTCTACGTGTGCGGCGGCAACACGTTCTACCTCATGTACTGTCTGCAGACGAGTGGGGCGGCCGGCATCATCCGCGAGCGCGTGGCGCAGGGCGTGCCGTATCTGGGGGAGTCTGCCGGCGCCGTGGCTGCTGCGCCGTCGATTGACTACATCGCACCGATGGACGAGCGACCCGCGATGGTCGGGAAATCGGCAGCGCCCGTGCCTGGTCTCGCGCTCAGTGCATACCGGGTGGTGCCGCATGTGCACGGGCTGGCGTTGGGGCGCGCGGCCGCACACATCGTACGTGCACATGCCGCAGATTCGCGCTTTGTGCCGCTGCGCAATGACCAGGCGCTTGTGGTGGCCGGCACACAGGCGCGGGTCTTCACGACGCGCGCGGTGCTGCCGCTTGCCATGTGAACATGCGTTGCACGAATTATGGCCATGCGCGGATACCCGGCACGTTCGGCGCCCGGCCCGTTAGAATGGGCACGGAAACTGTTGTATACGATGTGGAGGAATGGCATGACTGCACAAGCGAACGTAGGCGTGGTCGGATTGGCCGCCATGGGCGCGAGCCTGGCAAGGAATCTTGCCCGGCATGGCAACAAGGTGGCTGTGTTCAACCGGTCCTATGCACGAACTGAGCACCTCATCGACAATTATGGTGATGAAGGCACGTTCTACCCGGCCAAGACGGTCCAGGAATTCGTGGCGTCGCTCGAGCGTCCGCGCACGGCGATCATCATGGTCAAGGCCGGCGAGCCAACTGATGATGTGATCAACGAGCTCGCCGACCTCATGGAGCCCGGTGACATCATCGTCGACGGCGGCAACGCGTTCTATCAGGACACGATCCGCCGTGAGAAGGAGATGAGCGCCCGCGGCATCCATTTCGTGGGCATGGGCGTCTCCGGCGGCGAGGAGGGCGCGCTGCTCGGGCCGTCCCTCATGCCCGGTGGCAGCGATGAGTCGTGGGAGCGCCTCAAGCCGATCCTCGAATCCATCGCGGCCAAGGCCGAAGGCGAACCCTGCGTCACGCACATCGGCCCCAATGGCGCCGGCCATTTCGTGAAGATGGTGCACAACGGCATCGAATATTCGGACATGCAGCTCATCGCCGAAAGCTACGACCTCATGCGCCGCGGCCTGGGCATGAGCCCGGACCAGATCGGCGATGTGTTCCAGGAGTGGAACGGCACCGAACTCAACTCGTACCTCATTGAGATCACCGCTGAAGTGCTGCACAAGAAAGACGAGAAGACCGGACAGCCGCTTGTCGATGTGATCCTTGACCATGCCGGCATGAAAGGCACCGGCACGTGGACCGTGCAGACGGCCCTCATGCTCGGCGTGCCGGTCACCGGCATCGCCGAAGCCGTGTTCGCCCGGGGACTCTCTTCGGAGATCGAGCTGCGTGACGAAGCCGCGAAGCAGCATTTTGCCGGCCGCAGGCGTTGATCGAATTGGGTGACGACGAGCGCAAGGCGTTCATCGATGACATCCGCCATGCGCTGTATGCCTCGAAGATCATCGCCTACGCCCAAGGGTTCAATGAGATCACCGCCGCAGGCAAGGTGTATGACTGGCATATCGATCTGGCGGCGGTCGCGCGCATCTGGCGCGCCGGCTGCATCATCCGCGCCGAGTTCCTCGACCGCATCTCGGAATCGTTCGAGACCGGTCAGGCCGATGTCTCGCTGCTGTTCGCGCCGTATTTCAAGAAGGCCATCGAGGAATGCGAAGCCTCATGGCGCCGCATTGTGGCCACATGCGCCGCGCACGGCATTCCGGACCCGGTGTTCGCCTCGTCGCTCGCCTACTTCGACGGATTGCGCTCGACGCGTCTGCCGGCTTCGCTGATCCAGGGCCAGCGCGATCTGTTCGGCGCGCACACCTATCAGCGTGTCGATGAGCCAGGTTCGTTCCACATCCTGTGGGCCGAACCGGGGCAGGAGGAGATTCAGACCTCGAAGTGAGGTTCTGATATAGGATTCTGAACACCGCTTGTGGGCGGCCACTTCATCGAGGAGTGGCCGCCCACAAGCGGTGTTCAGGGTATGCACGTAGATGGTTACTGCCGAATCTGCGCTGCGGAATCCTCGTCGCAGATCCACAGCACCTCGTGCATGGCGTCGGCGAACGATCCGGGGAACGCGGTGTCGCGCCTCTGCAGGAACGTGTGCGCCATCGCCTCGGCCTTGCCGGGCCTCGACCCGCACATCCACACGCGTGCGCTGCGGGCGATCATCGGCACGGTCATCGTCAGGCGCAGCGGCGGTGGTTTCGGGGAATCCTGCACGCCCGTCACCAGCACGTCGTCTCCGTCCAGCCCAAGCTGCGGGCGGCCGGGGAACAACGAGGCGAAGTGGCCGTCAGGGCCCACGCCGAACATCATGAGGTCCATCGCGGCGGCCTCGCCGAGCTCGTGCAGCAATTCCTGCTGGTAACGTGCGGCTGCGTGTTCGAGCGCCTCGCCGTCATCGTGTGCGGTGGCGTGGGAGCGCGCTTCGGCGCTGCGGTCGTCGGCGGGCATCGCATGGATCTGCGCATCGCCCATACGCCCCTCGGCGATGAGCGCGTCGAACAGTGCGGCGCGGGCCGCGCGGTCGTTGCGTTCGTCGCTGTCGGCGGCCACGAACCGTTCGTCGCCCCACCAGACATGCACGCGTGACCAATCCACGATGTCGAGCAGTGCGCTGGAAGCCATCGACTCAAGGATCGCGGTGCCGTCGGTGCCGCCGGTCACGGCGATGTCGGTCCGGTCACGGCCCGGCGTGCCGAGGACTTCGTTCAGCGTGAGCAGCGTGCGCGCCGCCACGGCCTGCGCGAGCAGGCGCGGGTCCGGGTAGACGATCAATGTAGCGTTCGTGCATGGTGCTCCTCTCAGTCGTCGTTCGGGTGGATCTTCTTCCACCCCTGCGTCACGACCTGCGCATAGATCTCGTCGGGGTAGAGACGGCCGAGCTCCTCGCTCAGGCAATCGCCGAGCGAGCGGATCGGCAGCGGGATCGTCTGCGGGGACTGCCCAGGCACACTGATCGTGGCGATGCTGTCTTCGGCGGGGCGGCGCTCCAGGCTGAGCACACCGCCGTCCTCGCGCGTCATCGTCACGCCGGTGATCGCCGTGGCGTCCGGCTCGCGCTCGATCGAGACCGGCACGTTGAGCTGCAGGGTGAGCCATGCGGCGAGCAGGTCCATCGGCAGGTATGCGGTGGGGCCGCAGACCGTGACCGACGTGATTCTCAGATGCGGCGGCTGGTCGAGCAGCGAGGCGAGCATGGCGCGCCACAGGGTCAGGCGCGTCCACGACATGTCGACGTTCTTCGGAGACCAGTTGCGGCGCAGGTCCTCCATCGTGCGCAGCGGGTTCGACGAGCGCATTGCGTCGGTGATGCGGCTGTGCGCCATCGCCCCCACGAGGTCCTTCGACGGATTGGCCGGCGCCTCGGTGGGCCACCATGCCACGACCGGCGCGTCGGGCACCAGCAGGGGGATGACGAGCGTGTCCTGATGGTGGATGAGACCGCCGCGCGGGCGCAGGACGATGATTTCGCCGGCGCCGGCATCGGCCCCGATGCGCACTTCGGCGTCGAGGTAGGTGCGCTTCTCCTCGGGCTCTGTCATGCGGCGGGTGCTCGGGGTGATGGCGATCACACGGCATGGGTGGTCGAGGCTCGCCTCGTTCGCCAATCGCAGGGCGTCTTCGAGATTGTCTTCATCGGTGAGGATGAGCAGGGTGAGCACACGGCCAAGCGCCACTTCGCCACGTTCTTCGTGCAGCGTGTCGATCTTCTCGGAGATCGTGCTTGTTTGCGTATCGCGCAATGTAATGATCATGGCATCCTCCAACGGTGTCCATCACGGGCCAGCATCTCCACGGCCTCCTGCGGCCCCCATGTGCCCGAACGGTACGGCTGGGGTTGTCCGAGGGTCGACCAGAAATCCTCGATCGGGTCGAGGATCTTCCACGACAGGTCGACCTCCTGCGTGGTGGGGAAGAGCGGCGGGTCGCCCAGAAGCACGTCGAGGATCAACCGTTCGTACGCCTCGGGCGAGGATTCGGTGAACGAACGGCCATAGCTGAAGTCCATCGACACGTCACGCACCTCCATCGATGTGCCGCCGGGCACCTTGGACCCGAAGCGGATTGTGACGCCCTCATAGGGCTGGATGCGGATCACGATGGCGTTTTTGCCGAGCTCCTGCGTGGCGGTCGATTCGAACGGCAGATGCGGCGCGCGCTTGAACACGAGCGCGATCTCGGTCACGCGGCGCCCCAGACGCTTGCCGGTGCGCAGGTAGAACGGCACGCCGGCCCAACGGCGCGTGTCGATGTCCAGCCGGACGGCCGCATAGGTCTCGGTGGTGGAATCCGGGCTGATGCCCTTTTCCTCCAGATAGCCCACAACCGGTTCGGAACCCTGCCAGCCTGCGGAATACTGGCCTCGTGCGGTGTGCGCGGCCAGATCCTTCGGCAGACGTACGGCGGAGAGGACCTTCGTCTTCTCGTCGGTCAGGTCGCGTGCGGAGAACGAGACCGGTTCCTCCATGGCGGTCAGTGCCATGAGCTGCAACAGATGGTTCTGGATCACGTCGCGCGCTGCACCGATGCCGTCGTAATAGCCGGCGCGCCCCGCCACACCAATGTCCTCCGCCATCGTGATCTGCACATGGTCCACATAGTTCGCGTTCCAGATTGGCTCGTACATCGTGTTCGCGAACCGCAGGGCGAGCAGGTTCTGCACCGTCTCCTTGCCCAGATAATGGTCGATGCGGAACACCGAATCGGGGTCGAAGACCTCCGAGATCACCGCGTCGAGCTTCTTGGCGCTCGCTAGGTCATGGCCGAACGGCTTTTCGATGATCACACGGCGCCATGCGTCGCCTTCCGATTTGGCAAGGCCGCAGTTGGCGAGCTGCTTGGCCACGATCGGGAAGTCGCGAGGTGGCACCGACATGTAGAACGCGTGGTTGCCGCGGGTGCCGCGGTCGCGGTCCAGCTCGGCCACCGTGTTACTCAGCCGTTCGAACGCGTCGGCGTCCTCGAACGTGCCCTGCACGAAGCGGATGCCCTCGGCGAGCTGCTTCCATGTGGACTCATGGAAATGCGTGCGGCAGTGTTCCTTGACGTTCTCTTTGACGAATTCGCGGAAATGGTCCTCGGTCCAATCGCGGCGCGCGAAGCCGGTCAGGCCGAAGCTGGGCGGCAGCAGGCCGCGGTTCGCCAAGTCGTAGATGGCCGGGAGCAGTTTCTTACGCGACAGGTCGCCTGTGACACCGAAGATGACGATGCTGCAGGGCCCCGCGATGCGCGGCAGGCGCAGATCACGCGGGTCGCGCAGGGGATTGTGCCACTGCGGCTCGCATGGTGTGGGGGTTGTATGTTCACTCATATCCGCCATACTAATGCGTGTCGCGCCGCGCGGCCATGACGTATCTTGGGCTTTCCCCGTCGGTGGAATGTCGTTGGATCACCGGTCCGTATGCCGGCGCGCGCGGAACCATGCGCGCCAGACCGGTGTACGGCGTGTGTTGGGTGCGGCGAGAGGGCAGCCTGCGCAGATGACCGAATCCGGGTCGGGCGTGCACATGCCTTTCGTCACGCACCCGCGGTCGAGCGCCACCACGTCGAGTTCGCCACGTGCGCGGGCGAACTCGACGATCTGCGCGATGAACGCCTCGGGCAAATGGTGCGCATCCGCGCATTCGCGTACGGTCATGCCCCGGCCCAGGTCGTGGATGACTTGGGCCGTGATGCCGGTGCGCGGGGCGTGTGTGGACCTGAATTCGCTCATAGGATGAACCGCAGGGTCTGGAAGGCGATCACCGCGAGCAGGTACGCCACGACAAGCCCCAAGCCGATCGATTGCATGGCGATGCGCATGTTGAATTGGCGTTTGAGTTCCGCCACCGTCGCCAAGCAGGGCGTGTAGGCGAGTGTGAACAGCATGAACGCAACGGCGGCCGCCTTGCCATGGCCTCCGGAGGCATGGTCGAAGGACTCGCGCATCGCCGCACCGAGTGTGCCTTCGCCCTGCTGCTGTTCGTCTTCGTCGCCGGTGTCGATGCTGTACGACTGGGCCATCGACGCCACCACGACCTCCTTCGCCACAAAACCGGTCATGAGAGCGGCCGACGCATGCCAATCATCGAAACCGGCCGGCGCGAACACCGGGGCCACCGCGTCCGCAACCACGCCGTACACCGAGTCGTGCACGTCGTCGACCTGCGCGAACGACCCGGCGGCGGCCGTGGCGGGAATGGACTGCAGCAACCACATCACCACGAGCATCGAGATGATGATCGAACTCGCACCGCGCACGAATCCCCACAGGCGCAGCAGCACGCTGCGCGCGAGCACGATGAGGCGCGGCATCTGGTAGGGCGGCAGGCTCATCGCGAACGGTTCGGAGCGCAGGTCGCGGAACTGCACGGCGCGCAACAGCATGCCGAGCAGCAGGATGAGCACAATCGAGCACACGTACATGAGGAACACGACGAGGCCAGCCTGCTCGCGGAAGAACGCGTAGGCTAACACCAGATACACCGACAGGCGCGCCGTGCACGACGAAAACGGCACGAGCATGCCCACGAGCACGCGTTGGCGCGAATCGGGCAGCGTGCGCGTGGCGGCGAGCGCGGGCAGGTTGCAGCCGAAGCCGATTACAATCGGCAGGAACGCGCGCCCGTCAAGCCCCATGCAGCGCATGGCGCGGTCCATTACAAACGCGGCGCGTGCCAGATAGCCCGAGTCCTCGAGCAACGACAGGAGGATGAACATGATGCCCATCGGCGGAATGAACGTGCCAATCGTGATCACACCATCCACCACGCCGTCGATGATGAGCGAATGGAACCAGGATTGCGTCGCCTGCGGTCCGAACCACGAGAACACCACGTCGATGAGCGCGGTGAGCCAATCGCGCACCGGGCCGTCGACCCAGTCCTGTGCCGGGCCCGCGAGCGTGGTGGTGGCTTCGAACATGCCAAGCATGATCGCCAGGAAGATGAGGATGCCAAGCACCGGATGCAACAGCACACCGTCGATGCGGTCCGAGAACGTCACACGGTCGCGCGCGTTGGTGCCGAGGCCATCCAACACACGCGCCGCCCAGTCGAAGCGTTCGTCGGCGCCGTCTTCGACCCAGCGCTGCACGTCCACATGCTGCGGGTCGATGGTCTCGAGGCCGTCGGGCAGCGGTGTGCCGTGCAGATGGGCGGACACCGTGTCCATGAGCTCGCCGCCACCTTCGCCCGTGCGCCCGTTGACCGGGACGACGGGCACGCCGCCCAGTGCACGCGACAGCAGCGTGGCGTCGATGCCGGTGCCCTGCTTGGCGGCCAGGTCGTTCATCGTCAGGGCCACCACGGTGGGGCGCCCGAGCTCGAGCACCATCGACAGGAAGTACAGGGCGCGTGAGATGTTCGTGGCGTCGAGCACCGCCACGATGAGGTCCGGGGTGGCTTCGCCGTTGAGCCCCATCACCGCTTCGGAGGCCACGCGTTCGTCGGGGGAGAGCGGCAGCAGCGAATAGGTGCCCGGCGTGTCGATGAGGTCCCATTGCACGCCGTTGTGGGTGTACACGCCTTCTTCGAGCAGCACGGTGGTGCCGGGGGCGTTCATGACGCGCGCTTTGGCGCCCAACAATGTGTTGAACAGCGATGATTTGCCCACATTCGGGTTGCCGATGAACACGATGCGTGGCATGGTGTGTCCGCTGGGCAGCCGGTGGCCGCCGGTGTCGCAGCATGGTTTAGCGGTGGCATGGTCGTGTGATGTGCCGTGGGGAAGCAGCGCGGCGAACCCGCGCGAATGCGAGGAATGGCTGGTGTTGTCCATGAGAGGAGGCTCCGGGGCTGTGTGGCTTACTTGGTGGGTGTTGCGGTGGGGCTGGCGGGGTGTTCGGCGCGGCGGACATGGATGTGCGCCGCCGTCTGCCCGTCGAGGGCGATGCGCTCGGTGCCCTTGGCCACCACGCGCCCGTGGAAGTTGGAACGCTGGGTCACACGGATCACGGTGCCGCGCCGCAACCCGAGCTCGAGCATGCGGAACCGGTGCCGTTCGTCGATGTCGATCGCCGTGATCACCATGTCCACGTGCAACGGGCAGGTTTCCACGGTGGGGTCGGTGGCATGCGCGCCGTCGGGCGTGGTGCTGCTGGGAGAGGTCATGGTGCCGATTGTTATGGCCTCATTGGGCAAAGTCAATACCCTTGCGGCAAAAAAGTGAAAAAACCGTCAAGGAACGGTGCGGACGCGGCACGCGGTCAGCGTGTGGAATCACCGTGTTCCCGGCACGTCTGGCCGAGCCCGCGGCTGAGGGCCACCGTGTCGAGCAGCCGGTCAATCTCAGCATGTGGAAGACCGGTATGTGTCTTGGCCGCCTCGCGCACGGTGCTGTGCTCGGCGGCGGCGGTCTGCGCGAGTTCGGCCGCATGCTCGTATCCGATTGCGTCGTTGAGCGCCGCGGCGATCGACGTGGACCGCTCAGCATACAGGCGCCCGCGCTCCACATTCACTTCGATGCCATCCACGCACTTCGTGCGGAACATGTCCATCGCGTTGATCGCGAGCGTCATGCCGGTGAGGATCTCGTGGATGATCACCGGGTCGAACGCGTTGAGCTGGAGCTGGCCTTCCGCGGCGGCCCAGTTTACCGTCACATCCATGCCGAAGATCATGAAGCAGCACTGGTCCACGCATTCGGGGATGACCGGGTTGATCTTGCCGGGCATGATCGAGGAGCCGGCCTGCCTCGCCGGCACATGCAGGTCCTCGAATCCGCAGCGTGGGCCGGAATTGAGCAGGCGCAGGTCGTCGGCGGCTTTCTTGAGATGCACCGCCAGGTTCTTCAACGTCGCACTCGCCGCGATGTAGGCGCTCATGTCGGTCACCGACGCCACCGGGTCGAGCGCGGCGTGCACCGGCAGGCCGGTGAGTTGGGCGAGTGTGCGCGTCACCGTGTCGCGGAACCGCAGGTCGGCGCATATGCCGGTGCCGATGGCCGTCGCGCCGAGGTTGAGGTCGCACAATTGCCCCACAAGCGCGTCCATCGCCTGCAGGTCGAGTTTGAGGAACGTCGCCCATGCGTGGAATTCCTGCCCGAAGGTCATCGGCACGGCGTCCTGCAGTTGCGTGCGCCCGATTGTCACGTCGTTCGCGTGCTTGTCCGCCAGCTTGTGGAACGCAGCGCGCAGGCGCCGGGCAGATTCGGCGAGCGGGGTCAGGCCGCCGCAGATCGCGAGCTTGCACGCCGCGGGGTAGGTGTCGTTCGTCGATTGCGAATGGTTGACGTCGTCGTTGGGGTGGATGTAGTCGTAGTCGCCGCGCGGGCGTCCGCAGATCTCGAGCGCGCGGTTCGCGATGACCTCGTTCATGTTCATGTTGAGGCTCGTGCCGGCACCGCCCTGCAGCACGTCTACGGGGAACTGGTCGGCGAGCGCGCCGTGCTCGATCTCTTCGCACGCCTGCTCGATCGCCTCGGCCTTGCGCGTGTCGACCAACCCGAGTTCAGCGTTCGCGATCGCGCAGGCTCGCTTGACGACGGCGTAGGCGCGGATGAGCGCCCCATGCGCGCCGTCCGGAATGCCGCTCACCGTGAAATTCTCGATCGCGCGTTGCGTATGGATGCCCCAATACACGTTCTGGGGCACTTCGAGTGCCCCTATACAATCATGCTCGACGCGCATACGCGGGGTCGACGATGCTGGTGATGACGTGCTCATGGCGCTCCTTTCGCGCGGGGCGGGCGCGGTATGCGCATGTGCGCGGGGTCGATCGGCGTGCACGGCCGCCGCCAACATTGTAGCGGCGGCACGCACGGCGTGGCGGGCGTATTATTGCTTACAGCCAATTCAGACGGCCACTGCCGCAGGGGAGGTTCAATAGAGCTATGGAAAACTTCAACGCCAATCAGCACATCACCTTCACATCATCCAAGCCCATCTACGATTTCTATGTCGCTGGGCCGTACCAGACCGCCGAACAGGTGGAGAGCATGGAGCGCCTTGAGCGCGTGCTGCAGCACCGCAATCTGAGCGTGTACCGCCCGCGTTTCGCCATGGATGTGAATGTCTCAGGTCCGGAAGCGGTGTTCGAGAACCGCATCGAGGCCATCAAGAACTCCGCGGCCGTCATCGCCAACTTCGACGACAAGGACGCCGGCGCGATCTTCGCGCTCGCCTACGGTTTCGCGCTGGGCAAGCCGGTATATGCGTACTGCGAGGGCATCCTGCCCAATTCGCGCATCAGCCTCATGGTGGACCAGGCGGCGACCGCCGTGCTTGACGGCCCCGCGGCGCTTGAGGAACTCTTGGATTCCGGCCAGGTGCGCCCTATCCAGCTTGACGAGCAGTGAGAGGCGAGCGGTAAGACCCTTGAGGGGCCGGTGCCTGCCGCCGGCCCTGTCATGCCCATGACTCACAGCGATCCAAATGAATTTGAGCCGCCCCGCGCCGATGTCATCGAATACGCGCAGGCGGCCCACAGTGACCTCGATACGCGGCTCACCGCGTTCTTCGAGGAGTTCCGCCGCATCGACCTCATCTACGGCGCGTATGGGAGGCGCTGTGGGCTGTCGTTCAGCGCGTACCTCATCTTCGATTACATCTGTCAGAACGACGGCACGTCACAGCGCGAGATCTGCGCGTATACATTGTTGCCACGCTAGACGGTGAACAACGTCATCAATGTGTTTGCATCCCAAGGCCTGCTTCGTTTGGAAGGAAGCAAGCACGACAAACGCGTCAAGAGCATCCATCTCACTGACGAGGGGGAGCGCTACTGCCACGAGGTGGTCACGCCCGTGCGCGAGGCGGAACTGCAGGCCATGGCCGCGCTCGAGCCCGATGAGCGCCGCGCGATGATCGCTTATGTCGACAAGTTCATGAACGCGCTCGAACGGCGGATGGGCGGCCTTGAGGCCTGATCCGCTCTGCCACCATACTCAGAATGCCGCAATATAGCTGCGGATCGGAACAGGGAGGGATTTATGGCCATAACAATCAATGTGAGATACACCGGAACCGGTGGACAGGCACGTGCGTTCGCACGGGAGATGGCATCGTCGGGGACGGTGTCCATGATCCGTGAGGAACCGGGCAATCTGCGGTACGAGTATTACGTTTCGCTTGAAGATCTCGAAACGGTGCTGCTTGTCGACAGCTGGACCGGTCAGGATGCGCTCGACGCGCATCATGCATCCCCCATGATGGAGCGTATTGCAAGACTGCGTGACCAATACGATCTGCATATGAGTGTGGAAACGGTTCGAGGGTCTCGCCGACAACCCCGCCGATGAGAGATTCATCAGACGGTGATCGGATTTACGTACTGTCTGCAGGGCAAGGCTGCAGATGGCGAGAGACGGGGGGAATGGCGTGGAGAATTTGATTATCGCTGGGTTGTGAATCGATCATGATGTTCTGTCTGACTCGTATGTGGAGTGGATTCCCGCATTGCGCTCGCTTGATGAACTGGAGTTCGGCTCACCCGTCGTGTTTCTGACCGGTGAGAACGGGAGCGGAAAATCGACGTTGCTGGAGGCGATTGCGGTGGCGTGCGGATTCAGTGCCGAGGGCGGCTCACGCAACTATCGTTTCAGCACCTATGACGACTGTTCGAATCTGGCCGATGCGCTGGTCCTCTATCGCAAACAAACTATTCCGCAGTGCAGTTTCTTCCTGCGCGCCGAAAGTTTCTTCACGATGGCCACGCAGGCGCGCGATTACGATCAGGGTCGCAGCGCGATGTCTGCATTGCATGAGATGTCGCATGGTGAGGGCTTCCTGGAGATCATGCTGTCGCGTAATGCTCCCGGCCTCTACCTTATGGATGAGCCTGAATCCGCGTTATCCGCTGGCCGGCAACTGGCCCTGCTGGCGCATATGCGTCGGCTGGCGGGACAGGGCGCGCAGTTCATCGTCGCCACGCATGCGCCGATATTGCTCGGACTACCGGGCGCACAGATTCTTCAATTCGACGACGATGGCGTTCTCCCCGTGCGACTACGAGGATACCGACGCCTACCGCATCACCGCGTGTTCCTCACCGACCCGGCGATGCTCATCTTCGATGAGGCGACGAACTCGGTCGACACGCGCACCGAGCAGGCAATCGCGAAGGCGATGGACGCACTGATGGCGAACCGTACGAGCTTCGTCATCGCGCACCGGCTCTCCACGATCCGCGATGCCGACCTGATCTTGTACATGGAACACGGCGACATCGTCGAACATGGCACGCATGAGCAGCTGCTCGGCCAAGCAGGCGCCTACGCCAAGCTGTACAACTCGCAGTTCGCGTGAGGCCGGAGGTCGATGGGAGCCGGTATTTCATCTCTTGGTGAAATCTGTCCGTATACTGAACCATCAAAAATGTCGTAATCCATGGTTCTTACTGTATTGCACGCGTTGGCCGCCCTGTGAGAGAGGAAGGGCGGCCAACACGTTTCACCCCAAGAAGAACCAAGGAGGCTCCACGATGACCACCGCGACACCAGCGGCATCACAACCTGCGCCGGATACGGCGTATACCGCGGATGAAGAGGCGCGCATCATCCGCAATTCGTCCGGGCTGCCCGTCGGCATCAAGCCCAAGATGGTCTGGACATGGCCCAAGGCGTTGCTGTGGGCGGCCATCGCCATCGTCTGCGCCTTGGCATGGTCGGTGCTCGCCATTGCGCGCGGCGAGCAGATCAGCGCCATCTGGTTCGTTGTGGTGGCCCTGAGCTCGTATGCGATCGCCTACCGGTTCTACGCGTATTACATCCAGATCAAGATCATGCGCACCGACGACGCCAATGCCACCGCGGCCGAACGCGTGCAGGACGGCGCGAATTTCGAACGCGCGGACCGCCGCGTGCTCTTCGGCCAGCATTTCGCCGCGATTTCGGGCGCCGGCCCGCTCGTCGGCCCGATCCTCGCCGCGCAGATGGGCTATCTGCCGAGCGTGCTGTGGATCATCCTCGGCGTCATCTTCGCCGGCGCCGTGCAGGACATGCTCATGCTCTGGATCTCCGCCAAGCGCCGCGGCCGGTCATTCGGCCAGATGGCCACCGACGAGATGGGCAAGGTCGGCGGCCTCATCATCTCCGTGTTCCTTGTCGTCGTCACCGCCATCGCGATGGCGTTCCTCGCACTCGTCGCGATCAAGGCGATGGCGTCGTCGCCGTGGGCGGTGTTCTCGCTCGGTATGACGATCCCGATCGCCCTGATCATGGGCTGCTACGAGCGGTTCCTGCGCCCGGGCCGTGTGATCGAAACGACGATTCTCGGCTTCGTGCTGCTCGTGCTCGCGATCGTCGGCGGCGGCATGATCGCTGCGAACCCGGTGCTCGCGCCGATCTTCACACTCAACGCCAAGCAGCTCGTGGTGGCGCTCGTGCTCTACTCGTTCTCCGCCGCCGCGTTGCCGCACTGGCTGCTCGTCACCCCGCGCGATTACCTGTCCACCCTCATGAAGATCGGCACGCTCGCCCTGCTCGTCATCGGCGTGGTCATCGCGAACCCGCAGGTGCAAGTGCCGGCGCTCACCACGCTCGCATCGCGCTCCAACGGCCCCACGTTCTCGGGCAACCTGTTCCCGTTCCTGTTCATCACCATCGCGTGCGGCGCCTTGTCCGGCTTCCATGGTGCTGTCTCCTCCGGATTGACCCCAAGGCGATCGAGAAGGAGAACCAGATCCGCATGATCGGCTATGGCTCGATGCTCGTCGAGTCGTTCACCGCCATCATCGCGCTCATCGCGGCCATCACCATCAGCCAAGGCGTGTATTTCTCGATGAACATGTCACCCGCGCAGATCGAGGCGACGGCCGGCAGCGCCTACTCCGCCTCCGCGAGCCCCGAGCAGAACGCGGCGGCTGCGGTGAGCCGGATGGATGTGCAGAACATCGAAGGCCAACGCGTGCGCGTGGAATGGCAATCCGGCGGCACCGTGGTCACCGGTGCCGAGGCGCTTGACGCGGCCGCGCATGACGTGGGCGAGGAGACACTCGTCTCACGCACCGGCGGTGCGACGACATTCGCGATCGGCATGGCGAACTTCCTCAAATCCTATCTGGGCGGGGAGGGCTCCATGGCGTTCTGGTATCACTTCGCAATCATGTTCGAAGCGCTCTTCATCCTCACCACCGTCGACAACGGCACCCGTGTGGCCCGCTATCAGATCGGCGACCTGCTGGGCAACGTGCGCAAACTCAGGAAATTCGCCGACCCCACATGGCGGCCCGGCAATCTGGTCACCACGTTCATCGCCACCGCCTTGTGGGGCACGATGCTCTACATGGGCGTCTCGGACGCCAACGGCGGCATCAACGCGATGGTGCCGATCTTCGGCATCTCGAACCAGTTGCTTTCCGCCGGCTGCTTCATGCTCGTCACCGTCTGCGTCGTCAAAGCCGGCTTGGGGCGGTACGCATGGATCCCCGTCGTGCCGTTGGTATGGGACGTGGCGGTCACGTTCACCGCCGACTTCGAGAAGATCTTCGACCCGCAGCTTGGGTATTTCGCCACCGCTTCATCATTGCGCGCCTCGATTGACTCCGGCCAGCTTGAGGGCGAGGCACTCGCCAACGCATACGCCTCACTGTCGAACGCCTACCTCGACGGTGTGCTCTCGGTGTTCTTCCTCGTCATGATTGCCGCGTTCCTGGCCGTGGGCGTCAAGACGGTCGTCTCCACGGTGCGCGCCCGTGCCTACGGCGACCACCTGACCTCGCAGGAGCCGTTCCTCGAGTCGAACTGGTTCGCCCCGTCGGGCCTCATCGCCACTCGACTCGAGCGCAAGGTGCAGCACGAGTTCGAGCATCACCCTGCGCGCCGGGCGGAGCTCGGATGAACGCGGCCGCACAGTTGCGCGCCATCGCAGCCCGTGCATGGCGCGCCGTGGTGTGGTATGCACGGGAGGTCAGCGGCGAAGCGCGCTACGAGCATTATGTGGAGCGGTTCGCACGTGAGCACCCCGGTGAGGAGCCGCTCAGCGAAGGAGCACGAGCGGCTGCACCCCAACACCAGTTGCTGCTGTTAGTGCGCGCTACTGCGCCAATCCGAGGGCGAGCTTGAGTGAGACGACGCGGCGCGCCGACTGCGTCACCCGTTCGGCGAACGCAGCGTCGCCGCGCGCTCGCGCGCGCAAGCCGTCGAGGATCGGCTGCGCGAACGCGGGGTCGTTCACACAGGCCAAGTCCCCTCCGGCCTGCACAAGCCGCACGCCGAGCTCAGCGGGGGCGAATCGCGCTGACGGCGCTCGCCG
>ENA-OQIJ01000145-OQIJ01000145.1-human-gut-metagenome-genome-assembly--contig:-NODE-145-length-20829-cov-3.960825_pt1 | contig 20829 bp, 18 predicted proteins | sample MGYA00242582_ERZ504747 | MGnify/ENA primary metagenome ERZ504747 (study PRJEB26092, sample SAMD00036435) | human gut metagenome | host: Homo sapiens | study: EMG produced TPA metagenomics assembly of...
CGGGCCGGGCATGCCCGGCCCCTACAGGGCAGTGATGTAAAGTGGAGGTCATCGCAGTCGTTCACCCCTGCGGGGGTTCGGGGGAACACCCGAGTTTCAAAACGGAGCAGAGGGCGCGGGCGTTAAGCGCGAACAGTAATACTGCGTTCGCGTAGCCCGCGCACTCTGCGACTTCCGCTTTGGGGTTCTTAGGGGCGTGCAGCCCCTAAGTCGCGGGTCCGCTGCGTCGAAACAGCGGCAATTTTCTTTGCTACTTTCTTTTGTTGGCAAAAGAAAGTAGGAGTTCCCGGGAGGCAGCCGTTAATGGGTTCACCGCCTTTTCCACGCCGTGCCAAACCCGATGACGCTTGCGCAAAACGCGGCGGCCAGCGCTTCTATGGGGAAGCCGTCCCCGGTTTGCGGCAGCGCCGCCGGGGCGGCAGCCTTCACGGTTCGTGTGCCAGCCATCGCGGCTGACGCAGTCACCGCCGCCGCGGCGGTCTCCGGCGGGTCATACCGGTTCACAAACAGCACGCCGTCGGCCTTCGCGGTTTCCCCGCTGCGCACGGCCCAGAGCCCGGCGGCAAGACCGCCGTCCGGGCGGCCCGTCACCCGGACCGTGACCGTGTAGCTGTGCGCATCGTAGGTCGTGTAGGCAGCGCCGCCGCTGCGCTCGGCAACCAGATACCGGTAATCCCCCGGCTCGTCAAAGGCGAAGCCCGTAAAATACACGGTGCCGCCGTTTTTTACGGTCAGGGTACGCTGCACAGGCGCGGGGGCCGCGTCCAGCGGCGTCAGCTCCACCGTATAGACGGCGTCCGCCGCCGCGCCGTCGGTGCGGACGCTGACGGGGATCGCCGTGCTCACCCGCGCAGCCGCCACGGGCAGCGGGCAGAGCAGCGCCAACAGCAGGGCCGCTGCGGGCAGCCAGCACCGCAGGGCCGTTTTGCCAAAGGTCATTGCATTTCATCTCCTTCTTTCAGGGGGCAGAGCCGCCCCAGCACGACGACCCGCCCGTTTGCTCACTCCCGGCGCAGGTCGAAAGCGCCACCAGCCGGTCCTGCGCCGTCACACCGATATCCCGCTGCTGCACGGCCTGCGCCGCCGCATAGTCCAGCAGCGCCCCCACGTCGTCGTGGTAACGCTCCGGCGTGTAAATTGCGGTGTCGTAGGCATCGGTCACCACACAGGCGAACAGCTCGATCGTATAGGCGGCGTCGGGCAGACTTATGCTGCCCGCAGGGTGCGCGGCAAAATAGTCTGCCTCCGCAAACCGCGCCACATCGCCGAACATTGCGCTGTTGTCCATGTGGTGGCCGTAAATCACCGTGTACGGGTCGGTCAGGTCGGCGGCGCAGCGGCTGTCGAGAAAAATCGCGCCCGACAGGGAAAAATCACCGTAGACGTCGCGGTTGACGTAGTCCATGTTCGTCGCGCCCTGCACAACGGGGTAGTCGATGCCCGTGCCGTCCACCGTCAGCCAGCCGCAGACGTCGGGGTTGACGGTTTGCAGCCCGGCCAGCGTCGGGTTGTCGGCAGCCGGTGCGGCGGGCTTATACTGCAAAAGCTCCGCGCCCACAAACGCCCCGCGGCGCAGCGCGGCGTCCTGCCAGAGCGCGAACCCGCCGAAGGCCAGCAGCGCCAGCATCAGCAGCCCGGCCAGCGCACTGACCAGCCGTGTGCCCAGGCGTGCCAGCCGCGCCGCGCGGTCCAGCATCAGTCCTCACGGCGGCGCTTGCGGAAGAACACCAGCCCGCTGCCCGCGGCCAGCGCCAGCATCGCGCCGTAGGGGGCGGCGTCCAGCAGCAGGCCGTGGGGGCAATCGAGCTACGGGTGTTCGTGACGGTCAGGGCCGTGTCGGCGGCACCCACCGTCTGCGTGGGCAGGGTCTTTTCGGTGCTCAGCGTCTCGCCGTCCAGCGTCCAGGCCGTCGTATACTTCTCAGCGTCCAGGCCGCTCTCGGTGATCGTGTAGGCCGCGCCGGTGGGCAGGCCGGTCACCTTGATCACATCGCCGCCCCGGATCGTCTCCGAGAAGCTGACCTTGCCGTTTGTAAAGGGCTTCACCTCGGCGTCGCTCGTCACGCCCGCCGCGCTTTTGGTTTGGACCGTGACCGACGCCATGCGGCCCGGGTCCGTGTCCGGGTCGGTGATCTCCAGCGTGAAGATAAAGTCGTCGGTGTAGTCGGCCCAGTCGCCCGCCAGTGCCTTGGTCACGGTCAGGCCGTGGGTCGTGTAGGTATTGGTGATGAGGTCGCTCTTGGTATTGTCATCGAGCGAGGTCAGCGTAGCGTAGTCAATTTTGAACGTTGTACCGTCCGGATTGGACGTGTTGTCGTTGACAACGCGCACCTTTAGCAGGTAGGTCGCCGTCGTGGCGGTCAGGCCGTGGATGCCGGGGTCGCGCTCGGTCAGGTGGTAGTAGTAGACGCCGGGGGCCTCGAACTTCGAGGTGTCAAAGCCGACGCTTACATCGCTCTCCTTGTTGGCAATGCCGCTGTCATCCGCCGCAAACGTGGCGATGATGTCGCTGCCGTCCAGCTGATCCACGCTGCCGACATAGTTTTTCTCTCCGTCGTCGGGCAGGTCGCTCGCGTCGGCGGCGGTGACGTCAAAGGCAATCGTGCCCGTGATGCCGCCCGCGCCCGCGGCGTTCGTCACGTCGATGGCCTTGCGGAAGGTGATGCTGCTGGTGGTCGTGGTCAGGGTCTCTGCCGCAAACGCCGTGGCGGAGAGCGCACCCGTGAGCAAAGCAGCGGTCAGAACGGCGGAAATCTTGATGGTGTTCATAAGTATGTGCTCCTTTCGGGGTGGTGTATGGTTATGTGGGTGGTTTCCGGTAGGTCGGCCCTCATCCGGCCTCGGGCGGGGCCTCGGCCACCTTCCCCCGCAGGGGAAGGCATCCCGCCCCAAGCCTTCCCCCGTGGGGGAAGGTGCCGCCGCAGCGGCGGATGAGGGCAAAGTTCACCTGTATCTCCTTCTTGCCCTTATCAAATCTCATTCCTCCTCACAATCGCAATGACCCGCCCGGCGATATTTTCTGCCGTCACCGGGCCGTACCGGCGACTGTCGGGCGCACCCTCGCGGGCGTCGCAGAGGATAAAATACTCGCCGTCGGCCAGGGTCAGGGGGTAGGTCACGTCACTGTCGTAGCGGGGGGTCGTCTCGTAAATGTCCGGCTCGGCCACAAGGCTGCCGTTGATGCGCAGCAGCGCGTTTTCTGTCACCTCCACGGTGTCGCCGCCGCGGGCCGCAACACGCCCCGTGCAGCGCCGGTCATCCTGTGTAAAGACGACCACCTCCCCCGCTGCAAAGCTGCGCGGCAGCCGGTAGTAGAGCAGCAGGTCGCCGGGCTTGAGGTGCGGGTACATCGTATCGTCCGGCTGGATCGCCAGCCCGAACACGACGCCAAACAGCACCAGCAGCAGTGCGGCCAGCGCCCCGGCGCGCAGAAAAAACTCCTTCACGTCCGCCAGCGCACGGCGGCGCTGTGTCTCGTTCACGGTGCAGCCTCCCTTCGGCGGCGGCTGACCACGGCCAGCGCCGCGCCCGCCGCCAGCAGCCAGACTGCCGGGGCCGCGTCCTGCGCAAGACCCGTGGGCGGCACGCCGTCCTTATTGTTGACGCAGGTCAGCGCCGCGTCGCCGGTCAGGGTCGCGGTATAGCTGCTGCCCAGCGTGACGTTGCTGCCGTCGTCCATTGTCGTTTCGTAGTCGGTCAGCGTCTCCTCGGTGACGGTCACGGTCTGGCCGGGCTTCAGATGCCCGATGACAACGCTGCCCTTGTGCGGGATCGTGAAGCCGTCCGCGGTCAGCGTCGCGCCGCCGTAGGGCTGCACATAGGGGGTATCCGCGGTGACCGCCGCGCCGTCAATGGCCGCCGTAAACGCAAAGCCGCGGCGCGTGTCGCCCATGCCGCCCGTGACCTGCTTGGTCACGGTGACGTGCAGGAACGGCGCGTAGGTGTTGGTGATGACAGCCTCCCCCACGCCGCCGGACGGCACCTGCACCGTCCCGGCCGCCGCGGCGGCGGTGGTCGTGCAGTACCAGCTGGCTAAGTCGGGGTGGTCGGTCTCGGTCACGGTGTAGCTGCCCACGGGCACATCCTCCACCGTTACGCTGTGCAGCCCCTTGAGCGGCACGGTCAGTGCGCCGGGCGCGTCCAGCGTGACGGTGCGGGCCGTGCCGTCGTCATAGACCAGCGTATAGCTGCCGATGGGCAGGCTGCCGACGGTGAAGGTGTTCGTCACGGCTTCGGCCTCATCGCGCAGGGCCGCGTCGTCCACGGCCTTCGTCAGCCGCAGGCTGCCGGTCTGCCGGGCGTAGGTGTTCTCAAAATCGGCGTAGGTCGTGCCGTTTTGCAGCAGCGTTAGGTCGGCCAGCGTCGGCGGGTCGCCCGCGGGCTGCAGCGCGTCGCCGTTGACGGCGGCGCGGCTCGCCAAATAGAGCACCGCCGCCGGGGTGGTGTGGGCGGTCTCGGTCACGGTGTAGGTGTAGGGTGTGCCGCTCTCCGACGCCACAGGCAGATCCTGTATGGTATAGCTGCACTGGGCCGGGTCGGTGCCGACGGTCATATCCGCGCCGCTTATGACGGCCACAGTCGCGCCGTCGGAACGGGTCACGGTGAAGGTCAGCCCCGTGCGCACGGCGGTCAGTTCGTCGGCGGTCAGGCTGCCCGCCAGCGTCTTGCGCAGCATCAGGTTGGCGTGCCCGGCCACGGGCGGCGCAGGCTCGGTGCTGAACCAGACCTTATCCAGCAGGTTGCCCTCGCGCCGGTCTCCCTTGCCGCTGGACAGCGCCAGGAAGAAGAACCGGCTGACATACTGCCCCGCCCGGACCGTGTAGTCGCCGCTGTGGACGCCCCACTGGTCGTTGCCGTCGGTGATCTCACCGCCGACCATGAAGCTGCGGATGGGGACCTCCTCGCCGTTGTATTGCACGGTCTGGTCCAGCGCCGCGCGCACCAGAAGTCCCCTGTTGTCGTCCTCGCTGGAAACGCCCGCCAGAATGTCGGTGATCTGCGCTGCCACATCCACCGGCGCGATGAGCAGCGCCATCGAGTCCTGCATACCCCTGCCGCGGGCGCGGTGGGCCAGCGACCAGTGCAGCGTGGTGCCGGGCGCGGTCAGCACATCCTGATACAGTGCGCCGTAGGCCTCGCAGTTCAGCTCGGCAAACTGCTGCCCGTCGTAAGCGCCGTCGATGCTGTAGCTGGCCTCGGGGTAGTTCCGCGTGCCGTTATAGCTGCGGTTGGAGCCGTCCGCCAGCTCAATGTACAGGCCGGCGCTTCCGGTTTTCCAGTGGCTGGCCACGCCGGTAGTCTGCCAGACGATGCCCCCTTCCCCGACGGGTACTGGGTAAAGAAGGTGCCGGTCTTACCGTCCGGGGAATAATACAGCCGGGATGCGGGCGTATTGTTGTTTTTGTTGTGATACGCCTTCAGCTCGGCAATATCCGGCGTTTCAAAGCTGCCGTTCTGCAGCTGGATGCAGTAGGGCACCTGCATGGCCGCGGTGGTGAGTTTTGCGCCGTCGGTGCCGGTGACCTCGACCTTATAGTACAGCCGTTCCGCATCCCTGACACCGGCAATGCAGGCATCCAGCGCAGCGTTCAGCCGGTGCTCGCTGCCCGGCGTGATGTTCCACGCATCGCCGGAGCAGAGCTGCTGCGGGACCTCCTCCCAGTTGGTGCCATCCTTGCTGCGGTACCAGGTGTACACAGCGCCGTCAAGTCTGTCCGTGCTGCCGTTGACCTTCGCTGTAAAGCAGCCGTCGGTCCGAATGCTGTCCACCAGCTCTGCGCTTGTGACAACGGCAGCCTGCGCCGCGGTGTCGGGCGCGGCGAGCAGCGTATCCATCACGAGGGTGCGTGCGGTCTCGGGCGTTGCCGCGGGGTCAGCCGCCGGGGTCGGCTCCGCCTCAATGTCGGGTTCCGGGTCAGCTGCCGGGGTCGGCTCCGCCTCCATTTCGGGTTCCGGGGCAGGCGCCGGGGTCGGCTCCGCCTCCATTTCGGGTTCCAGGGCAGGCGCCGGGGTCGGCTCCGCCTCAATGTCGGGTTCCGGGGCAGGCGCCGGGGTCGGCTCCGCCTCCATTTCGGGTTCCGGGGCAGGCGGGTCCGGGTCGGCGGGCGCAATCGCCGCCGCAGACTCCGCCGTGGCGGGCAGTTCATCCGCCGCAAACACAGCGTTGGCCATGCCTGCCGCCATACAACAGGCCAGCAGCACAGCCAACAGACGTTTTTTCATGTACGGTTCCTCCTTTGCTGGTTTCCCGTGCGGGGCTTGTCTCCCCGCCCGGTCAATTGGGAGTATACCGTGCGCCGCCCGCGGAACACGTCGAGGGCTGCTTTCTGCCAAAAGGTTACAAAAAAAGACGCACCACGGAAGTTTTTCCGTAGTGCGTCTTTACTTTTATTTACTTCTGCCCTGCACCTTTCCGCAAGCGCCCGCCTATGGGACACCTGCGGGCCGGGCATGCCCGGCCCCTACTGTCTCTGCAATGGGAAAATGCGCTGTAAGGGCACACTGGCGGGCCGGGCATGCCCGGCCCCTACCGCTCGGCTGGGGGATACAGCACCGCTCCCCCGCTTTACACCACCGTCACCAGCGTCTCACAGTCGCCGGTCACGGCGTACTTGCCGCTGCCCGCGGGGATAAAATAGCTTTCGCCCTTTTTGACCTTCACGGTCTCGCCGCCGCAGGTCAGCGTGCCCGCGCCGTCGGTGATGAGCAGCGAGACAAAGCTCTTTTCGTCGGCCGCACCGTCAAACGCGCCTTTTTTCGCGTCCACCGTGAAATACTCGCACTGCGCGAGATGGCTGCCGAAATCCTGCTTTTGCGGCGGCGTGCGGTGGGTCACGTCCAGCGCCTTTTCAATGTGCAGGGCGCGGGGCTTGCCGTCCGCACCGACGCGCCCGTAGTCGTAGACGCGGTAGGTCACGTTGGAGTTCTGCTGCACCTCGGCCACGACGATGCCCTGGCAGATGGTGTGCAGCGTGCCGGACGGGATAAAAAAGCAATCCCCTTTATGCACCGGCACGGCGTTCAGGACCTCGGTCAGGGTGTTATTTTTGATGCGCTCTGCAAACTCCTCTTTGGAGATCTCGTGCGTAAAGCCGTAGTAGAGATACGCGCCCGGCACGCAGTCCAGCACATACCACATCTCGGTTTTGCCGTACTGGTGTTCGTTTTTCAGTGCGTAGTCGTTGGACGGGTGCACCTGAATGGACAGGTTGCTGCTGGCGTCGATGAACTTTGTCAGGATCGGGAACTGCTCAAATTTTGCGCAGTCCGTGCCCAGGGCTTCGGGGTGCGCGGCCGCGTAGTCCGCCAGCGTCGTGCCGTCGGGCAGATAGCTCGGGCCGTCCGGGTGGCAGGACAGCACCCACGCTTCGGCCAGCGGTTCAAGGTCGCTCTTGATGCCGAAATCGGTGCGCAGGCGGCTGCCGCCCCACAGATAATCCTTGCAGCTCGGGGTCAATTTCAGAATTGCCATGCCGTTCACGCTTTCATCATCTCCGCGGCGGCTTTGGCCAGCGCGGCGTTCACGGCATCGGCGGCTGCCTCACTGTCACCGACGGCGGAAAGATAAACTTTAATTTTCGGCTCGGTGCCGGAGGGGCGGACCATCAGCTTATGCCCGCCGTCCAGATGGTATTCCAGCACGTTGGCGCGGGGCAGCCCGGTGCCGTCGGTGTCGTAGTCCACGACGGACTCCACCTTGTACCCGGCAATGTCCTCCGGGGCGTTGGCGCGCAGCTTCTTCATCAGCTCCTGCATCGTGTGCATGCCGCTCTCGCCCTCAAAGGCAAAGCTGCACAGCGCATTGCGGTAGTAGCCGAACTCCCTGTACAACGCCTCGATGGCGTCCAGCAGCGTCTTGCCCTGCTGGGCGTACCAGGCCGCAGCCTCGCAGACCAGCAGCGTCGCGTTGACAGCGTCCTTGTCGCGGACGTGGCCGCCGGAGAGGTAGCCGTAGCTCTCCTCAAAGCCGAAGATATAGCGTTCGGGACGCCCCTCGGCCTCCAGCTTGCCGATCTGCTCGCCGATGAACTTAAAGCCGGTCAGGGTGCGGCGCAGTTCAACGCCGTATTTTTTTGCCACCGGCGCTGCCATATCGGTGGAGACGATCGTCGTTACCGCCACGGGGTCGGCGGGCATCGTGCCCTGTGCCAGACGGGTGCGGCAGATATAGTCCAGCAGGATGATGCCCATCTCGTTGCCGCTGATGAGCCGGTAGCCGCCCTTGCCGTCGGGCACGGCGGTGCCGCAGCGGTCACAGTCGGGGTCGGTGCCCAGCAGCAGATCGGGGCGGACCTTGTCGCACAGCTCCAAGCCTTTTTGCATAGCTTCGCGGATCTCGGGGTTCGGGTAGGGGCAGGTCGGGAAGTCGCCGTCTGGCTTTTCCTGCTCGGGCACAACGGTCACATGGGTCACGCCGAGCTTTTTCAGCAGCTTTTTCACACATTCCAGACCCGTGCCGTTCAGCGGGGTGTAGACGAGCTTGAGCGCGTCGATGCCCGCGCCGTCGCCGACGCGCTGGTCATAGACAGCCTGCACAAAATCATCGAGGCATTTTTCGTCAATTGTCACAATGCGGCCCGCGGCGGCGGCAGCGTCAAAATCTGCAAGCCGGACATCGTCAAAGCAATCAATTTTTTCGATGGCTGCCAGAATTTTCTCGGCAGCCTCCAGCGTGATCTGGCAGCCGTCCGCGCCGTAGACCTTGTAGCCGTTGTACTTGGCGGGGTTGTGGCTGGCCGTCACGCAGACGCCCGCGCCGCAGCCGAGGTACCGCACCGCCCACGAAAGCGCCGGGGTCGGCTCAAGCCGGGGGTACATGCAGGCGGTAATGCCGTTCGCGGCCAGCACGCGGGCGGTCTCGCGGGCGAACAGCGCACCGTTATGGCGGCTGTCGTGGGCGATGGCTACCTTTTTGGGCAGGCCGGACGCATTGAGGTAGTCCGCCCTAGCCCCCTGCGTTGCCTTGCGCACGGTGTAGAGGTTCATCCGGTTCGTGCCCGCGCCGATCACGCCGCGCAGGCCGCCGGTGCCGAATTCCAGATCGCGGTAAAAGCGGTCCGTGACGGCGTCGCTGTCGCCCGCGATGGAGACGAGCTCGGCTTTGACGGCGTCGTCCAGATCCGGCTGGGCAAGCCAGCGGTTATAGAGGTCGTTTATATTGTTCATGGAGTTTCTCCTTTATCTTCCCTTGGGTCCTGCGGGCAGCCGCAAGCCGCCCGCCTCTCTATTATCTTGCATTTTTACCGCTTTTGCAAGTACCAAATCTTTGTCGGCACCACCGAATTTTCCGGTCAGCCCTGCCAGACACCTTTTATTGCCTCCGCTTCACTTTCCGCCAGCGCCGGGGCGTCGGAATTGGCAAACAGGCTGCCGTAGCGGTAGAGCCCCGCGCCCTGCACCCCTAAGCGGGCAAGCAAAGCAAGCTGGTCGGCCAGCGCATGGCCGGAAAACCACTCGGAGCCGGCATCGGACCCATCCCCTGCGCCGACGCGGTAGGCCCCCAGCCCGGCGTACAGCTTCACGCCCGCCGCGCGGGGCAGTGCGGCCCACGCGGCGGCCAGCTGCGCAAAGCTGTGCGACGCATCGCCGTTTTTTATATATTCCTGCCCCCAATAAAGCTGGGGCATCAGGTAATCCACAGTCCCCTGCCGCAGCCAGCGGGCCGCGTCGCTGTATTGCAGGGTGTAGTTCTGCTCCGGGTCGCCCGCCGGGGCTGCGCCGAACCGCACGCCGTACCGCCGGGCCGCGGCGTGGCAAAGCTCCATCAGGGCGTTCACGTTCTCCCGCCGCCAGTCGTCCTGCGTCAGTGTGCTGCCGCTGGCCGCGTAGTCCGCCGCGTCAAAGGCCGGGTCGGTGGTGGGGTAAAAATAGTCGTCAAAGTGGATGCCGTCCACAGCGTACCTTGCGCACAGCTCCCCCACCCCGTCGGCAATGTACTGCCGCACGTCCGCGTTGGCGGGGTCGAGATACGCGCCGGTGTCGGTGTACCTGACCCAGTCCGGGTGCAGCCGCGCCGGGCTTGCGCCGCACAGCGCCGGGGTCTGCCCGGCCTGGATGCGGTAAGGGTTGACCCAGGCTTCCAGCTGTAAGTCCCGCGCGTGGGCGGCGTCCACCAGCAGTGCCAGCGGGTCAAACCCGGGGTCCTGCCCCTGCGTGCCGGTGCAGAGGTGGCTGAACGGGAAGTAGTCGCTGGGGTAGAGCGCATCGCCGAAGGGACGCACCTGCGCCAGCACGACTGTTGCGCCAATCGACTGTATATTGTCCAGCATTGTGCCGATTGCCTGCGTGAACGCCTCCGACGACGAGAAATCGACCTGCTCCCATTCCAGATAGCTGACCCACACAGCGCGGTAAGGCGCGGCGGCCCGGGCGACGGCGGTTGGGGTGGGGGTCGGTGCCGCGGCGGGGGCCGGGACAGCCTTTTGCGGCAGTGCAAGCAGCGGCGCAAGCAGAAAGACGGCTATTATAAATAAGTAAAATCCGATCCGACGCATGGCATGTACCTCCTGCGGTATGTATATGCGGGGCAGGCAGCGGGTAGGACAGGGCCGCCGGGGGGCAATCCGTTGCCGGGCGGTCATGGGGTCCCCCTTTACCACATTGACAAAAAACACCCCTTGCCGGAACTGCATCTCCCGGCAGGTGCTGGAGGATCACCGCCAGCGTGCCGGGGTATTCCCGTCTGCAGCTGTCCGCCAGCATCGGCGGCATGATAACGCAGCCCGGCGAGACCGTGGAGCAGGCAGTCTCCCGCGCCGACAAGCTGATGTACCAGGCCAAGAACCGCAAAAACATGGTCGTGACCGAGGACAACGGCGGACGTCTACGACGCGCTGGTCAGCAAGCGCGTCTACAAGGCCGCCTACTCACCGGACACCGCGGTGCAGATGATCCTGCACGGCGACTGCGGGCAGTTCAACCCCCTGCTGCCGGAATGTCTGGTGGATATTCAGGACGTCTTAAAGGCCGAAATCGTCGGGCGGGAGAACGAAGATTCGTAAAATTCGATTTGTAGGAGAGGGATTCATCCCTCCCGGGGGGCTTGCGCCGCCGCACACAGGCACGGAGCGGTCAAGACCGCTCCCTACAAAGCACCCGTTATCGCGGCACCGTAGGAGGGGTCTTGACCCCTCCGCGGAGGTTTCCCCCGCCGCACGCTTCCCGGGAGGGATGAATCCCTCCCCTACGGTCACCCTCCCCTACCGCGCCCTTATAAATTGTGTAATTGTTATGATATTGCGGATTCTGTTGAAAATATCCTCTGTCTATGGTAAAATAAGAAGATAACTATTAGAGAGGACTTTTCCTTCTTCATGACAAGTAAACGCGAAAAGCTGCAATACGCTTATGTATTTTTCGCCGACCTGCTCACGATGGCCGTCAGCGTGCTGCTGGCGTGGCTCATCACCGACGGGCTGTTCGGCGTGCTGATCCCCTACACCAGCACCGATTGGCTCCAGACCCTGTGCCTGCTGTTTGTGGCGTTCGTCGTCACCTTCTTCTTCTTTGACCAGGACAAAAACATCGTAACACGGTCTGAAAACGAGGAAATCAGCCTTTCCCTCCGGTTCAACATCGCGCTCGGCCTTGTTTATGCAGGCTGCATGCTGCTGGCCAAGGCCACGATGCTGGACTCCCGTTATTTTGCGGTCACAGTGCCCGCGGTCAACGCGGTGCTGCTGCCGTTCTCCCATGCGATTTTAAAGCGGCTGCTCATCCGGTTCCAGCGCAGCTGGGGCATGGAGACGCTCGTCGGCGTCGTCACAACGTCGGACCGGGCCGAGCGGCTGATCCCCGAGATCCAAAAGGACTGGTCCCGCCGGGTCGTGGGCGTCTCGCTGCTGGAGGCCACGCCCGCCGCGATCTCCACCAGAGTCTGCGGCGTCGAGGTCAAGGCGACGTTCGACGACTTCATGGACTGGATCCGGCGCGAGGCGCTCGACGAGGTCTATGTCGATGTGCCGATGGACAGCGGCGAGAGCTTCATCCCCTATCTGGACGAGATGGAGAGCATGGGCCTGACCGTTCACTTCCGTCTGCCGCTGCTGGACCGCATTGAGGAAGCCTGCTGCGACGAGACGAGCGCCGCGCGGCTGAGCCGGTCCCTGGGGCGCTGCGCCGGGGGCAACATCGTCACGATGGGCACCGTTGAATTGCAGCTGCGCGACCAGATCGCCAAGCGCTGCATGGACGTGGTGGGCGCTGTCATCGGCTGTATCATCAGCATCCCGATCATCGCGGTGGTCGCCATCCCGCTCAAGCTCGAAAGCCCCGGCCCGCTGTTTTTTAAGCAAAAGCGTGTGGGCCGCAACGGGCGGTATTTTTACATCCACAAGCTGCGCAGCATGTACGTGGACGCCGAGGCCCGCAAGAAGGAGCTGATGGCCCAGAATGAAATGAACGGCCTGATGTTCAAAATGGAGGATGACCCCCGCGTGACCAAGGTGGGTAAATTCATCCGCCGCACCAGCATTGACGAGCTGCCGCAGTTTTTTGACGTGCTGCGGGGCGACATGAGCCTGGTGGGCACCCGCCCGCCGACGGTGGACGAGTACAAGCAGTACGAGAGCCACCACAAGCGCCGCCTGTCGATGAAGCCGGGCATCACCGGCCTGTGGCAGGTCAGCGGGCGCAGCGACATCGAGGATTTTGAGGAGGTCGTCAAGCTCGACGTAGCCTACATCGACAACTGGTCCCTCTGGGGCGACGTAAAGATTTTGTTCAAAACGATTTACGTTGTGTTCGCGGGGAAAGGGGCGAAATGATAGCAAGCAGCCGTTCCGGAAAGGGACGGCTGCTTTTTTACTGCCGCGCGGCCCCTGCAGGGAAGCTGACGTTGCCGCAAAGCACCCGGAGCGGTCAAGACCGCTCCCTACGAACTGCCGCTCACGGGTGTCTTGTAGGGAGGGGTCTTGACCCCTACGGGCAGCCTCCCTCCACGCCAAAACGGGGCCCGCTTTTCGGCAGGTCCCGTTTTGGTTGGTATAGGAAAATAATAAGAAAATGGCTTGTTTATCCCCGCATTACACGATCTTGCGGGATTTGTGGACGCCGGTCTTGAGGAACTCGACCCATTCCGCAATATTCACGGCGTGGTCGCCCAGGCGCTCAAGGTACTTATCGATCATAAATAAGTCCAGCGCCGTCTCGGCATCGCCGGGGTGGGCGGCGATGTAGGCCGCAATTTCCTTGGAAATGCGGCTGAACATCGCGTCGCAGTCGTCATCGCGGGCAATGACCTGCGCGGCGGTGGACAGATCCACCTGCACGTAGGCGGCAATGGCGTCCTTGACCATGTGCAGGGCAATGTCGCCCATCGCGTACAGGTCGTCCAGCACGCCGACGGTGCGTGCGCCGTCCGGGTGGAGATGGAGCGTTATCTCGGCAATGTCGCTGGCCTGGTCGGCGATGCGCTCAATGTCGGTGACCATCTTCAGCGCCGTGGAGACCTTGCGCAGGTCGCCCGCCACGGGCTGCTGGCGCAGAAACAGCGTTAAGCAGCGGTGCTCGATCTCATGCTCGGCGGAGTCGATTTCGCTGTCCCGGGCAATAACGCTGCGGGCCAGCTCGGTGTCGCCGGTGCGCAGGGCGGTCATGGCGCTTTCGATGGCGCCGCCTGCGGCGTGGCCCATGCGCGCGAGCATTGTGTCAAGCTGCAGCAGCTCGGCGTCGTATATTTTTCGTACACTCGTACCCATTTGTCGTACCTCCTTAGCCGAAGCGGCCCGAGATGTAATCCTCGGTGCGCTTGTCCACGGGCGTGGCGAACACACGCTCCGTCGGGCCCATCTCCACCAGCTCGCCCAGCAGGAAAAATGCCGTCTTATCGCTGATACGCGCGGCCTGCTGCATGTTGTGGGTGACCATGACGATGGTGTAATTCTCTTTCAGCTCCGTGGCCAGCTCCTCGACCTTGGACGTCGAGATGGGGTCCAGGGCGCTCGTCGGCTCATCCATCAGCAGGACCTCGGGCTCAACGGCCAGGGCGCGCGCAATGCAGAGGCGCTGCTGCTGGCCGCCCGACATGCCGAGGGCGCTCTTGTTCAGGCGGTCCTTGACCTCGTCCCAGATGGCCGCGCCGCGCAGGGATCTTTCCACGATCTCATCCAACTGCGCTTTATTATTAATGCCGTGGGTGCGCGGGCCGTAGGCGATGTTGTCATAGATGGACATCGGGAAGGGGTTCGGCTTCTGGAACACCATGCCGACGCGCTTGCGCAGGACGTTGACGTCCATCTTGTCCTTGTAGATGTCTACGCCGTCGAGCTTGATGTCGCCGGAGATGCGGCAGCCCTCGACGAGGTCGTTCATGCGGTTCAGGCTTTTCAAAAACGTGGATTTGCCGCAGCCGGACGGACCGATGAACGCGGTGATCTCCTTTTCCGGGATGTCGATATTGATATTTTTCAGCGCATGGAAGCTGCCATAGTACAGGTCCATATTGCGCACTTCAAATTTGTTCATGGAATGACCTCACATTTTTATCTCTGCTCTGTGCAATGCAGCGGCAGGGGCCGGGCATGCCCGGACCGCGGCCCGGACCGCGAGCACCCGTTTTCCGTACACCTGCGGGCCGCACATGTGCGACCCCTACATGCGCGGCGCCGGGGAAGGGGCTGCCGGACGGAAGGTTCCCGGAGCGGTCAAGACCGCTCCCTACATGGCACCCGTGAACGGCGAATCGTAGGGAGGGGTCTTGACCCCTCCGGGCAGCCGGTGTCTGACGCCCGGTAGGGGCCGGACGCTTGGCGGCGCACAGCGAGCGCCGCCAGCCAGCAAAGCTGGCCCGCTCGTGCGGTTGTTTGCCCCGCGGGGCAAACATTGTTCGCTCCCCGGTTTCGCTCCGCTCAACCGTGGGCCCACGCTCACAACCCCGCAATGCCCGGCCCGCGACATTAAAGGCAGTTGCCCGTTAAAGGGTGGCCGCGCCGACCTCCGGGCCGGGCATGCCCGGCCCCTACCGGTGCATTACCCTTTACCGTTTTGCCAGTTTCCCGGCTGCCAGCCCGGACAGGCCGTTGATGACCAGCACCAGCACCAGCAGGACCACTGCCGTGCCGTAGGTCTGGCCGATGTACAGGCCCTCGTTCGAGAGCAGGTACATGTGTACGGCCAGGGTGCGGGTGGAGCTGAACACGCTGGACGGGATCTTTGCCACAGAGCTTGCGGTATAGATCAGCGCGGCGGTCTCCCCGACGATGCGGCCCGTGGCCAGAATGACGCCGGACAAAATGCCGGGCATGGCGGACGGCAGCACGATCGTGAACACCGTGCGCAGCTTGCCCGCGCCCAGACCAAAGCTGCCCTCGCGGTAGGAGTCTGGCACTGCGATCAGCGCCTCCTCCGTCGTGCGCATGATGACGGGCAGAACCATGATGGCCAGCGTGAACGCACCGGCGATCATCGAATAGCCCCAGTGCAGCTTGGTAACGAAGAACAGCATACCGAACAGGCCGTAGACGATGGACGGGATGCCCTGCAGCGTCTCGGTGGTGACGCGCACGACCTTGACCAGCTTGCTGCCGCGGCGGGCGTATTCGACCAGCCAGATGGCCGCAAAGATGCCCAGCGGCGTCGAGATCGCCAGCGAGAAGGCGGTCATCAGCACCGTGTTGATGAGCGCGGGCGTCAGCGAGACGTTCTCGGAGTTATACTCCCAGGCGAACAGCTCGGGCTTCAAATTGGGGATGCCCATGACCAGAATGTAGCCGATGAGGAACACCAGCACCGCGGCGGTCAGCAGGGCGGCCATGCGCACAAGCCAGCGCAGCGCGGCGGCCTGCACACGGGCGGCGCGGCGGTTGCTGCCGCCGGCGGGCAGGAACGCATGCGGTTTTGCGTAGGTCATATCGGCGGCTGTTTGCGTTGCGGCGATCTCAGGCATAGTCCTTATCCCCTTTCACAAGGCTGAAGCAGAGGTTGATAAGCAGGATGAATACGAACAGCACAACGCCGGTGGCGATCAGCGCCTCGCGGTGGAGGTCGGCGGCGTAGCCCATCTCGATGACGATGTTCGAGGTCATCGTGCGCAGGCCCTGGAACAGACCCTTGGGCATCCAGGTCTGGTTGCCCCGCGACCATCGACGACGGCCATCGTCTCACCGATGGCGCGGCCAATGCCGAGGATGACTGCCGACAGCACGCCGGATTTTGGCGCGGGCAGCACGGCGTAGAACACGCTGCGCTCATGCGTCGCGCCAAGGGCAAGGCTGCCCTCGTAGTAGCTGTCGGGCACGGCGTCGAGGCTCGTCTTGCTGACCGTGATGATGGTGGGCAGGATCATGATGCCCAGCAGCACGGCGGCGGTAAACAGGCTCATGCCCTTGCCGCTCTTGACGTGGAGCACGGTTTTGAAGAACGGCGACTTGACCATGGCCTGCACGGCGGGCACAAGCACGATCATGCCGAAGAAACCGTAGACGACGGACGGGATGCCGGCCAGCAGCTGCACCGCCGGGAGCATGACCTTATTGATGCGGGGCGACGCGAACTTGGACATATAGATGGCCGTCAGCAGGCCAATGGGCACGCCGACGAGGATAGCCCCCGCCGTGACGTAGATGCTGCCCAGGATCATCGGCAGGATGCCGAAGATGTCGTTGCCGGGCTTCCATGTCGTGCCCAGCAGGAACTTGAGCGGGCCGATCTTGAACAGGGTGGGCACGCCGTTGGCAAACAGGAAGATGCAGATCAGCGCCACCGCCAGGATGGACACACAGGCGCAGAGAGTGAACACGCCCTGCATAACGCCTTCTTTTAGCTTGGAGGTCATTTTCCTATACTCCTTACATGAACGCCTTCTGATACGCGGAGGGGTCAAGACCGCTTGGCGGCGCACAACGAGCGCCGCCAGCCAGCGAAGCTGGCTCGCTCATGCGGTTGTTTGCCCCTGGGGGGCAAACATTGTTCGCTCCACGCTCACAACCCCGCACCTCCCTACAAATTGCCGTTCACGGGTGCTTTGTAGGGAGCGGTCTTGACCGCTCCGGGCCGTTGGCCTTTGTAGCTTGCTTTCTATTGCATTGCGAGGTAGGGGCCGGACATGTCCGGCCCGCGGCCTTCCCACAACCGCGCGGTCACGGGTACGCTGCGGGCGGGGCATGCCCCGCCCCTACGGTGCCGCTATACTTTACTGCACATCCGCCCAGGTGGTCAGCTCGCCGGTGTAGATGCCCTTGATCTGGTCAACGGTCAGGTCGTCGGTGGTGTTGCCGGGGTTGACGACGACGGCGATGCCATCCAGCGCCAGGACGGTAGCCTTGGCGCCGCCCTCGACCTCGGAGTCCTTCAGCTCACGGCTGGCCATGCCGATGGTGTAGGTGCCCTCCAGCGCACCGGAGACGCCGGTGGTGGAATCGGTGGTCTGGAGTTCCAGCTCAGCGTTGGGGTTGACGGTCTTGTAGGCCTCGATCAGCTTCTCCATCAGCGGAGAGACGGAGGAAGAACCGCCGACGACGATCTTGCCCTCGGGCTGGGCGGAGGTAAAGTCCGCGCCGTCCTCACCGATGTAGCCGCTGTCGGTAGCGATGGCCTGGCCGTCCTTGCTCAAGACATAGGCGATGAAATCGACGGCCACGGGGTCCGTCGCGTCGCCGTTGGTGACGATGTTGAACGGACGGGACAGAACGTAGCTGCCGTCCTTGACGGTCTCGGCGGAGGCTTCGACGCCGCCGACGGTGACAGCCTTGACGTCATTGCTCAGAGAGCCAAGGCTGATGTAGCCGATAGCGGTCTCATCGTTGGCGACGGCGGTCATGACGCCGTTGGTGCTGGACTGGATGGCGGCGGCCTCGGTGGTGTTATCGACCTTCTTGCCGTCGGCGTTCTTCTCCTCGACACCGGTCAGCTCGATGAAGGCGCCGCGGGTGCCGGAGCCGTCCTCACGGGAGATGACCGTGATGTCCTGGTCGGCGTCGAAGTCACCGGCAGAGGCAGCCTCGGTGGAAGCGGCAGTGCTCTCTGCAGGGGCAGAGGAAGCAGCGGCGGAATCAGAGGAACCGCAGGCGGCAAGGCTCAGAGCCAGCGCAGCAGCGGTAACGGCAGCAATTGCAGAAGTACGTTTCATGTGTGTATTCTCCCTTTTTTCCAAATTTATGTGGTATAGTTTGGATGTTTTGCCAGTGCTTCACCGGAAGCAAGCTAATTGTACCGCGGTTTTGCGCCGGTTTCGACCATAGTACGGTACAATCGCGGTAAAGGTTTTGCAAAGAGGGGGCAGGTTTTGTGTAGAGCGTGTAAAGTTTGTAAAGTTTGGGGAAAGGGAGAGGGTGAGGGTGGAGTTAGGAGAGAGGAGTTAGGAGTGGATTGGGCGGCAAAGGGGTGACGGGGCGGCGGCGGGAGGCTGCGGAGGGGTCAAGACCCCTCCCTACGATGCAAAAGGCAAAAGGGTGGCATAGCAAAGCTGCGGGCCGGGCATGCCCGGCCCCTACGGACTGCTGTTTCCGGCATCGGGGGTTCGGGGCGCTTGGCGGCGCACAACGAGCGCCGCCAGTTTGCTTCGCAAACACGCTCGTGCGGTTGTTTGCCCCGCAGGGGCAAACATTGCTCGCTCCCCAGTTTCGCTGCGCTCAACTGTGGCCCCGCGCTCGCAACCCCGCAACACCCGACTCAAAAGTGGAGGAAGGGGCGGGGGCGTTAAGAACGAAAAGTAATACTGCTTTCGTTTAGCCCCCGCCCCTTCCGACTTCCTTATTGGGGTTCTTAGGGGCGTGCAGCCCCTAAGGCGGGGTCCGCTGCATCCGCAACAGCGGGACTTTTCTTTGCTACTTTCTTTTGGTCACAAAAGAAAGAAGGAGTTCCCGGGAGACTGCCGTTAATAGCCCGTTTTACACAAATTTTACACAACATTTACCTTCCCGTGGTGGTGTACCTGCGGCGCATACATTATAATAGAAAGCGGTATAGTGTAAAACTCAATAAGAGAATGGATGTGTAACACCGGATGACCATTTTTAATGTGTTCACCCTGATGGGCGGCATTGCCATGTTTTTGTATGGCATGGACCTGATGGGGAAAGCTCTGGAACAGACCGCCGGCAGTAAGCTGCAGGGCATTCTGTCCACCATGACCAGCAGCCCCATCCGCGGTTTGCTGCTCGGCATGGCCGTCACTGCCGTCATTCAGTCCAGCGGTGCCACCACCGTTATGGCGGTCGGCTTCGTCAACTCCGGCCTGATGGAGCTGCATCAGGCCATCAGCGTCATTATGGGCGCAAACGTCGGTACGACTGTCACCGGCTGGCTGCTCTCGCTGTCCGGCCTGGAGGGCGACAGCTTCCTCACAAAAATGATGAACCCTACCGCGTGGAGCCCGATCCTCGGCTTCATCGGCATCTGGCTGTATATGATCGGCAAGGACCGCAAGCGCGGCGTCGGTAAAATCCTGCTGGGCTTCTCTATTTTGATGGCCGGCATGAACACGATGTCCCATGCCATGTCCCCGCTGGCCGACGAGCCGTGGTTCATGGATCTGTTCCTCAGCTTCAAAAACCCGATCCTCGGCGTCATTGCGGGCGCGGTGCTGACGGCTGTTTTGCAGTCCTCGTCGGCGTCCGTCGGTATCCTGCAGGCCCTGACCAGCACCGGCGCGGTCACCTACTCCGCTGCCGTGCCCATCATCATGGGCCAGAACATCGGCACCACCGTCACGGCGCTGATCTCCTCGGCGGGTGCAAACAAGAACGCAAAGCGCACCGCCTTCGTCCATCTCTATTTTAACGTTATCGGCACGATCCTCTTCCTGTGCGGGTTCTACGGGCTGAACGCGCTGATCCGTTTTGCCTTCTTCAACGAGACGGCCAATACCTTCGGCATCGCCATCGTACACACAATTTTTAACGTAGTAACGACAGCTATTCTGCTGCCGTTCAACCGCCTGTTGGAAAAACTGGCCATTTTGACCGTGCCCGACTCCCCGTCCGACAAAAAGCAGGAGAACACCCTGCTGGACGAGCGTCTGCTGACTACGCCGTCCGTGGCCGTGGGCCGCGCCATGCTGACCGGCGGCGATATGGCCGAGATCTGCCGCACCGCGCTCTTGCAGGCCATGTCCACCACCCGCGCCTGGAATGACGCCATCGCCGACGAGGTCATCCGCAAGGAGGACGCCGTTGACCACTATGAGGACGTGCTGGGCACCTACCTTGTCAAATTGAGCGCCAAGCATCTGTCCGTGGAGGATAACCGCTCCGTCAACACGCTGCTGCACACCATCGGCGACTTTGAGCGTGTCTCCGACCACGCCGTGAACATTATCAAAACGGCGCAGGAGATCCGCGACAAGGACATCAAATTCAGCGAAGAAGCGCTGAATGACCTGTCCGTGCTGGAGGCCGCCGTGCAGGACATCGTCAACCGCACGGTGGATGCGTTCCAGAAGTGCGACACCTACGCCGCCGGCAAAATCGAGCCGCTGGAGCAGGTCGTGGACGGCCTGGTGCGCGAGGTCAAGACCCGCCACATCGCGCGTCTACAGGCCGGTGTCTGCACGATCGAATACGGCTTTGTGCTGGACGATCTTTTGACGAATTACGAGCGCATCGCCGACCATTGCTCGAACATTGCGGTGGCCATGATCGAGGTCGCGGAGGACAAGTTCGACACCCACGAATATCTTGCCAACGTCAAGCACGGCGGCAGCGTGAAGTTTGAGCGCCGCTACGAGAAATACCGTGGCCGCTACACCTTCCCGCCGGAGGCGTACAGCGAATCTGCTCCCGCAGATTCGAAAGAATAAATAAGAAATAATAAATAATAAATATTTTGACGGCGCTGCGCACCGCTCGGAACGGTGTGTTTCGGGAAGTTCGCAGCGCTTTTTACAATTTGCGCG
>ENA-OQIJ01000146-OQIJ01000146.1-human-gut-metagenome-genome-assembly--contig:-NODE-146-length-20773-cov-3.216652_pt1 | contig 20773 bp, 21 predicted proteins | sample MGYA00242582_ERZ504747 | MGnify/ENA primary metagenome ERZ504747 (study PRJEB26092, sample SAMD00036435) | human gut metagenome | host: Homo sapiens | study: EMG produced TPA metagenomics assembly of...
AACTGGCGCAAACTGAAGGACGGAACGCCGGTCTTTTGGCTACCAGTGCAATATGCGAACCGTCAACCCGACCCGTTCCTTCGTTCTGGAGCACAACATGACCCAGCAACTCAGTTGTGATGCCATTTCTATCCCGGAGTGGAAGCTGGAACTGATGGCGAAGAAGATTTTTGAAAAGGTCTGGGGCAATCAGATAAAGCCATCCTTCGTGCCTGCAAGATGATTGAAAGCTGCCAGAACGGAAAAGCCGCCACACGAATGTCCGCTGCACCGATTCAGGGCCAGATTGAAAAAATCAAAAAACGCAAGCTGAACTACGCTGCCATGCGTGCAGACGGCGAACTGCCACGAGAAGAATATCAAGCCCTTTGCAAACAGGCAGATGACGAGATTGCCCGCTTGGAGCAGGAACTGAAAACCCTCTCCCCTGCGCCCGAACCGCAGACGGTTTCTTCGGACATGAAAGCGATCTACGATTTTCTCTCTCAGAAGGTCGATGTGCACAGTGCCCGTCTTGCTCCCGAATTGATCGACCAGTTCGTTGAAGTGGTCACCCCCTTTGCCGATTACTCCTACCGCTGGAAGCTGAACACCGGCTGCAAGAAGTCCAAAGAGGAGCGCGCCGATCTGATGGCTGTATCAGAAAAGCCCATCCTTACCTTCACCATCGACTTTGAGACCACCAAGCGTTACCGGGAAGCCAACAAGATGCCCCACCAGTTCCGCCGTGCAGCGTGGACCGACCTGACCGTGGAGGTATGTCTATGATGCACGCTCTCCGTGCATCGGTATTAAACACAATTCATCGCCCAGATGAATAAGCAAACAAGGCCCACCGCCAAAATTGACGGTGAGCCTTGTTTTATACTTGATTTTTAACGGAGAGCCGTTGCAAGATCCTTACGCTCTCGGATTCTTGATAGCAGCCTGAGCAGCGGCCAGACGTGCGATAGGCACACGGAAGGGAGAGCAGCTGACGTAGTCCAGACCAACATTGTGGCAGAACTCGACGCTGGAAGGATCGCCGCCGTGCTCGCCGCAGATGCCCAGACCCAGGTCGGGACGGGTCTCACGGCCATCATGTGCAGCCATCTTGACCAGCTTGCCGACGCCGATCTGGTCCAGATGCTGGAACGGATCGCTCTCGTAGATCTTGTTCTCGTAGTAAGCGCCCAGGAACTTGGCAGCATCGTCACGGCTGAAGCCGAAGGTCATCTGAGTCAGGTCGTTGGTGCCGAAGCTGAAGAACTCAGCCTCCTTGGCGATCTCGCCGGCAGTCAGAGCTGCACGGGGGATCTCGATCATGGTACCGACCAGATACTTCATGTCAACACCGGAAGCCTTGATGAGCTCGTCTGCGACCTTGACGACAACGTCCTTGACGAACTTCAGCTCCTTGACCTCGCCGACCAGCGGGATCATGATGTGCGGAGTGATGACATAACCGGTCTCAGCAGAGACGTTCAGAGCTGCCTTGATAACAGCGCGGGTCTGCATTGCTGCGATCTCGGGGTAGGTGACAGCCAGACGGCAGCCACGATGGCCCATCATGGGGTTGAACTCATGCAGAGAAGCAACGACGTTCTTCAGGTCATCGAAGGTCATGCCCATGTCGGCAGCCAGCTCCTTGATGTCCTCGTCCTTGCTGGGCAGGAACTCGTGCAGAGGCGGATCCAGATAACGGATGGTCATCGGGCGCTCACCCATGATGCGGTACATCGCCTCGAAGTCACCCTGCTGGAACGGCTCGACCTTGGCCAGAGCAGCCTCGCGCTCTTCCACGGTACGTGCGCAGATCATCTCACGGACAGCCTTGATGCGGTCCTCAGCGAAGAACATATGCTCGGTACGGCAGAGGCCGATGCCCTCAGCACCCAGGTCAACTGCCTGCTGTGCGTCGCGCGGGTTATCAGCGTTGGTCATGACCAGCAGCTGACGAGCGGCGTCTGCCCAGCCCATGAAGCGGTTGAAGTTCTTGTTGCCGGTGGCGGCGACGGTAGCGACCTGCTCGCCGTAGATGTTACCAGTGGAGCCGTCGATGGAGATCCAGTCGCCCTCGACGAACTTGTGGCCGTTGAGCTCGAAGGTCTTAGCCTCTTCGTCGATCTTCACGTCGTTGTCGTTGCCGCAGCCGGAGACACAGCAGGTACCCATACCACGAGCAACAACGGCTGCGTGGCTGGTCATGCCGCCGCGGACGGTCAGGATGCCCTGAGACACCTGCATGCCGACGATATCCTCGGGAGAGGTCTCCAGACGGACCAGAACGACCTTCTTCATCTTGCCGGACTTGACCATCTCCTCAGCCTCTTCGGCGGTGAAGACGATCTGGCCGCAGGCAGAACCGGGAGAAGCTGCCAGGCCCTTGCCGATGACCTCAGCAGCCTTCAGGGCAGCTGCGTCGAACTGGGGATGCAGCAGGGTGTCCAGCTGCTTGGGCTCCACGCGCAGGACAGCCTCCTGCTCGGTGATCATGCCCTCGTCCACCAGGTCACATGCGATCTGCAGAGCAGCCTGAGCGGTACGCTTGCCGTTACGGGTCTGCAGCATATACAGGTGGCCGTCCTCAATGGTGAACTCCATATCCTGCATATCGCGGAAGTAGTTCTCCAGACGGGTAGCGATCTCAACGAACTGGTCGTAGACCTCAGGCATCTGCTCGTGCAGGTGGCTGATGGGAGACGGGGTGCGGACACCAGCAACGACGTCCTCGCCCTGTGCATTGATGAGGTACTCGCCCATCAGCTTCTTAGCGCCGGTGGCGGGGTCACGGGTGAATGCAACGCCGGTGCCGGAGCGGTCGCCGGAGTTACCGAAAGCCATCTGCTGGACGTTGACAGCGGTGCCCCACTCGTAGGGGATCTCGTTCATCTTACGATAGACGTTTGCACGGGGGTTGTCCCAGCTGCGGAAGACGGCCTTGACAGCCTCGATGAGCTGATCCTTGGGGTCCTGGGGGAAGGGCTTGCCCTCGTTGTCCTCATAGATCTTCTTGAAGGTGCCGACCAGTTCCTTCAGGTCGTCAGCAGTCAGGTCAACGTCGTTCTTGACACCCTTGGCTTCCTTCAGCTTATCGATCTCGACCTCGAACAGGCTCTTCGGGACCATCATGACGACGTCGGCGAACATCTGCACGAAGCGGCGGTAGCAGTCATATGCGAAGCGGGGTTGTTGGTCTTCTTGGCCAGACCCTCGACAGCCTCGTCGTTCAGGCCGAGGTTCAGGATGGTGTCCATCATGCCGGGCATGGACTGACGTGCGCCGGAACGGACGGAGACCAGCAGCGGGTTCTCGTTGTCGCCGAAGGTCTTGCCGGTGATCTTCTCGAGGCCCTTGACGTGCTCGAAGATGTCAGCGGTGATCTCGTCGTTGATCTGGCGGCCGTCTGCGTAGTACTGGGTGCAGGCCTCGGTGGTGATGGTGAAGCCCTGCGGCACCGGCATACCGGCTGCAGTCATCTCAGCCAGACCAGCGCCCTTGCCGCCCAGAATGTTCTTCATGGTGACCTTGTCGCCGCCAAAGGCATCGTTGCCTTCGCTGAAGTAGTACAGATACTTTTTGCTCATGCGTGTTTACCTCCCAAATGGTAGCCGCTGGCGCGAAGCACGGCGGTCTTATCGTTGCTCTGCTTGTCATACGATAAACATTTCTCTGTGAATGCTAAACTATTATACCAAAATTTCACGTCTATTCCATCGGGCAAATCACCGAATTTGTTTGATATTTTTTGTGCAAACCCTTGCATTTTACTCACTTTTTGGGTAATATAAAATGGGAAAGATTTGAAGAGGATTTTCGAGTTCTGATGCCGTTTTTGGACAGTTGGATACAACTTTCTATCCATTAAACTCACTGCCGTTCTTGTTTGTCTTCCATCTTTCCGAATTTCTTCTATCTTGGATACAACATTTCCTCTTCCGCAGGGGTCTGCACAGCTTCTGCGAGAGGCGATTTTGGAGGAGGTTTTTCTCTATGCAGAATATCGATACATCCGCACTGGCTGCCGCAAAGGCAACGCTCGACGCTGCCGAGGCCCAGCGCGAAGAGGTGCTGCTGCGCCACATCGCAAACGGCGTGGACATCCGCAGCCGCAATGTGGAGATCGGCTCCGAAGTGGTCATTGCCCCGGGAGCCGTCATCCTCGCAGGCACCATCCTGCGCGGCAAGACCACCATCGGCGCAGGCTGCGTCATCGGCCCCAACACCCTCATCGAGGACAGCACCGTGGACGAAGGCACCACCGTCAACGCCAGCCAGGTCTACAGCAGCCACCTCGGCCCCCACAACAATATCGGCCCCTTCACCCATGTGCGCGTCGGCACCAAAACCGCCGAGGGCTGCCATCTGGGCGCTTATGTCGAAACGAAGAACGCCGACTTTGCCGAGGGCAACACGGTCAGCCACCTGACCTACATCGGCGATGCCACGGTGGGCAAGTACTGCAACTTCGGCTGCGGCACCGTCACCTGCAACTACGACGGCGAGGGCAAGTTCCACACGACCATCGGCGACTATGCGTTCATCGGCTGCAACACGAACCTGGTCGCACCCGTCACCATCGGCGACCATGCGTTCACGGCTGCCGGCTCCACCATCGGCCATGACGTGCCCGCCGGTGCGCTGGGCATCGAGCGCGCCAAGCAGGCCGAGATCGACGGCTGGGGCGAGCGCAAGCTGGAGAAGTATATCGCCAAGAAGCAGAAACTGGAAGCTGAGAAGAAAGGGAAGTAAAGCGTTGTAGGGGGCGGCGTCCTCGCCGCCCCGCGGCCTTCCCATAAGCAGCCGCTTATCTTACGCTGCCGGGCCGGGCATACCCGGCCCCTACGGTACTTCACGATTTTTCAAAGGATATATCTATGTTCGAAATGACCTCCGGGGCGGACTGGCTGATTGCCGGACTGGGCAACCCCGAACCGAAATATGACGGCACCCGCCACAACGCCGGTTTTGAGGCGCTGGACTATCTGGCCGCGCAGTGGCAGTGCGACATTGCCAAAGCCAAATGGCAGGGCCTGTACGGCACGGCACAGGTGAACGGCCACAAGGTCGTGCTGCTCAAGCCGCTGACCTACATGAACCTGAGCGGCCAGAGCATTGCCCCCGCCGCCAACTTTTACAAGATCCCGGCAGACCACATCATTGTGCTGTGCGATGACATCACCCAGGAGCCGGGACATCTGCGCATCCGGCCCCACGGCTCTGCCGGCGGGCACAACGGGCTGAAAAGCATCATTGCCAGCCTGGGCACCGACCATTTCAGCCGTATCCGCATCGGCATCGGCGCCAAACCGAACCCGCAGTACGACCTGGCCGCCTGGGTGCTGGGCAAGCTGCCTGCCGCAGACCGCAAGGCCATGACGGACCGCTACCCGGACATTGAGGAAGCCTGCAAGCTGCTGATGGACGACAATCTGCAGTACGCCCAGAACAAGTTCAACCACTAAGGGGACGTGAATCATGAGTGAAATCCGTAAAAAAGCAATGACCCGTCTGGTGCTCTGCGCTGTAGCGCTCGTCGCCTGCATCATTTTCAGTGTCCTGCTGCTGAGCGGCACCTTTGACGGCAAAACCGGCGGCAGCCAGCCTGCCTCCGGCGATACCATCAGCAGCAGTGCCCCCGCAGAGGGCGTTGACGATCCCACCGCCGACAACTTTACCGCAGAGAGCACCCCTGCCGAGGAGGTGCCCGCCGAGCCCGAGGCCACCCCCGAGCCGACGCCGGAGCCCACGCCCGTGCCCGAGTACGAGGGCCTGAGCGTGCAGCCCACCACCTATTATAATGAGGGTGAGCAGCCGACCTACACCGTGACCGACGGCAACAACCTGAACATGCGCGGCGGCCCCGGCACCGACTATGACAAGATCGGTCAGGTGCCTGCCTCCACCGGCGTGACCGCGCTGGGCACCAATGAGGACGGCAGTTGGGTCGTTGTGAACTACAACGGCACCTACGGCTGGCTCAAGACGGAGTTCTTGAACGGGTAAAAGCTCTCTTGCCTCCCCTGGCAGGGGAGGTGGCCCCGCGACATCTCCCCACGCAGTGGGGAGTCACCCTCGCAGAGGGGGCCAAGGAGAAATGTATGTTCAACGCACTTTTCACCAAAACAGACGAATACGCAAGACTGGCGCAGGCGCTCGGGGGTCCGGGGCTTGCGCCTTATTTGGCATACCGGGGTCGGCCGGGCGATGGTCTATGCCGCGCTGGCGAAGGCCCTCGACAAGCCGCTCTGCATCGTGACGCCCGGCGAGGCCGAGGCGACCCGGTTTGCGGGCGACCTGAACGCGCTGGGCGTGGCGGCGGCAGTGTTCCCTGCCCGCGACTATGTGCTGCGCCCCATCGAGGGCACGGGCCGCGAGTACGAATACCGCCGTCTGGCCGTGCTGGGCGACCTCGTCGGCGGGCGGCTGCAGGCCGTCTGCGTGCCCGACGAGGGCCTGACCCAATACACGACGCCGCGGGCGGATTTCTGCGCGAACGCCTGCAGCCTCGCGCCCCGGCCGACACACTGCCCGCCGCCGACGCTGACCGCTCTTTGTTACGGCGCAGGCTATACGCGGCGCGACCACGGTGGACGGCCCGGGTCGAGTTTCGTATCCGCGGCGACATTGCGGACATCTACGCGCCCGACATGAAGCAGCCCGCCCGCATGGAGTTCTGGGGCGACGAGATCGACACGATGCACACCTTCGATCTGGCGACGCAGCGCCGCGACGAGCCGATTGAAAAAATCTACGTCTCCCCCGCGCGGGAGATACTATTCGGTCAGCCCGCCGACGCAGCGGAGAAGATCCGCTCCTATATCAAAAAGGCCCGCGGCAGGCGGCGCACCGCCTTAGAGACCTGCACCGCTGCGGATCTGGCACAGCTGGACGGCGGCGCGATGCCCGTCAACATGGACAAATATCTCACGCTGCGCTATCCCGAGCCTGCGACGATTTTAGACTACTTTGACGATCCGCTGCTGATCCTGGAGGAGCCGGCCTCCCTGCGGGAGGCCGAGCGCGCCACCGCGTTCCGCCGGGGCGAGGAGCTTTCCGCCCTGCTGGAGGACGGCGTGCTGGCGGCGGGGCTGGATAAACTCTACGCCGAAAGCGGCTGGCTCTGGGCGCAGTGTGCCGCGCACCGCACGCTCTGCGCCGAGAACTTTGCCCGCAGCATGCCCGATGTGCCGCTGAAAACCATTGTCAACGCACCCGCCCACACGCTGCCCGCCTGGGGCGGCGAGGTCGCGGCGCTGCTGGAGGACATCCAACCGCTTTGCAGCGGCGGCACGGCGGTCACGGTCATGGCCGGCACACCCCGTGCGGCGGCGGGTCTGGCCGCCGACCTGCGCACCAAAGGGCTGAACGTCACGACGGACGCGGCGGCGGAGCCGAGCGCCGGGTTGGTGCAGATCCTGCCGGGGCAGCTTTCCGCCGGGTGCAGCCTGCCGTTTGCGAAATACGCCGTGTTTACGGCCCGCGCCTTCGGCGTGAGCGGCGCACAGAAGAAGAAAAAGCGCAATAAGGACGCACTGAACAGCCTGAGCGAAATCTCGGTGGGTGATCTGGTCGTCCACCAGAACCACGGCATCGGGCGGTACGCGGGCATCCAGCGGATGGCCGTGCAGGGCGTCACAAAGGACTATCTGCGCATCGAGTACGACAAAAAGGACGTGCTGTACGTGCCCGTCACCCAGCTGGACCTTTTGTCCCGCTACACTGCGCCGGGCGACAGCGACAACGTGAAGCTGAGCCGCCTGGGCGGAAGCGATTGGGCCAAGACCCGCAAGAAGGTCAAGGCTGCGACGGAGCAGATGGCAAAGGAGCTGATCGAGCTGTACGCCCGCCGCAAGCAGGCGCACGGCTACGCCTTCCCCGCCGACGACACCTGGCAGGGTGATTTTGAACAGCGCTTTGCCTATGAGGAAACGCCCGACCAGCTGACCTGCGCGGCGGACATCAAGCACGATATGGAGGAGCCGTGGCCGATGGACCGGCTGCTCTGCGGTGACGTCGGCGTCGGCAAGACCGAGGTCGCACTGCGCGCCGCGTTCAAATGCGTGATGGGCGGCAAGCAGTGCGCGATCCTGGCCCCCACGACGATTCTGGCGTGGCAGCACTTCAACACCGCGCTGACCCGCATGGAGTCCTTCCCCATCCGCATCGGGCTTTTGTCCCGCTACCGCACCGCCAAGGAGCAGAAGGAGACGCTGCGCGGACTGAAGGACGGCACCGTGGACATTGTAGTCGGCACGCACCGGCTGCTGTCCGGCGATGTGAAATTCAAGGACCTGGGCCTTGTCATCATCGACGAGGAGCAGCGGTTCGGCGTCAAGCACAAGGAAAAGCTCAAAGAGAGCTTCATCGGCGTCGATATGCTGACGCTGTCGGCCACGCCGATCCCCCGCACGCTGAACATGGCGCTGTCGGGCATCCGCGATATGAGCACAATTGAGCAGCCGCCGTTTGAGCGCCAGCCGATTGAAACCTATGTGCTCGAGTACGACGAGGGCATCGTGTCCGAGGCCATCCGCAAGGAGCTGGCCCGCGGCGGGCAGGTATACTACCTGCACAACCGCGTGGACAACATTGAGGAATGCGCCGCGCGGGTGGGCAAGCTCGTGCCCGGGGCGCGTATCGGCATTGCCCACGGCAAGATGACCGAGGAGCAAATTTCGTCGGTGTGGCAGCAATTGTTGGACAACGAGATCGACATCCTTGTCTGCACCACCTTAATTGAGACCGGCGTGGACGTGCGCAACTGCAACACGCTGATCATTGAAAATGCGGACCGCATGGGATTGAGCCAGTTGTACCAGATCCGCGGGCGCGTGGGACGCAGCTCCCGCAAGGCGTATGCGTATTTCACCTTCACACGTGATAAGGTGCTGACCGAGATCGCGGCCAAGCGGCTTTCGGCCATCCGGGAGTTCACGTCGTTCGGGTCGGGCTTCCGCATTGCGATGCGCGACTTGCAGATCCGAGGTGCGGGCAGTCTTTTGGGCCACAGCCAGCATGGCCACATGGAGGCCGTCGGCTACGATTTGTACGTGAAGATGCTGGGTCAGGCCATTGCCGCGGCCCGCGGCGAGGCCCCCGCCCCCGACAAGAGCGACTGCCTGGTGGACATCACCGTGGACGCATTCCTGCCGGAGGAATATATCCCGGACGCTGCCGGGCGCATCGAGGCATACAAACGCATTGCGGCCATCGAGACGACGAGCGACGCCGAGGACGTGCTCGACGAGCTGATCGACCGCTACGGCAGCCCGCCCAAGAGCGTGCAGGGGCTGGTGGACGTCTCCCTCGTGCGAGTGACCGCAGCCCGCGTCGGCATTGCGGAGATCGTCCAGCGCGGCGACCAGCTGATTTTGTATAGTGACATCGTCGGGCCAAAGCAGCTGGGCGAGGTCATGGAAAAGTTCCCGCATCGGGTGCTGTACAATGCACTGGGGAGACCTTATTTCAGTCTGCGCGTGCAGAAGGGCGAAAGCCCGCTGGTACTGCTGCGGGATGTGGTGACCCTGCTGCCGGGCGCACAGAATCAGCCACAGACAAAGCCATAAAAAATAAGCACCTGTTTGCTGCGGTAAAAAGCAGTAAACAGGTGCTTTGCTTTTGGGGTAAGACGCTGAAATTTCTTTGGTCCTTTCTTTACAAAGAAAGGACAGAGGGGCCCAAGTGCCGGGCAGCCGTAAACGGGCAGAGTCCCTCAGGCGGCTTCGCCCGCATCTAAAGCCTCCCCTCACAGGGGAGGTGGCCGAGCGCCAGCGATGGCCGGAGGGGCTTTGCCGGGCGTGCATTACATCGCCCGTTCCCCCCTTGCATCACTCAAACACGTTCTCCTCATCCTCCACCACTTCACCAACGTGGTTTCCCTCGCTGTCCAGCCCGCGATTGTCCAGCATATAGTGCACAAATTCCCGCGCCAGGCCGTAGAAGGTCGCAAAGAGCGGCACGCCGACGACCATGCCCACAAGACCGAATAGGTCGCCGCCGACCACGATGGAAAACAGGATCCACAAGGCAGAGATGCCGATGGACGAGCCCAGGATCTTCGGGCCGATGAAGTTGCCGTCCACCTGCTGGATGACCAGAATCAGCACGCCGAAGATGACCGCCTGGATCGGGTCAACCAACAGCAGAATGAAGATGCTGGGGATCGCGCCGATGAAGGGGCCAAATACCGGGATAATATTCGTGATGCCGATAAACACACTGATGAGCAGTGCAAAATCGAGCCGCAGGATCGCCATTGCCACAAACGTGATAACGCCGATGATGGCCGAGTCAATGATCTTGCCCACAAAGAAGCCCGTGAAATTCACGTTGGCATAATGGCAGATACGCAGCGTGTTTTCCGCAGCCTTTTCCGGCAGGAAGGCATGTGCCAGCGTGCGCAGCTGATGGAGCAGATGCTCCTTGTCCGCCAGCATATAGATACTGGCCGCAATCGAGGTGAAAATTGCCACAAAGTTCGATGCCACGCTGCCGATGCTGGCCACGATCTGCGGCATGGCGGCGCTGGCCATGCTGTAGATTTCCTTGACCATCGCCTCGGAATCGTCCAGCACTTTTGTGGCCGACGACAGGTCAACGCCGAAGCGCTCCTGAATCATGCCCAGCATATCCTGTACGCTGTGTATGTAGCCTGGGAAGTTCGTAAACAGCATCGCGATGCTGTCCACGATCTGCGGGATGACCAGCCATGCCAGCAGCACAAGCAGCAGAATTGCCACCAGATACGCCAGAAGGATCGCGAATCCGCGCGTCTTTTTCTTCTCTTTAAACAGCTTTGTGTAGAAGAACTTGACCATTGGGTCAAGCACATAGGCAATGACTATGCCGCCCGCAAACGGCGACACGATGCCGATAAACACACCGATTTTCCCCAGAAAGTACCCCAGATTGTTCAAAGCCAGATACAGCGCAATACAGGCCCCGACCACGCAGAACCAGTCCAGCATCGTCTCCGGCTTTTTGGTCCAGATATGTTCCTCTTTCAAATGCTCCGCTCCTTTTACATCATTTTACAAGAGTATTGTACGCTATGCACGCCTGTATTGCAAGGAATAACTTGTTAATTTTCTTGCGGCCCGCCTGGTAAATTCCGGCGCGGCTCACCGTTTTCATCCAGGCCGCGGGCCGTCAGCCCTGCCCCGACAGCCTGTTTGAGGAGCGCCGCCAGCACGGCCAGCGTCGGCACGCCCAGCACCATGCCCGGGATGCCGAACCACGCCCCGCCCAACACGATGGCCAACAGCACGCCCAGCCCCGGCAGGCCGGTGGCCCCGCCCAGAATGCGCGGCGCAATAAAGTTGCCGTCCACCTGCTGGACCACAAAAATAATGATGGCAAATTCTGCCGCCTTCCAGGGCAATTCCAACAGCAGGATGATGAGCCCCGGCACCGCACCAAGGAACGGCCCCAGCACCGGGACAATGTTTGTCACGCCGACCAGCACGGCCAGCAGCGGCGCGTATTCCAGCCCGAAGATCGACATCAGCGCAAATGTTTCCCCGCCCACGAGCAGGGCGTCCACCAGCTGCCCGCCGATGTAGCCGCTGAAAATTTTGTTGGCAAGACGGCAGATTTCCAGCACGCTGCCCGCGGCACGCGGCGGCAGCGCCGCGTGCAGACACGCCCGGGCCGCGCGGAGCAGCGCCTCCTTGCCGGAGAGCAGGTAGATGCTGGCGGCCAGTGCCACCACGGCGTTGCCCGCAGCCCCCGCCGCACCGGAGACGAAATCCGCCGCCGCACGCGCCGCACTGCTGGACAAACCGCCGAACCAATTTTGCAGTGCCGTGCCCACCATCTGCACAAGCTGCTCCGCCGTGGCCGTATCGATGCCGAACGATTTTGCACCCAGACCAGCAGGCCGCGGATGGTCTCCTCATACGCACCGAGCCGCCCGGCAAAGGTCGTCACGCTCTGCACGAGCTGCGGGACGACGAGCGCCGCCAGCAGCGCCAGCGCACCGAAAAACAGCGCATAGCTGACGGCCATCGCCCCGCCGCGCCTGCCGCCAAAGAGCTTTTGCGCAAAAAAGCGCGTGGGTATGTCCAGTACATAGGCCAGCAGCAGCCCCCAGCCAAACGGTGCCAGCAGCCCGAGAAACGCCCCGGCCCCGCGCAGCACGCCCGGCAGCCAGTCTGCCGCGGCAAACACCGCCGCGGCGCCCGCCGCCAGCAGCAGCCAGTCCTTCATCGTGTGGGGTGTGCGGTCAAAACAGTTTTTCATTGTCGCTCCTCCTGTTTTGTGGTACACTGTTTACAGCGCATACTTTGTTCACCTTACTTGCTTCTGTTATACCACTTTTTTCCAAAAGGTAAAGAGCCGTATGATTGGAAATTACAATAATTTACGGAAAACCGATGTTTTTCGTGAAAATTCTCATCAGCGCCCGCCTGCCGGGCGCGGCGGTGCTGTAGGGGGCGGCGTCCCCGACGCCCCGCGGAGGGGGCAAGCCCCCTCCCTGCAAAGCCGCTCGAAGGAGGGCTGCATTCCTTTGCACTTTTCCTGCAGTTTTGTAAAATTTCTTCGGCAATCTTGACAGAATACCGTCATAATGTTACAGTGGTCACAAAGCCGCTTTCTGTCCCTGAAAGGAGATTTCCATGTGGTTTGATACGATTTTATGGCTGGTTGCCGTCATGGCGTTCATCGTGGTCGAGGCCGCCACAACGGCGCTTGTCTCGGTCTGGTTTGCGGTGGGCGCTGCCGCGGCCATGCTGGTCAGCTTTTTTGATGTCGGCTTTGGCTGGCAGATGCTTGTTTTTGCCGTTGTATCGGCTATTACACTCGGCCTGATGCTGCCCCGGCTCATCAGTCGGCGCGGCGCGCACCGTGCCCCTGTCACGAACGGCTCGCCGCTGACCATCGGCAAGCAGGGCGTTGTGCTTGTGGACATTGAGCCCGGCCTTCCGGGCCGGGTCCGCGTGGACGGCCTGGACTGGCAGGCCCGCGCCGAGGTAACACTCCCGCAGGGCACCCGCTGCAAGGTCGTGGCCGTGGACGGTGCGATCCTTATTGTCGCTCCCGTGACCGCTGACGCGGCTGCGGTTTAAATCACAAAGGAAAAAGGAGGACCCCCAAATGCTGTTAGTCTTTGCCATCCTGCTCATCATTATTCTGGTGGTTTTGGTGCGCTGCATCGTTATTGTGCCGCAGTCCAACGCCTATGTCACCGAGTGGCTCGGCGTCTACAAGGATACCTGGGGCGCGGGCTTGCACATCCGTACGCCGTTTGTCGAGCGCATCTCCCGCAAGGTCTCGCTGAAGGAGGAGGCCGCCGACTTCCCGCCGCAGCCTGTCATCACCCGCGACAACGTCACGATGATGATCGACACCGTCGTTTTCTTTCAGGTGTTTGACGCCAAGATGTACGCCTACGGCGTGAACCGCCCGATCCAGGCCATCGAGAACCTGTCCGCCACGACGCTGCGTGACATCATCGGCTCGATGACGCTGGACGAGACCCTGACGAGCCGCGACCTCATCAACACGAAGATCACGCCAGCCTTGACGAGGCCACGGACCGCTGGGGCAGTCAAGGTCAACCGCGTCGAGCTGAAAAACATCGAGCCGCCGGTGGAGATCGCCAGGCCATGGAGAAACAGATGAAAGCGGACCGCGAGAAGCGAGCCTCCATCCTGCTGGCCGAGGGCGAAAAGCAGGCTGCCATCACCCGCGCCGAGGGCGAAAAGGAGTCCGCCATCCTGCGCGCCGAGGCCGTGAAGCAGCAGCGCATCCGCGAGGCCGAGGGCGAAGCCGAAGCCCTGCTGACCGTCCAGAAGGCACAGGCCGATGCCATCCGCATGATCAACGAGGCGAACCCCAACCACAACTATCTGGCCCTGCGCAGCATGGAGGCCATGGAGAAGGTCGCTGACGGCAAGGCCACCAAGCTGATCGTGCCCAGCGACATGCAGAATCTCGCCGCAACCGTGTCCGCGATCAAGGAGATTTCCGGCGAAGTGACCGAATAAAATTTTACATTCTGTTTTCCCTGCCCGCGGTGTTCTGCCGCGGGCAGTTTTTGTGGGGACGAACGCTGGCGGCAAGGCGCGGAAGCCCCTCCGACACTGCTCCTTTCCCGCAATTTTTTCTTGCGTTTTCCACAAAATCAGGTTATACTATAAGCAGAATAGTATGTCTTTTTGCGCATACTACATAAAATATTGCGAGGTGTATCAGTATGAAGGAACCTATGGTCATCACTATGGCGCGTGAGTACGCATCCGGCGGCAGCGAGATCGCACAGGCCGTTGCCGACAAGCTGGGTATTCCCTTATATAATAAGGAGCTGATCACCCTTGCCGCCAAAAAGAGCGGTCTGACCGAGGAGGCCATTGCCGCCAGCGAGAACCAGCGCAGCGGCAGCCTGATCTACAGCCTGTACATGATGGGCAACACGATGCCCCTGGCTGACCAGGTCTACATTTTGCAGAGCAACGTCATCAAGGAGCTGGCCGCCGAGGGCCCCTGCGTCATTCTGGGCCGCTGCGGTGACTACGTCCTGCGTGAGCGCCCCAACGTGCTGCGCACCTTCGTCTACGCGCCGCTGGAGACCCGCATCCAGTTTGCCAAGAGCCGCCCCGACGCCAAGGACATGCCGGACCGCCTGTGGGAGACCCAGCTGGCCAAGCATGACCGCGCCCGTGCAAGCTACTACAACTATTACACCGAGAACCGCTGGGGCGAGGCCAAGAACTACGATCTGTGCCTGAATGCGACCCTGGGCCGCGAGGCCTGCGCCGACCTGATCGTGGCCGCCGCCAGGGCTATGCAGGAAGCCAACAAGTAAAAAGGAGCCTTTCACTATGCTGCGCTATGTCAAAAACGGAATGCTGCTGTTGAGTGTCGCGTATATCGTCATCGGTATGCTGCTGCTCATCATGCCCGAGACCAGTCTGCTCTGGATCTGCAACATTTTTGGTGTTGTGGTGCTTGTCACCGGCATTGTCTGCCTGATCCAGTATGCCCGCATCCGCGGCACCGGCTTTACCGCGCCGTTCATGCTGGTGGGCGGCGTCATCACGGCGGGGCTGGGCATCTTCACGCTGGCAAAGCCGCAGGTAGTGACCAGCTTTCTGCCCATTGTGTTCGGCATCTTCATCGTCGTTGACGGCCTGAGCCGCATCGGTACCGCCATTGACCTTGCCAAGCGCAGGGGGCAGAAATGGTGGTTGCTGCTGCTGTTCAGCATCGTATCCGTTGCCTTGGGCGTACTGCTGGTGCTGCACCCGTTTGATGCGGCGGTCAGCGCCGTCATGCTCTGCGGCATCCTGCTGATCGCCGAAGGTGCGCTGAATTTAGGCTGCATTCTCTACGCCGCCATGGAGCTGCGCACACTGGACCGCATGGCCTCTGCCGCCGCCAATGCGGCCTTGGGTGCCATCGGCGACGCCCTGGACGAGGCCGAAGCCGCCGAGCGCGATGTCGGCAGCGACGGCCCTGTGGTGTACGACGCCGAGAGCAAGGATGTGTCGGAGGACGGTGAATAACCGTTCCGTGACACCTAGGGGCGCATTCTATATGCGTCCGCAGCGCCGTGCCATCAGCAAACGGGCACGGGCGGATATAGAATCCGCCCCTACAAGATCCGTTTGTCCTTATTTTGTTTCCCGCGTGAAGGATCGCGAGTTATTTTTAAAGGAGAGAACCCCTATCCATGTATGACCTTATCATCGTAGGCGCCGGCCCTGCCGGCATTTTCACCGCGCTGGAGCTGCTGCGCAAGAGCAGCACCCCCCACAAAATTTTGCTCGTCGAAAAGGGCAAGCCTGTGGAAAAGCGCCACTGCCCCAAGGATAAAACCGGCGTCTGCGTAAACTGCAAGCCGACCTGTGCCATCACCACCGGCTTTTCCGGCGCGGGCGCATTCTCGGACGGCAAGCTGTCCCTGTCCTATCAGGTCGGCGGCGAGCTTCCCGACCTGATCGGCGAGGATTTCGCGCAGGAGCTTATTGACTACACCGACAAAATTTACCTCGAGTTTGGCGCCGACCCGAAGGTCGAGGGCATCTACGAGGGTCCCGACATCAAGGACATCCGCAAGCGCGCCATTCAGGCGGGTCTGCAGCTCGTTGACTGCCCCATCCGCCATCTGGGCACCGAGAAGGCCCAGCAGCTCTACCTGAACATCCAGAACTATCTGGCCGACGCCGGTGTTGAGATGCTGTTCGGTACCGAGTGCGAGAACATCATCCTCGAGGATTCCGTCTGCAAGGGCGTCCGCCTGCGCGAGAAGGACGGCGTCCGCGACGTCTACGCCAAGCAGGTCGTTATTGCCACGGGCCGCCGCGGTGCGGACTGGCTGGAAAAGATCTGCGCCGAGCACAACATTGCCCACAAGCCCGGCACCGTTGACATCGGCGTCCGTGTTGAGTGCCGCAACGAGATCATGGAGAAGATCAACAAGGTCCTGTATGAGGGCAAGCTGATCGGCTACCCGGCCCCGTGGCGCAACAAGGTGCGCACCTTCTGCCAGAACCCCGGCGGCTTCGTTGCGCAGGAGAACTACGACAACGATCTGGCCGTCGTCAACGGCCACAGCTTCAAGGAGAAAAAGAGCAACAACACGAACCTGGCCATTCTGGTCAGCCACAACTTCACCGAGCCGTTCAACCAGCCCATCGCCTACGCGCAAAAGGTCGGTGAGCTGACGAACATGCTGGGCGCGGGCCACATTCTGGTGCAGCGCTACGGCGATATTCTGGACGGCAAGCGCACCTGGGCCAACGAGCTGGCCCGCACGAACGTCCGCCCGACGCTGAAGGACGCCGTGGCCGGTGACATCACCGCCGCCATGCCCTACCGCGCCATGGTCAACATCATCGAGTTCATCAAGATGATGGACGAGGTCGTGCCCGGCTTTGCCAGCCCCGAAACGCTGCTGTACAGCCCTGAGCTGAAATTCTACTCCAACAAGGTCAAGATGGACACCGATCTGGAGACGAATATCGCGGGTCTGCACTGCCTGGGCGATTCCTCCGGCTGGACCCGTGGCCTGATGATGGCCTCCGTCATGGGCGTCCTGATGGGCCGCAAGCTGATGGAGAAGCACGAGTTCTGATTTTTCGGGGACGCGGGTGTTCTTTCTTAGAAGAAAAGAACCAAAAGAATTTTAAACAAACGCATGGGGAGAGTGCCGGGTGTGGTGCTCTCCCCTTTTTTGCAGGCGGCGAGTGGCGGCGGCATGAGGGCATGCCGCCCTACGCACTCACTTTATGTCATTCGTAGGGCGGGATGCCCCCATCCCGCCGCGGGCAGGCATCCACTTTACTGCCCGCCCGTAGGGGGCGGCGTCCCCGACGCCCCGCACCCACTTCCCGCAAAAAAATTACAAAAATCTCCAAAACACCCGCTCCGTGTGACAACTTTGCAACATCCGGGGTGTAGGATAGGGGCAAACCAGGCACAGAAAGGAGCTTTGAGGATGAAAAAAGTAGCTTTATTATTGGCGGCGGTCATGCTGGCGCTGGCCGGATGCGCGTCTGCGGGCGATACCGCGGCGGCTTCGGAGGCCGCACCGGCTGAGAGTACGGCGGAGAGCGCCGCGGCGGAGGACAGCACAGAAGCAGCACTGCCGGGTGAGCCGCACCCCCTCTCTGCCTATAGCGCCTGCGCGGTCAGCGGCAGCAGCGTCTATACGGCGGTCACCCATTTTTCAAGCAGCGAGGACAGTCTCGGCAGCTTTGATCACAGCACCGTCTCCAAAACCGACCTTACCACCGGGCAGACCTATGAGATGTACCGCACGGACTCCCAGCTTGCGTCCGCGCCGCTGATCATAGACGACACGCTGTATTTCATCTGCTACGACGGCGGTATGCTGGCCCTGCCGACGACGGGCGGTGAGGCGCGCGTGCTGCCGTTCTCCTACGACGACTGGATGCCTGTTTTTTACGCAGGTCACTACCTCTACTGCCGGAGCGTCAGCGCCGCGCCGTTCTGCCGTACCGGCGGTATGCGGTTTAACTTGGAAAACGGGGAGACCGCGCCGTGGAATATCCCGGTGGAGACAATGTACATTCCCGATGTCGTCGGGGATGCGCTGCTGCTCTGCCGCGTTGTCTCGGATTATCCGGTGCCCTACCCGGACGACGACGAGATGTCCCAGGCGCTTTTGCAGAACACCACGCTGGAATACACCCTGGCCGACCCCGCGACGGGCGCGGTGCGGCAGACCTGCTTTACCCTCCCCTATGACATACCGCAGCCGGGGAGCCTTACGATCTACACCTACCTTGGCAAGTGCGGCAGTGACTTCTATTTCCGCGCAGACCAGTGCGACGACGAGTATAGTCTGGTTTCCCAGTCCGTGCTGCGCATCGGCACGGACGGCACCCGGACCGACCTTGGCATTACCAAAACGCCGGATTACCTGGATTACTGTGCGGTTTTGCAGGGCGATGAGGTGCGCTGGCTCCTGACCCGCGGCACCGACGGCATCTATCTGATTTACGACACGCAAGGCCATGAGATTGGCCGCAACGAGCGGCCCGCCGGGCTGGAGGCCTTCTTCCCGCTTTGTATGCTGGACGACGGGCGCCTGCTGATGGTCGTCGGCTACGACTGGGAGCACGACAGCGCGGCCCGGTACGCCGTGATGGACGCCGACGAATTTCTGAACGGCGGGTCGGCATACCGCGAGATGACGTTTGCGGAGTGAGTGTCATTGCCCGGGCGGTTTTTACTGGCCGGAAGCGGGCACGGGTCGTCGGGGACGCCGACCCCTACGGGCTGGCCGTGAGGCTGGCGGCTGCCTGGCGGCTGCCAGAGGACTGCCCGCCGTGGCCGTTTCCGTTAGCATAAAAAGCAAAACCCAGCCCCCGCAATGTTTTCCACATTGTGGGGGCTGGGTTGTTAAAACTTTAAGACATGAACCGATCCTTCAGGTTCTTGAAGAAGCTCTTGCGCTTCTCGTAGTTCTCGTCCTTCAGGCTGTCCTCAAAGGCCTTCAGGGCTTCGCGCTGGGTGCGGTTCAGCTTCTTGGGGATCTCCACGTCCACAATGACGTACTGGTCACCGCGTCCGCGCCCGTTCAGGTACTGGATGCCCTGGCCGCGCAGGCGGAACTTCGTGCCGCTCTGGGTGCCCTCGGGAATCTTCTGGGCGACCTTGCCGTCCACGGTGGGGACCTCAATTTCAGCGCCCAGCACAGCCTGGGAGTAGGTAATGGGCACGCGGACGTACACATCGTAGCCGTCGCGCTCAAACACGGCGTCGGGCTTGACCGTCACATGGACGATCACGTCGCCCGCGGGGCCGCCATTCGTACCGGCGTCGCCCTGGCCGCGCAGCGCAATGTTCTGGTCGTCGTCGATACCCGCGGGGATCTTGACCTCCAGCGTCTTGCGGGCACTGGTCTTGCCGGTGCCGCGGCAGGTCTTGCAGGGGTTCTTGATGATGGTACCGCGTCCGCCGCAGTGCGGGCAGGGCTGCTGGCTCTGCATCACACCAAACGGCGTGCGCTGCTGGGTCACGACATAGCCGCGGCCACCGCACTCGGTACAGGTCTCGGGGCTGGAGCCGGGCGCACAGCCGTTGCCGCCGCAGTCCGGGCAGGTCTGCTGACGGTTCAGCGTGACCTTTTTGGCGCAGCCGTGGGCGGCCTCCTCAAAAGTCAGGATCACATTGGCCTGAATGTCATGGCCCTTGCGCGGCGCGTTGGGGTTGGAGCGGGTCGAGCCGCCGAAGCCGCCAAAGCCGCCGCCGAAAATATCGCCGAAGATGTCGCCCAGATCAACGCCGCCGGTACCGCCGAAGCCGCCAAAGCCGCCACCGTAGCCGCCGCCGGGCTGGCCGGCCCCATAGTTGGGATCGACCCCAGCGAATCCGAACTGGTCATAGCGCTTGCGCTTGTCCGGGTCGGAAAGAACATCGTTGGCCTCATTGACCTCCTTGAACTTTTCCTCGGCGTCCTTGTCACCGGGGTTCAGGTCGGGGTGGTACTTTTTGGCCAGCTTGCGGTAGGCGCTTTTGATCTCGGCATCGGTGGCGTTTTTGCCGATCCCCAGCACCTCGTAGTAATCACGTTTTTCTGCCATAGAATCTATCCCCTCTATTTATGGGTTGTGAAAAGGCTTCCCCTTGAGGGGAAGCTGTCCGCGGAGCGGACTGATGAGGTGAGACCTGCCCGGATATTGCCCGCAAACAGGCAATCCCGGCAGCTTGGCCCTCATCCGGCCTTGCTTCGCACGGCCACTTCCCCGCGGGGGAAGGCTTTATTTGAACTTTCTCTATAACCCCCAAGGGCCGCCGCCGGGTTTGCCCAGCGGCGGCCTTATTATGGGTTTGTTACAGCTTAGACCTCGTGGAAGTCGGCGTCAACGGCGCCGTCGTCCTTCGGCTGCGCACCGGCATCGGGGCCGGGCTGTGCACCGGGCTGCTGGCCCTGTGCCTGGGCGGCCTGCTGGTAGACCTTCTCGCTGATGGCGTAGAAGGCCTTCTGCAGGTCATCCTGCTTTGCCTTGATGTCATCAACGCTGCCGGACTTCAGGGCTTCCTTCAGGGCAGACAGCTTGGTCTCGACCTCGCTCTTTTCCTCGGCGGAAACCTTGTCGCCGAACTCGCCCAGTGCCTTCTCGGTCTGGAACACCATCTGGTCGGCGTTGTTGCGCACATCGACTTCCTCGCGGCGCTTCTTATCCTCGGCGGCATACTGCTCGGCGTCCTTGACAGCCTTGTCGATGTCTTCCTTGCTCATGTTGGTGGAAGCGGTGATGGTGATGCTCTGCTCCTTGCCGGTGCCCAGGTCCTTCGCGCTGACGTGAACGATACCGTT
>ENA-OQIJ01000149-OQIJ01000149.1-human-gut-metagenome-genome-assembly--contig:-NODE-149-length-20604-cov-3.207208_pt1 | contig 20604 bp, 24 predicted proteins | sample MGYA00242582_ERZ504747 | MGnify/ENA primary metagenome ERZ504747 (study PRJEB26092, sample SAMD00036435) | human gut metagenome | host: Homo sapiens | study: EMG produced TPA metagenomics assembly of...
GCTCGTCGATGGGCGTGAAGTTCTCGCTGTTCTGGATGGCGGCGGCCATGTCGTCGAGGTCGGTGGCCTCGAGCGCTTCGCGATACAGGTTGAAGCCGCGCGCGAGGAAGTACACCTCCACCAACACGATGAGGATGAACGCCACGAGCCCCACGCGTCCGAGGAACGCGACGAAGGGATGGGCCTGGGAAGTCCGCTGCGTCGTCCGTGCCATGGTTCCGCCTTTCCGGTGGTGCCTGTCGTGCCGCGCGTCCTGCGCGGGTTCTGCTTCATGTGCTGTATCAGTTATACCAAGCCGTCCTTAACGCTGCCTTACCGACCGCTTGCCCCATCCTTACATTCCTGCAAGAAAGGCCCGATCGTTCGGGCAAACGATGGGATATACTGGGAAAACAACACGAAGAGGGGTTCGTGGCCGCCGCCAGTGCGCGTTCGGCTGCGCACGACGACAAGGACGGTGTGACGGACATGATGATATCGACGCGGGGGCGGTATGCTTTGCGGCTCATGATCGACATCGCACGACAAGGCGAAGCCGGCTCGCTCGTCACCATGCGGCAGGCCGCCGAACGCGAGGACCTGTCCGTCAAGTACCTTGAACAGCTGGGCGGCGCGCTCGTGAAGGCGAACGTGTTGAAGAGCGTTCGCGGCGTGAGCGGCGGTTATCTGCTTGCGCGCCCCGCCGACGAGATCACGGCGGGAGACGTGCTGCGCGCCACCGAGGGGAGCTGTGCCCCGGTGTCGTGCCTCGAGGACGGGGCCGAGGCGTGCCCGCGTCGCGACGAGTGCGTGGCCATCAACTTCTGGCGCGGCCTCGACCAGGCCATCGAGGACTACGTGGATCACGTGACCCTCGCCGACCTCGTGCACATGAAGTAAGGTAACCGGGCTCAGAGGTCCCGTGAGCCGTATGCGCGAACTGCTGCGCGTTCCGAGACGATGTAGAGCGTGCAAGCCGCTGCTAAAACACAGGCCGCGATCAGGAGCGAGCCTCCCAAGGTTTGAGCGGCGGCTACCATCATGCCGACGAATGGGAAGAACGCGTCGAAATCGATGCTACGAAGTTGGTAGAGCCACACGAGGATTGCGAGCATGAACGCAGCGGGCACGTAGGTGACGGCATTCCGGTAGGTGCCGGCAAATATAAACGGAAGCGTCGCGCTGAATGTGGTGAGCGTGAGGGCGAACGAGCCGGCCGTGGCCGTTACGAGCTGTGGTGCGTCGAAGCCAACGGTGAAGTGCGCGATCAACGGTAGCCCGGGCACCGCGGCGATGATGGCGCACGATACGACGTAGGATGCCGCACCGAGTGCGACGCATCCTGTCACGATGACGCCGACACTCGCATAGCGTCCTGCCACCACGTCGGCGCGCGAGAGCGGCAGCGACTGGCGAAAAGCGATCCAGTCGCGCCGTTGGTCGCGTAGCAGCATGGGCATCAGCACCATCTGGGCCATGGGGAGGCCCACGAGCAGGACGATGAGCGGGCTGGCTCCCGCCACCATGAGGGTGCCGACTGAGAGGAGCGCCCAGAGCGCCGTGTTTTTCCCAGCGACGTTCCCAAGGCGAGAAAGTCCGAGATCATCATGGTCTTCACAGGACGCTCCTTCCCACGGTGGAGAGCCTACAGTTCGCGCTTGGCGTACAGGCGCGTGGAGATGGTGGCCGAGATCGCGTAGACGGCCGCGACGATCACGAGGATGGCGGCGGCCAGGCCGATGGTGCCGAGCGGCGTTTCAAGCAGCAGGTTGATGTTGGCCAGGAAGTCGGCGGGCGGGCCGTTGCCGTCGAGCGAGAACGCGATGAACACGCCGAAGATGATGAGCAGCGGCAGGTAGCGCACGCCCTTCGTCATGCCGAAACGCGAGAACACCGGCATGGTGATGGACAGCATGACCAGCAGCATGGCCAGGCCGGCCACGCAGGTGAACAGGATGGCCTGCCACGAGAAGTTCACCATGAGGTCGGCCAGCTGCGGCACGTTCGGCATGAGCTGCGCGGCGGCGATGACGATGAACGTGGTGAGCAGGCCCACGGCGATGCCGCACAGCGACAGCAGGGCGAAGCTGACGTAGCGGCCCACGATGACGTCCTTGCGCGCGATGGGCAGCGCAAGGCGGAACTGCTGCCAGTTGGCGCGTTCGTCGAGCGACAGGATGGTGATGGTGAGCGAGAAGGGAATCATCACGCCCACGGCGGGTGCCACCACGTACAGGTTGCCGATCATGATGCAGATGAAGATGCCCACGACGATGGCGATGCCCAGCTGCTGCAGCAGGTACTTCTTGGCGATCAGGAGATCGGACATGATCATAGCTTTCATCGGACCTCTCCTTTCAGCATGAGGGCCATGTACGTGTCGATATCGGCCTTGTCCAGGGCGATGTTCTTGAAGTTCTCGGCGAACGCGAAGCGGTCGGGCGCCAGCACGTCGATGCCGTAAGGGTGCCGCATGCTGCGCAGCTCGCCCGGGGCGAAGAAGCCGCTTGCAGCGATGTGCTCGAAGTCGGCCGCGCGGCAGTGCGCCACGCCGGCGAGGTCGGTGATGGCGTCCTTCTCGACGGAGAACACGATGCGGCCGTCGTCGATGCACACGATGTAATCGGCGATTTTCTCGAGGTCGCTCGTGATGTGGCTCGACATGAGGATGCCGTGCCGTTCGTCGCGCATGTAGACGCGCAGCAGGTCGAGCGCTTCCTCGCGGGCGAGCGGGTCGAGGCCGGCGGTGGCTTCGTCGAGGATGAGCAGGTCGGGGTCGTGCGCGAGGGCGCAGGCCAGCGACAGCTTCATGCTCATGCCGCGCGACAGGTCGTGCACGGTCTTGTCCTTCGGCAGCTCGAACTGCGCGAGGCGCTGCTCGAAGTCGGCGGGGCTCCACGAGTCGTAGCTGTAGGCCATGAGCTTGCCCACCGAGGCAATGGACATCTCCTCGGGGAAGGAGCACGTGTCGAACACGACGCCCGTGCGCTGTTTCGCTTGCTTGATGGCCTTCGCGCTGGCGTGCTCGCCCACGTTCTGGCCGAACAGCTCGATGGAGCCCGCGTCGGGGTAGACGAGCCCCAGGATGGCCTTGATGGTGGTGGTCTTGCCGGCGCCGTTGCTGCCGACGAAGCCCACCACGCTGCCGGCCGGAACCGTGAGGTCGATGTTCTGGAGGTCGAAGCCGTCGTAGTGCTTCGACAGGCTGCGGATGCGGAGAAGATCGTTCATCAGTCGTCACTTTCTGCGATGAGGTCGAGCATGTCATGGAGCTCCCGGACCTCGACGTTCGCGCCGCGCGCTTCGTCGACGGCCCGGGTGAGCAGCTCCTCGATGTGGCGGAGGCGTTCTTCGCGCAACAGCTCGAAGTTGCCGCCGGCCACGAAGCTGCCCTTGCCGGGCACCGTCTCGATGAAGCCTTGCGCTTCCAGCTCGGCGTAGGCGCGCTTCGTCGTGATGACGCTGATGCGCAGATCGCCGGCCAGCGCCCGGATGGAGGGCAGCTGCTGCCCCTCGTCCAGCTCACCCGTGAGGATGAGGGCTTTCATCTGCGAGACGATCTGGTCGTAGATGGGCCGGTCGCTCGCATTCGAGATGATGATGTCCAACTCAGGCTTCCTTTCGTGTTCCGTGCGCGCCGCGCCCGTGGGGGCGGGGCGGTGAAGAGCGGTTCGGCGTCCCGAATCGCCCGATGGCGCGTTGCGGCGTCCCGCTTCGCGCCGGGAGGGTCCAAGCACGTTCCTCGTCCCCTCCAACCGGGTAGTGTGTATATACCCGATATGCACACTATAAACAATAGCCACGGAAGCGTCAAGCGTGTTTCGTAGCACTTGTTTGTAATACGGTAATACGCTATACTGTCTGCATGATAAGGAGGTAGGTATGGACGATGTTGTCGTGACTGCGCGCGTGCCGGCTGAAATCAGGAAGCAGGGTAACGCAGCGCTCAAAAGAATCGGGTCAACCCCTACCGAGCTCATCAACTCGGCGTATCAGTACGTTATCGCATACGACGACCTGCCATTGAATCGAGCAGCGGTGAGCCCGGGTCGTCGTGAGCTGACCGCAGGGCAAATGAACAAGCTTAAGGAGCGCGGTCGGAAAATGCTGGTAAAGCCCGGCGGCGACGTGCTCAACGGGCGTTCGCTCAAAGACGTTCTGAGCGAGATGAGGTATGCGGACTATGAAGCTCTTTCTTGATACGAACGTCCTTATCGACCTGTATCAGGAGCGACATCCGTTCTACGAAGATGTGAAAAAGCTCCAAATCATGGAGGAGTTTGGCGACGCCGAGCTCTGGGCTTCGGCGAAGTCGTTCACCGACATCTACTACGTCATGAGGAAAGACTGCGCCGGCTCGGACATCCTCCGCGGTTTCGATGCGAGCTTCGATTTCCTTCGCATATGCTCGATCGAGGGCGAGGACGTGAAGAACGCCGTGCGGCTCGAATGGTTGGATTTCGAGGACTGCCTGATCGAAATGGCCGCTCGAAAGGTCAAAGCCGATTTCCTGCTTACGCGCGACGCGTCGGGCTTTGCCCAATCGAAGATCCCCGTCAAAAAGCCCGAAGCGTTTTTAGACTGGGTCGAGCGGGAATGCGGTCTCGTATACGGCGATATAGCATGGTGGGACGACTAGCCTGTCCCATGGGGTGCTGAGCGTTCTAACGCGGAATGCTTACGCGCCTTTTTTGGCTCCGAGACGGGGTTGCGTAGCGGCGCGGCGTTCGGTTCGGGGGCCGTATTGGATGGCGTTCACGGGGCAGCGATGCAGGCAGGCCAGGCATTGCGTGCAGCCGAGCTCGGCCCAGCGGGGCGTGCCCTCGATGAGCGTGATGGTGTTCGTGGGGCAGAGGTCGGCGCACTGCCCGCAGCTGATGCAGGTGGGCAACGTGAAGAACTCGGCCGTCGAGCGCGGCTTCTCGTCCTTCGCGGTGAACTTCGACAGCACGATGCCCAGCGGGTTGCGGTGCTCGGCGTGCACCTCCTCGCGCGCGGCGATGCGGTCGGCCACGCGGCGCGTCTCGAGCTCGGCGGCGGCCAGGAGGCGTTCGCGCTTCTCGCCTTCGGCGGGGGCGTACAGGAAGGTGCAGTTGCCCACCGATTTCACGCTGAACGATGCATCGAGGTTGATGCCCTGCTCTTTGAGCAGGAGATTGCCGAAGAAGCGCGCCGTGTTGCCCACGAAGGCGCCGCATGACAGCACGGCGAAGCAGTAGCCGGGCGTGAACGTTTCCTGTTGCCCGTGCGGAAGTGCGCGCGCTTGATGAATGCGTCGACGATGGGAGGGGTGGTCCAGGCGTAGGTGGGAAAGACGAATCCCAGCTGCTCGTCCTGCGCGAGCGTGAAGTCGAAGTCCTTGTACTTGTACGCTGCGCCTATGTCGACGAGCAGGTCGTCGGTTGCGCGCGCGATGGTTTGCGCCGCCGCGAGCGAGTTGCCGGTGCCGGTGAAGTAGAAGATCATGGGTATGCCTTTCCGTCTGGACGTACCCAGTATAGCAAGGCGCGCCCGGGTTCGCGTTCACCCTTTGGTATCATGAGCGGGAAACCGGTTGTTGGCATGAACGAACCAAGGAGGAACCATGGCAGACGTGCTGTTCGTCGAGTATCCGAAGTGCTCCACGTGCAAGAAGGCGAAGGCGTGGCTCGACGCGCACGGCGTGGCGTATACCGACCGCCACATCGTCGAAGAGAACCCGACGGCTGCAGAGCTGGCCGCGTGGCATGCGACAAGCGGGCTGCCGCTGCGCCGCTTCTTCAACACGAGCGGCATGCTGTATCGCGAACGCAACGTGAAGGCCCTGCTCGACGCCGGCATGAGCGACGAAGACGCCTACGCCTTGCTCGCCGAGAACGGCATGATGGTGAAGCGCCCGCTCGTGGTGGGCGACGGCTTCGTGCTCGTCGGCTTCAAGGAAGCGGAGTGGGAGCAGGCGCTGCTCTAGGCGCGCGCTCGGGCGCAGCCCCTACAACGCGTCGCTGTCGAGCCACAGCGTGAAGGGCCCGTCGTTGACGAGGCTCACGTCCATGTACGCGCCGAAGCGCCCCGTTTCCACGCGGGACACGTCGCGGCGCGCGCGTTCGACGAACCATTCGTACAGACGGTTCGCCTCGTCGGGCGCGCCCGCCTCGGTGAAAGAGGGGCGGTTGCCCCGCTTGCAGTTCGCGAACAGGGTGAACTGCGACACCACGAGCACCTCGCCGCCGACGTCGGCGAGCGAGAGGTTCGTCTTGCCGTCGGCATCTTCGAAGATGCGCAGGCGGGCTATCTTGCTCCACAGGCGTTCGGCCTGCTGCTCGGTGTCGTCGTGACCGACGCCGAGCAGGATGAGCAGCCCGCGCTCGATGGCGCCCACCGCCTGCCCGTCGATGTCCACCTGCGCGCGGCTCACGCGCTGCACCACCGCCCTCATCGCTCGTCCGCGCCTTCGTGCGCGGGGCGATACGGCACGTGCATGATGGCCGATGCGGTGGCGGTGAGCTGTTCGATGAGGTCTTTCTTCTGCGCGGCGTCGAGCGGGCCGCCTTCGACGGTGAGGTAGGGCATGGGCATCCTTTCTCGGAGCGATGGGGTCATTATCGCACAGCGGCGCCGCGCTGGATGGCGCAACGCCTTGTTGCGCGCGCCTGCGTGCTGATCGTGTGCGTCGTGTTTACCGGGGGCGCGACGGGGTGTATAACGTTCGAAACACCGATGAAGGCGCCGACGTGCGCATGAGGGAGGACGCATCATGAGCTATGCGATTGTGTACGATAGCAGCACCGGCAACACCGAGCAGCTGGCTCGTGCGGTAGCCGCCGCGCTGCCGAGCGAGGATTGCGTGGCGTTCGGCCGCGTCGGCGACGTGGACCGTGCGGCGCTCGCTCAGGCTGATCGCGTGTACGTGGGGTTCTGGACGAACCGCGGCGACTGCACCGACGAGCTGGCCGAGGTTCTGGTCACGCTGGGCGGCAAGGACGTGTTCCTGTTCGGGACGGCCGGGTTCGGTGCCGACGAGACGTACTTCGCCGGGGTCGTGTCGCGCGTGCTCGTGCATCTGCCGGAATCGGCGCAGGTGATTGGCTCGTTCATGTGCCAAGGTCGCATGCCGGCCGTGGTGCGCAGCCGCTACGTGCAAACCGCCGAGGCCAAGCCGGAGCAGGCGGCGCGCATGCAGCAGCTCATCGACAACTTCGACAAAGCGTCGAACCACCCCAACGACGACGACCTGGCGCGCCTGCGCGCCGCGGTTGCCGGAGCGGAGTAACCATGGCGAAGCTGACCGACCTCCCCAACATCGGCCCTCACGCCGAGCAGCAGCTCGTCGAGGTAGGCGTGGCCACGCCCGACGATCTGCTGACGATGGGCGCCGAGCAGGCCTGGCTCAAGGTGCAAACCATCGACCCGGGCGTGTGCCTGCACATGCTGTACGCGCTCGAGGGCGCGGTGCAGGGCATCCCGAAGGCGCACCTCGACCCGGCGCGCAAGCAGGAGCTCAAGGAGTTCATGAACGCGCATCAGCCTGCAGCTGCGGCCGAGTAGGGAAGCGGCCCGTTAGGCGCTCTCGCGCGCCTCGGTGCTTTCGTTCTCGTTCCCGTGCGAGGGCTCGGGCTCTTCCAGCCGCGTCCTCAGCAGCTGCAGGCCGCCCACCACGATGCCGCCGACGAGGAAGAACACGAGATCGAACGAGCCGATGCCCATGGCGGGCTGCGGCACGCTCAGCGTGAGCGGCCCCTGCGTGATGGAGAACAGCGATCCTGCCATCATACCGATGATGGCGTAGATGGTCTGCGAGCGGAAGCGCGCCAAACACAGGCGGATGAGCCGCACGAACACCAGCACGCCGCAGGCCACGCCGGCGGCGAACACGACGAGGATGGGCAGATAGGCCAGGTCGAATCCCATCACGGCGCGCACCGCGCCCATGATGGGCACGTACAGCCCGAAGATGAGCAGCAGCGTGGAGCCCGAAATGCCGGGCAACACCATGGCCGAGATGGCCACCATGGCCGCGAAGAACACGTACGCCACGAGCCCCGCATCGAGACTGCCCGCCGCCACGTCGATGCCCGTGCCTGCGGCCGGACTCAACAGCGTCACCGCCACCACGAGCGCGATGCCCGCCCCGGCGAACACGAGGTTCCCCAGCCGTCCCTTCAGCGCCTGCCGTTCTTCCCGGACGACGATGGGGATGGCGAACACGATGAAGCCCATGAACAGCGAGCTCACCGCGTAGATGTGCGAGTCGAAGAAGCTGGTGAGCACGAGCGCGGACAGCCCGAAGCCCACGACCCAGCCCAGACCCAGCTTGAGCAGGAAGCGCAGGGCGGCGAAGCGCGCCTGCTTCGTGCCGTGAAACAGGTCGTCGAGCGAGCCGATGAAGCGGTCGTAGAAGCCCAGCAGGAACGCGACCGTGCCGCCCGATACGCCCGGCACGCTGTCGGCCAGCGCCATGCAGAATCCGCGCACGAAATTGATGATGACTCCGGTTGCGCCCTTCACGAATGGGACCTCCTCTTGCCGTCGATAGCTTCCAGCATGGCGTATCCGCACGGAAAGTCCCATGTGGCGCGCTGCGACCCTGCAAGATTTCCAAACCGCTTAAGAATCGGTAAAAGCTGTGTAAAGGGAAAGTAAAGAGAGAAGGGCGGGGAAGGTAAAGAGAGGGCAGGGAAGGTGGAGAGGAGGAGGGCGCGGAAAGGCGGAGAGAGAGGGCGCGCAAAAAGGCCCGGGCCGCTGGGCGGCTCCGGGCCTTCGTCATCGCGCCAAGCGGGGTTGGCTAGATGTGGATGTTGCCGAACGTGATGACCGAGTATATGAGGCCGGCGATGCCGAGCGCCAGCACCACGGCGAGGATGATCTTATCGGATCGCGACGAGAACAGCTTCGCCTTCGGATCGTGCTGCTTCACGCCCGCGATGTACAGCGGCAGGCCCACGGCGTACACGATGCAGGCCACCATGAGGTAGTTGAGGCCCGCGGCGTAGATGAGCCATAAGCCGTACAGCGAACCGGCTGCGCCCGTGAAGATGGCCATGCCGCGGCTGGCGAAGATGCCGCTGGGGTATTCCTTCTTGTAGGCGATCTTGAACAGGAACAACGTGCAGAAGAAGTAGCACGGCAGCGCCATGACGCTCGTGATGCTGATCATGGTGGTCCAGGCGTTGCTGCCGATGAAGAACGAGGCGATGAGCACCACCTGAATGACGATGGTCGTCCACAGAAGCGACGTGGAGGGCGAACCCTGCTTGTTCTCCTTCGTGAACATCTTGGGGAAGATGCCGCTCTTCGATGCAGCCAGCGGCATCTCGCCCAGCATGAGCATCCAGACGAGCCAGGAGCTGAGCACCGAGATGATAACGCCGGCGTTCACCATGATCTCGCCCCAGCTGCCGAACGATTTCAGCATGATGGCCGCCATGGACGGGTCGGCCATGTTGCCGATTTCCGCCTGCGAGTACACGCCGAGGGGCAGCAGCGACACGATGATGTACAGGGCAAGCGTCACGAGGAAGCCGATGGTGGTCGCCTTACGCACGGCGGCCTGCGACTTCGCCTTACCGGACACGACCACGGCGCCCTCGATGCCGAGGAACAGCCACAGCGTGACCAGCATGGTGGACGACACCTGCGGCATGACGTTGTCGAAGTTCAGCGTAAGGTCGATGCCGTCCTTAATGCCCCAGAAACCCTCCATGAACACCGAGAACTTGAACACGGTAGCCACGGCCAGAATGAAGATGATGACGGGCAGCAGCTTGCCGATGGTGCCGATGATGTTCAGGAAGCTCGTGGACTTCGCGCCGCGCAAGGCGAGCAGGTACATGAGCCAGGTGATGATGGACCCGCCGATGATGGACGGGATGTTGTTGCCGCCGGAGAAATCGGGCACGAAGTAGTTCAGCGTGGCCATGACGAGCACGGAATAGGCAACAAGCGCGAAGCAGTTGCAAATCCAGTATCCGTACGCCACGAAGAAGCCGATCAGCTTGCCGAAGCCCTTCTCGGCATACGTGTACAGGCCGTTCGTGAGTTCGGGGCGGGCAGCTGACAGGATGCGGAACGTGTTCGCGATGAACCAGATGCCGATGCCCGTAACCACCCAGGCGATGATGATGGCTCCTGCGGAAGCGTCTGCCGCCATGTTCTGGGGGAGGTTGTAGATGCCTCCGCCGATCATGGCGCTGATGACGATGCCCACCAGGCCGATCAGGCCAACTTTCTTCGAGCTGTCCTGGGCCGATGTTCCGCCGGAACCGGAAGCGGTTTTATCTGCCATGTTTCCAGTCCTTGTCTAACGTATTCGAGCCGCTCGGGGACCACCCGGGCGGCTCGAAGGTGGATTGCGTAGGAGAAACGTGCTTAGTCGAGGTTGGTGAGCGGCTCGAAGTCCATTTCCTTCAGCCAATCGGTGAGGTGCAGATCGTTGAGGGAGTCGAAGCCGGTGGAAGGCACGGCGTTGCGCGCCAGGGTGACGTAGGGGCCCACCGTGATGGCGTTGCCGATCTCGCCCGGCTTCATCATGCGGTGCGCGAAGCCGACGTACGTGCGGTCGTACACGACGTTCTGGTCGCGGCCGCACTCGACGACGGACCAGACGATGGCCTTGCGGTGGTCTTCGAGGAACTTGATCATGTCCTCTTCGTTGTCGTTCTCGGTCCACACGCCGGCATCCTCGATGAACAGGTCAGCGGCGAAGTCGCGGTCGGCGGACAGGGAGATGGCGATGAAGGACCACACGCCGTAGCCCTCGCCGTCCTTGAGGGGACGGTCGGTCTTCGGGCGATAGGCGACGACGCCCTTGTTCGCGCAGATGGTGTGCGCACCCGGGATGGGGTGGTAGCGGCGGTTGTCTTCGGTGCCGAACAGCTCGACGCCGGCGTTCAGCAGCGGCTGAGCGTCGAACACCTTGAGCTCGCGGTCGTTCCACTGCTTCGCGGTGAACAGCGGCTTGCTCTTGCCGTTGTCGACGTCGTCGTGACGAGCGACGTCGTAGCCCCACACCTGACCGGCCATGCCGCAGAACGACGAAGCGGTGAGCATGTTGATCTGTCCGACGTAGGCATCGGCGGCCTCGGCCTTGTCGTACGTGACGATGCGGTCGACCAGGGCGTCGTTCGTCTTCTCGACGACGCCGGCAGACACCTTCAGCACGGACACGTAGCCGTTGCCGTACGCGCCCGGCATGCCGTAGCCGTCGCAGTAATCGTCATACGGGCTGATGGCCGTCTTGTCGATGTGCGGCGCGCGCATGGTCGCGTGAAAGTCGGATTCGCGGGCGATGGAGCGGTTGCGACCTCTCTTCGACGTTCTTACATGGATAGGTCTCCGTTTCGTTGTGAACGAAGTTTTCGCGCTGATTGTATGGCCCTCCGCGCGCGCTGAATTTCGCAACGGGGTTTCGATGGCGAGCCGTGCTTTCCCCGATGACGGGACGTCAAGCCGGTGAAACGGGGGCGTCAAGAAGCGTTTTTGCCTTTTGGTTTGACAAGCCACGTGCGCCACGTTATATTACAACCGTAATATAACGAGTGTTATGCATGGGAGGCGAACGATGCCGGAGCAGAGGGTGAGCAGGGAGCACGTGCTGGATGCGGCGCTTGCTATCGTGCGTGAGCAGGGGGAATCGGCGCTCAGCGCGCGAACGGTGGCGCAGCGAGCCGGGTGCTCGGTGCAGCCCCTTTACAGCCTGTTCGGCGACATGGACGGCCTCGTGCGCGCGCTGTACGACCATGCGCGGGCGTGGGTGGGCGCCTACAACCGCGAGCACGAGCACGACGGGTGCAACGCATTCGAGTCCAACGGTCTTGCGCACCTGCGCTTGGCGCGCACCGAGCGCACGCTGTTCCACTTTCTCTACCTGTCGCCGCACATGCATGCGACGGGTTTCGAGGAGGTGTACGAAAGCGTGGCCATCGACGGCGTGCAGCAGTGCATCGAGGAGCTGGGGCATCTGTCGCCCGAGGCGGCGCGCGAGCTGTACCTCAACATGATCGTGTTCGTGCACGGCATGGCCGCCATGCTGGCAACGGGTGCGGAGTTCACCGACGAGGAGCTGCTCGGGCGCATGGACCGCGCGTTCCACGGCTTCGTGAACATGGTGCGCGCATGAGCGCCCGGGGGTCGGGGGAGACGCGGCAGCGAGCGCGACGCCTTGTGCTGCTCGTATCGTTCCTGCTGTTTCCCGTCACTATCTTCTATTTCTCGCCGGTGCTCATCATCGAGGGCGCGCTGTCAGGCGCGGTCGTGGCAAGCGCGCTCGTGTTCGCCACGCAGTTTCTCATGTCGCTCGTGCTGCGCCGCGCGTTTTGCGGGTGGCTGTGCGCTGCGGGCGGTTTGCAGGAACTCGGGGCCACGGCGGTGGGCAAGCCGGCGAAGCTGGGATGGCGCACGCGCATTAAGTACGTCATCTGGGTGCCGTGGCTGTGCTCCATCATCGCGTGCGCCTGGGTGGCGGGCGGGTTCACCATGGTCGAGCCGCTCGCGGGCATTCCCGGCGGCGTGTCGATGAACAGCCCGCTGGGGCTTCCCATCTACTTCGGCATCGTGGCCCTGTTCTTCATCCCGAACCTGTTTCTGGGGCGGCGCGCCATGTGCCACTGCATCTGCTGGATGGCGCCGTTCATGGTGCTCGGCGGCAAGTTGGGCCGCGCGCTGCACCTGCCGCAGCTGCACATCGAGCCCGAGGCAGACCGTTGCATCGGATGCGGGAAGTGCGAGAAGGCGTGTCCGATGAGTCTGCCCGTGGAAGCGCTGCTGCGTGAGGGTGCAATCGTCGACGCGGAGTGCATCCAGTGCGCCGCCTGCGCCGACGCGTGCCCGAAAGACGTGCTAAAGCTGCGCATGGGAGGAACGAGATGAGCGGTCGACTGATCGTTTTCGACGCGGGCGAAAGCCTGCGGCTTGAGGGCGGCGGACCTCAAGAACGCCCCAGGCAACGCATAGGCGCGCGACAAAGCGGGATATTCGCCGGGATTTTCGCTTGACCCTCACGTTACGTGAGGGCTTACACTGGGGGCGCACAGGAAGGAGGCGTTCATGGAGCGGGAACGAACGGACGACGGGTACACGGTGCACGAGTTGGCCGCGTTGTCGGGATGCACGGTGCGGACGCTGCACCATTACGATGAGCTGGGTCTGGTGCGTGCACGGCGCGCTCGGAACGGGTACCGTCGTTACGGGACGGCCGAAGTCGACCGGCTGCAGCAGGTGCTGCTGTACCGCGAGGCGGATATGCCGCTCGCGGACATCAAGCGGCTGCTTGACGACCCCGCCTTCGATGCGCGCGACGCGTTGGCTGGCCACCTGCGCGAACTGCACCTGCGCAAACAGCGTTTAGATGGACTGATTGCGAGCGTGGAGAAGACGCTCGCCTGTATGGAGGGATCTGGCGAGATGAACGACCAGGAAAAGTTCGAGGCCTTCAAGCAAGGCCTTGTGGACAAGAACGAGCAGCAGTACGGCGAAGAGGTGCGCGAGCGCTGGGGCGACGATGCTGCGGACGCGAGCAACGCGAAGGTGATGGGCATGAGCCAGGAGCAGTTCGAGCGCACGCAGGCGCTCGAACAGGAGATCAAGGACACCCTCGTGGCGGCCATGGCAACGGGCGACCCGGCGGGCGAGGAGGCCCAGCGCGCGGCCGACCTGCACCGTCAGTGGCTGAGCGCGTTTTGGAAGGACGGGACGTACTCGAAGGCGGCGCATCAGGGCATCGCCGAGATGTACGTGGCCGACGACCGCTTCAAGGCGTACTACGAGGCCATCGCCCCGGGCGCCGCGGTGTTCCTCCGCGACGCCATCCACGCATACTGCGCCTAGCGATGCGAGAACGGGTGTTTCACGTGAAACACCCGTTCGTTTTTCTTGCCTGATTCCTAGTGCTCTCCGTTCTCGCTCGTGAGGTCGAGGCGGTTGATGCGGTCGGCGAGGTCGGCGCCGCGCTCGTAGAACAGCAGGTCCTCGTTGTGGGCGAAGTAGCGCTCGCAGCCGTGGTCGTTGATGAACGCCATGCTGTAGCGGTTCACGGACAGGTCGGTGACGAGCAGCAGCATCTCCTGCCCCGACCCGAAGGCGTCCTCCACGAAGCGGAACGCGTTGTCGAGCGCTGCCGACGTGGCCGCAATGCGCGTGTCGAGCGCGTCCACCATGTTGGCGAAGAGAGCCTTGACGTCGTCGAACACGACGTTGCGGCCGGAGGTTTCCAGACGCAGCGCGCGGTCGAGCAGTGCAAGCGTGCGCTCGTAAGCCACGTACTTCTCGTCGGAGAGCAGGCCCGCCTTGCGCTCGGTGTCGAGCCGCGTTTGGAGCGACGAGGAGAGGGCGCGCAGTGCCGATAGCGTGCTGCCGGCCTCTTCCGCCTCGTCTCGCATCTCAACCAGCATCCCGTGCGCGAATTCCACGGCTCGCTCTTCCAGCACGGTGTCGCGCACCCGTCCGCCGAGGGCGTCGGTGATCAACCCCATGAGCGACACGCGCTCGTCGAAACCGGCGGCGCGCGCCCGGTCGAGCACGGCGTCGTCGGCGACGCCTTCCAGAATGCGGTCGATCTGATAGTCGGCGCGGTACTTCGTGAACAGGTCGTAGTACACGCTGAAACGCTTGGCAATTTCGGCATTCTGCACGTACTGCCCGATCAGCAGCTCGTCGACGAGCAATCCCTGCTCTTCGTACAGCTTCATCATGGCCGAGAGGTCGTCCCAGCCGCGCGCGGTGACGAACGATTTGCCGTCCACAGTGGTTTCCACGCGGTAGAAGTGCCCGCGCTCGATGTCGAGGTACGTGAGCACCGCGGGGTGCACGCCCGTTTCCACGGCGAAGTCGCGCCAAGCGGCGAAGTCGGGCTCGACGTCGATGCGCTTGAGGCGGTCCCAGGTGGCGATGTCGAAGTCGTGCGCCGTGCGGTTGTACTCGGGCGGGTTGCCGGCCGTCACCACAATCCAGCCGTCAGGCACGCGATGCCGGCCGAAAATCTTGTACTGCAAGAACTGCAGCATGGCGGGCGTGAGCGTTTCCGACACGCAGTTGATCTCGTCGAGGAACAGGACGCCCTCGCGCTTGCCGGTGGCTTCCATCGCGTCGTACACCGCGGCGATGATCTCGCTCATCGTGTACTCGGACACGTCGTACTCCACGCCGTCGTACGTCTTCTTCGCGATGAACGGCAGGCCGAGCGCGCTTTGCCGCGTGTGGTGCGTCATCGAGTACGACACGAACCCCACGTCGAGGTCCTGCGCGATCTGCTCCATGATGGCCGTCTTGCCGATGCCGGGCGCGCCCAGCAGGAACACGGGTCGCTGCCGCTCGGTGGGCAGGCGGTAGTTGCCGAACTCGTCCTTCGCGAAGTACGCAACCATCGCGTTCTTAATCTGCTCTTTCGCCTGCTTGATGTCCATCGGTCGGGTCCTTTCAGTCGTCCAGGATGACGGTTTCGTCGAGTTCTACCTTCATGGCCCACGTGGGTACCTGCGGGCTTGCGGCGGCGGACGCGTCGTCGACGAAGACGAACGCGGTGTCGTAGTCGGGCTTGCGGGCCGGGTAGGTGCCCTGGCCGTCGGTGAAGTAGATGAGGCCGCCGAGGTTCGTGAGGTCGCCGCGCTCGAGGGCGTCGTCCACGTAGGCGAACACGGGGCGGAAGTCGGTGCCGCCGAGGCCTTTGATTTCGAGATGATCGAGGTAGTCGTCCAGATCGCGCAGGTTCGCGATGCGGGCGACGTCCACGATGGCGGCGTCGCACTGCACGATGAGCACGTTCATGTCGGCGAAGAAGCTCGTCTCCGCGCTGAGGATGCCGTAGGTCTTCTCGATGAAGCGCCGCACGAGGCCGTCCTTCGTCGAGGCCGAGGTGTCGATGGCGATGACGAAGTCGCGGATGCGCTTCTCTTCCACGTACTCGAGCGGCTCGATGAGCGGGAGGTTGCCGTAGCGCGCGAGGCCGTAACAATAGTAGACGTAGTCGAATTCGTCGTCATTCACGCGAATCTGCTCGCCCATGCGCGCGAACTTGCGCAGGAACTCGCGGTAATCCTGCTTCTCGCGCGTCACGGCGCGCAGGTTCATGGCGAGGTTCGCGCCCTTCACGCCCCACAGCTTCGCGTACGCGTCGAGCTGCACGCCCATCTCGAGCGCGGCGTTCTTCCATTGCTCGCGCGAGCGGTCGAGGTTCACCGTGTCGGCGAAGCGCTCTCCCACGGAAGGCTTCGCGTTCTCGGGCGCCTGCTTCTGCGTGATGTCGGCGGGGTCCATGCCGCGATGCGACGCGTGGCTCTTCTTGGCGCGGGACGCTTTGGGCGGCAGGTCGACGTCGGTGCCGTTTTCGGCGGCGGCGTGCGCCTGCGTGGTAGGTGCTCCGTCCTGTTCCTCGGCGCGGCGGCCTTCCTCGGTTGCCGCATCCGCGTCGCTTTCGGCGGCCTGGAGGTGATACCACGGCTCGTGGTCGTCCACGTAGAAGGGCGCACGCAGGTCGGCCAGCTCGGCGTCGGCAAGGCCCTCGTCGCCGAGGAAGCGGTAGACGGTTTCGGCTGTGGCCAGCGGCAATGCGGCGTCGATGCGCGCGAGCGTGGCGTGCTGCCGCGCGGCGCGGGTCGTGCGCGTGGCGGGCAGGTCGAGCTCGGAGATGGTGCGCTCCACCACGATGTCGCAGGCGGTGTCCCATCGCAGCGGGTCGATGTGCTCGCCAGGGTAGAGGTGCAAGAACACGTTGTGCAGCACGAGATGGAAGTAGGCGCGCGTCAGCTCGTTCGGCTCGTCGGCGTAGAGGCGGGCGAGGGCGGAGGGGTCGTAGCGCAGGTGCGCGCCGTCGGTGGCGAGCGTGGCGTTGCGGAGGGGGAGCGGAGCGAGGCGCGCGAATGCGGCGTTCATGAAGCGCAGATTCACGAGCAGGGCATTTTTCGCGAGGTCGAGGGCTTGGCGGGCAAGCGGCTCGACCGATTCGGTCGCCATGGCGGCTCCTTCGACGGACGACGCGTGCAGCGTTGAGGCGGCGCGCGCTCTTTGGCGCTTGCCTTCGCGGCTACGGGCAGTGTAGCATGGGGGAAGCGGGTGGTAAACAACGAGCGCGCCGATAAGTTTTGGGAGGTAGCACGAAACTATGTCTACGGATGATCTGGTGTTCTACGACGTTGATACTCCTGTTGATGATCTCATTGAGCAAATGCACAAAAATATGCCGACGCTTGCCGTCCGTGAAGTGAACGTGCTGGACGCCGCGCGGGCGGTGGAGGGCGAGGTGTGGTCGCCGCAGCTTCCGGCCTATCGGGCGTGGGAGGCGGAACCTTCGAGGGACGCGGGTACCGACGGCGACCTGCTGGTGGTGGGCGCGCTGGGCATGGGCTTGACGGACGAGGAGCGCGAAGAGCTGCTTTCCCAGGCCATCGAGCAGGAAGGGGGCCGGGGAAGCCAGCGCGCGCGAGGTTGCGGCGCGTGCGGCGGACCTGCGCGGCGCCATCGGCGTGCGGCGCGACGAGGACGGCTACGCCCTTGTTGCGGTGGACCTGCGGCGCTGTGCGGCGGCGATTGGGCATGCGGAAGGGCTCGTGGTGGCGCTTCCCGCGTACATCGACGGCGTGCCGGTGAAGCGCGTGGCGGCCGAGGCGTTCGCGCGTCGTTTTGTGCAGGGCGTCGGGGTGCGGCTGCTCGTCATTCCCGATACGGTGGAGCGCGTCGGCTCGAATGCGTTTCTGGCGCTGTCGGCGCTCCACATTCACGTGGGCGCCGGCGTGCGCATGCTGGGCGAGCAGCCGTGCGACCTCGCGGGGGTGTCGCCGCGCCTCAAGCGCCGCGAGTATTCGGTGGATGCGAGCAACGAGCGATTCTGCGCGGTTGACGGCAACCTGTTCGCCGACGACGGGGCGTCGCTGCTGTTTCTGGCGTCGCCGTATGATGCGCGCGTGTCGTTGCCGGACGGCGTCGAGCGCATCGGCGCATCGGCGTTCGCGGAAGGCTGCGAGCCGCCTGCGGTGGTCGCGTGCCCGCCCACGCTGGCGCGCGTGGATGCGAAGGGTTGGGACGACGCCGTGTGGCTGTGCTCGGAAGCGGCGCCTGCGGCGCGGACGCTCGCGGCGCGCGGCGTGCGCCTTGCGGGGCCGCGCGCCGTCGAGCTCGAGGGGTGCTGGTACGACTTCGACGAAGCCGGTGCGGTGCTGGTGGCGGGGCCGCCCGCGCCCACCTCGGTGTCGAAGCGGTTTGCGGCTGCGGCCGCCGTCCGCGCCGCGGCGGCGCGTGGGCAGAGCGGGGTGGCGCATGCGCCGTCGCCCGGCGAACAGGGCCTTCGGTCGCCGCGGGGGCGCCGGCGCCGGAGGACGTGCTCGTGCTACCGCGGGCGGTGAGGGTCGTCCGCTCGTGCGCATTGGCGTGCGCGCGCTGCCGTATGCGCCCGCATCGCTCGTGGTGGCCGACACCGTGCGCCTCGTGGAGCGCGACAACGCGTGCCGCGGCACGAAGCGGCTCGCGCTTCCCGAGGGCCTCGAGGTCATCGGCGCGCATTGCTTCTGCTCGCGCATCCTCGAGGGCCCCGTGCCCATTCCCGCCAGCGTGCGCTCCATCGGCGAAGGCAGCTTCGAGTACGCGGTCTGTCGCCTCGAACACACGGGCACCGTCGTGCATGTATCGGCCGATCAGCTTCTGACGTGCTTCCTCGTGGACCCGGCCTCCGATGGGGTTCCGTTCGGCTACGCTCGTTACGATGAGCTACTGCGCTCGGGCAAGAACCTGCCCGACAAGCTGGGTGCGGTGCTGCATCGTTTGGCCGTGCCGTACCGTTTGGACGACACGACGCGTGCGGTGCTGGTGGCCCGGCTGCGCGAGCAGGAGGCCGAAGCGCTCCATCGCGTCGCGGCCGAAGGCGACCGCGCCATGGTGGAAGCGCTGCTGCGAGCCGGCTTCATCGACGAGCGCACCTTCGACCGGCAAATCGAGCTGCTGCGCGCCTGCAACCGCACCGACTGCGTGCTGTACCTCATGGAGCAGCACCGAGAAAAGAAGAAGCCGGTAGCGACAAAAGACCGCTTCGCCCTGTAACGCACCGGATACGAAGCTTGCATGCGGGGACGGTTACTCAGCTGCACCTGGTTCCATTGCCGGCGTCTCGGCGGCGGGCTGCGTCGCGCTCAGCGCGTTCGTGCGCCGGTCGAGGGCTCGCACGCTCGGCAGAAACACGAGCAGCGCTCCCAGACCCAGGATGACCATGCCGTCCACCACGAAGAAGCTCGTCACGCCGATGCCCTGCGCCACCGCGCCGCCCAGCGCGGTTCCCAGCGGGATGCCGAGGCCCATGAACGCCGACAGCAGACCCATGACGCGGCCGAGCTTCTCCTCGCTCACGTTCTTCTGCATGAGCGTCATGAGCGGGCCGTTGAACCCGGCGCACGCCACAGCCATCACGCCAATGGCCACGACGAACGCAACGAACATGCTGGTGGGAAGCAGTCCGGCAACCGTCGCCGCCGCGCCCACGACGATGGCGGCCACGGCGATGATGCGTGCGAGCCACGTGCTGCCGCCGCGCACCATGAGCGCGGCCGAGCCGGCCAGCATGCCGATGCCGAACACGGCCGTCACGAGCGACGCCATGTAGCCGTTGCCGTTGAAGTGCGACGACACCATGAGCGGCAGGATGGAATCGAGCGGCCCGTACGCCATCATGCCCAGCACCACGCACAGCACGACCACCGGCAGCCCCTTTGTCGCCGACAGTTCGCGCCAGCCGGACTTCACGTTCGCAAACGCGCTCTGGTTCGCCACGTCGCGCGCGACGATGGTGGGCACCGCGGCGGTCAGCATGGCCAGCACCGACAGCAGCGCGCCCGCGGCATCGAGGAACATGACGGCCTGAAACCCGATCGTCGTATAGAGGAAGATGCCCAGGGCGGGCGCGCAGATCATGGAAATGCTGCTCAGCAGGTTATCCAGCGCGTTGACGCGCAGCAGGTGCGTTTTCAGGCACGAGCAGCGGCATGGCTGCGTTGAACAGGGGGGTGCGGAACGCCTGCGCCACGCCGCATGCGGTGGCCATCACCAGCACGAGCGGGAACGAGACGTGGCCGATGGCGATGACCGCACCCACGACGAGCGCCATGGCAGCGATGAACAGGTCGCAGAGAATGATGACGCGCTTGCGGTTGAAGCGGTCGGCCACCACGCCGCCGAGCGGGGCCAGCAGCCCCACCGGCAAGAACGCGCACACGTACACGATGGCCAGGGCAAGCGGGCTGCCCGTGGTTTCGGTGACGTACCAGACCGCCGCGTAGTTCGCCGCCATGGTGGCGAAGCTGGTGAATGCGAAGCCGGTCCAGACGGCGACAACGGCGGCCAGCCAGCGGCGCGGCAAGCGCCGTCCGCCCACGGCGGCGATGGGCCCGCGGTTGGCGTCGGAAGAAGGGGGTGGGGTGTTCATGGAGCGCTCCTTAGAATTCGTCGATACGGTGTTCACGACGCTCATTCTGCGGTTGCGGTACGGTTGCCACCAGCGCTTTTGATTGGAATTTGCCCGCAAGAATTGGTTGCAGGCAGACAATCCGCCGGCAATTCGCGGTGATGCGCATTCGAAGCGCGCTGGAAACGCGTTGGATTCGCGCGGTTCGGGAAACGCCTTTTGTGGGATGCGACGACGCTGGTATACTTGGTGGTTCAAGATCGAGCAGAAGGTAA
>ENA-OQIJ01000150-OQIJ01000150.1-human-gut-metagenome-genome-assembly--contig:-NODE-150-length-20418-cov-3.313932_pt1 | contig 20418 bp, 18 predicted proteins | sample MGYA00242582_ERZ504747 | MGnify/ENA primary metagenome ERZ504747 (study PRJEB26092, sample SAMD00036435) | human gut metagenome | host: Homo sapiens | study: EMG produced TPA metagenomics assembly of...
ATGCTCGCCGAACTCGATCAGCTTCCGACGGCGCTTGGAAACCGCATCCTCATCATCGACCTGTTCCCCACGAACGCCCTGTACGTCGGCATCAACGAAGCCACCAAGCTTGCGAAGCAGAAGTACCCCGGCCTGCGTGTCGAGCTCATCAACATGGACAGCAGCGGCATGAACGCCCAGCAAATGGTGGAAATGGGCAAGATCGACATCTCGATTGAAACCACCATCTCCGACGGATTGCCACCTGTCGAGCCGAAAGTGCCCGATACGTTGCAGACCATCTGGATTCCCGAGTTTCACGGCGAACTGGTGGTGGGCGTGGCGAAGGACTCGCCGCTTGCAACGCAGCCCACCCTCAAGCTGAGCGACCTCGCCCAATCGCGCTTCATCTTGCAGGCGAACCGACACAGCGAGCGCTTCCGCGAGGATTTCATTCGCATATGCTCGGCGCGCGGCTTCTATCCCAACATCACGCTCGTGCCGGCCGACAGCCAAATGGAGTTTTACGGCACCCACCCCGGTGACGGCATCCACCTGCTGACAAAGGTCGACCGCAAGTACAACCCGCTCATTTCGAGCCTGCTCAAGCAGTACGTCAAAATCCGCTCCATCGAGGACGCGTGCTACGTGGATTCGTACGCGCTCATGAACAACTATCCCGATCGTCCGGAGCTCGAGTTCTTCGCCGAGCACCTCAGGCAGCATGCCGAAGCGATGCGCAGCGAAGTCTGCCCGGATCAAAACGCCGTCGACATTGACGGATGCTAATGCGGAGACACCTGTTCAGGCACTATACGTTTTGCGCATGGTTGCCTGACGAGACGCGCATAGCGCCCTGAGCACCGCCAGCAGGCCACCCAACAACATAGGTATTTACCCCATACTCGCCCGCATTTCTATACTGTCGGCATTGTAGGGTGCGAAGCGGTCGACCGGACCGCTTCGCCATCATCACCGACGAGCGGAAGAGGAGGGCGCATGCCATCGGTCATTCACCTCCCCGACGGGGGAAAGATCGTCAAGACGAACTGCTTCGAGTGCCACGCGAAGTGCGGCGTGCTCTGCGAAGTGGATAAAGACGGGGTGCTCGTCAACGTGAAGGGCAACCCGGAAGACCCGCGCAACGAGGGGCGCATGTGCTCGAAGGGCCTATCCGCGCGTAAGATCCTGTACGACCCCGACCGTTTGCGCGTGCCGCTGCGCCGCGTGGGCGAGCGCGGCAGCGGGCAATGGGAGGAGATCAGCTGGGACGAGGCGCTCGACTGGCTCGTCGACCGCATACACGAGCTCACCGACGAGTACGGCGCCGAAACCATCGCCTACGGGCAGGGCACCGGACGCGGCACGAACCAATGGACGAAGCGCGCCGGCCACGCAGGCGGGCGCGTGCACCACAGCTTGGCGCCCGGCAACATCTGCCTCGGCCCCATGATGGTGCAGTCCATCGTGCAGATGGGCATGCTGCCCATATACGACGGCTGCGACTTCGATCACGCCGACTGCATCGTGTTCTGGGGATGCAACTCCGTATGGACCGAAGCCACGTACACGTCGGGCCAGATCGGCCGCAGCCGCGATCGCGGGGCGAAACTCATCGTCATCGACCCGCTGTTCGAGCATCCGCTCGCTGCCAAGGCCGACCACTTCGTGGGCGTGCGCCCCGGTTCGGACACGTACCTGGCATACGCCTGGATCAACGTCATCATGAACGAGGAGCTGTACGACCGCACCTTCGTGCAGAAGTACACGAACGCGCCCCTGCTCATCATCGAGGGCAGCAACGCGCCGCTCACCGAGGCCCTCGTCAAAGAGGGCGGCAACCGCAAGACGATGCTCGTCTGGGACAAGCAGGCAGGCGCATTCGCCAGCTTGCGCGACCGCGACATCGACGAGGACTTGGACTACTGCGGTACCGTCACCTTAGCCGATGGCAGCGACGTGCAGGTGAAGACCGTATGGCTGGGCCTGAAGGAACGCGCCGACGCATGGACGCCCGAAAAGGCCGCCGAGATGTGCTGGGTCAGCGCCGAGCGCATCCGGGAATCGGCGCGCACGTACGGCACCGCGAAGGGTGCCACCATCAACGTGTTCCAAGGCGTCGAAGAGCAGACGAACTGCAAGGATACGCTGCAGCTCATCAACATCATCATGGCCATCACGGGCAACCTGGAACGCACAGGCGGCAATCTGAGCATGCCGTTCTGGAACCAAATGATGCCCCTCGGCGGCCGCGAGCCCAAAACGCAGAAGGAACTGCGCCTCGTGGACGAGCGCGCTTCGGGCGATATGCTGGGCACCTCGAATCCCAGCAAGGTGTTCGAGGCCATGCGCACGGGCAAGCCTTATCCCATCAAAGGCTATATCTCGGTGCAGGGCAACCCGTTGTCGTGGTCCGAAAACACCGCGCTCGTGAAGGAATCGCTGCTGCACCTCGACCTGTTGGTGATGATGGACTACTACATGTCCCCCACCTGCGAGCTTGCCGACCTCGTCCTGCCGTCCGCGCACTGGACCGAGCGCGACTACATCGCCGACGAAGTCTGCTGCGAGTGGGTGTTCGGCCAGCAGAAGGCCGTCGAGCCGCTGTACGAACGCAAGAGCGACGTGTGGTTCTGGCGCACGCTGGGCAACCGCCTCGATCCCGAATGGTGGCCTTGGGAAACCGACGAGGACATGTTCGACTGGCAGCTGGAGCAGACGCATGCAGGCGTCACCTGGGCCGAGCTCAAGGATCGCTGGATTCAGCACGTGCCGAACGCCGCCTCGCGCGACTTCGAGCACAACGGCTTCCTCACGCAGTCGGGCCGCGTCGAGCTGTACACGCCCGTGAGCTTCTTCAAGGGGCGCGACCCCTTCCCGGAGGCGAGCGAGCCGAAGGAAAGCGTGTACTCCACGCCCGAGATCGCGAAGGACTACCCGCTGACCGGCGTGACGGGCCGTCGCTATCCCATCTACTATCACTCCTCGTTCCGCGGCGTACCGCACCTGCGCGAGATCCGTGCCCCGACCCGCAGGTGATCTTCCACACCTCGCTGGCCCGCGACCTGGGCATCGAGCGCGACGAATGGGTGTGGATCGAATCGCCCACGGGCCGCATCAGCATGAAAGCGCGCCCGAGCGACGGCGTGGACCCGCGCGTGTGCTTCATCCCCCATGGCTGGTGGCAGGCATGCCCCTCGCTCGGGTTGCCGGGTTACCCCGACGGCAGCGCGAATGCCAACACGCTGACGAGCGACCGCGCGTACAACGAAGAGTATCTCACGCCCGGCATGCGCAGCACGCTGTGCCGCATCGTGAAGAAGAAAGAAGGTGAGTGATCGTGGCACACGACGCAAGCGAGGCGAACCGCCGCTACGGCATGGTCATCGACCTCGATAAATGCACTGGCTGCCAGGCATGCTCGGTGGCCTGCAAGATGGAGAACGACGTCGATCTGGGCGTGTTCCGCTGCCGCGTGTACCGCATGGGACCCGTGGGCGAATTCCCGGACAAGCTCGAGATGTTCTACTTCCCCAACATGTGCATGCAGTGCGAACATCCCAGCTGCATCGAGGTGTGCCCGACAAAGGCCACGTACAAAACCGAGGACGGCGTGGTGCTTGTTGCCGCAAGCCGCTGCTTCGGATGCCAATACTGCATCTGGGCCTGCCCGTACGAGGCCCGCACGCTCAACCCGAACACCAAGACGGTGGAGAAGTGCACGCTGTGCATCCACAAGCTGAAGAAGGGCGAGCAGCCCGCATGCGCCTACACCTGCACCACCGGCTGCCGCGTGGCCGGGGACATGAACGATCCCGACAGCAAGATTTCCCAGGTGCTGGCCGCGAACGAAGATCGTCAGTACCGCATCCATCCCGAATTCGGCAACAATCCGTCCGTCATCTATCTCGTGCCGAGGAAAGGGGCTGAAACGCTATGCACATCCATTGGCCGCTCGTAGTTTCCACCACCTGTCAGCGCGTGGGACTGGGCATGTACCTGTGCGCGCTGTTGGCAAGCGCCGCGTTCGGGCTTGCCCTGCCCATGAACATCGTCGCGCTCGCAACGCTCGTGTTTCTGGGCATCGGCGGCATCGCGTCGATCTTCCACCTGCAATCGCCATCGCGCTTCTTCAACGCGTTCTCGAACTTGAAATCGCACCTCACGCAGGAAGCCATCATCACGCCGTTGCTGGGCATCGCCCTCGTGGCGTGCGGACTGAACGGGCTGCTGTTCGATGCGGGAGGGGCGTCCGTCGCCATCGAGTGGGTGACCGGCGTCTTGGCGCTCGCCTTCCTCGTATGCACGGGCCTCGCGTATCAGATGCGCTCGCGCCCGGCTTGGAACACCCCGTTCATCGTGGTGCTGTTCCTGCTCACCGCTGCGGAAGCCGGCAGCATCGCCACCGTGGTGGTATGCCTGAGCGGCGGGCCGGTCGTACCGGCGGCGCTGTCTGCGGCAGCGGTCGTATGCTTCCTCGCCTGCGTCGCCACGCAGATCTCCTACACGAGCCGCATGCGCACCGTCGGCTACGGCGTAAACGTCGATGCGCGCGAGCAACCGTATCGAACCGCGTACATCACGTGGATCGCCACCGGCGTTGCCGTGGCGGGGCTCGGCTTGGCCGCGGCCATCATGTTCTCGTCTCTTGCCTGCGCCGTCGTGGCGCTCGTCGGGTCCGCGGCGGGCATCGCCGCCTGGACGGTGCTCTTCTTCAAGGGCGCCCTCAAGGTGAAGATGTTCCCCATGTATCCCGTCGACCTCAATTTGGATATGTAGCGGCGCAACCCCTGAACCGCCGCTCGTATCATGGCCCGCGACCCCTCATTGTCGCGGGCCTTTCTCTTGCCGCGCTCGGCCGACAGTATGCAAACCGTGCATAGACGCCCTGCGCTCCCCGTATGGTCACCTTACTGTTCAGGAGCAGGGTACCTGCAACATCCGTATTTGTTCCATACCGGCGCATGTTCCTATACTTCCCAGGTAGAGACGCTGTTGGCCCCTCATGCGGGCCCGGCATCGAACTGCGAGCCAACCGATCTGACGAAGGAGGTGTCGCACCGGATTTCACTTTGCGACCACGCCCCATCAGACGTCTTGCGTGCGTACGACCACGATCGTCGCGCACACGCAAGACGAACCGCGAGATGGCGGGGCATGTCCATCTCGCGCGCGTGCCGTGGTCGCTGCACGCGCATGCGTACCCCAATCAAGGAGGAACTAATGGAAAGAAATCGTTCTTCGGATGGCCTCTCGCCATCGTGCTCGGTCTCATGTACTTCATGTCATCGGGCTTCGTGCTGGCAACGGCGCAAATCGTCAACCCCATGATGCTGCAGGACCCGTCGATGGGCCTGACCGGCACCGTGTTGGGCGCAGGCTTCTCGCTGTTCGTGTTGATGCAGGGACTGCCGTCGCCCATCGTCGGTCAGCTTGTTGCCAAGAAGGGCGCTAAGTTCACCATGGCGCTCGGCGGCGCCATCATGCTCGTGGCCGCCCTGGCCATGATCTTCCTCGTGAAGAGCGCCATCCTGTACTTCATCATCTTCGGCGTGATCTTGAGCGTCAGCACCATCATGGTCGGTCAGATTTCCGTCCAGAGCACCATCGGCCAGTGGTTCGTCGCCAAGCGCGGCGTTGCCATGGCCGTGACTATGGGCATCGGCGGCCTCGCGTCGTTCGTCGCCCCGCTCGTGGTGAACTCCATCATCGGCGCGTCGGGCGGTGCCTGGCAGAGCGGCTGGTACCTCATCGCCGTGTTCGCCGTCATCTCCATTCCGCTGGCTCTCTTCGTCGTGAAGAACAAGCCCGCCGACGTTAACCAGGTTCCCGACGGCTCCGCACCCGACGCGAGCGCCGAAGGTGCGAAGAAGCCCCTCAAGGTGTACAAGAACACGGGCACCGTCGAGTATCGCCAGGCCATTCGCTCCCCGTTCTTCTGGCTCATCGCCGTGGGCGGCGCCGGCGGCTTCTGCGCGTTCAGCCTGGCCACTTCGCAGGGCGTCATCCACTTCAGCGCGCTCGGCTTCGACACCGGCACCATCGTGGGCGCCGCGGCGGCCATGGGCATCGCCAGCATCATCGGCAAGTTGGTCATCGGCCTGCTTTCCGACACCATCGAGCCCATCCGCATCATCGGCGCCGCGCTCGTCATCATCGTGATCGGCATTCTGTCCGCCGCCTTCGCGACGAACGCCGCCATGATCTACGTGTACTACATCTGCACCGGCCTCGGTTTCGGCTCCATCGCCACCAACCTGCCCACCACCGTGGCGAACTACTTCGGCCTGGCCGCGTATCCGAAGAACCTCAGCACCACCATGCTCACCACGACGATCATCTCCTCGATCATCCCGGTCATGGCAGGCGCCCTGTACGACGCAACCGGCCTTGCCACCACGGCGTTCTTCGTGACCGCCGGCATCGTGGCAGTGTGCGCCATCTGCGCGTTCCTCGTCAGGATCCCCAAGAAGGCGAATCGCGCCTAACGCTGCGGTTGCCTTCCCTGGTATAGTAACGGGCCCCGCGCTTTCAGACGTCTGATCTGGTGCGGGGCCCTTGTCGTATCCATTGTGCGCATCCGCGCAGAGCGAACGCGCACCAAGGTAAAGGGGCTTGTCCCATGGACACAAGCGTACCTCTTCCGAAACGCCTGATCGGGATTGGCGTTGCGGCCATCTGCATCATCGCTTCATGTCTGATTCCCGGATCGGAATCGCTCTCCCACCAGGGCATTATGGCCCTCGGCCTGCTGCTTGCCCTCGCCTCGCTCTGGGCAACGTCGGCGCTGCCCATCGGCGCGGTGGCGCTGCTCGTGGTCATCCTGCTCCCCCTGCTTGGCATCGTCGAGATGGGGCAGGCGTTCTCCGGCTTCGCAAGCCCGGCGCTGTTCTTCATCATCTCGGTGTTCGCGCTGCCCGTCATCATGATGAAGACGAAATGGGGAGCCCGGCTCATTTCGCGTTTGCTCGATTGGACGGGAACCGACTCCCGCAAGCTCGTGCTGGGATTCATGATTGCCACCACCCTCGTATCCACCGTGATGTCCGACGTACCGTGCACGGTGCTGTTCCTGGGCTTCGCGCTGACCATCCTCAAGGCGGCCGACGCCAAGCCCGGTTCGTCGAATCTGGGCAAGTGCCTGATGATTGCCATTCCCGTCGCGTCCGTGACGGGCGGCATCGCCACTCCCGCCGGCAGCTCGTTCAACGTGGTGGCTCTCGGCATCATGCAGCAGATCACCGGCACCACCATCAGCTTCTTCGATTGGATGATCGTCGGGCTGCCCATCGCCATCGTCATGACGCCGGTGCTGTGGTTCTTCATCACCACCGTGCTCAAGCCCGAGCCTATCACCGACAGCTGCCTGCAGGGCATCCGCGACGAGGCAGCCGCCGCGAAGAAGGTCGAGCCCTACGAGATCAAGGCGCTCGCCATCATCGTGCTGCTCGTTGCGCTGTGGATCATCGGCAACTGGGTGCCCGTGTTCAACGTGACAGTGGTTGCCGTGGTGGGGCTCATCGTCATGTTCCTGCCCGGCATGGATTTGCTCACCTGGAAAGAGTTCCAGGAGTCGGTGCCGTGGGGCATCGTCATCATGTGCGGCACCATCATGACCATCGGCGGCGTCGTGCAGAGCACCGGCGGCGCGGCGTTCTTGGCCGACCTGTTCATGAACAGCGGCGTCACGAACTTCGGCTTCCTCGCCTCCATGGCTATCCTCATGACGCTCGTGTACCTGCTGCACACCATCTGCCCCATCGGCGCGGCTATCCTGGGCATCTTCATCCCCATCTTCATCACGCTGTGCGCAAGCTTCGGCGTGTCGCCCGCCGTGCCCACCATCTCGCTTGCCATCGTGGTTGCCGGCAACGTGCTGCTGCCCGTCAACCCCACCGTCATGCTGACGTACGGCGAGGGGTATTACACGTTCGGCGACATGTTCAAAACCGGCATCGTCCCCGCAGCCGTGCTCATCGTGCTGATCACCCTATGGGTCCCCTTCATCGTAGGAGTGCTGGGGATATAGGGAGACGTTAAGAACCCTGGTGTTCGTGCACGAACACCAGGGTGTCTTCGGTGGAGCGCGTCGGGTCGAGGGCGTAGCCGGCGACGTCGAAGGCGCGCAGGTCGTCGGGGTGCTCGATGCTGTGCTCGGCGCACCAACGCACCATGGAGCCGCGAGCGGCCTTGGCGGCGGTCGAGCGCTGCACGAGGCGGCCACGCGCGTCGATGGTGCCGAACAGGCAGGTGAGCACCGTGCATCCGTCTGCGGCGTACGGCGTGACGGCCTTCGCGTACTCGACCGATGCGAGATTCACGATGGTGCCCCCTTCGTCCGCAAGCGCGCGATACAGACGGTCGCCCCAAAACTCGTACAGGTGCTTTGCGCCGTCGACCGCGAGCTTCGCCTGCATTTCGAGGCGATACGGCACCACGCCGTCAAGCGGACGCAGCACGCCGTAGAACCCCGACAGGATGCGCAGATGCTCTTGCAGGTAGTCCAGCTGCGCGGCCGTCATCACCTGCGGCGCAAGGTGCTGGTATTGAATGCCCTCGTACGCGAGGATCGCCGGCGTCAGCGCGCCTGCGCGCACATCGAGCGTGCGGAAGCGTTCGAAGTTGAGCTCGGCCAACGCGTCGCTGCACTGCCACAGCGCTTTCGCCTCGTCGTATGAACGTGCGCGCATGGCCTCGACCAGCATGTCCGTACGGTCGAGAAAGCGCGGCAGGTCGCGCCACGCAAACGCGTCGTCCACCACGTTCATCTTCTTAGCCGGCGACACGATGAACCGCATGCTCGCTCCCCCACGTCGAAACGTCCTTGTCCGTGCATGAGAGTATGGCAAAACAACGCGGGCCCCGCAAGGAGCCCGCGCAGGATCAACCGATAGCGCACAGCAGAAGCGGGGCTACCCAGCTTCCAGCTTGAGGATTGCGGTGGTTTGGAAGACGGGGCCTTCTTGGGTGATTTCCAACTTGCCGTCGTGGCGGGTGGCGAGGGTGTCGAGAATGCCGAGACCCCAGCCGTGCTCCGGCAAGCGGGCGCCGCGGGGGCGTCGGGCGGAACGACGCGCGGCGGACGCGTTCGGCGCGCAGCTGTTCTCCATGTGCACCGCCAAATACCCAGCCTCCACCTGCGCCTTCAACTCGATGAACCGCTCGTCTGCGGGCACGTCGGCGCATGCGTGTATCGCGTTGTCCAACAGGTTCGAGAACACGGCGCACAGCTCCACGCTCGGCAGGGCGAGATCGTCGGAAAGCGCCAGCTCAAGCGTCAGGCGAATGCCCTGCTCTTCGCACACCGCGGCCTTCATCGACACGAGGGCGTCCACCACCTGATGGCCGCACGTGCGCGTGCGGCCCGCGTCCATCATGTCCACCGCTTTCAGCAGACCGCGTGAGGCCGCCTCGGCTTCCTGCCGATCGAGCAGCGCCTCGACGTCCTCCAATTCGCTCGCCACGTCTTCGCGAATACGCCGCGCTTCATCGATGTCCGCAGAGAGCCGCTGCAGATAATTCTCCTGCGCCCTCAGCTGCTCTTCAAGCAGGCGCACGCGTTCGCGCGACAGCTCGCGCTCCTCGGACTCGCGCAGCGCTTTGAACAGCACCAAATCGACGGGACCGCACAGCAAGCCGACGACAACCACCGCCACGAACATCCACAGCGGAAGCTCGTACGCAATCGTGCAGTAGAGCAAGAACGAGACGATGCACATCTGACTGAACGGAAACAGCAGGTTGATGAGCAGGCGATCAAGCGAAACGTCGCGAAGCCGCCGCGCAAGCACCGCCATGACGAAGCACATGATCAGCACGACGCCCGCCGCGCAAACGATTCGCGCGATCACGAAGCCCGCCCTTCGCTCACGCTCACTGCATCGAACACGTCGCGAACGAGCCCGAGATGCCCGCGTGCCTCGTCAAACCTCTTGCACTCCGACAGCGCGAGCACCACCTGCACGTGGTTTTTCATATCGTGACGCAGCTTCGCCACCTGCTCGACATCCTCGACGAAACACTCGTAGCGCACGAGGTACCGATCGAGCTGCTCCTCCAGCAGCGCTGCGCGCGCGTCGGCCCGCCGCTTCTGCGCAACCCGACCCATCGCGAAGAGCAACAGCAAGTCGGCCGCAAGACCGAGGAGCGACAGGGGCACGCTGAATGCATAGTAGAACGCCGACGACTCGATGTACCCGAACGGAAGCAGAAGCACGATGTTCACCAACATGAGCTGCACCACCGTGAATGCGACGGGCAGCCACCTTCCCTCCTTCTGCGCGCTGTCGGCGAAACGGTAGAACAGCAGGCACAACACGGCAAGCAAGACCACGAGCAGGGCGAGATGGGCCGCATGGGTAAGAAGGAATGCGCCGAAATGCTCGCGAGATGCATCGTAGTCGGCAATGGGCGTGCCGGTGAGGGCTACCCACAGCGCGCCGCCGGGCAATTCGACGAAGAATAGCACGAGATGGGCCAGCACAACGGCCAGTATCCTTCGCGAAAGGGCGCCTTCAGAGAGAGCGATCGGCAGCAACGCCAGCGGGAGCGCCGCCAAGAACCTCACCCCGACATCCATCTGCGAGCGAAAACATGCCAGGAGCAGCACCGACACGATCTCCAGCGTCCAGTACAGCGTTGCATTGCGCATGACGAGCATCCGGGAAAGCGCATACGCGAACACTATTTGCACAGGAAAGATCCCGACGATGTCGATGAGGGCATTGGACATGGGAACGCGCTTCGCCGCTACAGTTTCGTCTGGATATGCTGGAACAGCGCTTCCCGCACGAGCTTGCGGCGCTTCTGACTGACGGGCACGACATGGCCCGACGTAAGCACGACGCCGTCTTTCTGCACCTGCTCGATGTGATCCATGTTCACGAGGAAGCTCTTATGGCATTGCAGGAACGACGAGGGCAGCTCGGTCGCAAGATCGGACAGCGACGCGTACGTTTCCAGCTCGTCGTTGCCGGCATGGATGCGAACCTTGCGCCGGTCGCTTTCGATATAGCTGATTCGAACGCGGCGGCACCAGCATCACCTTGCCGCCGAATCGCACGCTCAGCGGCTTGTTCGCGCATTGCTCGAGCCGCTCGAACGCGCGATCCAACGCATCGTCCAAATCGTCTTGCGCGACCGGCTTCGTGAGGAAGTACACATGATCCGTGCGATACACGCTCGTGCAGTATTCGACGAACCCCGTGACGTAGATCACCTGCGTGCCGCATCTGACGGGCACGAGCTGTTTCACCAGGTCGATACCGTTCGCATCCTCAGGGCCCAGCTCGATATCCATCATGAGGATGTCGACAGCCAAGCCCGTCGCAAAGCGCTCCCGCAACGATGCAGCGTCGGCAAGGTGCGTGATGACAACGTCGCCACCCCGCGGGGAGCGCTCGATCATATGACCGAGAATCCTTGCTTGATCGGCATCGTCTTCAACTATTACGACCTGGTACATGGCATCGACTCACGTCTCGAAACGGACTTCATTTCTTGGGATTATACAGAATGAAGCCCCCCCCCCCGCAGCTTTCTCGTCACTTCGGCAAATAAATGAGCTGAACGATGATAGTTGCTCGAGTGCGTGCCCATATTCGCCCCGCTCGGCAAGCGCGACGGCTGCCGCATCCATGCCCTTACGCTCCTGCCAGCGCGCTCACAGCCCATTGCGCGGCCACCATAGAGCCTTTGACCAGGACGCTTTCGTCCACGTCGTAGTAGCAGCTGTGCTGCGGATGCTCGGCGCCCACCGACGGGTTGCGGCAACCGACGAACACGAACACACCCGGCACCCTGCGCAGGTACTCGCTGAAATCCTCGCCCGACAGCGTGCCTTCGTACGAGCCCACGGCCTCTTCGCCCAGCACGTCCACCACGGCACGACGCGCCAGCTCGGCGCAGGCCGGGTCGTTCGCCAAACCCGCATTGCCCGACTCGAACGTGAAGCGCGCCTCGGCATTGAACGCGCGGGCGATTTTGCCCACGATGCGCTCAAGGCGGTCGGGCACTTCGGCGCGCAGACGGTCGCTCCACGTGCGCACCGTGCCCGTGAGGTACGCGGAACCCGCCATGATGTTGCGCGCCTCGCCGCCGTGAAACTCGCCCACGGTGACCACCACGGGTTCGAACGGCGACACGTCGCGGCTCACGAGAATCTGCAGCGCCGTCACCATCTCGGCGCCTACGACGATGGCGTCGACGCCCTTGTGCGGCATGGACCCGTGCGCGCTCACGCCTTCGATGTCGATGCGAAACCAGTCGGTATGCGCCATGCGCTGACCGGGCTCGCAGGAAACGAGGCCCGCATCGAGCTCGCTCCAAATATGCGCGCCGAAGATGGCGTCCACCCCGTCGAGCGCGCCCGCGTCCATCATCATGGTGGAGCCTATGGAAATCTCCTCAGCCGGCTGAAACAGCACGCGCACCTCGCCCGACAGCCGGTCGCGCAGCTCGTGCAAGATACGCGCCGCACCCAACATCATGGCCATGTGGCAGTCGTGACCGCACGCGTGCATGACGCCCGGACATTCCGAGGCGTACGGCGCGCGCGTCTGCTCGGTCACGGGCAGCGCATCGATATCGGCCCGCAGCGCCACGCACGAGCGCGCGCCGCCCTCGGACGCCGTCGCCGATGCCGCCGCTTCGCCCACGATGGTGGCAATCACCCCGGTGCCCGCCACGCGGCGGTGCGGAATGCCCAGCGCATCCAGCTCGGCGCAGAGCGCGTCGGACGTCCACTGCTCCTTGCCGCTCAGCTCGGGATGACGGTGAAACCGCCGCCGCAGCGCGATGACGTCCGGCTCTATGGAGGAGCCTATCGCACGAATTCGCTCGGTGGTGGTGGATAGATCGCTGCTCATCACGGGTCCTTTTCGCCGGGGGCTGTCCCCCGCAGCGTACCATACTCGCAACGTCAGAGGCTCATCCCGTACGTCATGTGCATCATGTAGAACGCGAAGCGCATGACGAAGACTGCCCGCGAACACGAGCACCGACGATGCCGTCGCGGCGCACCTCGCCAGCTGCCTGCCGCGCAGCAGCGCCGCCGCATCCACCACCAACCCGGCAGCGGACAGCGCAACGAATACCAGCACCATGACGAAGTACCCCGGAACCAGCTGCTCGACGGTTGTCAGGTAGTTCGCCAACGGCAACACATGCGCCCCCTGCGCCGCGTACACGCCCGCGTTCGCCACGAGGGCCACGAGCGAGATGCCCAGCAGAACGCGAGCGGCGGTGCCCGACAGCGGCTCCCACCGCGCGAACCGCAGTCCGGCAATGGCAAGCAGCGGGCCTCCCACCAGCGCGTTCAAGCACAAGGCAAGCGGGACGAACGGGGTATCCCACGTCACCACCGTGCGACTGTCGTACGCGAACGCCACCGACACGAGGAACGCAGCCGCAGCCACGATGGCCCCTACCAGCAGCGCGTCGAGCACCTTCGGCCGCGCGTGCTCGGCGAATTGGTACAGCCAATGCACGCCTGAAGCGCCCAAGAACAGCACGGCCGCGCACACCTCGTTCGAAAGCGGGCTCTGCCCCACGCGCGTGAACACGTACAGCGCGTTGTCGGGATTGCCGAGGTGCGTCGCGGACGCCACCAGACCAACGAGCGTCACGAGAAAGGGCACGAGCAGCGCGCCGCTCACCCGCTTGCGCGTCTCGCCCTGCGCGCGCAGCGCGGCGAGGGCCATCACGGCGTACGCCACCGCGCCCGATGGCGCGAGGGTGGTGAACAGCACGAGCGTGATCTCGTTGAAAGCGGTGGCGAACCCGGACATCGTGCTACCAACCTACCGATAAAACCGTGGCTGCACGACATCCAGATCGCGCACCTGTCGAATGCCCTCCAAGCTGGAATTCGCCAGGAGCGCCAGCCCTTCGTAGAAGGGGTGCTCCGCGGCCTCTTCCAATGCGCTCAGCAGGTGCGACGACCACGGCAGCAGGTGCAGGCGCAGGAACTCGTCGAGGTCGCCGGGCTGCGTGCGCGCGAGGTAGGCCATGAGTCCCAGCATGAGGCCGATGTGATCTTCGGGCGTGCGCTCGTCGCTCGCACGCTGCACGCCATGGGCGCGCATCCACGCGCGCAGCTCGAGCGTGGTGGCGCCGAACACGACGCACTCGCGGTCGGTGTACACCGAGCCCCACGGCGGCGCGGGCTTCGGGGCGGGCCCGATGAACAGGCGGCGGTACTCCCACACGAGGTCGTCGTCACGGCCTTTGGCCAGCCCGTCCACCATGAGGGCAAACGCCCGCTGCGCCTCCTCGGCGTCGGCAAAGGGCCAAGCGCTGGCAGCTTCCTGCGCGTCGAGCGCAGCCACCGCGTCGAACGAGGCATCCGCCGTGCCCGTCCGCGGGTCTTGCAGGAAAAACGGAGCGAGCGTCTCGCCCACGAAGGCGATGGCCTCCAACTCCGCCGCAGACTGCTCGTTTGCGTCCGTGTCATTCGTCGTTTCTCTCGTATCCCTCATGCCCCTCACACCCCTCATACTAGTTCGCGCACATTATGGACGATCCCCTGTTCAAACACCCGTTGCCCCTCGCGTTCGAGGCAGGCGGGAAGGCTCAACACCAGGTTGGGAGCCGTTTGCGACGAGTCGGGGAAAGGAGGCATATCGACGGTTCGCCCGTAGGTCGCGCGCAGGTCGTCGATGGGGCCGAAGTCGAGCGCGCGCAGCGGGCAGGCCTCCACGCAGATGGGCCGCTCGCCCTGCGATACCCGGTCGAAGCACCCGTCGCATTTCGCGCTGTGACCCACCGAACGATCCACCTTCGGCGCATGGTACGGGCACGACAGCGCGCAGTACCCGCAGCCGATGCAGCGGCGTTCGTCTACGCTGACCAGCCCCAACTCGTTCTTGCCCATGGCGCCGGTGGGGCACACCTCCATGCAGGCGGGATTCGAGCAGTGGTTGCATGCAGAGGACACGTAGTACGCGAAGCAATCCTGCGTCCAGCACCCGTTTGCGCTCTGGGACCAGTCGCCGCCCGCAACTTCGTACACCTGGCGAAACGACACCGACGCGTCCAGGTTCTTGTAGTCTTTGCACGCAAGCATGCACGTCTTGCATCCCGTGCACCGCTTGGCGTTGAAATAGAAACCGTACTGCTCCACGCGTCCTCCCCCGATCGCCGGTCGAGCCTCGAGCCGGCACGTCGCTCGTCCCCTCGCGACAAACCGGGTGCCACGCCGCGTCCGCAGCGCGACACCCTTCTCAGAACTGCTCAGAAGATTTTACGCGATTTCGCGCTCGTTGAGCACCGATCCCGTGGTATCTCCAGCCGGTTTCGCGTTCACCGGCTCGGTGATGACGATATTCGGATGCGTCTCTTCCTCGCTCGGCAGCGGCGCGATCGCAGCCACCTCGCCGTACTTCGAGCGCAGCTCGTCGATGTCGCCGAAGTCGAGCGCGCGCAGCGGGCAGGCCTCCACGCAGATGGGCTGCTTGCCCTCGGCCACGCGGTCGGCGCACATATCGCACTTCACGCTCTTCTTCTTTTCATCGTCCACCTTCGGGGCGCTGTAGGGGCACGTGATGGCGCACGTGCCGCACCCGATGCACTTCTCCGGATCCGACGTCACGATGCCGGTGTCGGGGTCCTTCGAGATAGCCGCCTGCGGGCACTTGGCCATGCAAACCGGGCTGTCGCAATGGTTGCACGCAACGGAAACGTAATAGGTGAACGCATCGTTGCTCCACAGGCCGTCGGCCTGCTCCCACGAGCCGCCGCCGTATTCGTACACGTTGCGAAACGCGATCTCGGTGGAAAGATCTTTATTGTCCTTGCAGGCCAGCACGCAGGTCTTGCATCCCGTGCAGCGCTTGCCGTCAAAATGGAACCCATACTGAGTCATGGTCTACCCCCTCTACGCCTTCTTGACTTCAACGAGATTCGTGTGCTGCGGGTTCGCCTTCGCAAGCGGCGAGGGGCGCTGGGACGTCAGCGTGTTGATGCAGCCGCCCTTGTCCACCTTGTCGCCGGTCATGCTCGCATCGTGCCACGCGCCCTGCCCCATCGAGACCACGCCCGGCATGATACGCGGCGTGACCTTCGCCACGATTTCCACGGTGCCGCGGTCGTTGAACACCTGCACCGTGTCGCCGTCCTTGATGTTGCGCTCGGCGGCGTCGAGGGTGTTGATCCACAGCTCCTGGGGGTTCGCCTGCTTGAGCACGTCGATGCAGCCGTACGAGGAGTGAGCGCGCGCCTTGTAGTGGTAGCCCGGCATTTGCAGCGGGTACGTCTCGCGCAGCGGGTCGTCCCAGCCCTCGACGCCCGGCGCGTACACGGGCAGCGGGTCGATGATGTCGCCTTCGGAAAGCTCCCAGGTCGCCGCGATTTCCGCAAGCTGCTCGGAGTAGATCTCGATTTTGCCGGACGGCGTCTTGAGCGGATTGGCCGCCGGATCGTCGCGGAAGTCCTTGAGCGCCACATGATGGCCGTCGGGGTCCTTGCGGCGGTAGACGCCCATCTCCTTCAGCTCGTCGTACGTGGGCAGGTCGGCGTCTTCCTTGCGCGCCTCCTCGTAGCAGAACGCGCGCCACGCCTCTTCGTCGCGCCCCTCGGTGAACTCCTCTTCCTTGCCCATGCGCTTCGCAATTTCACGCAGGTCGGCGTAGAGGGTGCGGCGCTCGAACTTCGGCGAGGTCACGGCGTCGCCCATGATGATGAAGCCCATGTTGCCGGCGTAGTCGTTCGACACGAAGTTCGGCTGCTCGACGGGCATGAGGTCGGGAAGCAGCACGTCGGCGTACTTCGCGGAGTCGGTCATGAACGTCTCCCACACCACGATGAACTCGCATTTCGTTTCGTCTTGCAGGATCTCGTGCGTGCGGTTGATGTCGCTGTGCTGGTTCGTGATGGTGTTGCCCGCGTAGTTGAAGATCATCTTGATGGGCACGTCGAGCTTGTCCTTGCCGCGCACGCCATGGGCGAGCTTCGTCAGCTCGGTGCCGTGATCGATGGCGTCGGTCCACATGAACGTAGCGATCTTCGTTTCCACCGAGCTCTTGCCCGTGGGCACCTCGAACGACGAGAAGTAGAAGCCGTCGAGGTCGGAGCCCGTGTTGCCGCCGTTGATGCCCACGTTGCCCGTGAGCACCGGCAGCATGCAGATGGCGCGGGCGGTCTGCTCGCCGTTGGACTGGCGCTGCGGGCCCTTGCCCTGGTAGATAGCGCAGGGCTTCGCTTCGCCGATCTCGCGTGCGAGCTGGGTGATGACGTCGCGCGACACGCCGGTAATGCCCTCGGCCCACTCCGGCGTTTTCTCCACGCCGTCGGCGCCTTCGCCCATGATGTAGGCTTTGTAGGAGGCGTTCTTGCCCTTGGCCGACTCGGGCATGGTGTCCTCGTCGTAGCCGATGCAGTACGTGTTGAGGAAGTCGTGGTCGACGAGGTCCTCCTCGATGAGCACGTGCGCGATGGCGTCGACGAGCGCGGCGTCGGTGCCGGGACGCAGCGGAATCCACTGGTCGGCGCGCGATGCCACCGTGTCGCTGTAGCGCGGGTCGATGACGATGACCTTCGCGCCGCCCTGCTCGAGCGCCTGCTCAAGATGGTAGGTGGGGCCCGCGCCGCCGGCCTTCGTCTCGCAGGAGTTCTCGCCGAACATCACGACCAGCTTCGCATTCACGATGTCGGAGTTGGAGTTGGCCGCGCGCGTGCCGTACAGGTACGGCAGCGCTGCGGAAATCTGCGCCGAGCTGTAGCTGCCGTAGCGGCCCAAGCAGCCGCCGTTCAGGTTGATGAAGCGCGACAGGAACGAGCCGATGTTGCTGGCGTTCACGCCCGACGCGTAGTGGTTCCAAATGGCCTCGGGGCCGTACTCGTCGAGGATGCGCTGATAGTTCTCGGCGATGAGGTCGTACGCCTCGTCCCACGAGATTTGCTCGAACTTTCCCTCGCCGCGCTTGCCCGTGCGCTTCATGGGGTAGCTCAGGCGGTCGGGGTGGTTGATCCAACGGCGGATGGAGCGGCCGCGCAGGCAGGCGCGAATCTGGTGGTTGCCGTACGTATCGTCGCCGGTGTTATCGCTCTCCACCCAGGCGACTTCGTCGTCCTGTACGTGCAGGCGCAGCGCGCACCGACCCTCGCAGTTCACCGAGCAGTGGCCCCACACCACCTTCTCGTCCACGGGCGCGGTGGCGGCGTTGTCGCTTCCCGCATCCTCGGATTTCGGGGTGCAGGCGAACAGCGCACCGCTTCCCAGGGTGGCGGCACCGAGCCCGGCGAGCGCCGAACCCTTCACGAACGTGCGGCGAGAAACGGCATGCTCTTTCGTTTTCGTCATGATCCCTCCTTGTTCCCTCGTCTGTTCATGCGTTTCGTATGGACGAAACACCGCGCATTGTAGGCTCCTCGGCGGAATCGCGTGTTACATGAAATATGTACATTTTACGTTTCACCTGATCAAACGATTACTATGCGTTTGCATCATCATTCCCCGCGCCCTTTCCTTGCCGTTATACTGGGCACTGGGAATTCTACCGGTCGAGGGCTATTTTCCAGGGGAGGATCATAGTGAACGCCGCGAACATACTGCGCGCCTTCAAGCCGAACACCACGCTGTTCGGCTACGCGTCGTTCCTTGCCGTGAACGCCGCGGGCGCTTGGGGCGGCGTGTTCCCCTTCCTGCCGATGAAGCTGCAAGAGCCGCACATGCTGTTCTGGTTTTTCTTCGCCGAGTCGCTCGTGTTCGCCGCGTGCTTCTTTCTGAGCGTCGTGGGCTCGTACCACGTGCCGGGGCCGACGCGGCTGTTCATCGTGCGGCTGTCGGCGGTACCCTATCTGCTGGGATGGTTCTGCTTGATCGGGTCGATGTACCTCGACGAATGGACGCTGCCGCTCGTCATTGCAGGAGGCGGGTTCATCGGCGTGGGGTCGCCGGGTTCTACATGCTGTGGCAGCGGCTGTTCGCAAGCGAAGACTCCGACGCGGGCAACCACGACCTCATTCTGGGTACCGCCTATGCCTCGGTGCTCTACTTCGCGCTGCATCTTATCCCCCGTGCCGTCACCGTGTACCTCATTCCCCTCGTCATAACGCCGTTCTTCGCGCTTGCCATCTCGCTGAAAAGCCGCGAGATCGACTTCAGCCAGCCCATGTTCGAGGACGTGCCGAAGAAGAACAAGGGCGTGTACCGCCAAGCCATTTCCAACCTCGCCCGTCCGGCGCTGTGCGTCGGGTCGCTCGGGCTGTGCGCGGGGCTCATGCGCGCCCTGGCCATCGACGACCCGTCCATGGGCTCGCTGGTGAACGCGTTGTCCATGGGCGCCTCGCTGGTAACAGCTGTCGCGTTTCTGGTGCTGTGGCAGTTCAAAAGCGTGCGGCTGAACGTGGTCTCGCTCTTCCGTATCGTATTCCCCGTCATTATCACGGGGTTCGTGCTGTTGCCGTTTCTGGGCGACGGATACGCGCGCTGGCTGGCAGCCATCCTGTACGCCGCGTACAGCGTCACCATCATGCTCATGATGATCCAATGCGCGCAGTCTTCGCGTGACCACGGCACGAACCCGGTGTTCGTCTACGGGTTCTTCGGCGGCGTGGTGTACGCATTGCACGACGCGGGCTTCATCGGCGGCACGTTGGCCGCGCAGGTGTCGATCCCCGGCCTCTCCTCTCACGCAGTGGTCGCCCTCGGGGCAGGGTACCTGCTGGGATTCATGTACTTCTTCGGGCAGGGCGGCTTCCGCACCGCCATGAGCACGGTATCCCCCACCGTGCCGGACGTCGAGCTGGTGTCGCGCACGCAGCAGCGTACGACGCGTCCCGTGCGAACGAGCGCGAAGAAGATCGCGAGCAAGGGCGCATCGTCCGATACCGAGCCCGTCTATCAAGACCGCATCTCCAAGCAAGTGGCGCGCATTCGCGACGAGTACCGCCTGAGTGCACGCGAAGCCGAGGTCATGGAGCACATCGTGCGCGGCAAAACCGTCGTGCGCATCGCCGAGGAGCTCATCATCTCGGAGAACACCGTGCGCATGCACTCGAAGCGTATCTACGCGAAACTCGACGTGCACAAGAAGCAAGAGCTCATCGACCTCGTAGACTCCTTCGACCCCAAACCCGCGGAGAGCTAACCAGCTAGCTGGCGCCTTGCGCCTCACTCAGGCGTTTCTCGAGGTAGGATAGGTGTCCGCGCTCCTCTGGGGTCCAGTCGCCGAAGAGGATGCTCGCGAGCGCCTCATGTGCCGAACCTTTTCCGTCATCGCTGCTGAACAGGCATTGCTCGCTGCGAGAATACAAGCTGACGCTGTCGAACATGCCGGATTCCTCGAGCGTCGCCAGATTTCCAACGATGCCCTCACAATCGCGAGGTGATGCGCGGGGTCGACCGCGCGCGGCTCGGTGCCGGCAAGGCGCATCTGCTCGTACCGTAGCTGGCAACTCACGAGCGATATCGTCAGGTTTCGACCGCCATGACGCGCCAAT
>ENA-OQIJ01000152-OQIJ01000152.1-human-gut-metagenome-genome-assembly--contig:-NODE-152-length-20173-cov-3.361020_pt1 | contig 20173 bp, 19 predicted proteins | sample MGYA00242582_ERZ504747 | MGnify/ENA primary metagenome ERZ504747 (study PRJEB26092, sample SAMD00036435) | human gut metagenome | host: Homo sapiens | study: EMG produced TPA metagenomics assembly of...
ATGGTCACGCTCGCATTTGCGCGCAGCAGCATCATGGACACGGGCTTGCCCACACGAGCTGCGCCACACACGATATGCTTGCCCTGCAGCGGCACCTGGTAGAAGTCGAGCAGTTCGATGCAGGCGCGCCGTCGCCGGCGGGTACCCGCGATGGGCCTCGGTGAACACCGAAGCCAGCGACGCCAACGTGATGCCATCGATGTCCTCTTCGGATCGAGCAGCTCGCACACGTGCGACTCGTCCACAAACGACGGCAGCGGCGGAACAGCAGGCAGCCGTGCACGCGCGGATCGGCGTTCACCTCGTGGATGGCGGCTTCGATGGCCGCTTGCGGGGCGAATTCCTCCAGCTCGTAGGGCCGAATGGCGATGCCGAGCGATTCCGCGCGCTTGCGCGCCGTGCGCTCGTACGACAGATCGTCGGGGCGCGCGCCCACGCGCACGAGCGCGAGGGTGGGCGTGATGCCTGCGCGGCCGAGCGCGTCGATGCGCGCGGTCAGGTCGAGGGCCATGCTCTCGACAACGGGCTTGCCCTTCAATAGCTCAGCCATGGACGTCGAGACTCCTTTATGAAACGGCGGTTTTCACGAACTCGAACACCTCGTCGCAACGCTCACGCGTGCGCGCGGCCAGCGAGTCGGCTTCTTCGCGATAGTATGCGGAACGTGCGGCGTCGTCCATCGAGGCCGCGTTGATGTAGATGTTGAGGCTGGCTCCGTCGGAGGCCGCACGGGCGAACGCTGCAGCGACGCCCGCGTCGGAGCGCGCCAGCTTGCTGCCATGATGCGCCAGGAACTCGACCTCGTCCATGACCGTGGCGATCGTGCGCATGATGGCGAGCGGCACGTCGCTCGCCTCGACGAGTGCGGCCTGCATGGCCTCGTTGCGCGCAGCCAACTCGTCGGGCGTGTTCTTCGGCATGCGATACGTGGCCGACAGCGGTTCGAACGCGCGCGCGTCCTCGTCCACCAGATGAAGAAGTCGCTCGCGCAGGCTGGAGAGGCGTGCGAGCGAGGCTTTGACCTCGTCTTCCACGTCGGCGTACGTTTTCTTGCCCACCGTGAGGTTACCCACCATGGACGCTGCGGCCGCGGCCAGCGCGCCCACATAGGCCGAGGCCCCTCCGCCGCCCGGCGTGGGCGCAGCGCTTGCCAGCTCGTCGATAAACGTGGTGTCCACGAAGGTTCTCCTTGTCGATACGCTCGGTTCACTCGGACATGCTATCCGTATGATACGTCATGCGATTGGCGAGCACCCGACAAGCCGCGAAACCTGCAAGAACCCTCGACGTGCGGCGGAAAGACAGCGGATTTCTCACCGCTTTTCGACGCGAATCCAACGCGAATCAAGCGAAAATGCGCCCCGATCCAGCGGATTTCCAGCCGAAATCACACGCGAGTCCAACGCAGTTCAAGCGCACATTTTATGCATGTGATCAGGTGTTTTTATGCTTCCACCACGCCCGTTCAGGGAGTACAATGACCTCGCCGGCGGTGTCCGTGTTCGGGTGGTGCTTCTTTTCGAGAGGAGCATACCTTATGAACGAGATTCTTGAAGTCCTGTACGCTTACGCAGCGGTGGCCACGATCGGGAGCTTCCTCTTCGATCTGTGGACGGAGTATAAAGAGCACGGACGAAGCAGGGAGGGAACCAGAGGGAAGCTGAAATAGCAAAGGCCGGGAATAATCCCGGCCTCCCACAATACCTGCGCCGCCCGAACTGGATCGTGTAGCGTCCTAGACTCACATCCTGGGCACCGCCGGTATTCGTAGTATACGACAGGAGCGCCCCCGATTTCAAGGGAGATCGGGGGCGCTTCGGGGTTCTAGAACAAGCCGGAGATTTTGCCGGTTTCGTCGACGTCGATGCGTTCGGCGGCCGGAACCTTCGGCAGGCCGGGCATGGTCATGATGTCGCCGGTGAGCGCCACCACGAAGCCGGCGCCGGCCGACACCTTCACGTTGCGCACCGTGATGCGGAAGTCGCGCGGCGCACCGAGCTTCTTCGCGTCGTCGGAGAAGCTGTACTGCGTCTTCGCCATGCACACCGGCATGCCGCCGAAGCCGAGGCCCTCGAGCTTCGCCAGCTCAGCCGCAGCCTTCGGCTCGAAGTCCACGCCGTCGGCATGGTACACCTTCGTGGCGATGGCCTCGATCTTCTCGGCCAGCGACAGGTCGTCCTCGTAGGCGAAGCGGAACTCGTTGGGCTCCTCGCACAGGCGCACCACTTCATCGGCCAGCGCCAGACCGCCCTCGCCGCCCTTCGCCCACACCTCGGACAGAGCCACGTTCACGCCCAGCTCGCGGCACTTGTCCTCCACCAGCTTCAGCTCGGCCTCGGTGTCGGTCGGGAAGCGGTTGATGGCCACCACGCACGGCAGCTGGTACACCTTCGTGATGTTCTCCACGTGCTGCAGCAGGTTCGGGAGGCCCGCTTCGAGGGCCTCAAGGTTCTCGTTGTTGAGGTCGGCCTTCGCCACGCCGCCGTGATTCTTCAGCGCGCGCACCGTGGCCACCACCACCACCGCATCGGGGTTGAGGTCCGCGAGACGGCACTTGATGTCGAGGAACTTCTCCGCGCCCAGATCGGCACCGAAGCCGGCCTCCGTCACGCAGTAGTCGCCCAACGCCATGGCCATGCGCGTGGCCATGATGGAGTTGCAGCCGTGCGCGATGTTGGCGAAGGGGCCGCCGTGCACGAACGCCGGCGTGCCCTCGAGCGTCTGCACGAGGTTGGGCTTGAGCGCATCCTTCAACAGCGCGGCCATGGCACCCTGCGCGTTGAGGTCGCCCGCCGTCACCGGCTTGTCGTCGCGCGTGTAGCCCACCACGATGCGTGCGAGGCGCTCCTTGAGGTCGGTGATGGAGGAGGACAGGCAGAAGATGGCCATGATTTCGCTGGCCACCGTGATGTCGAAACCGTCCTCGCGCGGCACGCCGTGGGCCTTGCCGCCCATGCCGTCCACCACGTTGCGCAGCTGACGGTCGTTCATGTCCACGACGCGCTTCCACGTGATCTTGCGCACGTCGATGCCCAGCTCGTTGCCCTGCTGAATGTGGTTGTCCAGCATGGCGGCCAGCAGGTTGTTGGCCGCGCCGATAGCGTGGAAGTCGCCCGTGAAGTGCAGGTTGATGTCTTCCATGGGGATGACCTGGGCGTATCCGCCGCCCGCAGCGCCACCCTTCACGCCGAACACGGGGCCCAGGCTGGGCTCGCGCAGCGCGACGACGATGTTCTTGCCCTGACGCGCCAGCGCGTCGGACAGACCCACGGTTGTGGTGGTCTTGCCCTCGCCGGCCGGCGTGGGGTTGATAGCCGTGACCAGGATGAGCTTGCCCGGGGTATGCTCAACGTCCGTGAGCAGGTTGTAGTCCACCTTCGCCTTGTTCGTACCGTACAGCTCGAGGTACGACTCCGGCACTCCCGCCTTCTCGGCGATTGCGCTGATGTGCTCGGGTTTCGTCGCCTGGGCAATTTCAATGTCGCTCAACACGTCGGGCCCCTCTCTTTCCTCAGGTTGGATTCGTTGCCTTATGGCCTGCATTCTACTGGTTTTGCGCCTCATGGACGAGGCGCAATCCCTCAAGGGTCAATTCGGGGTTGATTGCGGTGATGGTCTGGGACTGAGCCGCAACGCGCGACGCGAGACCGCCCGTTGCCACCACGGGAGCCTCGTAGCCCAGCTGGGCGAAGATGCGGCGGATGAGCCCGTCCACGCGGTCGGCCTCGCCGTACACGATGCCCGCCTGAATGGCCTCTTCGGTGTTGTGGCCGATGGCGGTGTGCGGGTCGGTCAGGTCGATGGCGCCGAGCTTCGTGGCGTGCGAGAACAGCGCCGAAGCCGACGTCTCCACGCCCGGCGCGATGACGCCGCCGATGAAGCGGCCGTCCGCATCGATCACTTCCATGTTCGTCGCCGTGCCGAAGTCCACCACGATGACGGGCGCGCCGTACAGCGCCTTCGCCGCCACGGCATCGGCCACGCGGTCGGCGCCGATTTCGTGCGGGTTGGGATAGTCGGCCTCGAACAAGGTGCCCGCCGTTTCAGCCGAGCACACCACCGCCTCCTCGCCGATCATATGATGCGCCGCAGCGCGCCATGCCAGCGTGAGCGCAGGCACCACCGACGCCAGCGACACGCCGCAAATGTCCTTGAGCGCGATGCCTTCGGACGCCAAAAGCGGCACCAATTTCACGCGGAGCTCGTCGGATGTATGGCTTTTGTTCGTGGCCACGCGCCACCGATATTGAAGGCTTCCGTCCTGGTAAATACCGACTACGGTTTGGGTATTCCCCACGTCGATGGCAAGTAACATGTTTCTGACAGTCTCCTTCGGAAGCGGTCCGAATGCTTATAGTTGCTCTCGACATTATAACAACCCGCCCACGCGCATCTGTCAGGCACCGGCAACGGGAGTCCATCTGATAGAAAGGCAACACATGAACGACACCCCGCATCGCATCCTCGTTGTTGACGACGAGCCATCCATCACCGAATTCGTCAGCTACGCTCTGAAAAAGGAGGGGTTCTTCACCGACGTCGTGGACAATGGCGAAGACGCCTTGGCTCTTGCTACGAAGAATTCCTACGACTTGTTCGTACTTGATATCATGCTGCCCGGAATGGACGGCTACGAGCTGTGCCGCCGCCTGCGTTCCAAGACGACGGTTCCCGTCCTTTTCCTGTCCGCACGCGACACCGAGCTCGATAAGGTGGTCGGCCTCGAAATCGGTGGCGACGATTACCTGGCGAAGCCCTTCGGCGTGCGCGAGCTCATCGCCCGCGTTCGCGCGCTGCTGCGTCGCGGTTCCGGCGGCGACTTCCCCGGCGCGAACCACGCCGTCACGGCAAGCGGCATCACGCTTGACGAGGACGCTCACACCGCTTCTGGTATGAACGGCGAAATCGACCTCACGCCGCGCGAATTCGAGCTGCTTGCCAGCCTCATGAAGAACGCCGGCAAGGTGGTTTCGCGTGAAGATTTGCTGCGCGACGCCTGGGGTTGGGAATACTTGACGGAAACCAAGACCGTCGACACCCACATCAAGCGTCTCCGTGATAAGATTGAGTCTGCCGGGTACGATCCCGGCTTGGTTGAGACGGTTCGCGGCTACGGATACAGGTTCAAACAATAAAAAGACTGCAAACATACTTCTCGCTGCTGGCAACGCTGCTCTCTCTTCTCGCCGGCGCGGTGCTCTTGCTCGTGTGCTTTCTCGCCTTCGACCTCCCGTCGAAGGCGTTTTTGCTGCTTATTCCCGTCGGCATCATCGTATTCACGTTCAGCTTGATCATCGGGCATTTCCTGTCCGAACCGCTGCGTTTGCTGGCGAAGAAGACGGCCGCGTACCGCGCGGGCGCCGACGTGCCGTTCGAACCCGACGGCCGCCTGTTCGAAGCCGACGAGCTTTCGACCGACTTCAAGGCCATGACGCAAACCATGAAATCCCAGCAGCACGACCTGGTGCTGAAGGAGCGTCGTCAGGCGGTGTTCATCAGCGACGTGGCGCACGAGCTGCGCACGCCGCTCACCGCCATCCGCGGCAACGCCGAGATGCTGGAAGACCCCGACCTGCCGCCCGAGCTGCACGAGAAGTTCTGCTCCATCATCATCAACGAGAGCGAGCGCCTGAGCCGCCTCACGCACGACCTGCTCACGCTGCAGCGCATCGCCGACGACACCATGCCCATGGAGCTGTCGCGCGTCAACCTGCGCGAGCTGGCAACGGGCGTACTCGACGCGCTCGAGCCCATCCTGCGCGACCGTCACGCGAACACCGAGATCATCGGCGAAGCGCCCGACGTGCTGGGCGACCCCGACCGTCTCAAGCAGGCCGTGACGAACCTCGTGGAGAACGCGAGCCGTTTCATCGAGCCCGACGGTCACATCACCATCGAGCTGTTCGGCCTCAAGGGCAATTCCATCCTGGCCGTGAAGGACGACGGCACGGGCTTCGGCGACATCGACCCGCAGCTGCTGTTCGACCGCTTCTACCGCACCGACGCCTCGCGCAGCCGCGGCACGGGCGGCACGGGCCTCGGCCTGGCCATCGTGAAGTCGGTGGTGGAAGCGCATGACGGCACGGTGGAAGCCATCAACCTGCCCGACGGCGGAGCCTGCTTCATCATCGCGCTGCCGTCCATCCCCGCCGACATCTCGCGCAAACCCGAGCGCAAGCCCGAACGCTAAACGCGCTTACGCCGCGCGATGCGCGTGGCGGCCCTTCCCGCGGAACAACACGACCGAGAGCGCTGCCACCACGATGACGCTCGTGCCGATGGCGCACACCGCGTTGAGGTGGATCATCGGGATGCCCACGAGCATGCCGATGATGTAGGGCACGAGCCACGCCAGCCACACGAAGGTGCTGAACGTGTGGAAGCGCTGCATGCCGCGCTCGTTTTTCCTCACGTACGTGACGGTTGCCCAGGTGGCGTGCACGAGCATGAGCCCGATGGCGATGACGCCCGTCACCGCGTGGATGCCGAACCCACCCGCCGCCGACTGCTGCGCCATGTTCGACATGATCATGGTGCCCGTCGTGTCGCACACGAGGCCTCCCCAAAACAGCAGCACGTGTCGCAGCGACAACGTGCCCGAACGACGCTCTCCGAACACTCCGATGGTATACAGAACCAGCGCACAGGTGATGGCAACGCTTGCCACGATCAATTCCACACTCATGAGCGCTCCTTTCTTTCGTCTTATCTGAACTATGTTCATTAATGAACTAGGTTCATAGTAAGAAGCGGTGCGGTAGAATGCAAGACGGCGGCATGATCGCTCACGGTTTCTTCACGAGCGACGCGGCGCGATCCTCTACAATGAGGGAACACGTTCACGCAGGAGGCGCTCATGGGCAACAAACCCATCATCAACAAGCAGCAAATTCTGGACACGGCGTTCGACATCGCCAGCGCCTCGGGCCTCTCGGGCCTGAGCATTCGCCACGTGGCAAGCGCGTGCAACGTGGCCGTGGGCACGGTGTACAACTCCTACCCTACCAAGAACGACCTGGTAAACGACGTGGTTGGCCGCTTCTGGAACGAAGCGCTGGCCGACCGCATGCCGCGCGCGGCGGCGGGCGACGATTTCATCGGATTCTGCCAGGAATTGGCGCGGCAGCTGTCGGAGGCGCTCACGAAGTTCCGCGACAACTGGCTGGCCGAAATCGCGGCGCTCGACGCCCGCGGCCTGGCTTCGGCGCGCAAGCGGGAGGAATCCTGCTTCAAGCACATCCGGGGCGGCTTGACCGTCGCCCTCGAGCGCGACCCGCGCGTTGTGGCCGACCGCTTGCAGGGCGCCCTCGCACCCGAGCCGCTGTGCTCCTTCGTATGGGACAGCATGCTCTCGTCCATCAAACGCGGCGACACCGGCTGCGAAACCCTCTTCGCCCTGCTGAGGAACACGCTGTACTAACAAAGAAGCGGCCCCTCGGGGCCGCTTCTTCAATGCGAGCTTGAACGCAGCTGCTTACAGCGCGGCAAGCGCGGGCAGCACCTTCTCCACATCGGCGACGAGGCCGAGGTCGCACTGCTTCATGAGCGGGGCGTTCTTGTCCTTGTTGATGGACACCACGAACTGCGATTCCGTCATGCCCACCGTATGCTGCACCTGGCCCGACACGCCCAGGGCAAGGTAGAGCTCCGGCTTGACGGTGGCACCCGAAACGCCCAGGTAGCGGCTGTGCGCCATCCACCCTTCGCCCTCGGCGATGGGACGCGAGCAGGCCATCTCGCCGCCGATGCGCGCGGCGAACTCCTGCGCGAGGTGCACGTTTGCCTCGCTCTGAATGCCGCGGCCCACGCACACCACGCGCTTCGCAGCCCCCAGGTCGACCACTTCTTCCTGCTTCTCCTGACGCCCGACCAGCTTGATGGCGCCCGGCTCAAGGGAGACGGCGGCGCGCTCGACGGTTCCCGCGGCAGGGGCTTCATCGAGGTCGAACACGCCGGACCCCACGAGGACGAGGGCCAGGCCATGCACGCGCTCGACGCGCTCGGCAGCACCGCCGTACACGAGATGCGACACCTCCGACGCCATCGCCGTCGAGGGTCCAGGCGCGACGCGTCGGTTACCACGGGCGCCTCGAGACGCACGGCAAGCCGACCCGCAACGCATTGCGTGCGCTTCGACATGCGCGCAAGCACGAGTGTCGGCTGTTCGGCGCGAATGGCCTGCTCGAACGCGGGAACGCAATCCTCGTACAGCGCCCCCTCACGGAACGTCTCCCGCGAAGATCACGCGAGCACCCCATGCGGCGACGCGCGCCGCGTCGTCCTCGGTGCCCACCACGAGCGCCACCGGCTCGCATCCCAGCGCACGCGCGCTGCTGCACAGTTCCTCATACGCCTTCCACCGCATCGGCGAATATCACCATCTTGTTGCTCATCAGGTCCTCCTTACAGCTTCTCGCGCAGGCGCGTGATAAACGCCTGGATGGTTTCGTCGTCGGAGCCCTCTAGTACCTCGCAGGCGCGGTCGCGCTGCTCGGGGGCCAGGGTGCTCACCACGTCGACGGGTTCGGGAGCGTCCTCGAAGGCAACGTCGTCGAGGGAAAGCACGCGCGAAGGCTTCTTGCCGGCGCCCAGGATGTCCTTCATGGACGGGATGCGCGGCGTGTTCATGTCGGCCACCACCGACAGCACCGCAGGCAGCGGCACGTCGAGCAACTCCACCACGTTGCCGACGGTGCGCTCGACGTGCGCAACGCCGTCCGCCAGCTCGATGGAGCTCACCGCGTTGATGACGGGAAGGCCCAACAGCTCGCCAAGCTGCACGCCCACCTGCTGCGCGTAGCGGTCGGCCGAGCCCTCGCCGCACAGGACGAGGTCGGCGCTGTCGAGCTGCTTGATGGCGGCCGCGAGCACGCGCGCCGTTTTCGTCGAGCCGGCCTCGGGCAGGGAGGCGTCCTTCACGGCCACGTTCTCCTGCGGGCCTCGTGCGAGGATGGCTTTCTTGAGCTTCGTGTCCTCCACGGCGTCGCCGCCGGCGGTGAGGCACACGAGCGACGCCCCGTGCGCCTCCGCCAGCTCGGCGCCGGCTTCCACGGCGTTCAGATCGTAGTCGCCAATTTTGCGCGCCGCGCGCTCGAACGACAGCGTGCGATCGGCCTGCACGACCACGTCCTGCTCGTCGGGCACGATCTTGTAGCACACAACGATGTTCATGAATCACTCCTTTTGCGTATCGGGAATGCGGTTCCTCCCGAAAGGAAGCAAAAAGCGTGCCATGATGAAAACGCAGGTTGCAGCCCTCCCCTAGAACGCGTCCTCGGCGCTTTCGAGCACGACGCGCACCCGCAGGCGCAGGCGGTTGAGCAGGTCGGCCAGCTCGTCGTGCGAAAGGTTCAGATGGCGGCCCACCGCAGCGAGGTCGCCCTCGTACTGCGCCAGCAACGCCTGCACCACGTGCCGCTCCTCCGACATCGCGTCGTCTTCGACCCCCTCCTGCAACGCTCCCACGTGATGCTGCACCGCGGCCGTCACGTGCGCAACCGGGCCATCCGGCATGGTGTTGACGGCGTTCGCGATATGCGGCGGCAGCGCATCGACCGAGACGTTCGCACCCTGCCCCTGCATGATGAGGCACCGCTCGACGATGTTGCGCAGCTCGCGCACGTTGCCGGGCCAGCTGTACGCACGCAGCGCCTCGATGGTTTCTTCGGGAAACGGCGTGCAGGGCAGCTCGAGCACCGACGACAGCTGCCCGTTGAAGTAGTCCACGAGCGGGGCGATGTCGGCGGCGCGACGGCGCAGCTGCGGCAGGCGAATCTCCACGAGGCTGAGCCGGTAGTACAGGTCGCTGCGGAACTTCTTCTCGGCGATGAGACGCTCGATATTCTGGTTCGTCGCGGCAATCACACGCACGTCGAGCGTTTTCGCCGTGTTCGACCCGAGCTTCGTCACGCTCTGCTCCTGCAGCACGCGCAGCAGGCTCACCTGCATGTCCACCGGCATCTCGCCGATCTCGTCGAGGAACAGGGTGCCGCCGTCGGCGTATTCGAACTTGCCCACCGCGCCCGTCTCGCGCGCGCCCGTGAACGCGCCGCCCTCGTACCCGAACAGCTCGGTCGCCAGCAAATCGCGCGGCATCGCGCCGCAGTTGATGGCCACGAACTCGCCCGTGCGGCCGCTGCGCCGGTGCAGGGCGCGCGCCACCACTTCCTTGCCCGTGCCCGTTTCGCCCAGCAGCAGGACGTTCGTCTTGATGGGAGCCACCTTCTGCACGAGGCGGTCGATCTTCTTCCACTCCTCGGTTTCGCCGATGTAGTCCACCTTGTCGCCCGTCGGCATGACCGCGGCATCCTTGCGCCGCCCCGTCGCGGTCTTCGCATTGCGCTCGGCTTCGCCGCCGTCTTCAAACACGAGCATGACGAACGGCTCCTGTCCCTCGATATCCACTTCCCCATGACGCACGAGGTTGAGCTCGTGCACCGCGCGCGAACGCCCCTTGCGAAACGTGATGGGCAGCGGCGCGTCGAGCTTTTTCGGCAAGGCGAGAATGTCCTGCACGGACATCTCTTTGCCCAGATAGGCGCCGAGCGACTGCGACCCGTACGAATACTGCTCCCAGTCGGGGCAGTACGCGCGCATGCCGGCGTTGCCTCCCAGGATGCGCCCGCTGCGGTCGATAAGCAGCACGGGATGCTCGTACGCCAACATGAGCGGCCTGAAGAAGTCCACCGTGGAAAGCAGAGCGCCCGCCTTCGTGCGCGCCCGGTACAGGTCGTTCGTCAGCGACACGCCGATGCGGCACAGGTCGAGCGCGCTCTGCGGCAGCGCGGCGAACGGGCTGTTGATGTTGAGCGCGCCGTAATACTTGCCCGCCGGATCGAGGTAGGGAACCGACACGCCCGAGTACGTTTGCACGATGGCGCGATAGTGCTCGAAGCCGTCCACGCGCACGGGGCGCTTCTCGTAGGCGACGAGGGACGCGTTGCCGGTGCCCACTTCCTCTTCGCGGGTGAACGTGCCGAACGTGCGCGGATAGGTGGCCATCGGCGACAGCAGCTCGAACACGAAGTTTTCGCCGTCCATGAGCGACACGTTGCATCCCAGCATGGACTCGAGAAACTTCATGATAGGCGCAGTGGCCTTGAGCGAGGCGGCGAATCGCGCGCGCTTCTCTTCGAGAAGCGGCACATTCTGATCAACGAAATCGCTCGACCATGGATTCACGCCCGCTGCGCGACACCGAATCCATGAGCGAGCTATTTCCGGCCGAACCTTGTCTTCGAGAATCGTGCCCGTACTGACGAACGTTTTCCAGGCCTCTATGGCGTGCTCTTTGCGGTACACCACGTGCGCTCCCTCCGTCTTGTGCTGAAACCTTACCGTCTTCGCTGCGATTGCCTTCCGATTCCCAGCGCTTCCCGATACTTCGCCACCGTGCGGCGTTTGATGTCCACGCCTTCGCCGTTCAGGATGGTGGTGATGGTGGCGTCGCTGAGCGGCTTGCGACGATCTTCCCCCGCCACGAGATCCTTGATGCGATCTTTGATGGCGAGCGAGGACAGCGCATGGCGTCGCTCTTCCGCCGAGCACGCCACCGAGCTTGAGAAGAAGTGCTTGAGCGGGTAGACGCCCCATGGCGTGAGCACGTGCTTGTCCTGCACGGTTCGGCTGATGGTGGACACGTGCACGCCGAGCGCGTCGGCCGCCTGCTGCATGGTGAGCGGGCGCATGCGCGCCTCGCCCCCGGTAAAGAAGTCGTACTGCACTTCGGCCAGGTACACGCCGAAGCGATGGAGCGTTTGACGGCGCTGATCGATATTGGCCAACACCGCGTCTGCCTCGGCGCGCTTCTGCTCCAGCCATTCCCGCGCTTCGGCGTCCATGCGGCCCTGCTCGGCCATGCGGTCGTACGTGCGGTTGATCACCACCGTCTCCGATAGCTCGCCGGTCACCCGCACGGCGAAACCCGCGCCGTCGCGCACGATGGTGAGGTCGGGAACCACGTACACCGTGCTCTTGCGCTGCGAGAACGACGAGCCGGGGCGCGGGTCGAGCGCGCAGATGCACTCCCGGATAGCGGAAAGGTCGTCCACGGTGAGGTGGTACGTGCGCGTGAGCTTCGTGGTGCGGTTCTCGGCGAGGTCTTCCAGGTTATTGCGCAGCATGTCGCGAATGACGGCGGCGTAGGGGGTGCCGTCGTCGAGCTGCAACGTGAGGCATTCGGCCAAGTCGCGCGCGCCCACCCCGCGGGGCGTGAGCTGCTGCACGAGCGCGAGCAGCCGCTCGCCGTCGGCAACAGGGCGGCCGACTTCGGCGCACACGGCGGGCATGCTGCCGGAAAAGTAGCCGTCGTCGTCGATGTTCTCGATGAGCACGTCGAGCAGCGCGCGGTCCTCGTCGCTCGCGTTCGTACCCGTCAGCTGCATGCGCAGGTGGCTGTGAAGGGTCTCCGTCTCCGAACATTCGTCGCGCAGGCGGGCCAGATCGAACCCGCGATCGTCCCAGGCGACGGCAGCGGACGTGCGCGGCACGTAGCCGTCGGGGTCCGCCGCGGGCCCTTCCGCGCCGTCGTCCTCTTCTTCGGGAAGTTCCTCGAACGACAGCGAGGCGCGTTCGTAGTCGAACTCGAGCAGGGGGTTGCGCTCGACCACCTCGCACACGTAGGCGTCGAGCCGAGCGACCGGCAAGGACAGCACTTCGAGCCCCTGAATGGCAGCAGGGGCCAACCGTTGCTTGGTGCGCACCGAAACAGTGGACCTTGCCTCCATGCGCACGGTTTGGCTTGAGCTCTCCGGCATGCAACCCCCTTGGTACGGTGCCTGCGGGCCGTTCCCCTTCGGCCAACGCACCGGTACACCGACAAACGGTATCTGTGCACCCATTTTAAGATGATTGCGTGAAATTTTCAACATATTTTGATATATCATAAACTTTAGCACGATTTTTGCTAATTGTTTTACTAACATATGGATACCGCTCAGAAAGGAATCTTCCATGACGTGCGATCCCTCTTTGCTCACCATCCGCGAGGCAACCGAAGACGACGCGAACATCGTGGCGAAGCTGACGGCCGATGCCGGCATGGGCACGCTCACGCCCCGCGGCACCGTGTTCGTGGCCGTAAGCGAAGGGCGCACCGTGGGATTCATCCGCATTGTCGAAGCCGAGGGCCATTGGTACGTCAACCCCATCGTGGTGGACGCGAGCGCCCGCCGCTTGGGCGTCGGACGTGCGCTCATGCAGGACGCTCGGGCACGATACGGTGAGCTGTTGTTCGTTGCGCGCGGTCACGCGGTTCCTTTCTACGAAGCGCTCGGATGCGAGGAGGTGGCACGGGACCGCATCTCGCCCGACCTCGGCGAGGACTGCGACACGTGTCCCGATGTTGCCACCTGCTGCCCCGTCCCTATGATCTATCGCTGACGCTTCGGCTCCGGCGGCAAATCGGCCGGCCCCGCGTACGTCTGCACGATGCTCGCGTACACGCGGGCCTCGTCGCCCACCACCTCGAGATCGGTGTCCATCCAGTTGCGACGGCGAATGGCCACGAGCGCCCATTCCTTCGCCGATCCCTTGATGAAATTCTGGTCGTTCGGCTCGCCCTTGATCCACAGCTCGCCCGAGGGGAGCGTGAGCTCCAGGTACAGGGGCGTTTCGGGATTGAACTTCAGCCCGTTCACGTTGTACATGTTCGGGCGGCCCTGCCACGAGAGGAACAGCGTGGACGTGATGCGCTCCTTCACAACGGGGTCGATGCCCAACGCATCGTACAGGTCGACGCTGTGCGCCCACAGCTCCATGAGGCGCGCGGACGCGAGCGAGCGCACCGACATCGGCGGGATGCCCGCCGCCCACGGCACGCGCCCCTTCGGTCCGAGTTCCATGAAGGCCGCCGTCATGAGCGTGCGCTGCTCGCGCCACCAGTTGAGGATGTCGGCGCCGCTCTGATCGCGGAACGCCATCACGTGATAGTGCTCGTCCTGCTCCGACGCGGCGTCGGCCACCGCGTTCACGCTCTCGCCGCGCCCGGCAAGCAGCTCCACCGCGCAGTAGTCGAAGAACGCGATATGGCAGATGACGTCCTTGAACGTCCACGTGGTGCAATACGACGCCATGCGGTTCCAGTCGTCCTCGGTGAAGTCCGCCACCAGCGCATCAACCAACGCCTGCTCAGCAATGAGGTCGTCGATGGGATTGAATATCTGGGTCATGGGAAAAGTCCTTTCTGGGATGAGGTTCTTTTGAGGGGGGGGGTTCCTTCCCCCTCCCCCCCTTGCGCCCGCGGTCAACCTGCGGGAGAGGCGCGTCGTGCGGCAGGCGCAACCCCCGCATCCCCCAGGTTATACGCCGCACAATAGAGAGGGCTTTTACTCCTGGTATTGCTTTTGGATGGCTCTTCCGGCTATGTGGATCATGATTTCGTCGGTGCCGGCTCCAATGCGGTAGACGCGTTGGTCGCGCCAGAGGCGCGAGATGCGGCAGTCCTTCGTGTAGCCGATGCCGCCCATGACCTGGAGCGCGGTATCGCACACCTCGAAGGCGGCGCGGCCGCAGTACAGCTTCGCCACGGCGGAGTCGATCTGCACGGATTCGCCGTTGTCTATTTTCCACGCGGTCTTGTACACCCAGTTGCGCATGTTCTCGATCTTCATGTACATATCGGTGATGTGCTCCTGGATGAGCTGGTTGCGGCCGATGGGCTTGCCGAATTGGATGCGCTGCGTCGCGTAGCGCGTGGCGTCCTCGAACGCGCATTCCGCCGCGCCGAGCGACTGGGCGCACGCCAGCAGACGCTCCACCTCGAAGTTCACCATGGCCTGCATGAAGCCGTTGCCCTCGACGCCCACGAGGTCCTTCTCCTCAAGCTCCACGTCCTGCATGTGCAGCTCGCAGGTGTTGCCCATGTTCCAGCCGATCTTCTCGAGCGGCTCGATGGAGATGCCGGGGGTCAGGTTGCCCTCGTCGTCGCGCAGGGGCACCCACCACATGGAGAAACGGGAGCGGTTGGCGCGATCCTCAGGGTCGTCGTCGGCGTCGCGGGCCACGCACAGCATGTACTTGCAGTTCACCGCGTTCGTCATGAACGACTTGCTGCCGTTCAGGTACACCTTCCCATCGCGACGTTGATACGTGCTGGCCAGCGCCGAACTGTCGCTGCCGGCGCCCGGCTCGGTGAAGCCCAGCACGAACCCGGGGCGGCCCGCCATCACCTCGGCGAAGCACTGCTCCTGCTGCTCGGGCGTGCCGTACTCGGTCATGTCCTTGAGCGCGCACAGGTTGCCGTACACGTAGATGGGAGCGCCGTTCTTGCACACGCGCTCGGCCACCAGCATGAGCGTGGTCACGTCGACGGGCGTGCCGCCGAACTCCTCGTCCACGCCGAGCATCTGAAACCCGTTCTCCAGCAGCGCGTCGGTGAACTCGTGCGGCCATTCGTGGTTGGCGTCGCACTCCTTCATGTACTGCTCGGAGCACGAGCGCTCCATCAATTCATCGAGGCTCTCCAGCAACAGCTGCTGTTCGTCGGTCAAGCTGAAATCCATGTGTCGTTCCTTTCCCTTTGTTTACGCTAGCTCGCGAAGTACCGGTATGCGTCGTCCTCCCGCACCCTGCGCAGGCGCCCGGCGCGCATCAGATGATCGAGATGGGCAAGCGTCTCGCACACGATGATCCACCGTTGAATGATGGGGATGTCCTCCCATCGCTCATGCGGAATGTTCCACGTGATGGACTTAGCAAGTTCCGTGCCATCCATGCCGGGATGCTCGCGCACGCACGCGATAATCTCGTCGAGGCGCTGCTGATGATGCTGCCGAAGCCACGCCACGCGCTCGGCTATGCGCTCGGCCTGCCTGCGCGGGTCGACGAAGCCGTGCCCCATGCAGGCGAATTCCACCGGCAAGCGCGCCACCTTCTCAAGGCTTTCCAGGTAATCGCCCAAGGCGTCCGGCTCGCCCGGAAACGGCGCCATGTTGGGCGAACTGTTCATCAGCACGTGATCGCCGTAGAACATGATGCGCTGATCGGGCAGGTACAGGCATTGGTGCCCCGGCGTATGGCCGGGCGTGGAAACGGCACGCATGCGGTACGGGCCATAGCGCATTTCCTCGCCGTCGGCGAGGTTCACGAAGCGCTCGGGCATCGGCCACTCCGCGCGCGGTATGAGGCTGGCATCGGTCTGCTCGAGCTCGTCGAGGTCGGCGAGCGGAAATCCCTCGGACGCCAGCCGATCCTTCACCGTGCCGCGATACGAACGGGCGCCCCTGCCGCGGAACAGCTCCTCGTCGCGCGCGCTCAAGTACACGCGCGTGTTCTCGTGCGCAAGCGCCGCGATCAAACCCAAATGGTCGATATGGAAGTGCGTGGCGAACACGTCGGTGCGCCCCATGTCCACACGCAGGTCCTGCAGCGCCGAGCGCAGCACCTCGAACGACGCCTCGTGGCTCACGCCCGTGTCCACCAGCAGGTTGCGCTCATCGGTGGCGATGAGGTAGGCGTTCGTGTACCCGATGGGCGTGCCGCCCGAGTACGGAACTTGGATGAGGTAGATGTCCGGATCGCTCGCGATCTTCTCGTGATGGCGCGGCGCGGCCTGCTCCTTGCGCTCGTTGAAGTAATCGACGATATGCTGCTTGCGCACCTTGCCCGCGCTGTCACGGCCGAGGTCGTCCATGAACACGACATAACGCGGCTTCTTGTAGCTGGCGATGGAGCGCTTGCAGTGCGACTGCACCTCGGCGGCCGTGAGGTTCGACCCCGGCAACGGCTGAATCACCGCCGCTACCGCTCCCCCATCACCGGGTCGCTTGTGCCGAACACGAGGCAGTCGTCGATGGCGGGGTGCGTGCGCAGCACGTTCTCCACCTCGGCCACGAACACGTTTTCGCCGCCCGACTTGATCATGTCCTTCTTGCGCGAACGCACGTAGAAGTACCCGCGCGCGTCCCGCTCCATGAGATCGCCCGTGCGCAGCCAGCCGTCGGGCGCGAACGCGGCGTCGGTTAGGTCGGGCTGCCCGTAGTAGCCCTGCATGGTCGCATCCGACCGGAACAGCGCCTCTCCCACCTCGCCGTCCGGCAGCTCGTTGCCCGCCTCGTCCACCACCTTCATCTCGACGTGCTTCATCGGCCGCCCCACGCTCTCGAGCAGCGGGGAATCGGCCGCCAGCATCGCGCGCGTGATGCGCAGGCTGCTGCCCGCGCCGCTTTCCGACTGCCCCCACCCGTAGTTGAGCACAGCGTTGGGGAACTTGTCGTAGATGGCCTCGATGATGGGCTTCGTGGTGGCGCCAGCCGCGCTCTGCACGAGGCGCACCGAGCTCAAATCGTACTGGTCGATGGTGGGACAGCGCAGCAGGCGCAGGTAGGTGGTGGGCGGCAGCAGAATCATGTACGTGACGCGGTAGTAGTCGATGAAGTGGAGGATCTGCTCCGCGTTGAACGCTTCGCATATAACAAGCGTTGCGCCGGCGCGAAGGTGATGGTGAACCAGCTGTGCCCACCGTGATGCTCGAGCGGGCACTGGATGAGCACCACGTTGTCGGGGGTCGTCGCCGATGCCGTTGGAATCCATGATGGCATCGAGTTCCACCAGGTCGGCAGCGTGCGTGCGGGCTGCGCCCTTCGGCAGCCCGGTCGAGCCGCCCGTGTACTGGATGCGCGACAGCGCGTGCTCGTCGCGGAACAGCGGGGGCTCGTCGGCGGCGTGCAGCAGGCAGGCGGGCTCCAACGCAAGCGCGCCCGGCACCGCGCCGCCCGTGCTCGCCAACGCCACCGTGTCCGTGAACGACGCGGCCGCCTCCATCACCGCCGCGGCGAACTGCGCGGCGAACACGAGCACGGATGCGCCGCTCGCGTTCACGAGGTAGCTCACCTCGCGCGGGATGAGCTTGAAGTTCAGCGGCACGGCCACGGCCCCGATCTTCTGGATGGCGTAGTACACCTCCAAAATCTCGGGGCAGTTCGGCAGCAGATATGCCACGCGGTCGCCGGGGCGCACGCCCATGCCGCGCGTCAGCACGCCCACCATCTGGTTGATGCGGTCGTTGAGCGCGCCGTAGGTGATCTCGCATCCGTTGAACACGACGGCCGTTTTTCCGGGATGCGCGCGCACGCTTTCCAAGAACGGCTCTACCACGTTGTACTGCGCCATATCGTTCACCTCATTCGTGCGTCGTGGCTCCGTTGCTCGGGGCTCAGCGGGCAAACTTCTCCATCGTGGCGGCGTATGCCTTCGTCGTGGTGCAGAACGGCGACGCCGTCGACTCGGCTTCCAGGCATGCCTCCAGCGAGCTGTCGGCAAGCGCGTTCATGATGTTCTTCGTGATCTGGATGGACGCGTCGGGCATGGCCGCCAGCTCGCGCGCGAACGCAAGCGTCTCCTCCTCGAGGGTGGCGGCGGGGAACACGCGGTTCACGAGCCCCCATGCCTGCAGCTGCTGCGCGGGAATCTTGCCGCCGAAGAACAGCAGCTCCTTGGCGCGCTGCGGCCCCACAAGATCGGGCAGCAGCTTCATCATGCCCATCTCGGGGATAATGCCGATCTGGCAAAACGCCGGCACGAACAGCGCGCGGTCCGATGCGCACACGAGGTCGGACGCGCACGCCAACGCGAACGCGCCGCCCACGGCGTAGCCGTCCACCATGGCCACGACGGGCTTGGCGATGGTGCGCATCGTGCGCACCACGCTCAGGTAGCGGCGCAACGTTTTTCCGCGCGCCTCCGGGCCGGGCGTCGAGGGCGGGACCCGTCGGTTGAGGTCGCCGCCGCTCGAGAAGTCCTGTCCGGCGCCGCGCAGCACCACGACGCGCACGTCGTTGGCGTCGTCGGCGGCACGCAGCAGGGCGTCCAGCTTGCCCATCATGTCGCCGGACAGCGCGTTCTTCTTGCGCGGTTGGTTGAGGTACAGCACCTCGATGCCGTCGCCTGCCCGCTCGGCGTAGACGACGTCCTTCTCTTCAGACATAGTTCGATTGCTCCTTTCGGGCTACAGCGCGCAGGCGGCGCGATACCCCATCTTGGTGGCATCGGCAATGCGCCGGGCGTTTCGCAGTCGCCCACGAGGTACACCTCGTTCACGAGCGGCTTCAACGCCTCTCCCAGCTCATGGTTCTCGTCGAGGCCGAGCGTGACCGCCACCGTCTTCGCGGGGATGAACAGCTCGCGCTCGTTGCCGTCGGAATCGGTTTGCACGGCCTTCACGCCGTCGTCGGTGATGGCCACGACGCGCGTGAGCGGGTACAGCTCCACGTTCTCTGCCTTCTTGAATCCGCTGATCAGGCCGAAGCGGTCGGAACCGCCCACGTCGAAGCCCACCTTCTTGCGCTCTTCGATGATGGCCGTAGTGCGCCCCGTCTCCATGCACAGGTGGCCGAACTCGCAGCCCGGCAGGCCGCCGCCGATGATGGCGACGCTGCGCCCGATGGGCCACGGCGACTTTTCCGTCATGGTGCGGGCGAACGACGGCGTGTAGTACATGCTGAGGAACAGCGAGCCTGCGCCCCACATGAAGTTGTTGAACGCGCCCTGCTTGCCCGCCGGCTTATGGCCGTTGATCATCTCGAGGAAGTCGTGCGACGCGACCACGTTCTTGCCGTCGCCGCCGGGCACGTCAAGCCCGATGGGGCTGCCGCCCACGGCAACGATCACCGCATCGGGCTTCGCCGCACGCACCACGGCAGGCGTCACCTTCGTCTTGAAATGCAGGGTGATCTCGGGGTGCTTCTTCACCTGCGTGATGAGGTAGTCCAGGTATCGCTCGTGGTAAGGGCTGAAGATGGAGCTCATCTTCACGCAGCCGCCGAGGCGCGGCCCCTCCTCGTACAGGTCGACGGTGTGGCCGCGCTGCGCGGCGGTGAGCGCCGCGTTGATGCCGGCCGGCCCCGACCCCACCACCATGACCCTCTTGCGCTGCGCCGCTTTCGGGAAGGCTTCGTGGTCGAGCTCTTCGCCCAAACGCGCGTTCACGCCGCAGTAGTTCAACGGTTTGCCGGAGCTCACCACGTCGTCCAGGCAGCGGCAGCACACGATGCACAGGCGCATGTCGTCGGTACGATCTTCCATCACCTTGCGCGGCAGCGCCGGGTCGGCAATGCTGTAGCGCAGCCCGGCCACCACGTCGAGCTTGCCGTCTTGCAGGTTCCGCTCCATCACGCGCGGGTCGGTGTTGCGGTACCCCTGCGCCACCGGCTTCTTCGCCACGGTTTTGATCTGCTGC
>ENA-OQIJ01000153-OQIJ01000153.1-human-gut-metagenome-genome-assembly--contig:-NODE-153-length-20125-cov-7.414541_pt1 | contig 20125 bp, 18 predicted proteins | sample MGYA00242582_ERZ504747 | MGnify/ENA primary metagenome ERZ504747 (study PRJEB26092, sample SAMD00036435) | human gut metagenome | host: Homo sapiens | study: EMG produced TPA metagenomics assembly of...
CCACATTTGCTCCGTTCTCCAGGCTTTCCCCTGCTATGCTTAGTCCTTTGTTTCCATCCAGTGCACTGGAAATCGTGTAATTACCTTCTGCAACCGGCACACGTTCATCTCCGGGCAGGTCGCCATACCAGTAGTTCATGTCGACAAACCCATTGATGCCGCTGATCTGGCCTTCGTCCGTATACTGCCACATTTCGTAGCGGCCATTGTAGCTGCAGGAGGAGCGCCATTCCGCTACCCAGCGGTACCAGTTTTCAAACACTGCATCCGTCAGGTAATAGTTCCACCAATTCAGGTTGGCGTAAACACCGACCTCATATCCCTTGGAACTTACAATATTGCAGAAAATCCGCGCCATCTCGGCCAGTCCGCTGTTGCCTACCACCAGCTGACGGTTTTCCTCCATATCATAAAAAACCCGGAGATCCGGATTATGTCCCTCCAGAAGGCGAACCGCATGGATCGCTTCTTCCACGGCCATATCCGCCGTCATTGCATACGAATAAAAATATACGCCATAGGGAATGCCCAGACGTTCGCACTCAGACACATTCCGGGACCACTGTTTATCATCCTGCTCCGGCAGATTCATGCCATAGCCACAGCGGATAATCGCAAAATCGATTCCGGCTGCCTTGACCGCTTCCCAGTCAATCACGCCCTGATGATGGCTCACATCGATTCCCCAGTATCCGCCGCCTACAGAAAAGGCACTCACTCCATCCGGAAGATCCATGGTATCGTATTCGACTGGCTCGCCGTTCTGGTAACGCCAGCTGTTTTCCCGACCGGTCTGCGGCAGCTGATCCAGTCGCCCTTCCCGCTTCGCCTCCCATGCAGCGCGCATATCCTCCATCGCAACACGGGCATTTTCCAGCTGATCCATCAGATCCGACAGTTCATCGTCTTCCTGGCCGTTTTCCGCGATTGCCAGAGGCATCGATGCAAGGGCATCAATTTCCTCCAGTGCACGTTCCAGTTCATCCTCGCTCATCTGACCTGCCGAGATGCTTTTTTCCAGAAGATCCTGAATTTGAGCCTTTTGCTCCTCCACAGTCGGCAGCGGAACCTCCGTAGGCTCCGGTGTTGCACTGGGCTCAGGGGTTGCTGTGGGTTCCGGAGTCGCACTGGGCTCGGGGGTCACTGTGGGTTCCGGAGTTGCACTGGGCTCAGGGGTTGCTGTGAACTCCGGTGTTTCAGTAGCCGCCGCGCTTGCGGCGGGTGCCGGCGTCATCACAGGTTCCGCACTTGCCGTAACCTCCGGAATGGCCGTTTCTTCCGGGCGCATAGCCGGAGTTTCACCTTTCTGCGACTGATCAGCCTCCGAATTATCCTGCTGAAGTTCCGAAACAATCTGTTCGACCAGAACTTCCCGATCATCCTGTGCAAATACGCCAACAGCGAAGGTATTCATCAGCAAAGACGCTGCAAATACCACACTCAAAATCGCTGCAAGGTATTTTCTCTTCTGCTGCATGGTTCAGATTCTCCTGTGTATCTCGTCAATTTTCCAGATTTTGTATATCAGACCAGATCGGCGCGCACCTTATTCAATGCCACTTCCACAACCTTGTCCATATCATAGTACTGGTACTCGCCCAGACGACCACCGAAGATTACATTTTTTTCGCCTTCGGCCAATTCCTTGTATTTTGCATACAGAGCGCCGTTTTTCTCGTCGTTCACCGGGTAGTAAGGCTCGTCCCCCAGCTTCCATTCTGCGCTGTATTCCCGGCTGATGACCGTTTTTTCCTGCGTGCCAAACTCAAAGTGCTTGTGTTCGATCACACGGGTATAGGGAGTTTCAGCGTCAGTATAGTTCACTACCGCATTGCCCTGATAGTTGGCCTCATCCAGCACCTCGGTCTCAAAGCGCACGCTGCGGTACTCCAGAACGCCCAGCTTGTAGGCAAAGTAGGCATCGATGGGCCCGGTGTAAACCACCTTTTCCGCCAGCGCGTCCCAACCAGCCTTGTCCGCCAGATAGTCCTGCCCAAGGCGTACCTCCACATCCTCCAGCATCTTTGCCACCATGGCGGTGTAGCCTCCCACAGGGATGCCCTGATACAAAGCATTGAAGTAGTTGTTATCATAAGTAAGACGCACGGGCAGGCGCTTGATGATAAACGCAGGCAGCTCGGTGCAGGGGCGACCCCACTGTTTTTCCGTGTAGCCCTTGATCAGCTTCTCATAGATATCCACACCCACCAGGTTGATGGCCTGCTCTTCCAGATTTTTGGGGTTTTCGGTGTAACTGGCCTTGCGCTGCTCCTCGATTTTGGCGGCAGCTTCCGCGGGAGTAATCACACCCCACATTTTATTGAAGGTGTTCATATTAAAGGGCATGTTGTAGATCTCGCCCTTGTAGTTTGCAATCGGACTGTTGGTGTAACGGTTGAAGGTGGCAAACTGACTCAGGTAATCCCATACTTCCTTATTGTTGGTATGGAAAATATGTGCGCCATACTGATGCACCTGGATGCCCTCGATCTCGTGAGTATAGATGTTGCCGGCAATATGATCCCGCTTGTCAATCACGAGGCAGGTCTTGCCAGCCTTGGTCAGTTCTCTGGCAAATACCGCACCATACAAACCTGCACCTACGATCAGATAGTCATACGTTTTTTTCATCGTCGCTCTTCCTCTCTATGAATATAAACGAAACAAGTACCACATTCATTATCACTTCTTACTCTGAAATTTCACCATTTCGAACAATGTACCCTTGCAACATATTTTTACCTTGCGGTTCTCAAAAATCTTTTTGAAACCCGGTCCATCCTTCATCGATTGAGTATATCAATTCTCCCAAACTTCTCTGTTCCATTCGTTCCTTGAAAATTGACCATACGAATTCATTATAATCATTCTTAATAATACTCCTTTACGTCGAATCATGCAACCAAAACGCAGAATTTGCTATCAAAAGTTTTCGTGATCCATTCGTGTTTTTTCTTATAAAGGCCGCATTTCTCCCCTAATACAGACATGAAAAATTTTTAAAAAGCGAAGATCATGTTTTCTCCGTCACACCGATCACACATGAATGCAATCTCAGGCCTTTCCTGTTTTTCTCCCGCCTTCGCCGGTTCACGCCACATCTGCCAGACGATCCACCACCTGAATTCGCGGCCGATTGGTATGGCATTTCATCGCACAGCATCTCCCCTGCTGTTGTAAACACCGGGCACAACCCGGTCAGCCGACCGGACGGGCATCTGGTCGGAAACCGGTGTTTTCCTGTTTTGCCTGTCAAATAAGCACCCATTTTACAACAAAAAACAGGAGCGGCAGCCCATCGTAACATGCCACCGCTTCCGCTTTTCAAATTTTCTTTCCACATTCGAAAAGTTTTTCTCAGTTTTCGAAAATTCCGCTTTGTTACAAAAAGAGGGGCGCTCCAGATGAGCGCCCCTCTTTTGATCGGGAATCAGTAATCTTCCGGGATCAGCACACCATAGGTGCCGTTTGCCCGGCGGTAAACCAGCTGAATCTGGCCATCGTCCATATTGCGGTACAGATAGAAGCTGTGGCCCAGCAGATTCATCTGCAGGATTGCTTCTTCTGTGGTGCAGGGTTTCACCACGAAACGCTTCTCGCGGATTACATCGTAGCTTTCCTCCGGTTCCGGCTCGGTGGGCCATTCCACGGCGGCCGAACGGGTGAGCTTGTCGCCCAGGCGCTTGCGGTTCTTCACGAGGCGGCGGGTGAGCAGATCAACTGCATCGTCCAGGGCGTCTTCCATGCGTTCCTGCATTTTTTCCGCCCGGATCACAAGGCCCTTTTCCCGCACTGTAATCTCAACGGTCTGGCCGCTTTTCTCCACTGTCACCGTGACCTGCGCCTCGGCTTCGCCGGCAAAGAACTTGTCCAGCTTGTCCAGCTTTGCCTGCGCTTTCTCGATGAAACTGGGTTTCAGGGAAACTTTTCTGCCAGTGCATGTGACCTTCATAAAACCAATGCCTCCTTTGTGGCGAATATCCCGGACATATTTTGTGCTATCCGCTTTGATATACGCCTTTCTGATGGTTATATTGTATCACAATTGTACAAAAAGAAACAGAGTAAAACCGCACTAACTTGTAAACTTTTTGTGTTGCAACAGTGACAAAACGCTTTTGGTCAGAAAAACATGCAAAAAAGCCCGCGGTCACTGCTTTTCAGGCAGCAGACTGCGGGCTTGCTTCCGCTGTTTGAATCGATCAACCACGCCGGCGGGAGTAACCGCCGCCGCGCCGGTTTTCGGTAACGCGCTTCAGATCGGAAATCTTTTCCTCGCTCTGGCTCTTGAACTTGGCCATCATATCCTCAAAGCTCAGGTCGCCCTGGGGCTGCTGCGCCTTGGGCTGCCACACCCGGGGACCGTCGTTCCGATTCTGACGGGGAGGACGGCCACCAGCCGCGCCGCCCTGACGGGCAGGCCGGGCCGGACGGGGCTCCGGCGGCAGAGTGCGCTTGATGGAGAGGGCGATCTTGCCGTCCTCGCCGATGTTCATTACCTTGACCTTCACGGTCTGACCTTCGGTGAGCACCGTGGACAGGTCTTCAATAAAGCTGTTGGAAACCTCCGAAATGTGTACCATGCCGGTTTTGCCTTCCGGCAGCGCGACGAACGCGCCGAACTTCTTCACGCCAGTGATCTTACCTTCCAGGATCGCTCCTACCTCTAACTGTAACGCCATGTAACCCCTGTTTCTCCTATTGTTTCAAAAATTATTTTTATGTAAAAGGCCCGCAACGCCGGCATCGGATACCGGCCGCCCTTTGCATCCTGTTTATTTTCCGGTCATATCCACAAAAACTCGCTCGTTGGGCTTCGCATAGCCCAGCTGGTCCCGTGCAACCCGTTCCACGATTTCTTCGTCAGTGCCGGACTGCAGAATCCGGCTGAGCTCATCGTTCTGGGCCTGCTGCGCTTCCAGCTGCTGCTCCACCGCCTCCAGCTGCTGCCGCTTGGCGGCAATTTCCACCTGGTTGAATACCATGCCCACTACCAGATATGCGGCCAGAGCTGCAAGGCCCAGCCGCAGCACGAGGGAAGAGATTCCGCCCTTCTTTTTCTCGATCTTGGTCATACCCGGCAGCCCCCCTTTGCCGGCGTGCTTTGCGGTACGCCTTAAACCTGGTATTGATTAGAATTATACAACACCTTGGCCTTTTTTTGCAACTGTTTTGTTTGTCGTTTTACCAGAGTACTGCGCAGTTTTTGCGCTGTACGGCTCGCCTTCCGCCCACACAGACGGCCCACCGGACGCACCGCTGTGATCCAAACCAGCCGCACCGGCAGCAGTACCAGCCATTGAACGAAACTCCGCAGCGCAGCAAGGCCCGGCGCCAGTACAAAAAAATAGCTGCACAGCCCGGCTGCAGCCCCTGCCGCCATATACCACCGTACAATCCCGCTGTAACTGCGGCCTGCAGCAAAGCTGTGCAGCAACACCGCCGCGCAGGCGAATACAGTCAGATCCAGCACAAAGCACACCGGGCGGCTGCCGCCCAGCAGCCAGCGCGCAGCGTCATAGCCCACAGCCAGCAGCAATCCCAGCCCCAGGCAGCACAGAGCATCCGCCAGTGCCAGCGTCTCCGGAACATGCGCCGCCATACACGCTCAGCGGGCCAGGCGGCGCAGAAAGCCGCCCGGGCTTTTCACCGGCTCCGAATACTGCATGTATTCGATGGTGCCGTAGATCTTCAACTCGCCGGTCTGGATGGAGAGCTCGCTCACCTGAATGTTCCGCCCGCCAATGACCAGCGTACCCTGCTGGGTTTCCAGTGTTGCGCCCTGTTCGTCGTAGCTCACGATCCGGGTCACGCCGGTGGCGGTAAGGGTCCGCCGATCCTCCACGATCAGGTTGTGGGGCAGCTTGACCGGGTCCGGCGCGGGCTGCTCAAAACGTTTTTCCTGCATTATTTCACCTGCTTTTGCCGCAACGGGCTTTTTGCACATTGTATGCAAAAGCAGCGGGGGATTATTCCTCGATGACCTGGTACATCTCCCGGGCCACGTCCTTACCCATGGGAGCATCGGTGGACAGTACCTTCACCTTGACAGGCTTGTTGCCGAAGGTTATCTCGATCACGTCGTCCACCTTCACCGCGTAGCTTGCCTTGGCGGGCTTGCCGTTCACCAGAATCCGGCCTGCATCGGCAACCTCGTTGGCCACGGTGCGCCGCTTGATCAGACGGCTTACCTTCAGATATTTGTCGATACGCATTGCTTCTTTCCTTTCCTCGGATACGAAAAATCCCGCCGCCGGGGCCCTGAGGCCGCCGGAAGCGGGCGGTGTATCCAAAACCTTACTTCGCCACAGCGTCCTTCAGGGCCTTGCCAGCCTTGAAAGCGGGGGTGGTGGTAGCGGGGATGGTGATCTCCTCTTTGGTGCGGGGGTTGCGGCCCTTGCGAGCGGGACGCTCACGGGTCTCGAAGGTGCCAAAGCCAACCAGAGATACCTTATCGCCCTCAGCCAGAGCCTTGGTAATAGCCTCCACAGTAGCGTTCACAGCCTGCTCAGCGTCTTTTTTAGAAAGGCCGGCGTTCTCGGCGACGGCGGCAATCAGTTCAACTTTCGTCATATTCATATACCTCCAAATGATTTATCAGTAACAAAGGCGTTACACCTTTGAGGACTGCTCCTCCTGTTTGGCCTGCTTCCAGAGGGCGCGGCGCTCCTCGTCGCTCAGGCCTGCCAGAGCATCACTGCCGGCCAGCTCTTCACAGCGGATCACCCTGCTCTGATACCGGTCGGAAGCACCAGTGAGCACCTGCTCCGGGTCTGCCCCCAGCGCACGCGCCAGCCCGGCGGCAGCAAACAGCAGGTCGCCCGCCTCCTCGGCGGCATTTCCCTGCCCCTGCATCGCCTGCTCCAGTTCGGCCATCTCGTCCTTCACGTCGTTCAGGGCGTCCTCCGGCTTCTGATAGGCAAAGCCGTAGGCCCCGGCGCGCTTTTGCAGTTTTGCTGCGCGCATCAGCGCCGGAAAACTGCGGGGCACGCTCTCCAGCCGATCCTTTGCGGTAGCGCGGCCCTTTTCTGCATTCTTCAGCGCCTCCCAGTTGGCAAGAGCCTGACCGGTGGTGGCAGCAGACGATTCCCCGAACACATGGGGGTGACGGTAGATCAGCTTTTTACAGATGCCGTCGCACACGTCGTCAAAGCTGAACGTGCCCTTCTCGGCTTCCATCTGACTGTGCAGCGCCACCTGAAGCAGCACATCGCCAAGCTCCTCGCACAGTAAGTGCGCGTCGTTCTGGTCGATGGCATCCACCGCTTCATAGGTCTCCTCGATGAAGTTCATCCGGATGGATGCATGGGTCTGCTCCCGATCCCAGGGGCAGCCCTGCGGCGCACGCAGCTGCGCAACGATGCGGATCAGATCCTGTGCATCGTACCGCTCTTTGGGTGTAAAGCCCACGGAAACCGCCCCCTCACCTTGTGACTTCTCATATTCTACCTTAGATAAAGCGCCATTTCAAGCCCTTTTCCCCTATTTTTGGCCTTTGCAGGCCGTTTTCATACCATGCGATAGAAATCCTTGCTTCTTTGCCCTTTTTTTATGGTAAAAACAAAGATTTTTCGACAATTTTCATGCCGTATTTTCCGCCAAAAAAGCCGGTCGGCAGGCGCTTTTGCGCCCACCGGCCGGCAAAGAATCAGTCGTTTTTCGCTTCTTTGGAGGGCAATGTAAAAACCACAGCCCTGCCTATGCCTGCGTCTCCGATCTTAAAGCTGTGCCCCACAGCAAGAACAAAACAGGGCATCCTCGTCGACCTCCGCGCCGCACTGGGGGCAGGTTTTCTTGCCCGGCTCCTGAGCGGGTGCAGTGTAGGTGTAGGTATAGCTGGTCTGGCCCTGGCTTTCCTGCTTTTTCAGCGTCTCGATTTCTTCCTCGATGGTGCTGATGGCATCCACATACTTTTTCACAAGCAGCTCGTTTTTCTCGCCGTTCTTTTCCAGGCTGTACACCAAAGCGCCCAGCTGACGCTGCGCCTTGCTCAGGCGGGTCTGGGCATTCATCAGATCCACCTGCTTTTTGCCCTTCTGGGCCAGATCGGTTGCGGTCTTTTTCGCGCTGTCGGCCAGCTGCGCGCCGGTCTCCAGGATCTTATCCAAATCAATGTTCATTGCCTGACACCTCTTTCTTGGTACGGCGCAGCGCTGCGCCGGAAATGCATTGTCTGTTGTTTCATTATACTCTAAGGCTTTGACACATGCAACGGCTCAGCCCAAAAATTCCCGCAGCATGGAGTGCTCCGGTACCAGATCCAGACTCAGCGGCTCCACCAGCGAGAAGCACCCGGCCAGCGCATTCAGCCGCTCGGCGTTGGGGTGATTCTCCGGCAGTTCGCCCGCCAGCGGAGTGACAAAGGGAGCCAGCAGGCAGATTTCGTAACTGAACGAGGTATCCATCAGCAGGTCTGCTTCCTTTTTGAACACCTTGATGAATTTATCCTCGCCGGCACACACCCGATCCCACATATTCAGGGTTTTTTCCAGGCTGTGCCCGCGGAACTTGTAATCCCGCACCATGCGGCGGGCAAGGCGGATATCCCGGGTGGGCAGCACCCGCTGGCCCCGGTGGCTGTATTCCTCCCGCAGGCCTGCGTACACCTTATACACCTGATCTCTGGGCAGGCTGTCGGTAAGCTGCGGATTCAGCGCATGGATACCCTCCACGATGCACACGCCGCCTTTCAGCTCCAGCGGAATCCGATCCGGCTTGCGGTTTTCGGTGAGGAAATCAAATTCCGGCAGATCGGTGCGGCCGGTGGTGATCAGCTCGTTCAGGCAGCGCTGGATCTCGTCCACGTCCAGCGCGGTGATGTTTTCGTAATCCTTGGTGCCATCCGGCAAACGGGGATATTCCTTCAGATCCTTGTAGAAATTATCCAGACTGACCACCTGAGAGGCAGTTCCCCGCAGCCGGAGCGCCTCGGCCAGCTTATGTGCCGTGGTGGTTTTGCCGGAAGCGGAGGGGCCGGTGAGCATAACCACTGAACAGCCGCTGCCAAGAATTTCGCTGGCTGCCGCGTGCACCCTGCCCTCGTATTCGTGTTCGCAGTGGCGGGCAAAGCTGGCCGCACTTTCGGCGGCGGTATTAATCAGACTGATTTCAACCAGTCGTTTCGGAATCCAGATAGCGGGCATAGAATGCACTCACTCCTTCTTTGCGGCGGAGAATTTCATCGAAACCATCGATGTATTCCGCCGGATATTTGTAGTTGAAGATCCGTTCGATGCGGCTGCCGCCCGGCTGGCACAGCTTGGTGCTGCCGCCTGCTCCGGCAGACAGGATGGAATGGATCTCCTCCATGATATAGATATTATAGTACCCTTCATAACCGGGCTTACACCAGCCGGTGTTTTCCAGGTTTTTCAGGGTATTTTTCTGCCGGTAAAGGTAATAGGGCCGATAACCGGCGGCAGCCAGCCGCTGATTGGCCAGCTCCACCATGGCGGCCACATCCGCGTAGGCCTCATCCCGGTTTTCGATCACCAGATTGGATGCCCGCTTCAGGGTGAGGGTGTGCACGGTGATGTTTTCCGGGTCCAGAGCAATGGCCTGCTCCAGGCTGGCGGCAAAACTCTCCACCGTATCGCCGGGCAGACCGGCAATCAGATCCATGTTGATGTTCCCATGGCCGACCTGCCGCGCCTCGTCGAAGCAGCGCAGGATGTCCTGCGCGGAATGCTTTCGGCCAATGTTGGCCAGCACCTGATCGTTGAAGGTCTGGGGGTTGATGGAGATGCGGCTGGCGCCGTACTCTTTGATCACCGCCAGCTTTTCCGCATCGGTACAGTCCGGGCGACCGGCTTCCACGGTGTATTCCTCCAGCCGGGAAAGATCGAAGCATTCCCGCACAGTGCCCATCAGCTGGCGCAGCTGATCAGCCGAAAGGCTGGTGGGGGTGCCGCCGCCGATGTAGATGGTTTTCAGATTCAGCCCGCAGTGCTCAGCCTGCCGCTTCATCTCCTGCACTTCCTCGCACAGCTTATCCACATAGGGCTGCACCAGCTTCTGGTCCCGGCCGATGGTGCGGGACACAAAGCTGCAATAGCTGCACCGGGAGGGGCAGAACGGGATGCCAATGTAAAGGCTGTAATCCAGCGGCTGCCGCCCGGCGATGATGGGCCGCTGCAGATCCGCGATCTGCAGCGCCAGAGAAAACCGCTCGGGGGTGCAGTCGTAACGGTCCACAAACAGTTCCCGGATGGCCTGCTCCGACCAGCCCGCGGCCCGCTTGTCATGGATGATGCGCACCGGACGCACGCCAGTGAGCTTGCCCCAGGGCATGCGCAGGCCGGTGGCCTGGCCCAGCAGCTCATACAGAAGGCTGCACAGGGCAAACTCCACGCTCCCGCCCTCCTGCGGCAGGGGCGCGGTGCGCACCAGGCACTGACCGCCCCGCCGCACACCCGCCGCCAGCCGGAACCGGCCCGCAGCGGCAAACACCAGATCCTCGCCGCGGACGTACTTGGCCGTCAGCGTGGCTCCGGGGAAAAACATGCGGGCGATGTTCTCCGGCTCGTAGCCGGAGACGCCGCCCTTGATATGAATCAGCATAAATGCTCCTTGTTCTGTATTCAGACAAACATCAGATAGGGGTTTTCGGTCTTTTCCTGACCCAGGGTGGTAAAATCGCCGTGGCCGGGCAGCACAGTGGTATCATCCGGCAGGGGCAGGCCCTTGATCTTTTTCAGGCTGGCCCGCTGCTCAGCGGGGCTGCCGCCCTCCAGATCGGTACGGCCCACGCCGCCGGCAAACAGGGTATCGCCCGCGAAGAGCAGACCGGCGCACTCGATGATCCAGGAACCGGCGGTGTGCCCCGGGGTGTGCCAGGGGGTGAACTCCGCCTCGTCCACCTGAATGGGGGTGCCGTCCTCGTAGCAGGCGTCGCTTTTCGCCACCGGGTACAGCTCATTCCCCTTTGCGTCGGCCGGATCCAGCCAGACCGGGCAATTCCAGCGGCGGCGCAGCTCCTCCACACTGTACACATGGTCGAAGTGGCCGTGGGTCAGAAAAATACGGGTCAGCTTTGCGTTTTTCTCACCCAGCAGGCGGTCAATCTCGTCCGCCGCCGGGGCCGGATCCACCGCCACGGCATTGCCCTGATCGGTGACAATCACAAAGCTGTTGGTGTAATAGGGCGCGGGGCCCCGCAGATGATATACGTTCATGGGGTCTCCTTCTTTCCGGGGGCAGCGATCACCACTCGTCGGTGTCGATCACAATGGTCACCGGGCCGTCGTTGGTCAGGCTCAGCTGCATGTCGGCGCCGAATTCGCCGTGCTGAACCTCCTTCAGGCCCTGTTCGTTCATTTTTTCCAGAAACAGCTCGTAAGCCTGCACTGAAAGCGGGGGCTTTGCGGCAGCAATGAAGCTGGGCCGCTTGCCTTTTTTCGTGTCCGCATAGAGGGTGAAGTTGCTCACCACCAGGGCGGAATAGCCCAGCTCCACGGCGCTCTTGTTCAATTTACCCGCCTCGTCGGAAAAAATGCGCAGATGTGCACATTTTTCCGCCAGCTTGGGTACAATGGCCAGGGTGTCGGTATCCTTCACGCCCAGCAGAATCACCAGGCCGGGGCCGATGGGACGGGGCTCGCCCCCGTCCACAATCACGCTGGCGCCGGTTACACGCTGAATCACAGCTCGCATTGATGTTCTCCTTCCCTTTTGGGGATTATACACGCATCACGCTGACCACGTCCTTCACGCGGCGCAGCTTGGCCAGCACACTGTTCAGATGCTCGGTGCTGGCAATACCGATGGTCAGCGACATGGAGGCACGGCCATTGTCCACTGCGCGGGCGCTCATGGCGTACACCGGAACCCGCAGATCGGTCAGGGCCATGGCCACATCGCCCACCAGACCGCTGCGGTCCATGGCGGTGAGCTCCAGAGTAGCCTTGTAGTTTTCCTGCTTGGTATCCTCCCAGTAGGCACGCACCCAGCGGCCCTTGTTTTCCGGGTCGGTCATGCTGACCTGGGCGTTCTGGCAGTCCTTCTTGTGGATGGACACGCCAAAGCCGCGGGTGATGAAGCCCACGATCTCGTCGCCGGGCAGAGGGCTGCAACACTTGGCAAACTTCACGGGGCAGTTGTCGATGCCTTCCACCACAACGCCGTCGCTGCCCTTGTATTTCTTCAGGGGAATGTCTGCCAGCAGGTTGGCGGCCTTCTCATCGCCCGCCTTGAGCTTTGCGTATTCATCCTTGATCTTGCCCATCAGGCGGCTGATCTGCAAACCACCGTAGCCCAGGGCCGCATACATCTCGTCGGCACTGTTCAGGCGCTGACGGCGGGCGATCTCGGCCATGAAGTCATCCCACTTGTCGTCCGGCACGGTAATCAGGTTGCGGCGCATTTCCCGTTCCAGTGCGGCACGGCCCTCCTGAATGTTCTCCTCTCTGCGTTCCTTCTTGAACCAGTTACGGATTTTATTGCGGGCCTCGCTGGTGGTAACGATCTTCAGCCAGTCACGGCTGGGGCCCTTGTCCGCCGGGCCGGTGATGATCTCGATGATCTCGCCGGTGACCACCTTGTGGTCGATGGGCACAATACGGCTGTTCACCTTGGCGCCGATCATCCGGTTGCCCACCGCCGAATGGATGGCATAGGCAAAGTCGATGGCGGTGGCCCCGGCAGGCAGGTTGATCACGTCGCCCTTGGGAGTGAAGGCAAACACCTCTTCGGGGAGCAGGTCGCCCTTGATATCCTGCAGCAGGCTGCCGGCGTCCTCGTTTTCCCGCTGGCTTTCCAGCAACTGGCGCACCCAGGCCAGACGCTCCTCCAGCCGGTCGCTGCCGCCGCTCTGGATACCGGCCTTGTATTTCCAGTGGGCCGCCACACCGTATTCTGCCATCTGATCCATCTCCCGGGTGCGGATCTGCACCTCAAAGGGGATACCCTCGTGGCCGATAACGGTGGTGTGCAGCGACTGGTAGCCGTTGGGCTTGGGGGTGGAGATATAATCCTTGAACCGGTTGGGCAGCGGATGGTACATGTCGTGAATCACGCCCAGAGCGTTGTAGCACTCGGCCACCGTATCCAGAATGATGCGCACTGCATACACATCGTAGATTTCCTCAAAGTCCCGGTTCTGCATGAACATCTTGCGGTAGATACCGTAGACGCTCTTCACCCGGCTTTTCATGATGGCTTCCGGCATGCCGTTTTCCGCCAGACGCTCCCGGATGACCTCGGCAATATTGGTTACGAATTCCCGGCCGCCGTTTTCCGCCAGCAGATCCTTGATGTTCTGGTAGCCCACCGGGTCCAGATAGCGCAGGCTGCGGTCCTCCAGCTCTTCCTTGATGTTGCTGATGCCCAGCCGGTGGGCGATGGGCGCGTAGACCTCCATGGTCTCCAGCGCCTTATCCCGCCGTTTCTGCTCGGGCCAGGCGTCGCCGGTGCGCATGTTGTGCAGTCGGTCGCACAGCTTGATGATCATAACCCGAACATCCTGGCTCATGGCCATAAGCATCTTGCGCAGGTTCTCGGCCTGCTGCTCTTCCACCGAGGAGAATTTGATCTTGGTCAGCTTGGTCACGCCGTCCACCATGTGGGCCACATCCGCGCCGAACTGGCTTTCCAGCTCATCCAGCGTGACGGAGGTGTCCTCCACCACGTCGTGCATCAGGGCGGCGGCCAGGCTTTCGGTGTCCATGCCCAGATCCACCAGCAGCATGGCCACATGCAGCGGGTGGCAGATATAGGGTTCACCGGAGCGGCGGAACTGGCCGTCGTGGGCCCGCTCCGCCAGATGGTATGCCTTGTCCAGCATCTCCATATCGTAGGGGCGGCCCGACTCCAGGACCATTTGTTTTAAATCATCGTATACTACATATCCAGCCATGGATCATGCCTCCAGTGCCTTGAGTATCGGGGCCGAAAACAGATCCTGTTTCTGGGCCACCGGTACCGGCGCATACTTTTTGGCCCCGCCGGTCTCGCAGATTTCCACAAGGCCCAGCTGGGTCAGGGCGGTCAAACCCGCCAGAATTCGCCCGGTGTTCTCCGGGCCAAGTTTTGCAAAAACCGGCTGCAGATCCTGCGCCCACACCTCGCCCTTCTGAATCATGCGATAAAGCGTCACGATCAGAGCGCGCTGGGGCACAAGTTCCCGCCGCTGGGAATCCGGCAGCCTGCTGCCGTGTAAAAATGCTTCAAAGAGAGCCGCCTGCCGGGCCGTCTGAGCAGGCAGACCCGCCGGACGCAGTTCCCGGATGCGACCGGAGAGCTGGGGCCCGTTTTTGCCCTGATAGATGGACAGGGTAATGGCCGCGTCCACCCGGTCGCCGGTCTGGTAGGGCAGCTGGGCCACGCTCACGCCGAAATAGGCGGCGTACAGGCAGCCTGCGCCCTGGCGCAGCCGCAGCCGGCAATGCCGCCCGTCGCTCACCGGATAGACACCCTCGATCTGGGCATTTTCCAGCAGGAACAGCGGCGCGGGATTTCCGTTGCCGCAGGGAGCCAGATAGTCCAGACCCTCCACCTCCTGCACGGTCAGCGCATCCAGCCGGACGGTCACATCCAGCTCCAGCGGCGGGCTTTCCAGCACCGGATATTCCCGGGCGGCAAACTCATTCAGCGCCTTGCGCAGCGCCGGAATATTTTCTTCCTTCACCGAAAGACCGGCAGCCAGCGCATGGCCGCCAAAGCGCAGCAGCAGGTCGCCGCAGGCGCTGATGGCCTTGTGCAGATTAAATCCGGGCACACTGCGGCCGGAGCCCTTGCCCTCGCCGTTCTGCACGCTGATCACCATGACCGGCTTACCGTAGTGCTCCACCAGCCGGCTGGCCACAATGCCGATCACGCCGGGATGGTAGTCCTGGCCCCAGACCAGAATCACCCGGTCGTTCTGGCGGGCGGGGTCCGCCGCCAGCTGGGCCTCGGCTTCGGCCATGATGCGCTGTTCCGCCTCCTGCCGGGCGGTATTACTGGCCACCAGCTGATCGGTGAGCTGCTGAGCCCTGCCCTCGTCCTCGCACAGAAGCAGCTGCAAGGCGCTCACCGCGGAATCCATCCTCCCGGCGGCATTCAGCCGGGGCGCGATGGCAAAGCTGATGCTCTCGCTGGTCACGGGCCTGTCGCCCAGACCACAGGCCTCCAAAAGTGCCAGAAGGCCGGGCCGTTCGCTGTTCTGCAGTGCATACAGGCCATGCTTTACAATGGTGCGGTTTTCTCCCTGCAGCACCATCACGTCCGCCACAGTGCCGATGGCCGCCAGATCTCCGCAGAAATCCAGCAGCATCTCCGGCTCGCAGCCATCCAGCGCGGCGCACAGCTTGAACGCCACACCCGCACCGGAAAGGGTCTTACAGGGGCTTTCGTCATCTTTCCGGGCGGGGTCCACAACCGCCACCGCATCCGGCAGCTCTTCGCCGGGCAGGTGATGGTCGGTGATGACCAGATCCACCCCCAGCTCCCGGGCGCGCCGGGCTTCGGGAATGGCGGTGATGCCGTTGTCCACCGTGATAATCAGCTTATAGCCCTTTTCGGCCAGCTGCTCCACAATGGCATTGGTGAGGCCGTAACCGTCCTCCTCACGGCTGGGCAGCTTGCAGCGCACATTGGCGCCCATGCCCCGCAGGTGAGAATATAAAAGGGCGTGGCAGTCACGCCGTCCACATCGTAATCGCCGAAGATCACAATGGGCTGCTCTTCGTCCACCGCCTGTAAAATCCGCTGGACTGCTTTGTCCATATCTCGCATCAGAAACGGGTCGGACAGAGGAGCATCCTGCTCCAGAAATTCCATGGCCTGCTCGGGGCTGCTCATGCCACGGGCCACCAGAATGCGCGCCAGAAGAAGCGGCGCGCCGATGGCGTTTGCCAGCCGGGCGGCGGCCTGTTCATCGGGCTGCTTTACTTGCCAGGCTCGATAGGTCATTGGTTGTTTTGCTCCTTTGAGTAGAAAGTATCGTCCGTGGAAAGGCCATCCTGGGCCAGCATGGCCTGCATGGCGCTGATTTCGGTGGACACATCCAGCGCGGCATCGCTGAGCAGATCGTCGCGCAGGTTCTCGAAGGCACGGTTCACCGTGTGCAGGATGCCGGTGATTTCCAGCTTGATGTTTCCTGCCACATCGCCCTTCTGATCCTTCACATCATCGTAGGTTTTCAGCAGTTTCAGGGTGGTGGGCATATAATACCGCACCAGACGGCGCACCTTTCCGGCACTGTTCGGGTGATCTTCCACCCAGCCCAGAATTTCGCCGGTCTGGCTTTGCATACGCACCAGCTCCTGCTGCAGATCCGGTTCATCCGCCGCCGCAGCAATGTGCTCACCCAGCACCTTCCGGAACTGAGCTCCCTGATCCAGCGTCGCCCGCAGCTCTGCCCCTGCAGGATCCTGTGCATCCGCCTGCTGGCGGGCCTGCTCTGCGCGGCGCTGCTCCTCCTGCTGGTGCTGCAGTTCCCGATATTCTGCCGCATTCAGGAAGAACCTGTTTTCTTCCTCATCCAGATAGGCATTGGGCAGCCAGCCTCTGCGGATCATGAGGGCCAGATCCTTTTTCACAAAGGGTACCGGCCGCTGCACAACCTCGCTGAGCCGTTCCAGCGGCACATTGGTCTGCTGACCCATCCCCACCAGATAGCGCTTGCGGCGGAAACGGCGGCCCGGCTGCAAAAACAGCCAGCGGGCACCCAATCCAACGGCGATGCAAAGCGCCAGTGAGAACAAACTGAGCACAACATCTGTTGCAATAACTTCCGGGATACCACTCATAAGGCCGCCCACGAAAATCAGTATTCCAAACAGCCCCAGCACCACTGCGCAGCCGGTGGCAACGGTGCCACCCATCATGCAAAGGCCATTGGCCATTGTCTCTCCCAGCCGGTCCACCGCCCGATCCACCCGGGCGGCCGCACGGTTTGCAGCAGCGTGTGTCTGCGGTGCCTTGTAACGGGGGGTACCAGTGGCAGAGGGCCGCACCGGTTGCGGCCGCTGCTGGCCCTGCTTGCCTGCTGCCTGGGCTTCGTTCAGGCTTTTCTGCACCTGATCCCAGCCCTCTTTCAGGCCGCGGCCCACCTCGGTGGCCACGGTAGCCCCCAGCTCATTCATGCTGCGGCACACCTCTTCCCAGGGGTCCTGGCTTCCGGGAGCACGGCCACTGCCATTCTGGCTGCGCCGTTCCTGCCCCTGCCTGCCCCAGGCATCGTATTCATACGGTCTTTTTTCTGCCATGCTCTCTTCCCCATCCATTCCCTTCCGGCATTCGTGCTTTTGGTCGAATTGCCGTTTTTGTTATTCCTGCGGGCCGCCGGTTTCCATCAGCGCCCGGGCACAACGCAGGCCATCCACTGCCGCGCTCACAATTCCGCCCGCGTAGCCCGCACCTTCGCCGCAGGGGTACAGCCCCGGCAGCGCAGTACATTGCAGGTTCTCCCCCCGCTCCAGCCGAACCGGGCTGGAGGTTCTGGTTTCCAGACCGGTGAGCACCGCGTCCGCCGCGGTATATCCCCGCAGCTTGCGCTCAAAGGCGGAAAGCCCGGTACGAAGGGTTCCGGCCAGCTCTTCGGGCAGAAGACTGCCCAGGTCAAAAGCGCGCACACCCCGATCGTAGGTGGGCTGTACCCGACCCAGATCCAGCCGGCCCTTGCCCTGCAAAAAGCTTTGCACGGTCTCGGCGGGCGCTGTGTATCCGCCGCCGCCTGCCGCATAGGCTGCCCGTTCCAGCTGCCGCTGGAATGCGATGGCCTTTGCCGGGTCCTGGCCGAAATCCCGGCCATCCACACTGACCACCACCGCCGCATTGGCATTTTTGCCTGCACGGGCGTGGTAACTCATACCATTGGTGAGCGCGCCGCCCTCCTCGCTGGCCGAAGCGACCACCTGGCCGCCGGGGCACATGCAGAAAGTATAGACGCAGCGCTCGCCCACATGCTGGCTGAGCTGATATTCGCCCCGGGGCAGGGCCGGATGGCCCGCCGCCTGGTGATAAAGGCTCTTTTCAATCTCGGTTTGCAGATGCTCCGCCCGGAAGCCCACCGAGAAAGGCTTGCAAACAAGGGGCAGGCCCTCCTCCTGCAGCATCTCGAAGGTATCCCGCGCCGAGTGGCCCACCGCCAGAATCAGCGCCGGAGTGGTGATGTCGCCGCCGGTGGTCTGTACACCGCACAGCCGACCGTTTTCCCGGATCAGCCCTGTGAGCCGGGTATTGAACCGCACCTCGCCGCCCAGCTGCTGAATCTCGCCCCGGATGGACTGGATCACGCCCCGCAGCAAATCAGTACCCACATGGGGCTTCTGCCGATAGGCAATCTCTGCCGGCGCACCGTGGCGCAGCAGAGTCTGGGTCACAAAGCCGCACAGCTCGTCGTTGATGCGGGTGGTGAGCTTACCATCGGAAAAAGTTCCCGCACCGCCCTCACCGAACTGGATGTTGGCGTTCGGGTCCAGCTGACCGGTGGCGGAAAAATGCTCCACCGCCCGGACACGCTCTTCCAGCGCAGGGCCACGCTCCAGCACAATGGGCCGATAGCCGGCCCGGGCCAGTGCCAGAGCAGCAAACAGACCCGCCGGGCCCAGACCACACACCACCGGGCGGCCACCCAGCGGTGTTTTTGCAATAACCGGCCGAAATTCTACCTGCTTGGATATAGCAACGCAGGGCGCGGCCCCGGCCAAGGCCGGTTCCGCACCCTCGTTTTTCAAGGTGATAGCGACGGTATACACCAGCACGGGCTTGCCGTGCCGGGCATCCACCGAAAGTTTTGCCACCCCCGCGCTGGCCACCTGACTTTCAGGCAGGCGCAGGGTTTTTAAGGCCATGGCTTTGGCCTGCTGTTCGGGCTGGGGCACATTCAGCCCCACCCGAAGCCCTCGTATCAACAGCATCTTTTCTGATCAGCTCCCGGAATCTACTGTGATGGAACACTCTACCGAATAGCTGCCCACCGCAAAGATGGTGCTGGAAGAGGGTACCGAAATGGAGGCCGACAGGCTCTCCGTGCCTTCAACCACCTGACTCTGGCTCATGTCCACCGTAGCCACCACGCTGCTGGGCGACAGTTCTTCCAGCTCGTCCTCGGGGCCAATCATGGTCACATTCGCCACCCGGGTGTCATTCACCTTTACGCTGTAACCATCCGGTGTGTTGATGGTGCGGATGTTCGCCACGTTCAGCGTCCGGCTGGCAAGGCCGGTGGTGTCAAAGCTCAGGGTTATGGTTTTCACATTATCCTTGCTTTCCACACCCTTGGGCAGGTTCACGTTCAGGCTGTAAGACTTATCCATCTCGAAGGTGGACAGGTCAAAATCGCTTACCGCCAGCTCGGTCAGGGACTCCAGGGTCTCGGGCTTGCCGCTCACCACCATGGTCTCCTGAGACAGGCTGTACTTCAGAGTGTTCAGATCAAAGCCCTCCGGCACGTTGATGAAGTTCACCACCAGCGGCAGTTCCTTGGTCTGGTAAATATTAATGGTCACATCCACCACCGTGGTGTCCATGGTGGTATATTGCAGGCTCAGGGCCTCACCTTCTGCGTCCTGTGCCTCCAGTGTGACTGTCTTGATCTTGCTTTCCGACATGTTTTCCAGATCGGAGCTGGGGTCCACCCGGGCAACAATCCGGTCAATCCGGTCCACCTCGCTGGCAGGGCCGCTTACCGTCACCATACTGGGAGAAGCCACCGTTCCCTGCAGCTTATAACCGTCGGCAATGGTCAGCTCGCTGGCCTGCACCTGGACGGTAAAGGTTTTTTCCTCCACAGAGTCGAACACAACGGTAACCCGTTCGTCCTTGTTCACAGAGGCTTTCACCTGGCTGGCACTGTCCCGCACCAGAACCCGCAGGGGCAGGGTTACTTCACCGGGCCCGTTCACCGAGGAATAATCCGGGTAAACCACGAAATCCTCGGCCTTCAGGCCACTTAGATCGTAGCCATTGCCCTCCAGTTTCAGGGAGACGTTTTTCTGGGGGTTGTTCACGATGTCCAGCCCCTTGCTGGTGTAGCTGGTGGAATTGTAGGTAAAATCCACCGGCACATTGTAAATCGTTGTGCTCTGGTTGGGATTGATCACCATGGTAACCACCATCCACAGTGCCACCGCCAGCAGAATGGACAGGGGGATGGAAAAACGCCGGTCATCCAGCAGAGACTTATCTTTGTCCTTTTTCATTC
>ENA-OQIJ01000154-OQIJ01000154.1-human-gut-metagenome-genome-assembly--contig:-NODE-154-length-20113-cov-3.544881_pt1 | contig 20113 bp, 18 predicted proteins | sample MGYA00242582_ERZ504747 | MGnify/ENA primary metagenome ERZ504747 (study PRJEB26092, sample SAMD00036435) | human gut metagenome | host: Homo sapiens | study: EMG produced TPA metagenomics assembly of...
GTTCACTCATGGGCACTATCCTCTTCGGTACCAACTTTGGCCAAGTCGTACGGCGTGGTCTGGTACACATAATAGTTCAACCAGTTCGTGTACAACAACTGCGCGTGGGCGCGCCAGGTGGCGCGGGGTGCCTGCGACGGGTCGTCGTTCGGGAAGTAGTGGCGCGGCAGGGGCATGTCGAGGCCCTTCGCCACATCGCGCTCGTACTCGGCCATGAGCGTGTCGGCGTCGTATTCGGGATGTCCGAACACGAAGAAGTGGCGGCTGTCGGTGCTCTTGGCCAGGTAGACGCCCGCTTCGTCGGACACGGCAATCAGTTCGAGGTTGGGGTTCGCCTCGATGTCGGCCGCGTGCACCTCGGTGTAGCGCGAATGCGGCGCGTTGAAGGAGTCGTTGAACCCGCGCACGAGCGGCGACGACGGCTTCACCACCTCGTGGTCGAACACGCCGAAAATCTTCTCCGGCAGCTCGTACTTCGGAATGCCGTAGTGGTAGTAGATGCCGGCCTGCGCACCCCAGCAGATGTGCAGCGTGGAGTGCACGTTTGTCGCGGACCACGCCATGATGCGCGCGAGCTCGTCCCAGTAATCCACGTCTTCGAAGTCGAGCAGCTCGACGGGCGCGCCCGTGATGATCATGCCGTCGAAGCGCTGGTCTTTGATCTCGTCGAACGTGGTGTAGAACGTGTCGAGGTGCTGCTCGGACACGTTTTTCGCCGCGTGGCTGGCCGTCTGCAGCAGGCTGATCTCGATCTGCAACGGCGTGTTCGACAGCTTGCGCATGATTTGCGTCTCGGTGACGATTTTGGTGGGCATGAGGTTGAGCAGCAGCACCTTCAGGGGGCGGATGTCCTGATGCATGGCTCGATACTCGGTCATCACGAAGATGTTCTCGCCTTCGAGCACCTCGGTTGCGGGCAGGGAGTCGGGAATTCTGATGGGCATGGGACGCTCCTTCGGTTCGCGTGCGACTCGTACCATGATACCTAATAATGCGATGGCCTGGTTATCGCGAAAAGCGGGAACGCGTTATCGAAGCTCCCGGTTGCCGCGCATGCGCCAGCCGGGAGCTTCGAGGGGAGGGGGAGTGCGAAGAGGATGGAGCCCTAGCTCACCTGCGCCAGGCAATCCTCCACGGCCTGCTTGAGGGCGCCGGACGTGACGGTGGCACCGGTGATGGCGTCGAGCGCGGCAACCTCGTCGGCGCTGCTCAATCCCACGAACTTCGCGGGCAGCTGCTCGATGGCCTTCGAACCGATGCCCTCGGTCTCGTCCTGCGCCATCACTTCCACGGAACCGATGTTCGAGCCGTCCATGGTCACGCGCACCACCACGTCGCCGCCCATGCCGGAGCCGGCTGCCACGTACTGGTTCGCGCCCTTCTCGAACGAGGAAAGATCCACGGAGCCGCCGTCGGTGATCTCGCCAGGAACCGCCGGCGATGACTTCACCGAGCTCAGCGCCTCGTACGTGGGCAGCGGGTCCTTCTCGGCCGCGGCGTTTTTGCCGGCGATGCGTCCGAACGTGATGCACTCGGCGATGTTCGTGCCGCCCTGGTACATGCACACGGTCACGCCGCCGCACTCGCCGGCGCTGTACAGGTGCGGGATGGCGTTGCCGTCGAGGTCGACCACTTCGGCGTTCTCGTTGCGCCGGGGGCCGCCCTGCGTGTTCAGGATGGCGCTCTTCATGGGCATGGCATAGTACTGTTGCCCGTCGAACGCGCGCATGTATTCGGCATCGCGCCCCGCGGTGTAGTCCGTGCCGTTCTGCGCGAAGCTGTTGAAGGCCTCGATGGTTGCGGCGAGCCTCGTGGGGTCGCAGCCCGTTTTCTCGGCCATGGCCTCGACGGTATCGAACGCCATCATCTGGTCGACGTACTTCGCGGGCAGCAGCTCGTCGGCTTCCATCTGCGCTTTCTGCGTTTCGTCGAAGACGTACCACATACGCTCGGGGTAGGTGGGGTTCTCCCAGATGCCGTTGTGGTACATGTGGCCGTGACGCACGATCTCGCTTTCGTTGAGGAAGCGCTCGCCGTCGGCGCCGACGAGGATGGCCGCGCCCGTGTTATTGGCGTTGCGCTGCAGGGTGGAAATCATCACGGCGTGCTCGTCGTCGGCGACGTTCCACGTGGCGCCGCCGAGGCCGAACAGGCCTTCGTACACGTCCATGTGCCAAAGATCGGCGCCCGCCTTCTGTGCCATGCGAATGCCGTCGCCGGTGTTGAACAGGCCGCCCGCAGGCGCGTAGTTGATCACGTTCAGGTAGTGCTGCACCATGTCGCGGTTGGCCTCGAAGCCGCCCGTGCACAGGCACACGCCGTTGAGCGCGCGCACGTGCATGATCTTGCCATCGCGCTGCACCGTCACGCCGACGATGGTGTTCGTGTCGGGGTCTTGCACGAGTTCGACGGCGGGCGAGTTGTACCACACGTCGATGGTGTCGCTGCGGTCGGCCACCACCTGCTTCATGCGCTTGAACAGGTAGCTGTCGCTCACACCCTGGTGCGTCGCCACGAGCGACATGTGCTCGCTACCGGGCATTTCCGGGTACTCGGGGCTCATCTTCGCGAGCGCCCCCGCATCGTTGAGCACCCAGAATTCCTTGCTGTCCATGTCGAATTCGGTCTCGAGGATTTCGGCCATGTTGGTAACGCCGTCGACGATGGCGTCAAGCACGGGCTCCGGAATCGTGCGACCGCCGCTGAGGCCCTGGTAGTACGCCTTCGTGGTCTGAGGGTCCTGATGGCCCCAGGCGAACATCTGCCCGCATACCTTCGAATTGCCGCCCGCTTCGCCCTCGGGGCACTTCTCGATGATGACCACCGACGCGTTGCTGTCGGCCGCGGTCTTCGCACTCACCATGCCGGATATGCCCATGCCCAGCACGACGACGTCGTATTCCGCGTCCCATGCCACGGTGTCGGCGAACGTGTAGCTGCCGCCTGCCTCCGCATTCGCCTTGGCGTTCGCCGGCGCGCATCCTCCCAGCATGCCGAGCGCAGCCAGCCCGAGCCCTCCGGCGGCTCCTCCCAAAAACGACCTGCGTGAAATGGTTGTCATTGCAGCTCCCTTCCTTGTTTTGTTGATCCCTGGGCGCAGAGTAACAAGGACGTTCTTGCGAACACAAATCAAAGTTCTTATACTCTGATTAGGGGAAACTAATAATGCCATATGGGAGCCGGGGATATGAACGACAAACAACTTCGGGGTTTTGTCAGAATAGTTGAATCGGGAAGCTTCACCTCCGCAGCTGACGAGCTGTATATCACCCAATCGGCTCTGTCGCAGCAAATCAAGCTGCTTGAGAAGGACCTCGGATTCGCCCTCTTCGACCATCGAACTCATAAGGCAACGCTCACCGTGGCGGGCCGCGCCTTTGTGCCGCGCGCGCAGCAGCTCCTGGCCCTGTACGGGCGCGCCATCGACGAGGGTGTGTTCCTGCAACGCTCGACGCAGGAGCAGCGGCGCCCGCTCGTGGTGGGCTGCCTTGACGAGCAGTTCCTCAACATTTGGATGGACCTGCACAGCATCATGAAAGCGGCGCATGCGGAATACGAGTCGCTGTCGGTACGCTACGACAGTCGCGACGAGCTGATTCGCGCCCTGCTGAGCGGAGCGTGCCAGCTGTCCATCCAGATGGAAAGCCGCGAATACGAGCGGGCGGGCCTGTTGTTCGTGCCGTTCACCACCATCCACGAAACCGCCCTGTTCGTGGGGCAGCCCGCTGTTGACGGGGAGCGGACGTGCACGGTGGAGGAGCTTTCGCAGTACGCGGTGGCGTTCCACAACAAGCGCGGGCACTGCCTGTACGAGGATGCGCTTCGGCACCATCTTGCCGCGGCCTACCCGACGACCTGTCAACTTGAGCCCGAAGATTTCGGGCGCGCCATCGACAAGGGCTCCGTTGCGCTGCTTATTCCCAGCTTACAGCTGCCCGAGCGCGCGGCCGCGTATGCTGTGACGCTTGCGTGGGACGCGGGCATTCGGCTGGGCATGGTGATGCCGCCCGAGCCGGGCGAGGTGGCGCGCGCGTACGCGGGCGACATCCAGGACTATTTCGCGCAGCATCCGAGTTTATGGCGATAACGTCTTGGGAGATAACTTAGTCATAGCAACAACCGATAACACGTTATCGGAAACTCGACGCTACCGGTGGGGAGGGGAACGCCCTTATAATGGGCCGAGCCAAAAACGAATCGATCACGAACCCCATCCCCAAGGAGCAACCCATGAGCGAGTCCCTAGCAACCACGTGCGTACAGGGCGGCTACCGCCCCGGTGACGGCGAGCCGCGTCAGATTCCCATCTACCAGTCCACCACCTGGAAGTACGATACGAGCGAGCACATGGGGCGCCTGTTCGACCTCGAGGAGGCCGGCTACTTCTACACGCGCCTCGCGAATCCCACGAACGATTTCGTGGCTGCGAAAATCGCCGAACTCGAGGGCGGCTCGGCGGCCATGCTCACGTCGTCGGGGCAGGCGGCCAACTTCTTCGCCCTGTTCAACATCGCCGGGGCGGGCGATCACGTGGTGGCAAGCTCCGCCATCTACGGCGGCACGTTCAACCTGCTCGCCGTCACCATGAAGCGCATGGGGCTGGAATGCACGTTCGTCGCGCCCGACTGCACCGATGAGGAATTGGAGGCCGCGTTCCAGCCGAACACGAAGGCCGTGTTCGGCGAGACCATCGCGAACCCGGCGCTGTCGGTGCTCGATATCGAGCGCTTCGCCACGGCTGCGCACGCGCACGGTGTGCCGCTCATCGTGGACAACACGTTTCCCACTCCGGTGAACTGCCGTCCCATCGAGTGGGGCGCCGACATCGTGACGCACTCCACGACGAAGTACATGGATGGCCACGGCGCGAGCGTGGGCGGGGCTATCGTGGATGCGGGGCGCTTCGATTGGAACGCGCATGCGGACAAGTTCCCCGGCCTCACAACGCCCGACGAGAGCTACCACGGCGTGACGTACACCGAGCGCTTCGGGCTGGGAGGTGCGTTCATCACGAAGGCGACGGCCCAGCTCATGCGCGACTTCGGTGCCATCCAGTCGCCGCAGAACGCCTACCTTATCAACCTGGGACTGGAAAGCCTGCACCTGCGCATGGCGCAGCACAGCAAGAACGGTCTGGCGCTGGCCGAGCATCTGGCGGCTCACCCGCAGGTGGCATGGGTGCGCTACCCGGGTCTGCCGGGCGACGCGTACTACGAGCTGGCGCAGAAGTACCTGCCCGGCGGCGCGAGCGGTGTGGTGAGCTTCGGCGTGGCCGGCGGCCGCGCGGCGGCCGAGACGTTCATGGCGAACCTCAAGCTGGCGCAGATTGCCACGCACGTGGCCGACGCGCGCACCTGCGTGCTGCATCCGGCCAACGCGACGCATCGCCAGATGAACGACGAAGAGCTGGCCGCCGCCGGCATCACGCCCGACCTCATCCGCCTGTCGTGCGGCATCGAGGCCACCGAAGACCTCATCGCCGACGTCGATCAGGCCCTGGCCGCCGTGTAGCGAGCGCCGGGTGCGGACCGATCTTCGCTCGGAAAACACGCCTCACGCGCTGTGGCGTGTTCTCCGAGCGAAGATCGGGCTTCGGGCAGCGGCTAGGCGATCACCACCTCGGGATGCGCGCGATCGATGATCGTGCGCTCGACGATGTGCGCTCCCAGGTAGCGTTCCATGAGCGCGGCGAACTCGTCGAGGGCCGCATCGAGGTCGGCGCGCCGCGCCGGGTCGACGCATTCCATAACCAGAATGGCGTTCTCCGAGTCGTCGGTGAGCGCCGAGCGCTGGCCGTCGCGCCAGTTCCAGCAGCGGCACACGGCCCCTTCGTCGTCGCGATAGCACAGCTCGCCGGGCAGCGTGGGGTCTTCCGCATCCTCGCCGATGGGCAGGAACGCGTCGCCGCCCTCGGTGATGCCCAGGCGGAAATCGCCGACGAACGAGTCGATATCCTCGCCGCCCACCGGCAACGCGTACTTGAGCGAAATCGCGTTGTAGATGTCCACCGACGGCGTGATGGACCCCACGGGGTTGCCCTTCAGCACGCGCTTGAGCAGGTTCTCGATGGAGCAGCGCGCACCCTTCTTCGTCTTGAACTGCTGATACGCCTCGCGCCACACGCGCACCACCTCGTTCTGCGAGATGGTGTTGCTGGTCAGGTGCCGGTCGGCCGCGCGATTCGCCTCGGCAAGCAGGGAGGCGATGGCCGCCGCGTCTTCCTCGGACACGTCTGCGGCGCCCTTGAGCGAGCGGGCGACGATGATGCCGATGGCGGCATCGGGGAACAGCTGCCAGAAGGATTCCTCTGCGATAAACTTGGTCATGTGATTCCTCGCAATCGAAAACGTGAGCCAAATGCGTTACCAAAAGAGTATCGCACGTCAGCCCGTTCGAGTGCCAACCATGAATAAATCGCAATCGGAACGCTATGGTAGGTCAATTGGATAGGACGGGCGCGGTGCGTAGTATGGTCCTCGAGGATGCGAGAGGGATCCGATAGGAGGAGATATGGATAGAAAAAAGCTGTTCACCGGGGTGTCCATCGTGTCGCTGTGCACGGCCATCGGGGTGGTGGGCGCGCTCGTGGGGTGTGCGCCCAGCCAGTCAAAGGCCGAAAGCGGCGCAGCGGAGGCGGCAACGCAGGAAGCGGATGCCACAACCATGGAGGAATGGGGTTCCCGCTACCCGCTCCAATACGGCTCGTACGCGGAAGAAACCATCAAGAGCGGCAAGTACGAAGGCCACTACGCCCTCAAGCAGAAGTTGTTGGCGCCTGCCGTGCGCGTCGAGCGCGCCGATGGACAGACCGATACCAAGCTGGTCAATCCATACGGCACGTACGACGACGGCGAGGTGATCGTCAGCGGCTTGAAGTACGATTCCGCAAGCAAGCAATGGGTGGTCGAAGACAGCCAACTTGACGATTTGTCGGGCACGCGCGAGCGCCAAGGTTGCTTCGCCTGCAAGTCATCCGAGTTCAACACCGTGTACAACGAGAACGGCGCGGGCGTGTTCACCGAGAAGATGACGCCGGAATTCATCGACTCCCTCAACGGCCAAGTGTGGAACTGCGGCACGTGCCACGACGGGGACCCGGCGACGAACGCTCCTGATGCGCAGCTGACGTACTGGACGCAGCTTGCTCGCGAATCGTTCGACCTGCTCGACCCGGGCGAGCGCGTGTGCGGTCAGTGCCACAACTCGCTCGATTACCGTTCGCGCATCACCGATCAGGACGCGATGGATTCGTTCAGCCCCTATCAGTACGGGTTCGACGTGGAGTCGCTGTACCATGCGGCTATGGAAGACGGCATTTACACCGTTGACGAGGATACCGGCATCGAGCTGAGCTGTCTCGACCATCCCGACGTGGAATTTTTGCAGGGCAGCGTCATGGGCGAGCTCGGCCTCACCTGCATCGACTGCCACATGCCCGAAACAACCGACGACGCATCGGGGGCCACGTACACCTACCACAACGCCTCTGCGTCTCCCCTCGAAAACGAGACCGCGTTGGAGTACTGCCTGACTTGCCACGAGAAGCAGGGCATCTCGTCCACCGCAGACATGGTGGACATGGTGCAGGCTAAGCAGGCCGAGGCTGCTGCCACCATTGCCGAGCTTGACGTCAAGTTCGAGGCTGCCTACGCGCTTATCAAGGACGCCAACCAAAATGGCGGCACCGATGAGGCCGTGCTGCAGCAGGCGCGCGACGACTACTCCCTGGCCGAAGCCTACTACCATGCCACCAAGGGCGGGCGCGCCGACGGATCGAAGGTTGTGCACAACCCGATGGCCACGCAGAACTACTACGCTCAGGCCGGAAACCTGCTCGACGGCATTGCGACGAGTCTCGGGTAAGTTCGGACACGCGATACCCTCCCTCGCGGAACGGCGCTCCTGCAAGGCGCCGTTCCGTTTTCGGGTGAGGGGGCATTTGCGTGATGCGGGATTCGCCGATAGAATCTCCGCAGGGGATTGGAAGCGCGCCCGCGACGTCGGGCCTCTTCGCGAGGGGGCAGGATGGGACGAACCCGAGGATACAGCATGCGAGGTCTGTCGGTGCGGGTGGCCTGTTTGGCGGTGGCCGTGGTGGCCGTCGCTGCCGGCTTGTACCTAGCTTGGTCTCAATCGTCCCAAGAAGATGCTGTTCGCAGCAAGGTGCTGGCCGAGGCGCGGACGCTCAACGTGGAAATGCAGGCCGTGTGGGACTACGTCGACGATGCGCAGACGCTCATCAACGTGAACGACGACGGCTCGTACAGCTTCAAGGGCGTGTACTGCTCCGTCGCCGGAAAGGCCATCGCGAAGCGGTTCACGCGCGATTCCGAAGGCTACGTCATTCGCTACGTGCGCGAGGATCCGCGGTCGAGCACCGATGAGCCCGACGATTTCGAAGCCGAAGCGCTCGAGCGGTTCGAGTCCGGCGAAGCGACTGAGCACTACGAAACCGCAATCGTGGACGGAGAACCCTCGTTTCGCTACTCTTCCGCGCTGGTCATCAAACGCAATTGCCTGCAATGCCACGGCGAGCCCGCCGGCGAACAGGATGTGACGGGCTTCCTGAAAGAGGGTATGGCGCAGGGCGATGTGGCGGGTGCGGTGAGCATGATCATCCCGCTTAGCGTGTACGAGACCGAGGCCCGCTCGGAGCTGATGGGCTCGCTCGCGTTCTTCTTCTGCCTGGCCGCAGCCATTGTGATCGTGGTGGCGTTTGCATTGCGCCGGTGGGTGGCGGTGCCGCTCGAGCGCGCGAACGTGCAGCTGCAAAACGAAAACGAGGAGAAGTCCAACTTCTTGGCCATCATGAGTCACGAACTGCGTACGCCGCTTTCATCCATCATCGCGTTCACCGACATCTGGGAGCGTTCGGCGGACACGAAGGACCCTGACGAGGCGAAACTCGTTCGCGAGATCAAGGAGAACAGCGTGGTGCTGTTGGGCATGGTGAACAACACCATTGACGTGGCGCGCCTGGAGGCGGGTCGCTTCGAGGTGCAAACCGAGGACGTCGACCTGGTGGACGTGCTGAATGCGGTGTTCGCGGTGGCCGAACCGCTGGCCATCAAGCAGGGCATCGAGCTTGCGAAAGCGGTGGACCCCGATATTCCCGTCATGCGGTCGGACTGGGAGGCGCTGCGCAAGATTATTCTGAACCTTGTCAGTAACGCGCTCAAGTTCACTGAGCCGGGCGGATCGGTTTCGGTGAGCGCCCGGTTGATCGACGGGGGAAGTGCCGTTGCCATCGATGTGGCCGATACGGGCATCGGCATTGCGCCGCAGGACTTCGAGAGCGTGTTCGACAAGTTCAGCCAGGCGACGACGCAGGGAGCCGCTTCGTCAGGTGGCAGCGGATTGGGGCTGTTCCTCGTGCGGAGTCTTGCGGAGAAGCTGGGCGGCTCGGTGCACATCGCAAGCGTGGTGGGTGAGGGCAGCGTGTTTTCCGTCGTGGTTCCGGTGGTGTCGGTGGAAACGTCCGAGACGGACGAGCTGTCGTGATGAAGGAAAGGGGAGCTCGATGGCGAAGGTGATGTTGGCGGACGACGAGCAAAGTTTGTGCGATGCGCTCGAGATCATCCTGCGGGATGCCGGCTACGAGGTATGCATTGCCCACGATGGCAAAGAGGCCGTCGAGGTGTTTCGCCGCGAGCGGCCCGACGTGGCCATCCTCGATGTGATGATGCCGCGCCTCGACGGATTCGAGGTGTGCGCCGAGATTCGCGACGTGCTTCCCGACACGCCTGTTCTTATGCTGTCGGCGAAGGGCGACATCGTGGACAAGAAGAGCGGTTTTCGGGCGGGTGCCGACGATTACGTGGTCAAGCCGTTCAACGACGAAGAGCTGCTCCTGCGCGTCGAGGCGTTGTTGCGGCGGCGCTCGCGCAGCGACGGCACGGAAGCCCCCGTCCTCATGCGGCGGGTGCAGATCGGCGATTTGACGATTGACCCGCGTCGCTGCGAGGTGTTGGTTGAAGGCCGCGTGATCAGCTTGACGCCGAAGGAGTTTCAGATTTTGGCGCTCATGGCCGATAACCCCGGCAAGGTGTTCACGCGGAGGATCTGATCGAGAACATCTGGGGCAGGAGTACAAACGGGCTCCATCAGCATTCCGGTGTACGTGCGCCGCATTCGCGAAAAGATCGAGCGCGACCCGTGAACCCCCGTGTATCTGCAAACCGTGTGGCGGTTCGGCTATCGCTTGGGCGATTGAGCGCCTGCGACTCGGCGGCATGCCCCGGCTTCCCTCAACTCTTGATTGCAGCTGGGGGTTGGGGTGGGTGAGCGGGCGGCGCGCTGGGTATACTGGTCGCACGGAATGCATCGACGCGAAAGGACCACCATGGACATCCAAGCCATCATCGACAAGGTTGTGAGCGAGGCTCAGAACGCCCCTGAGATCGTGCAGGAGCTTATGGCCGATCCGGGCGCAGCCATCGAGAAGGTCACGGGCCACTCGCTGGGCGAGACCGACATCGCCGCGGTGGCCGAGGGCGTGCTGGCGCAGGTGCAGGAAAAGGGCGGCGACATCGTCGACCAGCTCAGCGGCCTGCTGGGCAACATCTTCGGCGGCAAAGAGTAACACCTTCCCGGTGTGCACGATGGGGGCCCGTACGCGGAAGCGTGCGGGCCCCTTTTTTCGTGCCGCAGCGAAAAGCAAGCCCCTTTTTCCTCGGGTAGTAAATAGTTTCTAGTCATTCCCCAGGCTCTTGAAGTGCGAGAGTTACATCTGCGAATATGCACGTGAGGACGGGGAAGGGTTGAAGGGGCCATGGCGAATCGGCTCATGACGGACGATCATTCGTTGCTGGGCGGTGCCCTGGCCTTGGCCGCGCGCAAGGCGCAGACGCTCGAGTCGCTGGCGGCCGAGCTCGACGTGTCCGCCGAGGACCTCACCCTGTACTGGTTCACCGTCAACAACCTGCGCCGCCTGCAAGGCCACGCCTTGCCGGTGCCCTTCGACACCGCGACGCCCGACGACGGCACCGGCGCGCCGCACACTTCGAACAACTGGTACGCACCCACGTGGCGTCTCGACAAGCTGCTCGAGGAATTCCAGATCAACGAGGGATTGGCCGTGCACTACGAGCGCATCCTCACCGATCCTGAGGGTGGGCATTTCGAGCTCAACCTGGCCGCGGGCGAAGTGGTGCGCGCGGTGCAGCTGGAAAACGCCGAGCTCGACGCGCCGCAGCTCAAGCGCGTGTGCGTGCAGGCGTGCGAGCCGGTCAACGGCATCGAGCTGCTCGTGTCGAACGCGGGCAAAATCCTGCTCACCGTGGAGGGTTACCGCGACGAGCCCCTTTCGGCGGCCTTCATCGAGCGGCTGTACGCCGACCTCGTGGAGGGCATTTCCATCAAGGAAGTGCGCGAAATCGAACAATACGAGGCGAACGCGGTTGACGAGCTGCGCGCGAAGACGCTCGAATCGTTCTGCGCGCACCTGTGGGCGCCCGGCAACGGCGCCCTGGGCGCCTGCGCGGCCGATGCCGGGCGCGGCGCCTGCGGCGGCTGCAGCAACCATACCCTGGTGAACGCGCTTATCGCGCTGTACTTCTTCAAGACGTTTCGCCTGTTCCCCGCCGGGAACAACGTGCTGGCGTACCTGCTGTACTTCATCATGCTGCACCGCGAGGGCTACCACTTCTCGGCGCACGTGCCCGTGGTCAAGCTGCTGTACCCGCGCGGCGACGATGCCGAGCGCCGCCATTGCCTGCCGTGCGCGCCCGAGGACCTCGTGGTGGCCTGCGACGGCTACTTCGACTGGACGCGGTTCTTCGAACAGGCGGTGAAGCTCGTCGTCGACGAGCAGCGATGGATCATGACGAAGCTCGACGGCATGGGGCGCCGCCGCGAGCGCTTCCGCGCCATCATCGACGCGGACGAGAGCATGAACTTCCGGCAGAAGGAGGTGCTGCTCGAGGCCGTCCTCCACAGCAACGCCGAATTCACGTACGGCATTCACGCGCATCGCTACGACGTGTCGTACCCCTGCGCGCGCAGCGACTTCGCCCGCCTGCTCGATCAGGGGTTCCTCCGGCAGCACGACGACGGCATCCGTCATTTCTTCGTGGCGTCCGACAACTTCCCCGACGTGTTCCTCGCCTACCTTAAAGAACATTGCGCCGAGGCGTTCTCCCGCTACTACGACGAGGACGGCTCGCTGCGCGACGCGTTCAAGAGCCCGGACGACATCGCCTCGGAATACAACAGGGACGTGGGCTTCTACGAGAAGTCGCTGTTGGACAAAACGTACATCGAGCATTACGACTACCGCCGCACGCCCATCGCCGACTGGGACGGTCCTCAGCGGCGCGGCAGTGCGGAAGACGAGTGATTCACCGGGAGAAAGGAGAGGAGTCAGGGGGAGTTCGCGTCACATTCATTGCAAAGGAGGGTCAATGAAAGACAACGCAGGGGAGCGCACGTCCGTGCACGCTCCACATCGAGTGAAAGCGCTGGTGGTGCTGGTCACGGTTGCTGTGGTCATGGCGTTCGCGGCCTGGGGATGCAGCCCGAAGGCAAGCGACGGGGCCACATCCGCCGACACGAGCACGAAAACCGAGAGCGCCGACAAGGCGACCGGCGCGAAGGCCGGCGACGGCACCGACGAGCTGTCCGCGTTCAGCGGCTTCCCGACGGAGGGCCGCTTCGTCGACAACGTGGCCTCGCTGCCCGGCTTCTACAAGAACGCCGAGAAGAACGAAGCGAACGCGAAGGCCGAAACGCCGCGTCGCTACACCGACCGCAACGGCAACCTCGTGCAGCCGGTTCCGATGGATGAGCTGGGGTGGAACAACACGTACCTCGACGCCGACAACCGCGGGTGCACCTCGTGCCATACGCTGGAGAACGCGCTGATGAGCCTGCCCACGTACCATCGCCTGATCTTCTTCGGGTATCCCACCGAGCAGAGCTATCAGAACTGCATCGCGTGTCACTCCGACTCGTACTCGGGTCACAAGCTGGCCGACGCCATCCACACGCTGCACATGAACAGCACCATGTTCGTGAACGACGACGAGGGCACCTGCCAGTCGTGTCACTACATCAACCCCGATACCGGCGTGTTCGACCGCTGGGACGAGGTGAAGTACAACCTGTACAAGGGCATCACCGACGTGCCGTCCGACGAGCTGAAGGCCTCGGTCACGTACGACCAGACCACGCTCACGCCGGCCGAGAACCGCATCTTCAAAACCGTCAAGGACGAGCCGAGCGAATGGCTCACCGATGACACCAAGGTGGACACGTCCATCTACGAGAACTGGGTCATCTCCATCGACGGCGACTGCGAGAACCCCGTCGAGATGACGCTGCCCGAGCTTGAGCAGCAGTTCGGCACCGTGAAGCAAATCATGAAGATGGACTGCACCATCAACGGCGTGGGCCAGGCCACCATCATGCAGAGCGAGGTGGAAGGCATCCCGCTCAAGGCCATCATCGACTACGCGAAGCCGAAGGCGGGCGCCAACGTGGTGAGCCCCATCGGCAGCGACGGGTACGACTACGCGCAGATGGGCATCGACTGGCTGCTGGAGAACGACGCCCTCATCGTGACGAAGATGGACGGCGAGCTGCTGGCTCCCTCGCAGGGCTACCCCTGCATGATCTGGGTGTACAAGACGTCCGGCGGCAACTTCACGAAGCGCATTTCCAACCTCACGTTCATGACGCTGCCCGAGGACAAGATCGACGCGCAGCTGTACGTGGGCCAGTTCACCGACGACCGCACGGGCGAGATCTACTCCAAGCCCAACAGCGGCATCCTGAACTATCCCACCGGCATCGTGCTGTCGGGCGAAGAGGCGAAGACCGTGCACCTCGAGGGTTATGCCGACGCGTGGGACGAGCCCATCAAGAAGATGGAATTCTCCTTCGACCACGGCGCGACCTGGACGGTTGTCGATACGCCTGACAACAACGCGGATTTCTGGACGTATTGGCGGATGGACTTCACGCCGCCCGCGCCCGGCGCGTATCTGCTGGACATCCGCACCACGAGCGTGACGCCCGAGGGCGCCGACCGGGTGTGCCAGTACGACACCCAGTTCATGTTCACGGTAGAGTAGGGGGTACGATGATGAAAACAACGACGCAGTACGGTCGTGCCACACTCTCTGCCCTCGCCGGATTCACTATGGTGGCGTCCATGGCCGCCACGCCGGTGGTGGCGTTGGCGGGCGAGCCTGCCGCCGATGGCGCGGCGGCTGCCGGCGGTACCGAGGCACCCGCGCAGGGCACTGCGGTAGAAAGCTCGCAGGTCATGCCGGCCGACGTGGAGGGCACGTTCGCGTACGACCAGACCACGCTCACGTCCAACGACGTGATCAAGACGTTCTTCCAGCGCGTGTCGCAGGCCATCTGCGGCGCGACGGTGCCCCTCGTGGCCGACAATCCGCTGGGATGGCAGCTGTCCGTGACGGGCGACGTGGAGTCGGCGTTCACGGCTTCGGTGGGCGACCTTGCGAACGAGGAATCGGTCAACAAGGTGATGACCTGCACCTGCGGCGGCAACCCCGCAGGCGGGCGCGCCATCATCACCGCGGATGTGAAGGGCATTCCCGTGGAGCACCTGCTGTCGCGCGCCGGTGTGTCGGCGGAAGCGAACGCCGTGACGTTCGTATCGTCCGACGGGACGCAGCAAACGTTTCCGCTGGGATACGTGGTGGGGCGCCATGCGGTGCTCAGCTACGAGATCAACGACGAGGACCTGTCGGCCTCGGTCGGCGGCAACAACCAGCTGTGGATGACGAAGACGCCGGCCAATTACTTCGTGCGCGACGTCGTGCAGATCGTGGTGTCCACCGAGGCGGAGGCGCCCGAGGCGCCCGGCGTTGCCGACGAGCACCCCAACAGCCCGAATGCGGGTGTGCTTGCGGGGACGCAGGACTAGGAGGCGCGCCATGATCTCGCGCATGCAGGTTGACGTGGGCAAGCCCGTGACATTCAGCGGCTACGCCGAAGACTACGGCAAGCAGATCGTGTCGGTGCAGTTCTCGCTGGACAACGGGGCGCATTGGACCACGTACGACGTGTCCGATTCGGCGTCCGAGCTGTGGGTGCACTGGACGTTCTCGTACACGCCGCACGAGCCGGGGTTCTACCGCCTGCTCGTGCGCTCGGTGAACGGCGAGGGCGCGGCAAGCCCCCTCGCCGACGTGGCCGAATTCACGGCTGCCTAGCGTTTTGAAGACGACCCGGGGCGTGTCCCCGGGTCGTCTGCTTTTGACCTTAAACCATGGGTTAACCCCTCATTTACCATAAATCCTTGCTGCGCTGCTACGGGGGGGGGTATACTGTATTTTATGAGCGAACTGCTTTTTGATATGGTGACCGAATCCGAGATCCCGGCAGGGCTTGCCCGGGTGCGATACGCGGCGGACGCCATCGAGCCGCTGTACGCGAACGACGAATTCTTCGCCTTGCTCGGATACCGCCGCGACGGCGCGGATCGGTTCTATCCCCTCGACATTGTGCAATCGCGCGGGTGGCGCGCGTTCTGCGACGGCCTGCACGAACACGTCGGAGCCGGCGAGCTCGATTTCGAGATCGAAGTGAACCAGGAGACGGCCACGGGCGCTTTGCTGTGGACGCTGGCGCGCTGCCGCTACGATGCCGAGCGAGGAACGGTGACATGCCTCGTGCTCGACGTGAGCTCGTGGGTTGCCACGTCCGAGCGCCTGCGCATGAGCGAGGACGCGTTTCGCATTGCCGCCCAGATGAGCGGCAAGAACATCGCCACGTACGACCTGGCCACCCGCAGCCTCACCATGCAGGGCGCTGTGCAGGGGTGCCTGACGGCGCCGGCGTGCATACTCAACGTGCCCGACAGCCTTCTGGCCGACGGCATGGTGGCGCCGGAGCATATGGACAGCATGATGCAGCTGTATCGCGATATGCAGGCGGGCGTGCCGCGCGGGTCGACGATGCTGCGCATGAGGGACTACGACACGCGGTGCCTCCGCTGGTTTCAGGTGGACTACTCGCTCGTGTTCGACAGCGAGAACCGGCCGGTGTACGCCGTCGTCGCGTTCGGGGACACCACCGAGCAGCACGAGCGCGAACTCGAGCAGAAGGTGCGCGCCGAGCGCGATGCGCTCACCGGCGTGTTGAATCGCGCCACGTTCGAGGGTGCCTGCGAGCGGCTTATCGAGCATGCGGAATCCGACCATCATCACGCGCTCATCATGGCCGACCTCGACCGCTTCAAGATGACGAACGACCAGTACGGCCACGTCATGGGCGACCGCGTCATCATGGAATCGGTGCGGGCATGACAAGCGCCGTGTGCGACGACGACCTCATCGGCCGCGTGGGCGGCGACGAGTTCATGGTGTGCTTGCGCGGCATCTCGTCGCGCGCGGTGGTGGAGGCTATCGCGCAGCGCATGTGCGTTGCCGTGCGCGAGGCCACCGACGCCGACGCCGATCAGCACGGGCCCGTGTCCATCAGCCTGGGCATTGCGATGTATCCCGACGACGGCACCACGTACGAGGAGCTGTACCGCAACGCCGACAAGGCCATGTATCGCGCCAAGCGCCTCGGCGGCGGCTCGTACGCGTTCTTCTCCGACGACGCGGCCGTGTCCTCGAGCGCGCGCGGGAGCGGGGTTGGCGCATAGCTGCACTCCCTGCGGCTATGCGCCAACCCCGGATACCCTGCTTTTGATACCCTGCTTTTCGCGCTCGCTACTCCCAGCCCGGCTTCCCCACGCCGCCCTGCTCGATGGTGTCGAGCAGCCCCTGCCGGTCGAACACGCCCACCTTGCGGTAGATATTGCTCACGTGGTGCTTCGCCGTGCCCTGCGCGATGGACAGCTCGTCGCAGATGTAGCGCACCGTGCGCCCGCGGGCCAGCAGCACGAGCACCTCGGCCTCGCGGTTCGTCAGGCGGCACATCTGCGCGATGGCGGCGCACTTCTGCTCGAGGCTCGCGTCCACGGCCTCGGCGCGCGACGTGGCGTACAGCTTCTGCACGCGGTTTGCGTGAAGAACAGCATGCCCACCAGCACGAGCGCCAGCACCCCGACAAGGAACACCTCCGAGCGCACGGCCTCGGACCAGGCTGCGGACTGCAGCAGGTTGTCGGCCGCGAACGACCCGATGAGCGTGCCTGTGCGTGCACAGAGGATGACCAGGCCGAACGACAGCGCCACGGGGATGCGCCCGCGAAACGCCACGTCGGTGGACACGAGCATCATGAACATGTCGAGGCAGTACACGCCCATGATGACGAGCCCCGCGCCCAGGAATTTGATCGACGAGGGCAGCAGCAGAAGCAGGATGAGCCCGGCCACCATGGCCGGGATGACAGGGCGGTACAGCGCGATGGGCTCCGCGGATGAGGGCGCCACCACCATGGACAGCGTGATGGCGGCAAGCGCGCCGCCGGCCAGCAGCAACGTCTTCGCCATGAAGCTGTCGTCGCCCGCGCCGAACGTGTTCACCATGCCCTGCGACGCGCCGTACACCACGCTGATCACGAGAATGCACGCGAAGATGCGCCCGACGGGGATGCTGCGCACATCGAGCGGCAGCACCGAGGGCTCGCGACGCGGCTCGCGCTTGCACGCCACGAGCACGACGGCCGACACGATGGGCAGCGCCGCGGTGAAAGCCACGGCCGCCGGGCCGGACAGCGCGTAGGCGATGAAGAACAGCACGAACGCGAACGTGTACGACACGTACAGGTGACGTCCCACGCGGCCGGTGGCCAGCGCGCTCCACAGTTCGCCCCACATGATGAGCAACAGCGCGTTGCCCAGCGACAGCGACACGGTGCCGGCGAGAAACCATGCGAACCCGAGCGCGCCCGAGCCGAAGGCGAGGGTGACGGGCAGGGCCACCGTGCCGACGGCGGTGAGGCCGCCCGCGGCGACGAAGCAGGCTGGGTGCGCGAGGAAGGGCGACAGCCGCCGCGACAGCGCCACCACCACGAGGTAGCCCACGGTGGTCAGCACGAGCACCCACAGCGTGGTGTTGCCCGCGAAGGGGTAGCGGTCGGTGGTGGGCAGCAGCACGTCGGTGCACATGCTGATCATCCACCAGGCTTGCCAGAATCCCAGCCCCAGTAAGCGCCAGCCGGAAAAGCTCGCGCGCTCGTCGCCTCGCTTCGTGTGCATCGGTGGTCCTCCCCATTCCGCATCCCTCGTTGCGTGTCTTCAAACCTACAAACCCGGTCAGCGAGCGCAAGCGGGAAGCCGGGTAACCGGTATGGGCCACAGTGGCCCATGTTGGGGTTTCTGGCGAACATGGGCCACTTCGTTGGATGCGCCGCCGTGCTTGATCGGGCACGATGCAGGCAGAGCGAAGCGAGGGACTTCGCATGAGAGCTTCGCATGAGCGGTATCAGGTTCATCACGACGAACGGAGGGGTTATGAACGAATTCACGAAGAGCGGGTTGTCCCGCCGCGCATTCCTCGGCTTGGGTGCGACGGCTGCGGTGGCGGCGGGCGCGGGCCTGGCGGGATGCTCGCCGGCCGCAAGCGCGAGCGGCGACGCGAAGGCCGACGCTGGCAGCGCCGCTGCCTCGGGCGACGCGCAGTACGCCTGGGAGGTGGCGCCCGAGCCCATCACCGACATCAAGCAGACGGTGGACACCGACATCCTCGTCATCGGCGCGGGCTTGGCCGGGTGCGCGTGCGCCGCGGCGGCGGCCGAGAAGGGCGGCAAGGTGACCGTCGTCGAGAAGACGTCCAGCTGGAACGGCCGCGGTGGCGGCTTCGGCGCCATCAACTCGCACTACATGGACGAGCTGGGCATCAAGGTGGACAAGGTGAACGCCAAGCAGCACTGGATTGCCCAGTGCGCCAGCCGCGCGAACGAGGACATGATCGTCAAGTTCTTCAACAACTCCGAAGAAGCCTCGAACTGGCTGTTGGCGAAGGCCGAGGCCGTCGGCGGCTCGGCCATGGTGGGCGCGTTCTACAGCCACGACGACGTGTACGCCGAGCAGCCGGGCTACCACATGCTCATCCTGCCCGAGGATGCGGGCCTCACCTCGACGGGTTTCGCGGGCGCCGAGCTGTGCTACAACGATGCCGTGAAGGACGGTGCCGAATTCGTGTTCGATTCTCCCGCCGTGCAGCTGGTGAAGGATGGCAGCAAGGTGACCGGGTGCATCTGCGAGGGCAAGGACGGCTACGTGCAGTACAACGCCGCGAAGGGCGTGGTGCTGTGCACGGGCGACATCGGCGGCGACGCCGACATGTGCAAGGCGTACGCTCCCGTGTGCGCCGAGTACGGCCAGCCGCGCAGCCAGTACACGCCTGTCGGCGCGAACACGGGCGACGGCCATAAGATGGGCATGTGGGCCGGCGCGCAGCTGCAGGACCTGCCGCTGCCCACGATGATGCACCCGCAGGCGTTCTGCTGGTTCCACGGGCCGTTCCTGTTCGTCAACGACAACGGCGAGCGCTTCATGTGCGAGGACACGTGGGTGCAGGGCAAGTCGCTGGCCATCAATCGCCAGCCGAACGGCGAGGCGTGGTCCATCTTCGACGCGAACTGGCAGACCGATCTCGTGAACGGCCTGCCCTACGGCGGCGGCATGTTCTGGGATTCGTTCGCCCCTACGGCAGCGACGTCTCGCTTGCACCCGCGTACTTCGAGACGCAGATTCCCGAGTACATCAAGCAGGGCATCGCCTACGAGGCCGACACGCTCGACGACCTCGCGAAGCAGATCGGCTGCGACGCCGCCACGTTCAAGGCAACCGTCGAGCGCTACAACGGCATGTGCGAGGCGGGCGAGGACACCGATTACTACAAGAAGCCCGTGTTCCTGACGCCGGTGAAGGAAGGCCCGTTCTACGCGCTCAAGGTGGGACCCGCCCTGCTCACCGTGGTGGGCGGTCTGCGCACGAACGTCGACTTCCAGTGCCTCGACGCCGAGGGCGCGCCCATCGACGGCCTGTACGCGCTGGGCAACGTGCAGGGCGACATCACCGCGGTGGACTATCCCATCAACGTTGCCGGCAACTGCCACGGCCGCTGCATCACCTACGGCTACCTGTTGGGCCACGAGCTGGCCGAAGCGTAGGGCTCGCCGCGGCACGGCGCGCGACATCGCGCGCGGCGCCGCGAGCCGCAACCGAGCACCCATCCCGAGC
>ENA-OQIJ01000155-OQIJ01000155.1-human-gut-metagenome-genome-assembly--contig:-NODE-155-length-19912-cov-7.629366_pt1 | contig 19912 bp, 21 predicted proteins | sample MGYA00242582_ERZ504747 | MGnify/ENA primary metagenome ERZ504747 (study PRJEB26092, sample SAMD00036435) | human gut metagenome | host: Homo sapiens | study: EMG produced TPA metagenomics assembly of...
TGACGAAAGGGGCCTTCAATATGGTTCCATCACAGTCAAGTCCGTCACTGGCATTGCTGATATAGGTGCTGGTAATTACACGCACATCGTTGATTTCAATGACTTCGGCACCACTGTTGCGCAACTCTTCAAGCAAGGTGAACAATATGGACGCATCGATATCTTGCTTTTGCCCTTGGGAGATACGGATGACGACTCCTTCGCCGGAAGCTGGCAGACGGCCGGAAAGGATGCCATTGGATTCGGCGTTCTGCTTGGCGATTTCAGCGGCTTTGGCGTTCTTGTCGGCGGTATCCTTCAAAGAGTTGAGCTGGCTGGTCAACTCGCTTTTTCGTTGCTCCAGTTTCTGCACCTGCGAACTGGTTTCGCTGATAAGCCGGGTCAGTTCATCCTCGCTCATCGTCTCATACGTGGAATTCGTATTGTTGAGCTGAATGACATAGCCGAATCCCAGCAACGCGCACAGCATGGTGACCAACACACTCGAATACAGCCGTGCCCGTGTCGATTTCGCATTCAACGACACACGTTTCGGCTTGCGCCGAATCACCGGAAACGAGCCGGTTTCAGTGCTGTCATTATCCTTGTCCTTGGCGATCTGGCCGTGCAGCTTGGCCAACACATCAGGCGATTCGTCGGTATGCCGTGTCATCGTGCATCAACCCTTGAAGATGAAGCGGCGAAGAGACGACACATTGGTGAAGATGCGAATGCCGAGCACGACGATGACGGCCGTCTGCAATTGGGATCCGACACCAAGCTGGTTGCCGAGGAATACGAGCAAGGTCGCGGTGATCACATTCGAGAAGAAGGAAATCACGAATACCTTATCGGAAAAGCTACGTTGGAAATACGCCCGGGCGGCGCCAAGCAACGCGTCCAATGCGGCTACGACCATGATCGGCAGATATGGCTGCAGTTCAACGGGGATGTCCGGCTGCACGAACACGCCTATGACCACGCCGATGATAAGGCCCAAAACAGCTGCCATCTACCTGTCCCTTCTCGCGTACGTCACCTCACCGGTCACCGCTGCTTCCAGTGTAAGCGATGTGCTTTTGCTGACCTGCGGGTAGATGCCGGCTTCCTTGAATGCACTGTACAACGACTTCTGTGTTTTTTCACCCACCGCGTCGGCAAGTGCGTTCCTGTTGCCAATGGCTTCGATTTTGTAGGGGCTTTGCACGGAGCTGACACCAATCAGAATCGTGGATCCCGCAGTACGTATCGAGGTCTGGACCCCGAGGCGATTCCCGTTGATGGCAATCGCCTCGGCGCCTGCCTGCCACAGCAGGGAGACGAGTGTCTGCAGGTCGGAATCGGTGACGACCCGAATCTGATTGCCGCTTTTTTCATGGGACAATGAGGAATCGGTGTTATCGTCACCGACCGATAGAGGGTTTGCGATAGTGAGCGTGATACCCTCTCCCTGGACCGGAAGCACGCCATTGATCATTTCATCGTCCCGCGTGGTCTGGCTCAACGACCAGTTCGATATCGATTTCGATTCGCTTTCGACCTGGGAACGCAGGGAGTTCACCTCTTTGGTCAGGGACTTGACCTTATCGGTCTGGTCGGCAAGCTGGGATGAGAGCTGCTTGCGCACTTCCTTGCGCGGATCGGTGCTGAGCTGACGCACGAATACGCTTCCCGCCACACCGACGGCGATGCAGATGAGGAACACCATGATCCGCGTGGACCACACCGAAATAAGCGACGGCGATTTGGTGGCCAATCTCGAATCGGTGTACAGCACATCCATGGGACGGTTGGTCAGGTCATCGATCAAACGTAGCGAATCATCTTCCGAATGACGCCTTCTGGCATGGCCGATCGGTTGCGAATCAGGTTGCACGTGATGTGATTCAAGACCCGCAAAGGAGGCTGAGAACACGGCACGATGCTTCATCGGCGTGTTCTCGGGCGACACTGGGAATGACGCGTATTCGGAAGCATCATGCGGCATGGAAGGTGTCCCCGTCGTTCCTCAACAGCCCGATGCCTTGGCGAACGTAGATATATCCGGCCAACCAGTACAGGCCCACACCCCAAATGCCGGTGGCAAGGCCGCACAAGTGCAATACATCAGTGGCTGAGTTCGACCAGATGTCGGCGAAAATCAGCGCAACGATGGCAATCAACAGCATGGCCGTTCCCGCCTTGCCGACGAAATGCACCGGTAGCGGTCCATAATCGTGCTGCGCCAGAACCAGCACGAGAACCGCCATGATCAGGTCGCGCAAACCCACGACGATCAACATCCACCACGGGATGATGCCTGCGATGCCGAGCGCGAGAATACTGCAGAAAATCAGCAGACGATCCGCGATCGGATCGAGAATCTGTCCTATTTTGCTTACTTGGTTGAACGAACGTGCGATCAGTCCATCAAGACCGTCGGATACTGCGGACAACGCCAAGACCACAAGCGCGCTCACCATCTCATGCCGGGCCACCAACATGGCGATAAGTGGAATCGAAATGATGCGCAGTAGGCTGATGAAGTTCGGAACCGTGAAATAGATATCCCGCGGTTCCGGACTGTACTGTTTCTTGATGATCAGTTTGCTCATACTGCGAGCAATACTACATTCTCGAGGCCTGCAATGCGGTGACGATTATGCCACGAGCACCAATTCCGTACAACTGGTCCATCAGCCGGTTCACCTTGGCCTTCGGAACCACTACGCGTACGGCAGCCCACTGCTTGTTATGCAACGGCGAAATCGTCGGGCTCTCGAATCCCGGGGTGACGGACACCGCGGCGGAGACCTTCTCCACGGGAATGTCGTAATCCATGAGAACATAACGTTGTGCGGTGAGCACGCCCTGAAGGCGACGGCTCAGAATCGTCAGTCGGTCATCATCCTCGTTGAGACGCGGAGAGCGGATAAGCACCGCCTCGGAGTGCAGCAGCGGATCGGCGAAGATACGCAGGCCGGCATTGCGCAGCGTGGTACCGGTGGAAACGACATCGGCGATCAGATCGGCGACACCGAGCTGTACCGAGGATTCCACCGCACCATCAAGATGCACCGTTTCTGCATTGATGCCATGCTCGACCAGATAGTCATGCACGAGCTTGTCAAAGGACGTTGCCACACGTTTGCCTTCAATGTCCTCGAGCGTGCTGATCGGGGATTCATTCGGTGCGGCGAATCGGAACGTGGAGGCACCAAAACCGAGCTGCATGTGCTCTTTGGCATCGGTGCCGGAATTCAGCAGCAAATCATGACCGGTGATACCGACATCGATGGTGCCACGGCCGACGTAGACCGCGATATCGAGTGGACGCAGATAGAACAGTTCCACATCATTATCAGGATCCTCAACGACAAGCTGGCGAGGATTGCTGCGCAGACGGTAGCCGGCTTCGGCCAACATGTTCCAAGCAGGCTCGGATAGCATGCCCTTGTTGGGCACGGCGATTCTTAGCATTGTTCCTCCTCAGGGGCCGTACGACTCAACGGCACGGCCCGGGAAATATCACAGGTTCCTATAGATGTCTTCGAGAGTGATGCCGCGATCGATCATCATGACCTGCAGATGGTAGATAAGCTGGCTCATCTCTTCGGCGGTGCGATCCGCTCCCTCGTATTCGGCGGCGATCCAGGTCTCGCTGGCCTCCTCCACGATCTTCTTGCCGATGAAATGGGTGCCCTTGTTCAGCTCATCAACGGTCAGGGAGCCAGCCTGCTTGGCGTCCGCCTTCTCGCTCAGCTCGGCAAACAGTGATTCGAAAGTCTTCATGTTTCCTTATCTGTTCCTTTTGGATTTCGCGTTGTTCAGGCCCTGAACGCGGCTTCGGCCTTGTCACGGATGGAGTCGATGGCTTCGGCGGGGCTTTCGGCGCCATACACGGCGGAACCTGCGACCAATACATCCGCTCCGGCTTCGGCTACGATGTGCGCAGTCTTCGGACTGACGCCACCATCGACCTGAATCTTGGTCTTAAGGCCACGGCGGGTGATTTCGTCACGCAGACGACGCACCTTGGCCATTTGGTTGTCGAGGAATTTCTGGCCACCGAAGCCTGGTTCGACGGTCATGATCAGAATCATGTCGAACTCGTCGAGAATGTCGAAGATCGGCTCCACCGGCTCGGCCGGACGTACGGCGAAGCAGGCCTTGCATCCCATATCGCGCAACTGGCGCGCCAGACGTACCGGGGCATGGGTGGCACCCATGTGGAAGCTGACGGAGGCGGCACCAAGCTTGGCGTATTCCGGTGCCCAGCGGTCCGGATCCTCAATCATCAGATGCACGTCGACCGGCAGGTCGGTGACCTGGCAGATACGTGCCACGATCGGCTCACCCAGAGTCAGGTTCGGGACGAAATGATGATCCATCACGTCGACATGAACAAGATCCGCATTGGAGATGGCCTTGAGGTCACGCTCAAGGTTGCAGAAATCGGCGGACAGAATGCTTGGTGCGATTTGAATAGTCATGGTTCCCATTCTATGGAGGGTAAGCGACTTGACGCTATTGGATATGGGGCTGGCCATCGGCATTTGAGACAGTGGCGCCTTCATTGCCTGATTGTTCATCCGTCGTTCGTGCGGCGGTCGCACTGACCGGCGAAGACTTGGAGGAGCCGGCTTCGTCTCTGACTGCCAATCGCAGTTCGATTTCAGTGACGGTACGAAGCTTCTCGGCAAGCAATTCGGTGGATCGGCCCATCTGCTGCACGATAATGAAGGAAACCACGCCAAGCACGAAGACGGCAAGGGACACCCACACGTTGATGCGTACGCCGAGGAATTCGTGGGCGTAGTCGATGCGCAGGGATTCGATCCAGGTACGTCCGGCGGTGTACCACATGATGTAGATGGAGAACAGGGAACCTGCCTTGAGCCTTTTCATGACTGTGGAGCCGATCCACACGATGATGGCGGCACCGATGAGATTCCATATCAGCTCATATAGGAAGGTCGGATGGAATAACGTGCCGCTTGGACAGGTCGCCCCGTCGTAGCACTGTTCGCTTTGACCGATGGCGGTGCCCGTATCATTGAGTTTGAGGCCCCAAGGCAATGTGGTGGGAGCCCCATAGAGTTCCTGGTTGAACCAATTGCCTAGGCGTCCGACGGCTTGCGCGACCAACAGGCCCGGAGCGATGGCATCGGCAAGCAACGCCATCGGATAGTGCTTATGACGGCACCACGCCCATGCGGCCAATGCACCGAGGGCGACACCTCCCCAAATGCCAAGGCCTCCGTTCCAGATACGGAACATCTCCACCCAATCGCCGTTCGCGCCGAAGAAGCGTTCCGGTGTGGTGATGATGTGATACAGACGCGCACCGACGATGCCGGATGGCACGGCGACCAACGTGATGTCGAGAATCTGGTCGAAGTTGCCTCCCAGTCTTTTCCATCGGTTGCTGGTGATCCATACGGCAAGCACGATGCCCATCAGGATGCACAAGGCGTAGATATGAATCGTCACCGGCCCGATGGAGAACTGCGAAATCGTCGGCGATGGAATGTATGCAAGTGTCATGGTTCCCTGATGGTAGTCCGCGCAGCCGATATGTGCGAGCTGCGCGGACCCCTTGTACGGTGTCTTTCAGTGGCGGGCGTTGTGGATGCCTTCGGCAAGTTCCTCGGCCTTGGCTGCAAGGTCCTTGAGGCCCGTCGCCTCATCGACGGCGACCTTGCCGGATTCGTCGAGCATGGTGTGCACCAAGGCGGAACCGACGATGACGCCATCTGCATAGGAGCCGACACACGCCCCCTGTTCGGCGGTGGAAACGCCGATGCCGACGCACACGTTCTTCGCGCCCGCTTCACGAGTGCGTGCCACCAATTCCTGAGGTGAGGCATCGATGGTGGCACGTTCGCCGGTCACACCCATGCGGGCTGCGGCATAGACGAATCCACGGGCGTTGTCGGCCACGACCTTCAGACGGTCGGCGGTCGAGTCCGGGGATACCAGGAAGACGCGGTCAAGACCGTGGCGATCGGAGGCCTCGATCCATTCGCCGGCTTCATCGGGGATGAGGTCCGGCGTGATCAATCCGGCACCGCCGGCGTTTTCAAAATCGCGTGCAAAGCGTTCGACGCCGTAGTGGAAGATCAGGTTCCAATAGCTCATGACCAGAGGCACTCCCCCGGCATTGGCTACGGTCTCCACAGCCTTGAACACGTTGGCGATTGTTTCGCCGTTGTCGATGGCGATCTGGGAGGCGGCCTGGATGACTGGGCCATCCATCACGGGATCGGAATACGGCAAACCGATTTCCACGGCATCGACGCCATGCTCGACCATGGTCTTGAATGCCTTAAGCGAGTAATCCGGGTTCGGGAATCCATATGGAAGGTAACCGATGAACGCCGGTTCGTCGCTGGCCTTGAACGCATCGAACATGGCTTCGGTCGGGCTTGGCCTGTGGCTGATGCCCAACGGCTGGCCGGACGGGGTGGTTGCGGCGGTTGCATTCGTCATGATGATCGCTCTCCTTCTTTCACTCGCCGTCTGCATTGTTGCCTTGAGCGCCATTGGCTTCCAGCGCCTTGGCCTGCTCATCGGTCAGATAACCGAACCACTTGCCTGCGGTATTCATGTCCTTGTCGCCTCGACCGGAGATGTTGATGATCATCACCGGATGCTCATATCCCTTGGCTTTGAGATCCTCGGCGGCCTTGTACGCGCCGGCGACGGCATGAGAGCTTTCGATGGCGGGGATGATGCCCTCGGTCTCGCACAGATCCTTGAAACCGCTCATGGCTTCCTCATCGGTGGCCCACGAATAGTTGACGCGGCCGATATCCTTGAGCCATGCATGTTCCGGTCCCACGGACGCGTAATCGAGGCCCGCGGAAATAGAGTAGGTATCGAGCGTCTGGCCTTCGGCGTTTTCGAGCAGGTAGCTCTTTGCACCCTGGAACATGCCCAGCTCACCGGTTCCGGGAGCGAAACGAATGGCGTGGCGTCCGGATTCGGGACCGTTACCGCCAGCTTCATAACCGTATAGGTTCACACGTTCGTCATCGAGGAAGGCATTCATGACGCCGATGGCATTGGAACCGCCACCGACGCAGGCGCAGATGGCGTCCGGATGATCGATGCCGTACCAATCCTGCAACTGCTGCTTGGCCTCTTCGCCGATGATCTTCTGGAAATCACGCACCATGGCGGGGAAGGGGTGTGGTCCTGCAACGGTGCCGAGCAGATAATGCGTGTCCTTGACGTTGGTGACCCAGTCGCGCAGCGCCTCATTGATGGCATCCTTGAGAATACGGTCTCCCAACGTGACTTCCACGACTTCGGCTCCGAGCATGCGCATGCGGGCCACATTCAAAGCCTGACGGCGGGCATCGATCTGACCCATGTAGATACGGCACTTCAGACCGAGCATGGCGCATACGGTGGCAGTGGCCACACCATGCTGACCCGCACCGGTTTCGGCGATGACGCGGGTCTTGCCCATGCGCTTGACCAGCAGCGCCTGTCCGAGGGCATTGTTGATCTTGTGTGCGCCGGTGTGGTTCAGATCCTCGCGCTTGAGGAAGACCCGGGCGTCCAAACCGGTTTTCTCCCTAAGGCGCTCGGCAAAACGAGGAGCTTCGGTCAGTGGCGACGGACGGCCCACGTACTGCTGGTTGAGCCTGGCAAGTTCCTTGTGGAATTCCGGATCGGCCTTGGCCTGTGCGTAGACGCGTTCGAGCTCGTCAAGCGCCGTAATCAGCGCCTCCGGCACGTAGCGTCCACCGAATTGGCCGAAATATGGACCTTCATGTGTGCTCAACGGGGTTTGTTCGGATGCTTTCACTCTTGCTCCTGCCTTTACTAGACGTTCGACGGCCTGTTCATGATTGGCTGCGGTGGCGACGCCCTCACCTACGAGCACTGCATCGGCTCCGGCGCGAGCATAGTCTTCAAGCTCGACGGCTCCGAATACACCTGATTCGGCAACCCTGATGACATCGTCGGGTAGGTCGGCTGCGAGCTCGTCGTATTTATTGACGTCCACTTTCAGATCCTTGAGGTTACGTGCATTGATGCCGATCACACGTGCACCTGCGGCAATGGCGCGTTGAATCTCCTCGCGCGTGTGCGTCTCGACCAGCACCGTCATATCGAGGGTGTGGGCCAGATCGAGCAACGACCTGAGCTTGGCATCATCCAATGCCGCGACGATGAGCAACACCAGATCGGCGCCATGGGCGCGTGCCTCCCAGATCTGATATTCGGTGACGATGAAATCCTTACGGAGCACCGGAATATGCACAGCAGCGCGGACCTTGTCCAAATCATCAAGCGAGCCAAGGAAACGACGTCCCTCGGTAAGTACGGAAATCGCGCTTGCCCCACCGCGCTCATACTCCCGGGCCAACGCCGACGGATCGGGGATATCGCTGAGGTGGCCCTTGGAAGGCGAGGCCCTCTTGATTTCGGCAATGACCGGAATGCCATCCGCTTTCTTCAACCATCGGCGCGCATCGATCGGCGCAGGAGCCTGGGCCACCTGCCGCTTCAATTCGTCGAGCGACACGCTCTTCTCACGTGCCTGTTGGTCTTCGACGGCTCCTGCCACCAATTCATCGAGTACAGACATGGCGTTCCTTTCAGTGATTTACTCGATTGGTAAGCTTCTCGGCTTCTACAACTGGCGAAGTTGCGAAGCGATCTGCACCGCCTCGACGCTGGCCTCCGCCTTGTTGCGTGTTTCCTGCCACTCACTGGCCGGCACGGAATCAAGTACGATTCCGGCTCCGGCCTGCACGCTCGCTTCATGATCTCGGATGAATGCGGTTCGAATGGCGATGGCCATGTCGAGATTGCCAGAAAAATCGAAATAGCCGACGGTACCACCGTAGATGCCACGATCGGCGGGTTCAAGCTCGTCGATGATCTCGATGGCGCGAGGCTTGGGCGCACCGGAAAGCGTTCCCGCGGGGAATGCGGAGGTGAACACGTCGAACGAGGTCATATCGGGATTGACACGACCGGTTACCGTCGAACAGATGTGCATGATGTGGCTGAATCGCTTGATATCCATCAGCGAGACGACTTCTACGCTTTCCGGCTGGCATACACGGCTCAGATCGTTGCGGGCGAGGTCCACCAACATGATATGTTCGCTACGCTCCTTCGGATCGGCAAGCAGGTCCTTTGCCAACTGCTCGTCCTCCTCCACGGTGGCGCCGCGCGGTCTGGAGCCGGCAATCGGGAAGGTCATGGCATGGCCGTTGTCGACCTTGATCAATGTTTCCGGACTGGAGCCGATAACGTTGAAATCGCGGCCCTGGGCATCGGTCAGCGCCATGAAATACATGTACGGGCTCGGATTGAGCGTGCGCAACACGCGATAGACATCGAACGGATCGGCCGGTGAATCAATATCAAGACGCTGGGATATGACCACCTGGAACACATCACCGTCGATGATGTGCCGCTTGGCGACTTCGACGGCATGCTCATAATCGGCCTTCTCCGTACGGAAGCGAAGCTCAGGCTGACTGATGGTCTCATCCAGCACGTTGACACGTGCCTCTCCCCCGACTGGTGTCGCGGCCTTGCGCTGCATGGTGTCAAGTCTTGCGATGGCTTCATCGTATGCAGCATCCGCACGAGTCGGACGGTCATCGACGTTAACTGCGTTGGCGATCATCCATACCGAGCCCGACACGTGGTCGACCACGGCGATGTCGGTGGCCAATGCCAACACGGTCTCAGGCTGTCCGGTTTCGTTCGGGGCTTCGGCACGCAGGGTCGGTTCCCAATGACGAATGGAATCCCAACCGACAGTACCTACCAGACCGCTGGTAAGGTTCGGCAGACCGTCGACATGAGGAGCTTTCAGAGTCTTCAATGTGGCATGCGCCACCTCGACCACGTCGCCTTCCACGGGGATTCCCGCCGGGACCTTGCCCAGCCAGTCGGCCTTGCCGCCGTTGGAACGCAATTGAGCCATGGAGTTGACGCCAATGAAGCTATAACGGCTCCAGGTCCCTCCGAATTCAGCAGATTCGAGGATGAAGGTGCCGGAACGGCCTCCCGCCAAACGCTCATAGAAGCCAACCGGAGTCAGTGAATCGGCAAGCAGCCTGCGCACGATGGGGATAACACGATAGCCTTCGTCGGCGAGTTCATGAAACTGTTCACGGCTTGGCCAGGTGGCGCCCCACTTAAGGTTGCGTACGCTGCATCCGCTCATCGCTGTTCCTCCTGTTCCTTGGTTCGGTAGCCTACGACCACCGGCAATCGGCCACCTTCTTCGAAGCAGGAACGCTTGCCGGTATGGCAGGCGGCTCCGACCTGGTCGACTTCGACCAGGATGGCGTCTCCGTCGCAGTCCAAGGCGAATGACTTGACGTACTGCGCATGACCGGAAGTATCGCCTTTACGCCAGTATTCCTGCCTGGATCGGGACCAGAACGTCACTCGGCCAGTAGTTAGGGTGCGGCGGACGGCTTCATCGTCCATGTAGCCGACCATCAACACTTCCTTGGTGTCGAACTGTTGAATTACCGCCGCAACCAGCCCTTTCTCGTCACGCTTAAGACGTGCTGCGATGCGGGGGTCGAGATTGACGCTGTTATCGTATGCTTCGTTGGTCATGATGTTGGTGATGTCGTTCTTTTCGATTATAGGAACAGTTGATGGATTGACGTCATTTCATCGTACGGTATAGCCGGCGGCCTTGATGGCGTCCTTGACCTCACCGATGGAGACCTTGCCGTAGTGAAAGATCGACGCGGCGAGCACAGCATCGGCACCAGCTTCGATTGCCGGAGGAAAATCGGAGGCTTTGCCGGCACCGCCGGAGGCGATGATGGGAATCTTGACCTCCTTGCGCACGGCCTTGATCATCTCGATGTCAAACCCCTGCTGGGTACCATCGGCATCCATTGAGTTCAGCAGGATTTCGCCGGCGCCAAGTTCCTGCGCACGTTTGACCCACCAGATGGCATCGATGCCCGTGGACTTACGCCCTCCCATGGTGGTCACCTCGAAGCCGGACTGGGTATGGCGCTCCCCTTGCTCGCGACGGGCGTCGACGGAAAGCACCAGCACCTGGTTGCCGAAACGTTCGGCCACACGACTGATCAGTGTCGGATCGTTGATGGCCGCCGTATTGACGCCGACCTTGTCGGCACCGCAACGCAGAAGGGAATCCACGTCCTCCGGGGTGCGCACGCCACCGCCTACGGTCAGCGGGATGAAAATCTGCTCCGCGGTTCGGCTGACCACATCCACCATGGTCTGACGGTGGGAGCTGGAGGCGGTGACATCAAGGAAGGTCAGCTCATCGGCCCCCTGACGATAGTATTCGGCGGCGAGCTCAACCGGATCTCCTGCATCGCGCAGATTCTCAAAATGCACGCCCTTGACCACTCGCCCCGCGTCGACATCAAGACATGGGATGACTCGGACTGCCAATGACATGCTGTTTCTCCTCGCTCGCAGTTTCATGCAACGATTGCAAGAGTAACCGTTACGCGTTACGCATATTCGTATGAAGTCCGAGTAGCGGACAGACTATTGCCGTTCTTTTGCCGCAAGCTGCCCGCAGGCACCATCGATATCCTGCCCGCGGGTGTCGCGCAAGGTGGCGGTGACCCCCGCCTGATGCAGGATGTCAAGGAACCGCCGCTCATCTTCCGGCTTGGATGCCGTCCATTTGGAGCCTTCGATGGGATTGAGCGGAATGGGGTTGACGTGGGCCCAGTTATCCCCGTAATGGTTGAGGCGCTTCGCCAGCAGACGGGCATGCTCGGCTTGGTCGTTGATGCCGCGCATCAACGCATACTCAATGCTGACGCGGCGCTTGGAAGCCAGATAGTAGTCGTGAGCCGCATCCAACACCTGAGTGGTGTCGAAACGCTTGTTCATCGGCACCAGCTCGTCACGCAATTCGTCGCTGGGAGCGTGAAGAGATACCGCCAGACGCACCGGAATGCCTTCTGCGGTGAGCTTTTTGATTCCTGGAACCACACCGACCGTGGATACGGTGATATTACGTGCGGAGATGCCGAAACCTTCAGGTGGCATGGCACTGATCTGCCGGACCGCGCTCAATACGGACCTGTAGTTGCCCATTGGTTCGCCCATGCCCATGAACACGATATTGCTCAGACGTCCGGGACCGCCGGCAACCTCGCCGTCGCGCATGGCCTTCGCCGCTACACGCACCTGCTCGACGATCTCCCCCGCGGACATGTTACGTGTCAGTCCAAGCTTGCCGGTGGCGCAGAACGGACAGCCCATACCGCAACCCACCTGGCTGGAAATGCAAAGCGTGGTGCGTGTCGGATAACGCATCAGCACGGATTCGATCAACGAGCCGTCGAACAGGCGCCACAACGTCTTTATGGTAGTGCCTTCATCGGCTACCTGCCGGGTGACCTCGGTGATCAGCGTCGGGAAAAACGCTTCCGCCGCTTCGGCACGCTTGTTCGCGGGAAAATCGGAGAATTCCTCGGCATCCACATCGAAATGCCCATAGTAATGGTTGGCAAGCTGCTTGACCCGAAACCTCGGCAGACCAAGCTCCTTGGCCTTGGCGATCCGTTCGTCTTCGGACATATCGGCGAAATGCAGCGGCGGCTTGCCTCGACGGGCATGGTCCTTGGAAAGCACGTCACGGAACGCACCGGTGGTGCCTCCCGGCGTAATACCGGTTTCAGGCAGATCCTTCACGGTGTCCATGGAATCATTCATTGCGGTCAATCAATCCTCTTGCTCATCACATGCCGGTGGCCCACAGCAGTACGCACACGAACGGCGCGCACAGCAGTATGGAGTCGACGCGATCCATTACGCCACCATGCCCCTTGAGCAGATGGCCCATATCCTTGATGCCGATGTCACGCTTAAGCATGGATGCGCACAGGTCGCCGAACGTGCCGGCGATGCCGATCATGATGCCGGCGATGACGGGCACCCACCAGCGGGACATCCAAACGGAAGCGTCATAGGTGCAGAACATCACCACGAACGCGCCCACCATGGCGAACACGATGGAGCCGGCCAGGCCCTCCCAGGACTTCTTCGGTGAAATACGGGGACTGAGCTTGTGCTTGCCCAGCCAGGCTCCGGCGAAGAGACCGCCGGTATCGCTCAGGGCCGGCATGAACACCAGCATGATGGCATGCGCCACCGGATGATCGTTGAACGTCAACGGCATGATCAGACAGGAGGCGAGCAGTGGAATATACAGTACGGTGAACATGGAGACCGCCACATGGCTCAGACGGCTATGGCTGATTTCGCCTCGCTCATGGTTGAATGATGATTCGAGTCTTGCACCGGCATCGGTGTGGGACAGCTTGTTGGCGACGGCCAACGAGATTCTGCTGCCGAACGTCACTTTGGCGCTTGCCGCCATGGCGACCAGCAGCAGGGACACCAGCACGCAGATCGTCATGGCGACGATGTGCCGATCACTGTAGAAGGTGGCCAGCAAGGTCGCCGTGGAGCAGATCCATAACATCACCACCGGGATATGCAATCCGGCGGTGGCGAAATCGACGCGCAGCTCCCACAAGGCAAGCAACATGAACAGCACGACAAGATAGACGAACAGGTCTATGCTGATCAGCAGGCAGGCCAGAATAAGTATGACCAGCACGGCCGCGGTGGCGATGGCCTGCGGCATATTGCGCCCGGTTCTCTTATTGATGGCGTTGATGGCCTCTTCGGCTTCCTTCTCGCGCTGTTCCTGATGCTCCATCATGGTTCCTTGAGTGTCTTCGCTGACGTCGATCGTCGATTATGAATGTCTGTGAATCAGACCTCCATAATCTCCTTCTGCTTGGCTTCAAGCAGGGTGTCGAGTTCGTCGGTAGTCTGCTTGGTGACCTTGTCGAGCTCCTTCAGGAGACGATCGCCCTCATCTTCGCCCATGTCGCCATCCTTGATGGCCTTATCGATGGACTCCTTGGTCTTGCGGCGGATGTTGCGCACGGCGACCTTGCCGTCTTCCGCCTTGCCCTTGGCGAGTTTGACGTATTCCTTGCGACGCTCTTCGGTAAGTTCCGGCATGGTCAGTCGAATGACGTTGCCGTCACGGCGCGGGCTAGCACCAAGATCGGAATCACGCAGGGCCTTTTCCACGGCATTGGCCTGCGAGGCATCGAACGGGGTGACGGACAGGGTGCGTGGTTCCGGAACGCCGATGGTGGCGACGGCCTTCAGCGGCGTCGGCGCACCGTAGTAATCGACGGTGATGCCGTTGAGCAGGGCCGGATTGGCGCGACCGGTACGGATGCCGGAGAAGTTCTCCTTGGTGGATTCGACGGACTTGGCCATCTGGGCCTTGGCCTGATCGACGATGTTTGCCATATTCATACTCCTTGTTTGTGATTGATCGATATTCGACGTTGAATGTCGTTACTCGGCCAACGAGGATTCCGCAGTGGAAACCATGGTACCAATTTCCTCACCGAGCAAAGCGCGGGTGACGTTGCCCTCGCCTTCAAGACCGAACACGCGAATGAGCTGCTTGTTGTCGCGCGCCATGGAAAGTGCCGAGGCGTCCATGACGGCCAGGTTGTCGACAAGCGCGCGGTTATAGCTCAAGGTCGCGAAACGCCTGGCGTTCTCGTCCTTGCGTGGGTCGGCGGTATAGACGCCGTCCACACCGTTCTTGCCCATAAGCACCTCGTCGCAATGAATTTCCAGAGAACGCTGAATGGACACGGTATCGGTGGAGAAATACGGCATGCCCGCACCGGCACCGAAGATTACGACACGGCCCTTTTCGAGGTGACGAATGGCCTTGAGAGGAATGTACGGTTCGGCGACCTGTCCCATGGTGATGGCGGTCTGCACTCGGGTGGCCTGGCCTTCCTGTTCCAGGAAATCCTGCAATGCCAAGCAATTCATCACGGTGCCAAGCATGCCCATGTAGTCGCCGCGGGAGCGGTCGATGCCAGCCTGCTGCAGTTCCGCCCCACGGAAGAAGTTACCGCCGCCGACCACGATCGCTACCTGCACGCCCTGCTGGACAGCGGGAACGATTTCACCTGCGATGCGTCGGATCACGGTCGTATCGATGCCGACCTCGCCGCCACCGAATGCCTCGCCGGAGAGCTTGAGTAGCACCCTACGCGGATTGTCACCAGTGTTTTCGCCAGTCATGAAAAGCCTTTCTTGCCCGAAAACTCACGAAATTTACCGCTCTCCAGACTATCGGCAAACAACGACACCGCACTTGAACGACACAGCCCATACAACAAAAAGCGGCCATCATGTACGATGATGGCCGCTTCGGGATACATCGTCATGCGATGCGTCCCGGCTTTACCGTAAGCGAGTTCACTCGGCTTCGCCCTTGCCGACCTCCACGCGAGCGAAGGCCAGAGCGGCGCCACCGACTTCCTTGAACAGATCGCCGACGGTCTTGGACGGATCCTTGACGTAGGACTGCTCAAGCAGGACGTTCTCCTTGTAGAAGGCATTCAGACGGCCTTCCACGATCTTCGGAACGATTTTCTCCGGCTTGCCTTCGGCCAGGGACTTCTCGGTGGCCACGCGACGCTCGGACTCGACCACATCGGACGGAACGTCCTCACGGGTCAGCCACTGAGCGCCCATAGCGGAGATCTGCAGAGCGGCCTCGTGAGCCACGGCGGCACCTGCCTCGTCGGTGGCAATCATGGCCACGATGCTCGGCGGCATCTCAGCGGACTTCTTGTGGGCATAGATTTCGACGTGCGGACCGGCAACCTTGGCGAACTGGCCGACCTTGACGTGCTCGCCGAACAGGGCCGCAGCCTCTTCGACGGCTTCCTTCACGGTGGCGTCGCCGGAGGCGGCAGCCAGGACCTCATCCACGGAGGATGCCTCGGCCTTGACGGCGTCTTCGAGAACGCTGTCCGCGAATTCCACGAACTTCGGGGTCTTGGCCACGAAGTCGGTCTCGGAGTTAAGCTCGACGGCATAACCGGTCTGGCCATCGGCGGATTCCACGACCTTGGAGGCGATGGTGCCTTCCTGGGCCTTACGGCCTTCGCGCTTGCCTGCGGCCTGGATACCCTTGGCGCGGATGATCTCCTTGGCGCGAGCCACGTCACCCTCGGCCTCGGTCAGGGCCTTCTTAACGTCCATCATGCCGGCGCCGGTTTCCTCGCGCACCTGCTTGATCAGAGCTGCAGTGATTGCTGCCATTGATTTGTCTCCTCTGAAAAAATAATGTCCCATATGATGGGAGGCATTGCACCTCCCATCATAGAGGATGTGTTCACTCAGCCTTGGCTTCGCCTTCAGCTTCAGCCGGAGCTTCGGAGGCCGGAGCGCCCTCGGTCAGGAGCTCCTTCTCCCAAGCGGCCATCGGCTGCTCGGTCTCACCCTCGGCCTTGGCGGCCTTGCCGGAACGCTCCAGCAGACCTTCGGCCACTGCATCGGCCATGAGGCTGGTCAGCAGCTCGATGCCGCGGATGGCGTCGTCATTGGCGGCGATCGGGTATTCGACGGACTCCGGATCGGCGTTGGTGTCGACGATGGCGACGACCGGGATGCCCAGCTTGTGAGCTTCCTCGACGGCCAGCGCTTCCTTGTTGACGTCAACGACGAACATGGCGGACGGGGTACGGTTCATGTTACGGATACCGCCCAGCTGCTTGGCCAGCTTGTCCTTCTCGCGCTCGAGAAGCAGCAGTTCCTTCTTGGTCAGGCCGGAGCCATGCACGTCGGTGAAGTCCATCTCTTCGAGTTCCTTGAGACGGGAGACGCGCTTGGACACGGTCTGGAAGTTGGTCAGCATGCCGCCGAGCCAGCGCTCGGAGACATACGGCATGTTCACGCGGGTGGCCTGGGAGGACACTGCTTCCTGAGCCTGCTTCTTGGTGCCGACGAACAGCACGGTGCCGTTATGAGCGACGGTGGCCTTGATGAAGTCATAGGCGGCGTCGATCATATCGAGCGACTTGAACAGGTTGATGATGTGAATGCCGTTGCGCTGGGTGAGGATGAACTGCTTCATCTTCGGGTTCCAACGACGGGTCTGGTGGCCGAAGTGCAGACCTGCCTTCAGCATATCGCTCATAGTGATCTGAGCCATGGTATCGCTACCTCTTTCTTGTCGGTTCTTGCCTGGTCATGCGTCCCTGCGTGCAACCTCGCCTTGGAGGCGGGGCCGACCGACACAGGTCGTCGCGAACATGACGCGAATTTGCTGCATGCCGGTTGACGATAATGGTTGGTCCGAAGCGCTTGCGACTGCACTTCTCGCCGGGTGGCATACGAAGTATGAAGATACCACAGGGTCCCGTCTTTTTCGGACGGGACCCTGCCAAACCCTGTCAACAGGTGTAATTCCAAGCTCTTTGCCGGAACGGAAACCTACTGACGGTGATTGCGCATGTATCGCATCGCTTCGCGGCGTTCTTCCTTCTCGAGACGGTCAAGATAGACATGGCCATCCAGATGATCGGTCTCATGCTGCAACATGCGGCCCATGATGCCATGCCCTTCCAGTACGACCGGGTTTCCGTCCAGATCAATGCCTCGTACCCGGGCGTAATCGGCACGGCGGGTCTTGTACCACAGGCCCGGTACCGACAGGCAACCCTCATCGCCGTACTGTTCGCCGCTGGTCTCTTCGAGCACGGGATTCAGGACATAGCCGATCTTGCCATCGATGTTGTAGGAGAACGCACGTAGGTTCACTCCGATCTGGTTGGCCGACAGGCCGGCACGGCCAGGATCGTCAACGGTGTCCAGCAGATCCTGCACCAAGTGGCGCACGGCCGGAGTGATTTCCTTGATGGGGTCGCATGGGGTACGTAGCACCGGGTCTGGCACGACTCGAATCTCACGAATTGCCAAGATTATTTCTCCTCGTCTGTAATCGTTGCCTCAGATGCTGCGGAATCGTCCGGCGTCTCAGCTTCGCCATGCGATTCCTCAGTCTGTCTCTTGATTTTCTCCTGCATGGTATCAAATGCCTGCCGAACCTTCGGACTCACGGATTCCGATGCCTGACGGACGCTTTCGGATGCCTGCTTGACGGTTTCCGTAGTGCGGTCGAGAATCTGCACGGTCTTCGGCAATGGTTTCCCGGAAGGCTTCGGCGCGTACAGCACGTTTTCGATCGTTTCGGCGTACCGTTGCAGCACCTTCGGGCGGACCACCTTCAGACTGGCGGTCAACGTGCCGTTGTCCTGGCTGAATTCCTCGTCCAGCACCTCGAACTTGCGCACTGATTCCGCACGGGACACGTTGGAATTGGCTTTTTCGACGTACTGCTGGATAAAGGCGCGCACCGCATCATTGTCCGCGATCTGTGACAATGGCATATCGGCATCAAGGCCCTGCTGGGAGAGCCAGGAGCGCACCATATCCGGGTCGAGTTCGATCAATGCGCCGATGAACGGCTTGCCGTCCCCCACGACCACGCTGTGCGAAACGATCGGGCAGGTATTGATGATGTCCTCCATCGGGGCGGGACTCACGTTCTTGCCGCCGGCGGTGATGATGATGTCCTTCTTACGACCCGTAATGTACACGAAGCCGTCATCGTCGATGGTGCCGAGATCTCCGGTGCGCAGCCATCCATCGGGCAGCTTGACCTCAGCGGTAAGCTCGGGCTTCTTGTAATAGCCGAGGAACACATTCGGCCCCTCGACGAGCAGCTCGCCGTCATTGTCGACGCGCACCCCCATGCCGGGACCGGGCTTGCCTACTGATCCTACGCGATTGGCATCCTGCCAGTTGACGATCATCGGGGCCGCGGTCTCGGTCATGCCATACCCCTGAATGAACGTAATGTCATCCATGCCATTGAAGAAATGGGCCAGATCGACGTTCAACGGTGCGCCGCCGCACGCCAGATAGCGCATGTTCGGGCCAAGCGCCGAACGAATGGACTTGCCTACGGTGGACATGAAGAACGAATGCTCGGCACGCGAGGTGAGCGAATGACGACCGGTCTCCTGCTCATCCTTGGACCAGCGCACGAAATGTTCGAAGGCCTTGGCGAACAGACGGCCGCGGATGCCGGCACCGGCCTTCTGCGAGGCCGCGTTGTACACCTTTTCGAATACGCGCGGCACGCCGAGCAGATAGGTGGGCTTGAAACTGCGCAAATCGGCCAGCAAATGCTTGGCCCCGGGCAGGTAACCGACCACGCCTTGGCCGCCGATGGCCACGTACTGAATGTACCTGGCAAAACAGTGCGCCAACGGCAGGAACAGCATCAGTCGATTCGGCTGGTAGAGCATCTCGTCGAGAATGATGTAGCCGTTGAGCACGATATGAGTGAAATTGCGATGCGATAGCATCGCGCCTTTTGGCTTGCCCGTGGAACCCGATGTATAGACGATGGTCAGCATGTCATCGGCCTTGACCCGCGCGATGGCCCTGTCAAGCGTATTGCCGTCGACCGCCTGGCCGAAATCGGCGACGGCATCGAGGCCATCCGCCTCGAAATTGAACACGTACTTCAAGCCATCGTGGCTGTCGCGAATCTGTTCCAGTGTCTGTGTATGCGCGAAATCACCGGCAAAGGCGATAACCGGGTTCACCTCTTCGATAATGGAGGCTGCCTGCCTGGCTGAATCCGTTTCGTACACGGGTACGCTCACCGCGCCGATCGCGGCGCATGCGAAATCGACGACGCCCCATTCGTAGCAGGTCGGTGAATAGATGACCACCATGCTACCGGCCTTGACTCCGAGTCCGAGCAGACCTTTGGCCACGCCGTTCACTCGATCGAGCATCTGTCCGGCGGTCACATCATGCCAGTGCCGGGTCTCATCATCCTGCCACTGGGCGATCAGATCGTCGGGATTCCGCTCCGCCCGTTTGGAGAGCAACGAATACACGGTGTCCTCATCAGTGGTGCTGTACGCAGGTTCCGGTATAAATTCACGCAACATGAGTCCCTATAGTAGTTGCCACTTTCTCAAGGCACGCTGAAAACCCTTGAAAATGGCTATTTTTCGCCGTTTTCAAGGGT
>ENA-OQIJ01000156-OQIJ01000156.1-human-gut-metagenome-genome-assembly--contig:-NODE-156-length-19777-cov-8.746209_pt1 | contig 19777 bp, 19 predicted proteins | sample MGYA00242582_ERZ504747 | MGnify/ENA primary metagenome ERZ504747 (study PRJEB26092, sample SAMD00036435) | human gut metagenome | host: Homo sapiens | study: EMG produced TPA metagenomics assembly of...
TTCCAGTTGTCCTCTGTTTTCTGCGTTCTTTACCAGCATTTTTATCACCCCACACCATTATACCGCATTCCCTTTCCTTATACGAGAAAAAGACCACCGATAGGTGGCCTTTTTCGACAGGCTGAAGCCCCGCCCCGGAAACTCTTCCGGGGCGGGGCTTTTCTTATGGCCTTGGGGGAAAAGGCCGTTGCAGTCTCAAATCAGTGCTTTTTGTAGCCGCACTTGGGGCATACGCCGTTCTCGTTCAGGGCGATGCCGCACAGGGGGCAGCGGTCGATGTTGTTGTGGGTCTCGAACTCGGCGCTGGCCGCGTTCACGCCGCTGGTGAAGGTGATCTTGGCAATGTTCAGCTTGTCCTTCAGCAGGTCGTACACGATCTTGATCATGCCTTCCACGGTCAGGGTCTCCTTGGTCACCACCAGACGGCACTCCGGATAGGCAGTGGCCAGCTCGGTCTGAAAGGCGGGGCCCTTCATCTGGTTCTGGGGTGCGCCATCGCGGATGCCCTGCTCCTCATACACTTTCAGCACCGCGGGCAGCAGGGGGTCATCCTGCCGCAGGATCAGCGCGTGGTCAAAGTTCTTCAGCACCTCCCAGGCGGTTTTCTGGATCTCGTTGCAGGGGAACACCATGTTCACGCCGGGCTCCACCGTGTCCTCCACTTCAATGGTCAACACGCCGGTGTGCCCGTGCAGATACTGGGCTTCGCCCTTGAAGCCGTAAAAACGATGGGCGTACTGCAGGTCTAATGTGGTGATACTTCTCATGGGATAACCTCCTTAACTGTTTTAATTGCTTGCTTTGGGGAGCCTTTCCCCGGCCGCCGGGGGATGCGGCCATATCATTGCCCGCCATACAATGGCCCGTGCACTTGGAGGAAAGGCGTTAACAGGAATATTTCCTGATAAGAGAATACCCGATTTATCTTCTGTTATCAAGAATAATTCCTATTATTTTTCCAAAAGCCTGCAAATAAGCTATTTTGCATAAAAAATCCGCCGCTGTTTTGTTGCAAACAACGGCGGTTCCGGATGTATCGCTCATCTGAAGCAAGGCATCAGACACAAAGTGCCCGCGCCGGTTTGTTACCGGCGCGGGCACTTGTTTTGTTTATGTAGGGGTTAGAATTTTGCCAGTACCTTGCCTTCGTCCTGCCGGTCGAAGAGCACCGCGCTGATGTGATCCAGATAGATCAGGGCCAGATGCTTGCCGCTGTCGGCCTTGTAGGCCTCCTTCAGGTCGGGCATGGCCTCGTACACCGCCGCGTAGGTCTCGGGGCTGCGGTCGAAGTTCACGGTGCCCTGAATGCGCAAAAAGGTCTCCTCGCCCGTGGCCACACACAGCTCCAGATTGGTGTTGTCCAGCAGCTGCTTATAGGCTTCCTTGTCCTTGCACAGGGCCAGATAGAAGTAGCCCTTGTAGATCATGTAGTGGTTCACGGGGCGCACACGGGGGCAGTAGCCCTCCACCGTGGCCAGATACATCGTGGGTCTTGCCTTTAAAAGCTCCATCAATTCATCCATCATGAATCCCTCTCTCCCAGCGTGCCCGGTCCGCTGCCCCCTGCCGGGGCCTTTGCCGCGCGGCGCAGGCCGCTTTTCTTCTATTATAGCATCCATCCCCCGGGGTGCAAGCATAAATTTACTCCGGCACCACCCGGAATGATGCGGTGCCGCCTTACAGGTTCACGCCCATTCCTTTCAGAAAGGCACTCACAACTCCACCACGCCGGTGTAAACGGTTTTGGCCGGGCCGGTCATCCGGATCTGCCAGTCCTCGTCCACCCGGATGGTCAGCCGCCCGCCGGGCAGATCCAGCGCAATGTCGGCCCCGGCGTCGCACAGGCGCAGCATCACCGACGCGGCCGCCGCCGCGCAGGCCCCGGTGCCGCAGGCCAGCGTCTCGCCGCTGCCCCGCTCCCACACCCGCATGGCCAGATGGTTTTTGCCCATCACCTGAATGAACTCGGTGTTCACATGCTCCGGGAAGGCGGGGTGGTTTTCAAACCCGGGGCCGATGCGCTCCAGATCCAGCGCCTGCACATCGTCCACCACGGTCACGCAATGGGGGTTGCCCATGGAGATGGCGGTCACCTGCCAGGGCTGGCCCTCCACCGCGATGGCCCGGTTGATCACCGGATCCGGCCCAAGGCCCTTCACCGGCACCAGCGCCGGCTCGAACTCGGCCCGGCCCATTTCCACCTGCCATACGCCCTCGCCCTTTCGGGAAAGGTGCTTCACCCCCGCCAGCGTCTCGATGGTCATCTCGTCCCCGGCCACCCCGTGCTCATACAGCCACTGGGCCACGCAGCGGATGCCGTTGCCGCACATGGCGCTCTCGCTGCCATCCGCATTGAACATGCGCATGGTGGCGTCGGCCACGTCGGAGGGGGCGATGCAGATCAGCCCGTCCGACCCGACGGAGAACCGCCGGGGGCTCAGAAGCCGGCTCAGCTCCGGCGCGTTGTCGATCATGCCCGTAAGGCAGTCCAGATAAATATAATCGTTGCCGCAGCCATGCATTTTCGTGAATTCCAGCCGCATGCCCATCGCCTCCTGTTGCGTTCGGGCACGCCGTGCGGCCCGTTGATTCTGCTTTTATTATAGCCGCATTTGGCCCGGCGCACAAGAAGCGGCTTCGCTGGCCTTTTTTGCCCGGTTTTCCGGATTTAGCCCTTGACAAGGCCCCCCAGATACGCTATAAAATGTATAGTAATCTACGGTGGAACGCAACTTTTGCGCTTCGCCCCGAACAAGCCCGGCACCGGGCATAAATAAGGAGAGTTTTGGAATATGGATACTTTCGAGCGCATCCGTGAGCTTCTGGCGGAGCAGCTGGACATCGACGAGGAAAAGATCACCATGGACAGCAACATCCTGGAGGACTTCGAGGCCGACAGCCTGGACGTGGTCGATATGGTCATGAGCCTGGAGGATGAGTTCGGCGTGGAGATCCCCGACGAGGAGATCGAGAATCTGCACACCGTGGGCGATGTGGTTCGCTACGTGGAAGACAACACCTGATCCCCCCAATCACATCATGCTGCCTCCCCGGCAGGCCGGCCGGCCCGCCTGGGGGGCTTATTTTTGCCCGGGGACTCCGGGGCGACGAATAAGGAAGGAAAAAGCAAATGAGCGAGCAGAAGAAGAAACTGGTGGAGGCCATTACCCCCATCAACGAGGACTTTACCCAGTGGTACACCGACGTATGCCTGAAGGCCGAGCTGGTGGACTACTCCACCGTGAAGGGCTGCATGATCCTGCGCCCCTACGGCTACGCCATCTGGGAGAACATCACCCACATTCTGGACGGCATGTTCAAGGCCACCGGTCACGAGAACGTGGCCATGCCCATCTTCATCCCCGAAAGCCTTCTGCAGAAGGAAAAGGATCACGTGGAGGGCTTCGCCCCCGAGGTGGCCTGGGTCACCTACGGCGGCACCGAGAAGCTGGAAGAGCGCATGTGCGTGCGCCCCACCAGCGAGACCCTGTTCTGCGACCACTTCGCCCATGTGCTGCATTCCTGGCGCGATCTGCCCATGAAGTATAACCAGTGGTGCAGCGTGGTGCGCTGGGAAAAGACCACCCGTCCCTTCCTGCGCAGCCGCGAGTTCTGGTGGCAGGAGGGCCACACCATCCACGAGACCGCCGAGGAGGCCAAGCAGGAAACCGAGCAGCAGCTGAACACCTACGCCGACTTCTGCGAGAACTACCTGATGATCCCCGTGGTGAAGGGCAAAAAGACCGATAAGGAAAAGTTTGCCGGTGCGGAAGCCACCTACACCATCGAGGCCATGATGCACGACGGCAAGGCCCTGCAGAGCGGCACCAGCCACTACTTTGGCGACGGCTTCTCCCGCGCCTTCAACGTGCAGTTCACCGGCCGCGACAACACCCTGCAGTATCCCCACCAGACCAGCTGGGGCGTGTCCACCCGCCTGATCGGCGCCATCATCATGACCCACGGCGACGACGAGGGCCTGATCCTGCCTCCCGCCATCGCCCCCTTCCAGGTGGTCATCGTGCCCGTTGCCGCCCACAAGCCCGGCGTGACCGAGAAGGCCGAGGAGCTGGCCGCCCGCGTTTCCAAGTTTGCCCGCGTCAAGCTGGACAACAGCGATAACTCCCCCGGCTGGAAGTTCAGCCAGTGGGAGATGAAGGGCGTGCCCCTGCGCCTGGAGATCGGCCCCAAGGACATCGAGAAGAACCAGTGCGTGCTGGTGCGCCGCGATACCCGCGAGAAGTACTTCGTGAGCCTGGATGATCTGGAGACCGAGATCCCCCGCCTGCTGAACGAGCTGGCTCAGAACATCTACAACCGCGCGCTGGAAAACCGCGAGAACCGCACCTGGAGCGCCACCACCATGGACGAGGTCAAGGAGCTGGCCGAGAAGAACAACGGCTACATCAAGACCATGTGGTGCGGCGATCTGGCCTGCGAGGAGAAGATGAAGGAAGAGGTTGGCCTGTCCAGCCGCTGCATGCCCTTCGAGCAGGAGCACATCAGCGACGTTTGCCCCTGCTGCGGCAAGCCCGCCAACCTGATGGTCTACTGGGGCAAGGCTTACTAAGCCGCACCCTCTGCAGCCCGCATTTTGCAAAAACAAACCCGCTGCCTTCGGGAACCCCGAGGGCGGCGGGTTTTCTGTTCTGCACAAAATCGGCGGGGATTTTTCTATGGCCCATCCGCCCACTTTTTGCCCCGTTTGTGCAATGAGCGGGGCCTGCCGTTCGTTTTCAGGGTAACAGGAATATTTTTTTAACGTTCTATTGGCCCATTCTCCAAACAAAGGAGGGAATCCGTATGACCCGCAGCTTGTTCCGTTTTGCCGCGCTGGCGCTCTGCGCCGGGCTGCTTTTCACCGGCTGTACCCCCGCCGCGCCCTCTGCTCCGTCGGCCCCGGCCAGCTCTGCTGCCGCCGAAAGCGATGCGCCCGCGCCCACCACTATCCCCCTGCCGGATCCGCTGCCGGAGCCCCTGCAGCCCACTGAGGAGGAGCTGGCCGCCCTGACCGACGCCATCGAGGAACAGTTCCGGGGCGACTGGGAGCGGCCGGGCTACTATCTTTCCGCCCGGCTGGACAGCGTGCGGGTGATCCCGCCAAAGGAATGGGAGGATCTGCAGCTGCCCCTCACCAGCGGCAACACCCAGCTGGAGGGCAAAAGCTGGATGGACTGCATTGCCGACCCGGGCGGCTGCCTGCTGATGGCCCAGACCACCACCGAATACGCCCCGGAGACCATCATCGCCGGGCCCCAGTATTCCGACGGAGTGATGACCCACGTGTATCTGGCGGTGAACGGTGAAGAGGGCTGGACCATCGCAGACGATTGGCGCTATTATCAGGGCAGCGAGCCCCCCGAGCCCAGCCCCGACCCGGCCCAGGAGGAGCTGGGCCTGACCCGGAACCAGTGGGTCATGCTGCAGCACCAGACCCGGGCGCTGGCCCTTTCCGGCATCTTCCGGGACCTTGACGACCCCTTAAAGGAGCTGAGCGCCGAGGAATGGGCCAATTACCTGTATGCCCGATCCGAGAGCTGGTTCGGCCTGTCGGAGGACGGCTCCACCGAAGCCCCCGCAGGCACCATTTTCCGGGCGGACTTCACCGACCGGATCAGCGGCGAGGATCCAACCCCCGCCGCGCTGGAAAACACAGAGGAGCCGCTGCCCGCCCCCTGTGCGGCCTGTGAGGAGATCAAAACGCTGCTGAACGCGGACCCGAACGCCATCGTGTACAGCCGCACCGGCGACGTGGTCACCGCCACCCTGACCCTGCCGCTGGAGAGCGGAACCATCGCCATGGAATACACCTTCGGCCTTGTGCCGGATACCACCGGCCCGGTGAGCCGCACATACCTGCAAAGCGCCCACCGGCTCTGACCGCCAGGCAGCAAAACAACAGCCCCCGGCCCTGCACAAGGCAGGCCGGGGGCTTGGCTTTTTCAGCTTTCTATCACAAAGATTTTTCCGGTGCGCTCCACCACCTGGAATCATGCGGTGTTGCCTTATGTTACCGCAGCAGCCACTGATAATCCTGCCTGCAGTCCACAATCCAGTCCACATACACTGTATTATCCCGAATCTGGTAAATCACCAGAAACCAGTTTTCCACATACAGCTTGTGATACTTATTGGCCGGTAGAAACGGTTCATTCAGGAACGGGGCCCTTTGCGGCATCTGACGCAGCGACCGCAGCTTTTCCAGAAAGCGGGTGCGCAGCCGGGCCGCCGCCTTTTTATCCACCTGCGCCAGAAAACGAAGCTGAAGCCCCAGCATCTCCTTCGCCCGGTCGGAAACGATCACCTGATACTGCATATTACACCTCGTCCAGCAGCTGGCCCAAATAGGCGTCCAGTTCCTCCAGCGTACAGCCCGCCCGGCCCATCGCCCGATCTTCCTCTACTGCCAGAAGCTGCTCCCGCAATTCCAGCATTTTCTCCCGCCGGGCAAAACTGTCAATATCCATTACCACCAGATCCCCTTCGCCGTTTTTGGTCAGGTAGACCGGCTCCCGGGTGCTTCGGCAAAGCTCCGCAATCTCGTTGTAGTTCTGCCGAATCGTCGCAGATGGACGAATGTTCATGCAAGGCATCTCCTTTCGCTTATATATCAATATTCTAATTTTATTTATTTAAATTATGCTACATCGTCAAGCCAACGGCCCCTAGCTCACCGTTTTCCCTGCCAAAGTTTTTGCCTGTTTTTCGGCCAATTTGCCTATTGACAGGGTAGGTTTTTCTTTGATATGTTCGGGTTTAATCTATTTTTTTGGCAAAACGCGCCCGCATCCGGCTGTTTTCCCCCGGCAACGCGGGCCTTTTTTTGCAGCTTTCGCGTAGACAAGTGTTTTCTTTTGTGCTACACTGGAACAACTTACTTTTTGAAACAGCGATTTTTTTGATCTGACCATAAGGAGGGAGCAGCATGCAGCACTTATCCAAACGGGACAGCTTCTTTGTGGGCCTGACCCTGTTTTCCATGTTTTTCGGCGCCGGCAACCTGATCTTCCCGCCCTTTCTGGGCGCGCAGGCGGGCACCGACACCTGGCCGGCCATGGTGGGCTTTGCCATCAGCGCCATCGGCCTGCCCGTTCTGGGTGTGGTTGCGGTGGCCCAGTCCGGCGGGCTGCCGGTGCTGGCAGGCCGGGTGGGCAAAAAGTTTGCCTGGCTGTTCACTCTGCTGATCTATGTGTCCATCGGGCCGGGGCTTGCCATCCCCCGCACCGCCAGCACCTCCTTCGAGATGGCGGTTTCGCCCTTCTGGCCAAACGCTCCCCTCTGGGTGCTGTGCCTTTATTCCTTTGTGTTCTTCGCGGTGGCCATGCTGGTGGCCTTCAAGCCGGAAAAGCTCACCGACCGGCTGGGCAAGGCGCTGGGGCCCATTCTGCTGGCGCTGATCTTCGTGATGGTGGTGGGCTGCTTTGTGAACGCCCCCGGCGGCTACGGTGTGCCCGGCGGCAACTACACCGGCAACGTGGTGGCCCAGGGCTTTGTGGACGGCTACCAGACCATGGACACCATTGCCGCTTTGAACTTCGGCATCATCATCGCGCTGAATATCCAGAACCGGGGCGTCACCGACGAAAAATCCGTGGTGCGGTATACCATCCGGGCGGGCTGGATCGCCGGCGCGGTGCTGCTGGTGGTGTATTCGGCGCTGGCCCACATCGGCGCGGTGAGCGGCGGCAGCTTTGAGAACTATTCCAACGGCGCGGGTGTGCTCACCAACCTGATGAGCTGGATGTACGGCCCGGCGGGCACCGCCCTGCTCGGCCTGATCTTCGTGATCGCCTGCCTGAACACCTGCATCGGCCTGTTCAGCTGCTGCAGCGAATACTTCAGCCTGCAGTGGCCCAAAATCCCCTACCGGGCCTGGGTGGTCATCTTCGCGGTGATCAGCTTCTTTGTTTCCATCGCCGGGCTGGACACCATTCTGGCCATCTCGGTGCCCATCCTGAGCGCCATCTACCCGGTGGCCATCGTGCTCATCGCGCTGGGCCTTGCCCACCGCATCACCGGCAAAGTGCCTTTGTGCTATCCGGTGGCGGTGGCCTTCACCATTCTGGTAAGCGTGCCCTGCGCGCTGGTGCAGGCAAAGCTGCTGGGCGGCCCGGTGGCAGCCTTCTTCGAGGGCCTGCCCCTGTATGCCGAGGGCCTTTCCTGGCTGCTGCCCGCCGCATTGGGCGGCATTCTGGGCGCGCTGGCCAGCTGCCTGGGTCTGGGCCGCCGCCGCAAACTCTGATTTTCTCCTCTTTATGCATTTTCTCCCCAGCATGCACAAGGCCCCCGCAGGGCAGCGGCTGTACTGCCGCCCCGCGGGGGCCTTGTGTTGTTGAGAAGAGAATAGGAGAATATTACCGTTTTGCTTACCGCAGCAGTGCGGCCAGCGCCTTTGTGTCGGGCACGTCGCCCGCGCTCTTGCCGTAGTGCACATGGGTCAGGGTCAGATCCTGCTCCATCACGAACACCGCCGGCAGCTGCAGCTCGTCGCCCTCGTAATCGCCGTGGGTAAAGCCGCCGGCCTTTGCTTTGGCGATTTTCAGCATCGTGCCCGCATCCGCCAGCCCGGCCTGACTGGCCGCGGGCCGGATGTCCAGCTGCTGATACAGCCGGGCCTCGGGGTCACACACAATGTCGAAGGGCAGATCGCCCGGCTTCAGCTGGCCCGCCAGCTTTTTCGGGTCGGACTGCAGCACCGCCAGCATCTGACCGCCGGTGGCCGCAATCTGCCCGTATTCCTTCGCATAGCGGTGAATGTCGTACTGGCACAGGGTGCAGCCGTAGTAGCGCAGGAACACCAGCGCGGTACGGCCGGTCACCCGCCGGGCGGTGTCGCTGAGGGCGACGCCCGCCGCGAACGGAGTGTCATAGGTAAAATCCGGCATTTTTTCGCCGGTCTGCAGTTTTGCCATGGGTTGCCTTGCTTTTGCTCAGGCGTTGAACACGTACTTGTCCAGCCGGTCGAAGGCCTCCTGCACCCGGCTCAGGGGAAGCGCCAGGTTCATGCGCAGGTGGCAGAGGCCGTGGAACATCTTGCCGTCCTGCACGGCCACGCCCACATCCCAGCAGGCCTGCTCAAGCTCCTCGATGGTCTTGCCGTGCTCGGCGCACCACTGGGTGCAGTCCACAAACAGCATGTAGGTGCCCTGCGGCTTGGAGACCTCCACGCCCTTGAAGTGCTCCCTGATGTAGTTGCAGGCGTAGTCCACGTTGCCGGTCAGGGTCTGGCACAGCTCGTCGGTCCACTCGTAGCCCTCGGGCTTGTAGGCGCCGATCAGGGCGTGCATGCTCAGCACGTTCATGTCGTTGTAGTGGGGCAGGCTGGATTCCTTCCGCACACGATCCCGCAGCCACTTGTTGTAGATGATGTGGTAGCTGCCCACCAGACCGGCCAGATTGAAGGTCTTGCTGGGGGCATACACCGCAACGGTGTTCTGGCGGGCCCACTCGTTCACCATCTGGGTGGGAATGTGCTTGTTGTCGGCCAGGATGATGTCGCTCCAGATCTCGTCGGAGATGACCTTCACATCGTATTTCTCAAACAGGGCCATGGCCTTTTCCAGCTCCCAGCGCTCCCATACGCGGCCGCAGGGGTTGTGGGGAGAGCAGAACACGGTGGCGTGAATGTTCTGGGTGCGGATCTTCTCCTCCATGTCCTCATAGTCCATGCGCCACACGCCGTTCTCGTCCTTCTTCATGGGGCTGAGCACCATGTCGTAGCCGTTGTTGGTCAGGCTCATGGTGAAGCCGATGTAGGTGGGCGACTGCAGCAGCACCTTGTCGCCCTTGGAGCACACCACGTTCAGCGCGCTGATCACGCCGCCCAGAACGCCGTTCTCGTAGCCGATGCACTCGCGGGTCAGGCCGGTCACACCGTTGCGCTTTTCATGCCAGGCGATGATCTCGTTGAAATAATCGTCGGTGGCATCAAAGTAGCCATAGGCCGGATGCCTGGCGCGCTCGATGATGGCTTCGGGAATGGTGGGTACGGTGGGAAAGTTCATATCCGCCACCCACATGGGAATGGCATCGAAGCCTTCCTTCGGTGCCCCGGGGGTGAAACCGGGCATGGTGCCCAGGCCGTCCACTGCGATAGCGTCCTTGCCATGCCGGTCCATGATGGAAGTGAAATCGTATTTCATGATTGATTCGACCTTTCTTTATGATAAAATTCAATAAAACATGATGTGTTTTGCCTGATTTTATTTTACTCCTCGGCCGTAGTGGCTTCAACGGCCTTGCGGGCGATCTCCTGCTGCTTGTTCAGCAGAGTTTCGCGGCTGACCGCGCCGGTTTTCAGGCGAACGGCGGCAACCACCACGCACAGAACAATGATGCCCAGACAGACGATCATATCCCGTACAGACAGATCCACAAACAGGTTGTAGGCAACCACCAGCGCGCACACGCTGCCCAGCACACAGATCACATTGAACACCGGTGTGGGCATGTGGTATACGCTGCTCTTCCACTGCTCGGGGTATTTTTTCACCAGACCGATCAGCGAGCAGTTCAGGTAGGCGTTCATCAGCATGCAGGGAATCATCACCAGCGAAACCACCGCGTCCAGCGAGAAGCCCAGAATGATGGGCAGGATGGAAATCAGGTAGAAGAAGCCCTGAATCACATAAGGATAGCCGCCCTTGGTGGTCTTTTTGAAGAAGGCGGGCATCCAGCCGTCCTCAGCAACCTGGATGCAGGGGTAGCGCAGCATGGCGATGCCGCTGGCCATGGAGGTGGCGATGGCGAACACCTCGCCGCCCAGAATAAAGATCACATACAGCCAGCCGGGGAAGATTTCCTGCGCAACCAGCGCCAGGCTCTGGCCGGCCACATCTTCCACCGGCAGCACGCCGGCGGCAACCACGCCCATCAGGGCATACACGATACCAACGGTCAGGGTGATGAAGATGATGGCGATGGGGATGGTGCGGCGGGGTTTCTTGGTAACTTCCATCATGGAAACCGGCGCCATGGTGGTGCCCTGGCAGGCAAAGCTCATGATGGAGATGGCCTGAATAAAGCCCACGCCCCCGTTCAAAAAGAAGGTGTCGCCGTCGAAGAAGCCGGGCTTTACCTGCGGCAGACCGAACACCACGAAAAGCCCGATGGCGACCAGCAGCACAATGGTCATGATGCTGGTAATCGTGGCAAGGAACTTGGAGCCCCGGATGGTGGCCGCAAAGAACAGCGTGATAACCGCGATGGCTATGATGGATTTATAGGGCAGGATGGCCGGGAATACCATGGAGGCATAATCCACAATGGACATGCCGTACATGGCAAGCGCAAAACCGTTCACATAGGTAAAAATACCGCTCACACCAGTGAGCATGGGGCCGAACAACATGGCCTTCATGTCGTAGTCGCCGCCGGGCAGTACAAACATGGAGCTCATCAGCGGCTGATACAGGTAGGCCAGCAGCATGTAAAAACAGCCGATTAATACTGCCAGAAAGATGGAGTGGCCGGTGAAGCCAATGCCCAGGCCCATCATCACGAAAATGCCGGAACCGATGGCACCGCCCACTCCCAGGCTGTAAATGTCAAACATTCCCAGTTTTTGGTTTCCTTTTGCATACATGTTCTCCCTTCTTGAATTCTTTTCCCCTTCTGATCCGCGTCCACCAGCGGTCGATCACTCCGGGCGGCGCTTCGCTTGTTTTTAAATCTGGCAAATTTGCGCAACTTTCATTAAGCCACTTCATTCTTAAGCAACTTAATAATTTAGTGACTTCAGGATAGTTCATTTCACACAGTTCGTCAAGGGATTTCGTGGATTTTTCACGTAATTATGCCCAATTCTGCGAATAAAACAAAAAGGGGGCAGGCACTTTTGTAGCAACTGTACAACAGAATTTCTCCTTCTGTTCGCGTATAAAAAACACCTCTGTCCTGTCTGCATCCCTGAAATCACTTTTCCTGTGTCGGTTTCGCTTTGCTCTGCGGTTACATTTCCTGCTTCATAATGCGTTTCCCTCCCGATGAAAAAATCCGGAAATTTTCAGTGATTCAGCGGCACGGGGCTGTTTTCCCTGTGCGGTCGTCCGCACAAAAAACGGGGTACTGCACAGCCCCGACCGACCGGAACCCATGCAGCACCCCATTGTGCCGTTTGCCGGATATGAAAACTGCTTCCTCTGCCTGCGGAATAAAAAACAAAGGCGCTTTGCGGAAACTTTCTCCGTCAAAGCGCCTTTGCTGCCCCTATTCTATTCCTGACCGGAAAGGAAGTCAACAATTAATTTACTAAATTATTAAGATAATTCAATAAAATGTTGAATGAAACAAAAATTCCGCACACAGCCTCCCCTTCCTCAGAAAAATGACCATGTAAATTCTCCGGTACCGAAGGCTTTGCCTCCTCTTCAAGGCGAACGATTTGCCCGGTCTGCGCCAAAAAACAGGCGGACGCGTCTGCCGCATCCGCCTGTGAATCGAAACAGCGCTTCTGTTCAGGTAAAATGCTCCCGGCTGCGGCGCACATCGTCGGCGTAGGCCTCGTTGATGCGCTTTTGCACCCGCAGATAGAGCGCCAGCTCCTCCTCGGTGAATTCCGCCATCCGGTCGAAGGTGCGCTGCTGGCAGTCGGCGCTGAAGGCGGAGTGGTCCCGATACAGCGCCTGCCCGCTCTCGGTCAGGCGCAGCATGTACTGGCGGTTGTTGGCGGTGTTGCGCAGCTGCTCCACCAGCCCCTTCTTCCGCAGCTTGCGCAGCGTCTGGGAGCAGGCGCTGGGCGTCTTGCGCAGCACCTTGGCCAGATCCGCGGCGGTGATGCCCGGATACAGGGCAATCAGGTCAATCATGTGGGCCTCCGCCTGATACAGCATGCACTCGCCGTAGCGGTGGGGCATGGCGTCGTATTCGCACATCAGGTCATAGGCTTCGTTCTGCAGGTTCCACACCTGGTTCAGCAATTCGCCGCGCTTTTGTTCCACAACCGTTTCCTCCGCCTTTCGTTTTTTTGCCGCCGGGCGGCTTCATGGCTGCCCGGTCAGGTCCCGCACCACCTTGCCGGCGATGATCAGGCCCGCCGCCCCCGGCACAAAGCTCACGCTGCCGGGGGTCTGCTTTTTGGGGTTGCCTGCCCGAACCGCCGCGCCCGGCACCTCCGCCGGGCCGTCCAGCTGCTTGGGGGTGAGGGCGGGTTCGGTGGAATACACCACCGGAATGTTTTTGTACCCTCTTGCCCGGCACTCCCGGCGCATCACCCGGGCCAGCGGGCAGGCCGTGGTCTTTTCAAGGGTGGTCAGCTCCAGCAGCTCCGGATGCAGCTTGTTGCCGGTGCCCATGCTGGAAATCACCGGCACCCCGGCGGCCAGCGCCCGGCCGATGATCTCCAGCTTGGCGGTCACGGTGTCCACCGCGTCCACCACATAGCTGGCCCCTTCAAAGGAAATCTGGTCGGCGGTGTCCGGCATGTAGAACAGCGCCACCGGCTCCACCCGGCAGTCCGGGTTGATGGCCCGGATGCGCTGGGCGGCCACCTCCACCTTGCTGCGGCCCACCGTGTCGGTGAGGGCGATCAGCTGGCGGTTGCGGTTGGATTCGGCAATGCTGTCGTCGTCCACCAGCGTAAGCCGGCCGACGCCGGCGCGGGCGAGGGCCTCGGCCACATAGCCGCCCACGCCCCCCACACCGAACAGAATCACATGGGCGGCGTGCAGGGCGTTTACGCCCTCCTCGCCCAGCAGAAGGGCAGTGCGCCGTTCAAAGGGTGCGATGCTCATGGGTGTTGGTTCTCCTTTTGGGTTCATGCGTTTCGGCCCCGGGGCCGGGCCGCGCTCAGCGGTCAAAGGTCATTTCCAGGGTGGTGTTCCAGCTCTCGCCGGCAGCCAGCGCCGCGGCGCAGGGCTTTTCGTTCCAGTCGCCGCCGAAGGTCTCGGTGTCCGGCAGGCTGTGCCAGGGCTCGATGCACACAAAGTGCAGGTTCGGGTTGCCGGGCGCGCTCCAGATCAGGGTGTAGGCAAAGCCCTCCAGACCAACGGTGATGCGGCGGCCGGTGTCCTTCTCCACCACGCTCAGGGTTTTGGCGGTCAGCTGGCTCATGCAGGTAGAGTCGTGGTCAAATATCCGGTCGTCCAGTGCGATCACATCGCTGTTCTCCATCATCACCCGGGTCTCGCCGGTGACCAGGCCGCTGGTGGCGCCGGTCTCGATGACCACCGGGGTCTGGGGCGCGTCAAAGCGCAGCTCGTAGTCGGTGGTGGTGTGTTTGTCGTCGAAGGGCAGCGCGAAGCCGGGATGGAAGCCGAAGCCGAAGCGCAGCTCCCTGTCGCCGGTGTTGGTCACGGTGATGGTCTGGCGCAGGGTGCGGCCGTCCAGCACGAAGGCGCTTTCCAGCGCAAAGTCCCGGGGCAGCTTTTTGCGGGTCTCCTCATTGGCGCGCAGCACAAAGCGCATGGCGCCGTTTTCCGCGCCCACAAACTCGTGCTCGAAGTCCCGGCCAAAGCCGTGCTGGCCGCCCTCCCAGGTCTGGCCGTCCAGGGTGTAGTGGCCGCCGTTCAGCTTGCCGCAGTAGGGGAACAGGATGGGCGCGCGGCGGGGCCACACATCCTTCTGGCCGTCCCACATCATCTCGGCGCCGGTGGCCTTGTCCACCACGCTCACCAGCTCGGCACCCTTGGTCTCCACGGTCACGGTCAAAAATTCATTTTCGATGGTATGTCGCATAAAAACGCTACCCCTTTCTTTTTATAAAAGACGTTACCTCAAGTATAGTACACCCGGGCCAAAATTCCAAGAGTATCACGGCACACCGGTGCGGAATAGGGTAGGTGCAAGGCGGGCGCTTCCCGGCCCGCACCCGATCCGCTGAACGAACGAAAGGAGTTTTGCCTCATGATGAACGGCTGCCTTCTGGTCCAGAGCTACGCCGCCCGCCAGAGCGCCCCGGTCCCCGGCGTGACCGTGACGATACGCGGCGAGGGCCATGCGCCTGTGACCCTGACCACCGATGAAACCGGCACCGCGCCGGTGATTCAGCTGCCCGCGCCGGACAAGGCGCTCAGCCTGGACGAAGCCAACACCCAGCAGCCCTACAGCCTGTGGGACGTGACCGCAGAAAAGGAGGGCTACCAGACCGTGACCATGCAGGGGGTGCAGGTGTTCGCCTGCCAGACCGCCCTGATTCTGCTGGAGATGCTGCCCGCCCAGCGGCTGGGCGCGCCCCAGCCAAAGCCGGAGAGCTTCGACATTCCGCCCCATTCCCTCTACCGGCCCCAGGGGCCCTCCAGCGTGGCCCCGGCCCAAAACTGTCCGGCCCCGCTGGTGCTGGCCACCCCCATCGTGCCCACCACCATCACGGTGCATCTGGGCAAGCCCAAGGAAAGCGCCCGCAACGTGACGGTGAGCTTCCGGCATTACATCGCCAACGTGGCCTCCAGCGAGGTCTACCCCACCTGGCCGGGCGTGACCAAACCCGCGGCGGCGTTTTTCAAACAACGGATTTTTCCATCCGATGTGGTATACTAGGTGTAACGAAACATCCCCCCAAGACCGCGGCCAACGCCGCAAGGAGACTATTCTTATGTGCACAAGCATCGCTTTTTCCGCACCCTATCCGCTGTTCGGCCGCAATCTGGATCTGGAAACGCCCTTCGGCCAGCAGGTGGTGGCAACGCCCCGTGCCTTCGCCTTCCACTTCCACCGCCGCCCGGCGATGGCCCACCATCTGGCCATGATCGGCATGGCCACCGTGGCCGGGGGCGTGCCCCTGTACGCCGAGGCCATGAACGAGGCCGGGCTGTACATGGCCGGGCTGAACTTCCCCGGCAACGCCTACTACACCCCCGCCGAACAGGCTGCACCGGACGCGGTGGCCCCTTATGAGCTGATTCCGCTGGTGCTGGGCAGCTGCCGCACCCTGAAGGAAGCCCGCGCCATGCTGGAGGGCATCGACCTGCTGGGCATCCCCTTCGCGCCGGGCTACCCGCTGGCCCCGTTGCACTGGCACATTGCCGACGGCACCGGCGTGCTGGTGCTGGAGGTCACCGCCGAGGGCTCCCGCCTTTACGAGGACCCGGTGGGCGTGCTCACCAACAACCCGCCCTTCCCGGTGCAGCTGGCCAACCTGACCGGCTACCAGACTCTTTCCGCCGCGCCGCCGGAAAACCGCTTTGCCCCCGGTGTTCCCCTCACCCCCTACGGGCAGGGCATGGGCGCCATCGGCCTGCCGGGCGACTGCTCCCCCATGGGGCGGTTCGTGCGGGCGGCCTTCCTGAAATGCAACTCGGTGCACGCCGCCGGTGACGACGCGGTGAACCAGTTCTTCCACATTCTGGACGCGGTGGCCATGGTGCGGGGCAGCGTGATCACCCCGGAGGGCAAGCCGGATCTGACCCTTTACTCCTGCTGCGCCGACCCGGCCCGGGGCGTCTACTACTTCAAGACCTACGACAACAGCCGCATTCACGCGGTAAGCCTGCTGCGGGCCCCGCTGGAGGCCAACACCCTGTGCTGCTGGCCGCTGCCCGGCGGCCACGGCTTCGAAGCCCTGAACTGAACTTATCCCCTTTCCCCCTGACCTTCGGGTCAGGGGGATTTTTTCTGCCTTTTGGGGCTTTTTTCGCGCAGAAGCCAAAACCGTTGTTTGGCAAACCGTTTTGCGTCCCCATTCAGTGTATGATGAATACAGGTCAAAGGTGATGCGCCTTGCCGGTTTTCCCTTTCCTGCAAACGGGCAAGCAGGCCCGGGTTCTCCCGCTTTTTGTACCATCCATTTTCTTTTTACCGCCGGGACGGGCCCTGCCCCCCGGCACAGGAGGTATTTTTTATGTATTACAGCAACGGCAACTACGAAGCGTTTGCCCGCCCCCGCACCCCGAAAAAGGCCGAGAGCAAATCCGCCTGGCTGGTGGGCGGCGGCCTTGCCAGCCTTTCGGCGGCGGCCTTCCTCATCCGGGACGGCGGCATCCCCGGCGAGCGCATCCACATTTTAGAGGAATCGCCCCTGCCCGGCGGCGCCTGCGACGGCATTCTGGATCCCCAGCTGGGGTTCGTGATCCGGGGCGGCCGGGAGATGGAGGACCACTACGAGTGCCTGTGGGACCTGTACCGGTCCATCCCCTCGCTGGAGGTGGAAAACGCCAGCGTGCTGGACGAATTCTACTGGCTCAACAAGGATGACCCCAACTTCTCGCTGAACCGGGCCACCCTGAACCAGGGCGAGAGCGCCGAGACCGGCAACCGTTTCGGACTGAGCGACGCGGCGGCACTGGAGCTGATGGCCCTGTTCTTTGCAAAGGACGAGGATCTTTACAACAAGACCATCGACGAGGTGTTCAGCGACGAGTTCTACGCCTCCAACTTCTGGCTTTACTGGCAGACCATGTTCGCCTTTGAAAAATGGCACTCGGCGCTGGAGATGAAGCTGTATCTGCACCGGTTTCTGCACCACATCGGCGGCCTGCCCGATCTTTCCGCCCTCAAATTCACCCGCTTCAACCAGTACGAATCGCTGATTCTGCCGCTGGTGGAATACCTGAAAAAGGAGGGCGTGCAGTTTGAATACGGCATCAAGGTGACCAACGTGCTGTTCCATTTCCTGCCCGGCAAAAAGGTGGCCCACCGGCTGGAATTTGTCCAGAACGGCCAGCCCCGCAGCCGGGAGCTGGACGAAAACGATCTGGTGTTCGTGACCAACGGCTCCTGCACCGAGGGCGCGGCCCTTGGCTCCAACGACGAGGCACCCCGCCTGACGGTGGAGAACGGCCAGGGCAGCAGCTGGGAGCTGTGGAAGAATCTGGCGGTGCAGAACCCCGCCTTCGGCAACCCCGGCGCCTTCTGCTCCGACATTCAGGCCACCAAATGGGAATCCGCCACCGTCACCCTGCTGGACGACCGCATCGCGTCCTATGTGCAGAAGATCTGCCACCGGGATCCCTATTCCGGGCGGGTGGTGACCGGCGGCATCGTGACCGCAAAGGACTCCGCCTGGCTGATGAGCTGGACCTTCAACCGGCAGCCCCACTTCAAGGCCCAGCCGGCCGGCCAGCTGGTGGGCTGGATCTACGGCCTTTCCCCCGATGAACCCGGCGACTATGTGGGCAAGCCCATGGCGGAATGCACCGGCGCCGAGATCTGCATGGAGTGGCTGTATCATCTGGGCGTGCCCGAGAACGAGATCGAGCTGCTGGCCCGTGAGGCCGCCTCCACCGCTCCCTGCATGATGCCCTATGTGACCGCCTTCTTCATGCCCCGCGCCGCAGGCGACCGTCCCCAGGTGGTGCCGGAGGGCTGCGTGAACTTCGCCTTCCTTGGCCAGTTTGCCGAGACCCGGCGCGACACCATCTTCACCACCGAATACTCGGTGCGCACCGCCATGGAGGCGGTCTACACCCTGCTGGACGTGGAGCGGGGCGTGCCCGAGGTATTCGGCTCCGCCTACGACCTGCGGTGCCTGCTGAACGCCACCCACTACCTGCTGGATGGCCGCAAGCTCACCGACATGAAGCTGCCCCTGCCCTATAAGCTGGCCCTGCACGCCGGGCTGGACAAGTTCCGGGGCACCGTGCTGGAGGAGCTGCTGGCCCGCTACCAGCTGATCTGACCCCAAAGCGGGCCCGGCACCCCGCCGGGCCCGCCGCCCCCCACACATCCACCCAATTCAGGAGGAAGCATCCATGAAAGAAACCAATTACACCGATTTTCGACCCCACACCGGCGCGGACTACATGAACGACGGCCCGCCCCGGGCGGAATTCGCCCCCGAAAGCGAGCCGGCCTTTGTGCCGGTGAACGGCAAAAGCGGCCTGCTGACCGGCGCCGCGCTGGTGGGGGTGGGGCTGTTCTCCATTCTGGCCCCGGGGGCGGCGGGCATCTCGCTGGCCACCCTGCTCACCGGCGGGCTGGGCGTTTACGGCATCGCCCAGATCATCGCCTTCGCCCGCCTTCCCCGGGAACAGGGCAGCGGCTGGACGCTGGCCAACGGCGTGGCCATGACGCTGCTCAGCTTTTTCACCCTCTGGATGGCCCTCACCACCCCCTTCGGCATGGTGAGCATGATCGCATCGCTGGCCTCGGTGGCCGCCTTCTTCGGCCTGCTGGCCGGTGTGGGGCAGCTGTTCCAGTACACCACCCTGCGGCGCACCAAAAGCCCCGGCGCGGGCTGGGTGCTGGCCAGCGGTATCGTGAACCTGCTGGTGGGCCTTCTGGTCATGGCCGCCCCGGTGGCCGGGTGGTTCGCCCTGAACACCCTGTGGGGCGCCTTCCTCGCCGGCAGCGGCATGGCGGTGCTGGCGGAGGCCTGCTCCGGCCACCGGGGCCTGCGGGCGGTGGAATAACCGCTCCCGGCTCTGCGCCGCAAATCACCGCAAATCAAAGAACGCCTTTCCGAAGTTCGGAAGGGCGTTCTTTTTGTCTGCACTTTTTCGTTGCTGCAGGCGCCTTTCTCCACCATGCCCTCACAGCCCCCTGCCGTGCCCGCCAGCGGGTGCGGGCCCGCAGGCAGGGGCCCTGTACTCGAAGCCTGAACCACGGCCCAGGGGGCCCTGCAGCCCGCGGCAGAGAATGCCGGTATCCCCACAATCATAACCCCACGTTAAACGTGGGGTTTGCAGAACGGCCCTATAAGGGCCATTATTCCAGCAGCACCTAAAGGTGCGTAATGAGCAACGCCAACCGCATTTGGCGTTGCTTTTTTACTTCTTTCTTCTACTGTCGGTCGGGATCTCCGGTGAATCATCATCCAGATCCGCTATATTTTTGAACGGATCTTCGTATTCTCTGAAACTCAGCTGATCGCTCATCTGGTCTTGCATTTCCTGGTCTTGGATGT
>ENA-OQIJ01000158-OQIJ01000158.1-human-gut-metagenome-genome-assembly--contig:-NODE-158-length-19765-cov-3.550056_pt1 | contig 19765 bp, 14 predicted proteins | sample MGYA00242582_ERZ504747 | MGnify/ENA primary metagenome ERZ504747 (study PRJEB26092, sample SAMD00036435) | human gut metagenome | host: Homo sapiens | study: EMG produced TPA metagenomics assembly of...
CAGGATGAAATCACGGCAGAGCCTGCAGCCAGGTGTTGCCCAAGCGCACAAATACGCAGCAAAATGAATCGCAAAAAGCGCAGACTAAGCAAGGGTGCGCGTATCGGCATTACGGCGGCGGCAGTTGCGCTGCTGCTTGGCGGCGGCATCTGGGCTGTGGTGAAATCCCGCGATGCGGGCACGGAGGACGTGACGCAGACCACGGCTATGGTCAGCTGCGGCGATCTGGAGACCTACATAGAGGGAAGTGGCGTTACTGCTGCAAAAAACGCGAGGAACTTGGCCGGGAGGTTAAGGGCAAGGTAACACAGGTGTTGGTCGCCGAGGGCGACGAGGTACACGCCGGCGATCCGCTGCTGGTGATCGACCCGACCGAAACCCGCAAGGAACTTGCGGATGCACAAAAGGAACTGACCGAGGCGGAACGCGGTGTCTCGGACGCGCAGCTGGAGGTCTCCAAGGCACAGTCCGACTTGAGCGCGGCGCAGAGAAAACTGAGCCGTCTGCATATCACGGCGCCGTTTACCGGCAAACTGATTCCGGCCAAGGATTCGGACGACAAGGATGTGTCCTTCCGTGTCGGTGAGCAGGTGAGCGAGGGTCAGGTCATCGGCTACATGGTAAATGACCGCCAGATGAAGCTGACGCTGGCGTTCAGCGCCGAATATGCCCGCAGCATTCGCACCGGACAGGCGGCCACGGTATCCATCGCTTCTGCGATGAGCGAGGTGAGCGGTACGGTATCGTCGGTCGAGACAGCACAGCAGATTTCGAGTGAGGGTGTGCGCGTTATCCGCGTTGGCATTACGGTGAATAACCCCGGTTCGCTGACAAAGGGCATGACAGCCACCGCGACGATCAATGCCGGACACCTCGGTGCGATCTATCCGGCGAACGCAGGCACACTGGAATACAGCCGCGAGGAAGCCGTCACCGCACAGATGAGCGGCGAGATCATCAAGCTGAACGGCACAAGCTACAGCACCTACAACGGCGGTGCGCTTATCATGTCCCTGTCGAGTGACGCTTCTCAGGATGAGATTGCAGCCGCGCAGAATGGTATTGCGGCGGCAAACCGCACGGTTGACAGTGCAAAGACGGCTGCAAACGAAAAGCGGGCACACATTGCCGAACTGCAGCAGCAGATTCAGAACTCGACCGTTACCTCTCCGATGGACGGCATTGTTGTCAGCCTGAACGCGGTTGAAGGACAGGAGGCGACCGGCTCGGAGACGCTCGTTGTGGTTGCCGATTTGAATGATATTGTCGTCAACGCCGAGGTCTCCTCGATGGATATCGGCTCGGTGCAGCAAGGACAGCAGGCGACTATGACGATGCCGCCAGCCAGCTCAGCAGCAGCAGCGACAAGGGCAACGGCATCCACCGTCAACCTTCTGGCGCAGCGCCGCCACCAGGCAGACCATCATCATCAGACCGCACAGCGTCCACAGCGCGCTCCACCACGGCTCCGCGCCGCACAGCGTCATCACATTGCAGACCACCAACAGCGCCAGCAGCCCGGTACCGGCCCCTAAAACGCCGGAGGCGATCCGGGCGGTTTTCTGCCACCGTGGGGACGCCGCCTCCACCGAAACATTGATGCACAGCCCCAGCCCAAAGGCAACGCCCATCCGGCTGACCAGCACCAGCGCCGTGTTCATTACGATTCGGTCGCTCCACAGTTGCACATCGATGGTGTCAAACAGCAGCCAGATCCCCGCGCACAGCGTCACGATACTCAGCCGTCCCAGCCATCTGTCCAGCGGCAGGTTGGCAAACATTGCCGCCAGCGTCATGCCCAGCAGCGCCACACCGCTGGCAATGAGCACAATGCCCACCACACGCCAGCCCTGCCACATCGGCGTCAGATAGCTCTTGACATTTTCCAACCTGCCGACAAACATATACTTCAAAAAATCTCGGTAGGCCACCCGGCTGCCAACACTGTGGGTGTCCACCAGCGTGAAGGTCACTTCATCCGCCGTGGTGATGCCGGGGGAGAGCACGCTGTACCACTGGGAACCGCACAGATCCCCCTCCGGGAAGGGGCCATCCCCGTCCGGCAGGTAGGAAACAACGGTCTCGCCGTTCACTTCCATGGTGAAAAACAGGTGGTTGAGAAAAAAACTCAGCGGCAGGCCCTCCGGGCAGTCCCGCAGAAAACGTCCCCGCAGATACAGAACGTCATCATTGGCATCAGGGGCGTTGTCCACCGCAGTCAGCGGGTACCAGTGCTGCCCGTCGGTGCTGTACTCGGCGGAGTAGTCCGGCCCGACCACAAAGCTGCGGATGGACTGGCTGGTGGTCGCGCTGCGCACGGCCACCACAAGGGCCAGCAGGGCAACCACCGCCTCTGCGGGCAGCATGGACAATAGTTTCTGTTTCATGGCAACCGCCTCCGGCATGGAATGGTGCGCAAGACAGGAACCTCTGCAAAAAGATTTTTCCGGAATCGTCCATGTCCCCGCATTTTGTCACTATGTTGTACTATTCTGTCTGCTATAATAAAATCAAAACATCAACGGGAGGTATTCAGATGAATCTGCCTGATACTGCCACCACTGACAACACCCCGCTGCGCGTTGTCGCGGTGGATGATGAGCCGCTGGCTCTTGAATTGCTGGTGCGCACCATCAAAAGCGTCCGGCCTCACGCCCAGATCATGGCCTTTGCCAAGCCGGAGAAGGCGATGGCTTACGTGCGGGACAACCCGGTGGACGTTGCCTTTCTGGACATCCAGATGCGGGGGCTGAGCGGCGTGGAGCTTGCGGAGGCGCTGCGCTTGCAGAATCCTGCCGTCAACCTGATTTTCGTCACCGGGTACGACCAGTATACCGGGGACGCCATGGCGCTGCACGCCAGCGGCTACATCCTGAAGCCGGTGAACAAGGCCAAAATCGAGAAGGAACTGTCAGACCTGCGCTATCCCCGCGTACCGGCGCTGCTGCGGGTGCGCTGCCTTGGCAACTTTGATGTGTTCGCGCCCAACGGTCAGACGCTGCATTTTTCCCGCAGCAAGGCCAAGGAGGCCTTTGCCTATCTGGTGTACCGCAGCGGCGCGGCCTGCACCGTGCGGGAGCTGGCGGCCGTCCTGTTTGAGGACGAGCCATACGACACCAAAAAGTGCCAGTATATGCAAAAAATTCTTTCCTCCATGATGGAGGCACTGCAGCAGGCCGGGGCCAACGGGGTGGTCTCCAAGCGGTACAACAACATCGCGGTGAACACCGAGCTGCTGGACTGCGACTATTACCGCCTGATGAAATCCGACCCGGAGGCCATGCGGAGCTACAACGGGGAGTTCATGACCCAGTATTCCTGGGCCGAGCGGGAAACCGGCGCACTGGAAAACTTCGTACAGCAAAAGAGCCATGCTCCGGAAACCGGCAGATAAGCGGTGATTCGCCGGTTCACGGCAGTTGGATGGCCGGTACATGATGCTTGCCATGGGAAAGCAGTTCATAGCCGATGCCGTGGGCGGTCAGCTCCTCGCAGAAAGCGTCCACATACAGGCTTTCCTTCCAGTCCTGCACGATTTCCAAAAAGAAGCTGCCGTGTGCCGCCACCACCTCCACCGTGATGCCGGGGCTGTCGTTCTGCATTTGCAGCTCCTCCACGTAGGGGTCCATGGCCGCCAGCTTGGCCGGGCCGACATAACTCAGATTGAAGGTGGCGCTGCCGTGGTAGCGGGCCACCACATTGCGCACCAGTTCCTTCTTTTTCTCCAGCGTGGGCTGGGCGTCGATGGCCCGGTACAGCTGGGTGGAGGCCTTCACACCCGCCTGCAGCCGTTCATGGTCGGAGGCCAGCAGCAGCCGGCCCCGGCAGATGGTGGCCTGCACGTCAAAGGGCTTTTGCTTGATGCGTCCGGCATAGGGCAGCAGAGCCAGTCCCAGCGGGGAACCTTTGTACAGCGGCGCGCCCAGCGCGGGGCGCAGGTTGATTGCCATGCCGGTGACGATGGGACGGTCGCTGTCCGGGTTCAACCGGTCAATGGCGCGAGCCATCAACAGCGACAGCACCACGCCGGGGGTGCCGTCCTGCGCCCGGCAATACTGCATCAGCTCCCGCTCCGGGATGCGCAGGTCATAATAATAGGGCTCGGTGAAGGTTATGCGTGGGTCCTCGAAGAAGCTCAGCGGCTTGCGGGAGGTATCCGGCCTGGTTTGAATGAGAATATCCTTTTCATCGGGCAGAACGGTCTCCCCGCTCATGATTCTGGTGTAGGGGTTGTCCCACTCCTCCGCCGGGATGGGGCCATCCTCGTTGACCCGCACGCCATCGGAGGGCAGGTCGGGGTCATAGGCCTCCCGGCAGTAATAGTACAGCAGTGTGCGGCCAAAATTCAGCGCGCCGGTGCCGTCCATCAGACCATGGAATCCGTTGAGCCAGATTTTATCCTCCCAATAGGTCACTGCCAGCAGATACCCGCCGGATTCCTCGCCACCCAGCGGCAGCGGGTCGGGGGTGCGGCGCACCGCAAACGGCTCGTTGTTGGGTTCCAGAAGATATTCCTTCCCGTCGCTGACGCAGCGCACCGCATAGTAAGGGTACCGCTTGAGCGTCTGCGTGGCGGCCAGCTGTAACAGGCGGCCATTCACGGCGTCCTTCATGCGGAACAGGATGCGGTAGGTGCTGACTCGATGCTTGTCCACCCCGTAAAACATCGTTGACTCGCAGATAATGTCTCTCATAAGAAAGCCGCTCCTTCCTGCCGGAAAATTGTGCTTTTCATTGTATCGCTTTTATTCGCACAAGTCAAGCGGCATAGGAAAACAGCCGCAGCGGTGCGGCTGGTGGTGTTCTCTGTTCAGCGCAGATGCATCTGTTCCGCCTGCTCCCGCAGGGCGTTCAGCGCCCGGCTCTGGATGACCCGGACATTCACCGGCGACAGCCCCATGCGCTCGGCTACCTGCTGGGAATCCAGTCCCTCGAAATACCGCAGCACCAGCACGGTGCGGCTGCGCTCGTCCAGCGTCAGCAGTAGCCTTGCCACCGCGTCACGGCATTCCATCAGACCGGCAGCCTCCTGCGCGGCGCTGTCCGCTGGCTCGGCGCCATTTTCCGACATTTCATCCAGACTGACGGTCTGTTTTGTGTCCCGGTAGTACTGCCGCAGACGGTTTTTGGCGATGACATACAGCCAGGCCTTCTCGCTGCATCGGGCCGGGTCAAAGCTTTCCCGGTGACGGTAGCAGGAGAGAAACACCTCCTGCAGCAGGTCCTCCGCGTCCTCCCGGCCGGACACATGGCGCCTGAAGTATGCCAGCAGGGCGCTTCGGTTCTCCTCTACCAGCCGTTCCACCCATTGCTCGTCCATTGTGTCCGCCCTCCTGACGCTTGTTTGCCTATATTATATCAGCCCTTCTGGGACAAAATAGGCACAAAAGCGCCACGCTTCGGGAAAAAATCGCAAAAAACTCCCGGCCGTCCCCTGGGGATAGGCCGGGAAATCAGGCGGATTCCGGAGACGGCTCAGTCGTCATCATCCACAAAGACGAAGCTCTCCACCTCTTTCAGGCGGGTGGGAACTTTGGCGGTTTCGGTCAGTTTTTTGTAGTTGAGTATGTATTCCAAGGGGAGTTCCTCCTTTTTTCGGCGCAAATACGCCGTTATTCCTACGGTTGCCCCTGCGTTGGCTTTTTCCCCGGCCTGCGGCACGGGAGCGCTGTATCCTCATGATGCCAAAGTGACTGGTACAACTTTGAGACAAATTTTCACGTTTTTGTGGTTTTCCTGAGGATGATTTGCTGTTTTCTGCCTGTCCATGTATAATCTATACTATACAATCATCGGAGATGTGTCGTATGAAGTTTTTCTTTCCCGGAAAGCAGGAGGGTTGCGATTCCTCCCAAGGTCGACCGAAAGCCGAATCGGCGGCGGCTGCCCAGACGGGCGCGGGTGACGGTGTGGCTCTCGCTGCTGGCTCTGCTGCTGGTGAGCATTGGCCCCATGACGGATCACATCAGCGTGATGTACGAGGAGCTTTCCCTGTACATAGATGCTGCGCTGGACACGGGGCAGCTGCGCTATGAGACTGCCCGCAGCAAAAACAGCGAGGAGCAGCAGTTGGATGAATCCATCCGGCTGACCCACACCTCGGCGCTTGGCGCGGTGCTGGATTCTGGGTGGACCCGCAGACGCCCCCACCACGAAAGAACTGGTCGATATAGCCAGCAGCACCGAACAGGTCTGGCTGCTGGACGCTGACGGCAACGTGACCGTGGGCGAGGCCATGCCGTCGGATGTGACACTGGCCCAGCGGCAGACGCTTGCCCAGTCCGAAACGGTGGTCCACACCAGCAAGGGTTCCTATTATTCCGCCGCCTGTCAGTTCGGCTCGGTGGTGCTGGGCTTTTCCAACACCGGAGATGCAGGCCTTGGTCTGGCGGAGAGCATCAACTGGCGCAGCGTGATGGGAGACATCACCATCAACCAGAGCGGCTTTGTCTTTGTGGTGGACACCAACGGCCGGTATCAGGGCTTTGATGACAGCTCGATGGATGGCCGGTCGGCCTCCCGCCTGCTGAGTATCGAGTCCGGCAGTTCGGAGCTGGTGCTTCTGGGGCAGGAATTCTATCTGGTGCGCTTGCGGACCATGGAGGACGGCGGACGGGTCGTGGCCGCAATGTATCTGATGGATGTGGTTATCCGCATGGTCAACGCCGTGAAGCTGTCCCTGCTGGCGCTTGTTGTGGCGATGCTGGCGGTGCTGCTCTATGCGCTGATTTTGCTCACCGACCGCACCACCGTCCGCACACCCCATCTTTTTGTCAAGCTCCCCGCAGGCTTTTCGCTGGACATGACGCTGGCGCCCCGGATTACGGCGCTGTCCCTGGGCGTGCTGCTGCTGTTGGGCGGCTCCATGACCTACATCCAGACGCTCAACTCCATCTCCCAGCAAAATCTGAAGGCGGAGAACGGCCTGAAGTCGGTGGAGCTGCAGCTTGGGGAAAACCAGTCCCAGTCCGACACCGTGACCGAGAAATTCTATTCCATCGGCTACACGGACGGCGATAAGAGGCTGGGTCTTGCGCACAAATAAATCGAATAACGAAGGAAAGGTCTCTGGCGCCAGCTTACTTCTCTGCTGGACAAAAGCGGAAGCGGATGCGGTGTCTGGCGAACAGCCAAACCGCTCTATCAGCTCTGTTGTCAGGGTTCCTCCCTCCATAGCCAGCAGAAACGAGACAAGCTTAGGGAAGGAAAGCTTCCTGTTTCTCGTAAAATCCTTTTCCGGCTGCCTGGAAAACATCCAGGATACTTCGCATAGCTGCTCTAAGGATTCATCCATTTTTCGTTTCACCATCTTTATTCTATCTAACATTTTACAGGCCTCCTTGTAATTTGGGGTGGAAATACTCCTAATTACAAGGGCTTTTTGCTATCCGAAGATAGCAAAAAGGCCGCACATTTTTACCTGTTTGTCAAGTGTTTTTCTGAAAAAGTTACAAAAAACTGGACCTCACATTCCTGTGAAGTCCAGCTTTTCTTAACTTAATGACATTGGTCTGTACAGGCCGGGCTTTTTCTGGTAAAATGAGGAACAGACACTGCGGTTCCCGCAGACAAAAAGGATGTGAACGTTCATGGCGCAGACAACGGAAAAACAACTTGCCGCGCAAAAAAGGGCCGAGGCCCGGCGGGCAAAAAAGCAGGCCCGGCGGGAAAACCAGTGGGCGCAGGGGTCGCTGCTGGTCTTTGTGCTGGTGTACAATCTGGTGTTCCAGCTGGTGCTGGTCCCGCTGGGCAAGGCCATCTGGGCGGGGGCGCTGAACCATTCCCCCGCCCACTACATCATCAGCGACAATCTGGGCCTCATCCTGCGCAGCCCGCTCATCTGGCTGGCGCTGCTGGTCATCGCCGTGGGGTATGCGTTCTGGGCGCTGCTGGAAATCACCGGCATCCTCCTCTGCGTGGACTGCGCCCAGCGCGGCCACAGGATGGGGCTGCTGGCGCTGCTGCGCCGCTCGGTGCTGGAAAGCCTGCCGGTGCTGCGCCCCCAAAACCTGCCGCTGCTGGTGTTCACGGCGGTCATCATGCCGTTCACGAACTTTTTCGTGGCCTCCGACCTGGTGCGGCAGATCACCGTGCCGGAGTACATCATGGAGGTCATCGAGGACACGCCGCTGTATTTCGGACTGTACCTTGCCGTCAGCGTTCTGCTGGTATTCTGGACGCTGGCGTGGGCCATGGTGTACCATGTTTTTGTGCTGGAACACAAATCCCTGCCGGAGGCGGCCCGCGCCAGCATCCGGCTGATGAAACACCGCAAGCGGGCCACCGTCTGGCGGGTCGTGGTCAACCAAATCCGCTTTTTTGTGCGCTGGGGCGTTGTGCTCGCGCTGGGCACCGCTGCATTTGGGGCGGTGCTGATGATATTCTCGGACGGCAGCCTGCTGTTCGCCCGCGCCGCCACCCTGTCCTGGGAGCTGATCGTCTACCCGGCGGGGCGGTTCCTGCTGAGCTGCCTTGCCACCTTTGTGCAGTACGCCACCCTCACCAGCCTGTACCATAATTATAAGGAGGCCGACGGCGAGGCGCTGGCCCCGCTGCCGCCGGAGGCCCGGCCCCGGAAAAGACGGGACGCCCTCGCCCTCGCCGCCGCGCCGGTGCTGCTGCTGGGCGTGGCCGGTGTGGGGCTGCTGTTCACCGGCCTGCTGTATGCGGTGGGCCTTTCCGGCGAGGGCGTTCTGGAGAGCGTGCTCACGGCGCAAACCGAGATCACCAGCCACCGTGGCTACTCCGCCAAAGCGCCGGAGAACACGCTGCCCTCCATTCAGGCAGCCATCGACAGCGGCGTGTCGGACTACGCCGAAATCGACGTACAGCAGACCAGCGACGGCGTGGTGGTGCTGACCCATGACACCAACCTCAAGCGCTGCACTGGGCTGGACGCCAACGTCCATGACGTGCCCTATGAGCAGATTCGCACGCTGGACGCCTCCAAAGGCTACAGCGGGGCGGACGCGGCGCAGTTTGCGGGCACCCCCATCCCCACGCTGGAGGAGGTCATCCGGCTGTGCAAAGAAAACGGCATGAAGCTGAACATCGAAATCAAGGGCGCGACCCCCACGCTGGAACAGGAGACGGTGCGCATCATTCAGGAGAACGATTTCGGGGATCAGTGCATCCTCACCTCGCTGCGGTACGATGCGCTGGAAAAGGTCAAGGCGCTGGACCCCACCCTGAAAACCGGCTACATCATGGCCATGGGCGTGGGCAATTACTACGACCTGGCCGCGGCGGATATTTTCAGCGTGGAAAGCACCTTTGTCACCGCGGACATGGTCGGCGCGCTGCATCTGCGGGGCAAGCAGGTCCATGCGTGGACCATCGATGAACCGGCAAACGCCAAGCGGATGGTCCGCCTCGGCGTGGACAATCTCATCACCGGCGAGCCGGAAATGGTCCACGAGGTCATTCAGAAGAGCGAACAGCTGGGCTGGTTCTCCTATCTCAGCACCGACGGATGGCAGGAGCTGGCCGGGAAGCTGGGCGTGGATGTGAGGGCGTATGCGTCTGTGCTGTACGCCGCGTAAAAAAATCACGAAACCGAGCGGTTTTGTACCTGTTTTGTCCCATAACGCGTAGTATAATGGGGGAAATACGGAGGAAATCTGCCATGAATCGTACCCAAAAAACCACCCGTCTGCTGCCGCTGCTGCTGGCGCTGGCCCTGCTGCTGTGGGCCGCGCCGGTTTCGGCGGCGGAGGCCACCCCGGAGACCGCCGCGCTGACCACCGTTCAGGTGGCGCCGGAATCCGACAGTGAACTGAATTATCTCAACGAGGGCTGGGCGGCCCTGTCTGCCAGAGCGCGGACAGGCCTGCCCGCCTCCTTTGACCTGCGCCAGAGCGGCCGGGTGAGCGCCGTGCGCGACCAAACCCCCTTCGGCACCTGCTGGACCTTTGCGGTGATGGGCGCGATGGAATCCAACCTGCGCACCCAGGGCGTCACCGGGGTGGACCTGTCCGAGGCGCAGCTGGCGTTTTTCTGCGGGGCCAGCCTGTACCGGCTGGAATCTCTGGAAAGCTATCTGGAGGATGAACTGAACACCGACGCCTTCACCTTGTACAGTTCCCCCGCCGCCCGCCTGACCTTCGGCTTCACCGAGGGCGGCAACGACGACATCGCGGTGGGGGCGCTGGCCTCCTGGGTGGGGCCCATCTCCGAAAAAGAGATGCCCTACGCCGATGTGCTGACCATCTGCGGCGAGGACACCGAAAGCGACCAGTTCAAGGAAGGCGCGGCCACGCTGGCGGAATGTTGGGACAGCGACCCCGCGCTGGAATTCGGCGCGGAGTACCATTTGCAGGACGCTCTGTACTTCGGCAAGGGGATGCTCACCGATGGCGGGCGGGACACCGTCAAGCGGCTGTTACAGGAGTGCGGCGCGCTGTCCATCGGGTACAACAGCTACAACAGTGATGTCTGCGTCAACAACCTGACCGCCACCACCCAGAACCACGCCGTGCTGCTGGTGGGCTGGGACGATGCGTTTTCCCAGGACAACTTCCCGGCCTACTGCCGCCCGCAAAATCCCGGCGCGTGGCTGGTGCGCAACAACTACGGCACCGGCTGGGGGGACGCCGGGTATTTCTGGATCTCCTACGAGGATACCTCGCTGAGCATGGAGCCGGTCTATCTGATGCAGAGCGCCGACAACTATGACCACAACTACCAGCATGACCGCCTTGGCTGGAAAACCAGCCTGTCCGCCGAGCTGAACGACGGGGACGCCACCGGCACGGCGTACATGGCCAACATCTTTGAGGCGGAGGGCGCCGACGTGGGCGAGCTGCTGGAGGCGGTGTCCTTTTACACCACCGATGTGAATGTGGAGTACGCCATCTCGGTCTACACCGGCGTGGAGGCGGGCCGCCCCACCAGCGGAATGCTGGTGGCCAGCCAGTCCGGCACCCAGCCCTACCCCGGCTACCACACCGTCCGGCTGGACCAGCCGGTGGCGCTGGCCCACGGGGAACGGTTCAGCGTGGTCATCAAGGTGCGCAACCCGGCGGGCGGCTACGCCTATCCCATCGCGGTGGAGAGCGCCCGCTCTGACGAAAAGCCCTACCTGCTGGGCATCACGCCCAGCATCGGCTTTGTCAGCGCCGTGGCGCAGGACGGTTCCCCCGCCGAGTGGTGCGAGGTGGTGGAGGCCCAGCAGGAACAGGGCGTCTGGCCCACCGCGGTGTGCATCAAGGCGTTCACCAGCGACCTGTACGGCCCGGTGCGGTTCTCCTCGCTGAGCGATACCGTGGCGGAGGGCACCACCGTGACGCTGCATGCCGCCGGGGCGGATGCCATCCGGTACACGCTGGACGGCGCGGAGCAGACCATTTCCGACAGCAGCGGCGAGGTCACGCTGCACTTTGGAGCGGATGACACCGTCACGCTGCTGGCGCAGGCGGTGTACGGCGGCACCCTCAGTGAGGAACTTGGGTACACCTACCACAAGGCCGCCGTGGATGTGGTGGATGTGTACGGCACCGTGGACGGCGGAAAGAGCCGGTACGCGGCGGAAAAAAAGACCGAAAACGGCGAAACCAGCTACCTTCTGTCCCTGCCTGTGGGAGCCACAACGGCGCAGCTGCAGGTGTGCGGCGGGGACACGGTGCGCATTGACGATACCACCACCCTGCCCGCCGGAACATGGTCGGGTGAGGTGACACTGGACGCGGATGAGGACGGCTCACGCAACCGCCTGCTGACGGTGACTGTTTCCAAGGACGGGTACAACGATACGAAGTTCGATGTGTTCCTGTCCAGCCCCGGCCCGGAGGAATACGCGGCCTTTGACTGTAAGAACGAGACCATGACCGTCCGGGCCGGGTATCGGTTGGTATATGAGGACAAGACAATTCTGTACGATTATCCCTGCAGCGTTGACGGGCCTTCCCTTGCCGATAAAACCTACGGCTTCGCGTATTCTGACACAAAGGAACTGGCTGGGAAAGAACTGACCGTATACCGGCGTCAAGGGGGCGATTGGGAACTGGTGGAATATTATGGCGAGGCCGTCACCGTCATGGTGCCGGAGCGCCGCACCCTGCCGATGCTCCAGCCGGACTACGCCGCGTGGGATGGGGAGCATCCCGTGGCCGTCACCGCCAAACTGAGCGGCGATGAGTACGACCTGCGCTGGGCCGACACCGAAAGCGCCTGCACCGCCGAATCGGGTTACCACTACTTTGTCAGAACGCCGCCCACCGTCAGGCCGGGGGATGTGCTGTACCTGTATCTGCCCGCCACGGCGGAGGAGTTTGCCTCCCCTGTGGAGGAATTCCGCCTGCCCGCTGTGCCGGGGGCGGTCACCGTGACGGAAATCGGGGACGCCACCGGCGACACCGTGACGCTGTATCTGCAACCCCCCGCCGGGGAGCTGGAGTACAGCGCCGACGGCGAAAACTGGTACAGCGCCATGCTGTTTACCGAGGAGGGCGCTACCTACACCCTCATTACCGGTCTGGAGCCGAATCAGAAATACACCGTGCGGCTGCGCGTTGCGGCGCAGAGCGGGTGCTGGCCCGGCGAAATCACCGAGGTGGACGTCATCACCGGGGACGGCTACCGCCTGCCCTACTATCTCACCTATAACGGGTTCCGGGTGGACGAGCTGACCCAGTATTACCTGCTCACCGAGGGGGAGACCCTCACGGTGGACCCGAATTGGGAGGAACTGGCCGAACAGTCCTATGTGGCCCCGGCGGGGGCCATCCCCGCGCCGGTGGAGGTCACGCTGGAAAACGGCGTGCCCAGCGTGGAGGAGCTGTCCTGCGAAATTACCTATCTCACCGGACGCATGCCGGAGGAACTGACCTACAAGGTCAGCTATTACGATGAAAACGGCCGCTGGCTGGAGAATCTGCGGTTCACCTTCCTCACCTCCGGCGCGGTGACCTACAACATGCTGCCCACGCCGGAGGGCACCGTTCTGGACGAGAGCCGCAACCCCGGCGACAGCACCGCCACCCGGCTGGTCATTGACGGAAAAGGACGTATGTACGCTGAAACGACGTGGGTCAAATGCCGGGTGAAGGCGGGCACCGCCCGCGAGTGGAACCCCGTGTCGTTTCAGGGCCGCGGGCAGACGCTGTACAACAGCGACCTGACCACCGAACTGCGCAGCGCGGGCGCCACCTCAGTGAGCGCGGTGGCCTCCGCCATGAGCGCCGCCCTCCAGACCCGCATGGGGGATACCTTGCAGACGGAAAATCTGCGTGTGTACGAGGGAATCGCCCAATGCGTACTGAACGGAAAGGTCTGCGTGGATTTGCAGCAGCTGCCCGACGCCGCCGGGGAGGTCATTGTCACGCTGCGGCTCAAGGACGCGCAGGGCAAGCCCCTCAAGGTGGACTGGACGCAGTACACTCCGCTGGTGACCCACATGAACGCCAAGGACGAGAACGGCCACAAGGCCGGAGAGGTGGAATTTCTGGAGGTGGTGAGCGCCAGCGCCGATGTGGTGCGGGTCAGGACCAAGAGCCTGTCCCCGCTGGCGGTGACCTGGACCAAAACGCCGTTACAGCCCACCGCGCCCACCGCCGCGCCCCAGCCGCAGGAGGAGCCTGCCGCCACCCCCGCGCCCACCGCCGCGCCCCAGCCGCAGGAGGAGCCTGCCGCCACCCCCGCGCCGGTGGTGAAGTCCTCCGCCATCCCCCGCACCGGCGATGCACAGGCCCCGGCGGTGTGGGTCTGCCTGCTGGGCGTCAGCGCCATCGGATGCGCCGCCCTGCGCCGCAAAAAACGGTAACGCGGACCGCCCGCCCCTGTTCCGGCAATGTCATTAAGTTAGTGACATTGCTCAGGCGAATGATAGGGAGCAGAACGAGTGCAACCGGCTACGGTTGCACTTTTTCTGTAAAAAGGGCATGGCAAGCAAGCAGATTAAAAAATCTGCTTAAAAAGTACTATTCAAAGGCCCGGATTTATGCTACTCTGTAAATGAAGCTAACCGCGTGCTTAACGGTCATATTTCGAGGTCTGCTTCTACCGGGGCGAATGGGAGAAACATTCCTGCGAATGACAGCTTCAACATCTGGTGGAGATACATTGCCAAGAAAGAATTGTCTGCAAACATGGACAGCAACCGTCCCTGCCGGTGGTGACGGTGGCCACAAGGTCGCCGTCCCGGTACCAGAAGGCACCCTGCCGGTCCGGCGTGGCAATGTCGCCTTTGGCGCGAATCTCAAAGGTGGCCCCGGCAAGATTTTCTGTGGTGTAGATAAATTGTCCATCGGAATAGCCGGTCAGCACTTCTCCCTGTTTGCGGATGGTGATCTGGCCCAGCGTTTCGTGGTTGAAATACTGCTCGGTCACGATGTAATCGTCCATATCGTCATAGGCGTTATCAATGACCTGATACACCCGCTCGGAGGTAATCTCAAACTCCACACAATATGCGGAATCATTGTAGTACCCCTCCGGCCCCTGCACCTCCACCACACGGTAGCGGCCCAGAGGCTTTTTCCGGCGTTTTCAGAAGGCCGTTTCCGTCCGTGTAAAACACACTGGTTTTTGCAGTAGCGCTGCCACTCTGCGGGTCGGTCATTTCCACCAAATCCGCCCGTCCATTTTCGGCAATCCGGTAAATGGAGAAAGCGGTATCAGCAATTTTTACGGCCTTGCCTGTCTCCACATCCGTCTTGATGAGCTGTAAGTACCCCTCCAGTTCCTCATCCAGCACATGGAAACTCATATAGCTGTTGCTGGCGGTGGTGACAGCACCGTAGGGCGCACAGAACACGCTCTGCGGGGCCTTGGAATCCACAGTCACCACAAACGGGTCTGCCTGAAATACGTCCTTGGGAACGGTGGTTTCCACCACAAGATACTGCCCATACGGCAGGCCCTGTACCCGGAATTTCCCGTCCTCGTTGGTGAACATTTCTCCCAGCCGGTATTCGTTGGTATCGCGGGAGGACTGCCAGCCGTATCCCTTGCCGTTGGCATAGTCGCCGTCTGCGGTGAGGGTGGTATTGTAGGCATCCACGGCGGCGGAACTGCTCTCGTACATCCGGGCAACCGCCTGTTCTTCGCCGGTGAAATCGTACTTGAGGGTTTCGTTGTCATACCGGTCTTTGCGGTAGGCATCCAGAATGCTCTGCGCGTCATAGGTGCCGTCCGGGGTGACGCGGAACTGGCTGGCCTTGCTCAGATCCCGGATGAGGTACACCGTAAAGCCGGCGCCCTCCACCTTGGGGGCGGGGCTGCCCGGCCCGGTGGTGGAAATGACCTTGTTCAGCGCAAAGCCGGATTTCAGCACTTCGTCCCGGCTGGTGTCCTCGTTGCGGTAAATGTAGCGGGATTCCGTTGCGTACAAAATGGTGCGGTAATGGTTGGTTTCATCGCAGAGATACCCGGTTCCGTAGGAAAGGTAGTAGCCGTCATAGGTCTTGGTGCCGTCCAGTGCGCGGGATTGCGCTGCGGTGGAATACTGGTTGCGGTACACATACTCCGTGTACTTGCCGTTCTGCTGGGTCAGCCGGGCGGTGCGGCCGGTGCGCTCCATCTTGGCGTTCAGCAGCGGGTAGCTGCCGGACACATAATACTGACCGTCGCTGTCCACCGGAATTTTCACGCCGGTGCCGCGCTCCACCACATAGTATCTGCCGGGGTACAGGTTGGCGAACACCAGCTTGCCGTTCTGAATGGCGGCGCTGGCAACAAGGTTGTCCTTCTTCAGCACCGGCAGGTGATTGGATTTCCATCCGCTGTTGGTGAGAATGGTGGTGTGCCAGATGGGGCTGCCATTGCGGGTGATTTTGGAATAATTCACCACGCCGGTGACGCCATCCGGGTGCTGAATGTCCTCAGTGCAGTAAAGGTCATATACCGCGCCGTCCAGTGTGGCGGTGCCGTGACTGCCGCTTGCCAGATATTTGGCGGCATCCAGATCGGTCTTGCTCAGCACGATCTCACCCAGAGTTCGGTCATTCTGGAACACACCGTCCTGTGGCTGCATGGTGTAGCTGTCCTCGTTGGCGGCAAGACCGGTGGGGTCGGTGATGTAGGTGCGCTCAGCGGGCTTGGCGGTGGGATAGATTTTCACCGTGACGGTACCGTCTGCCGTTTCTACCAAAATACCGCCTGCATTTTCAGTCAGAATGTCAGCGTTGTAATCGGCATTGCCGAGGGTGATGGTGCTTCCGTCCCCGGTCAGGCGGATATAGTAGGCCCGCTTGCCGAGGTCAGAACCGGCGGTGCCGGGATTCTGCACATCTGTCCAGTCGCCGTAGTATCCGCTGGGGGCCTTGTGTTCAACAACAAGGAATTGGCCATCGTTGGTGAAGGCCCGGCTGTTGGGGTAACCTGTCATATCGTAATCGGTGTAGTAAACCGGGTGGAGGCTGGCGGTGCCGTCATGGTTGGCGGCATCCTGCCGGGTGTCGCACAGGGTATCCTCAAAATAGAGACTGCCGTATTGTGCCTGCGCCCAGTCGCTGTGCAGACACTTCACCGTGTAACTGCCGTCTGCGTCCCGGACAATGGCGTAGTTGGTGCTGATTTCATACAACCCGCGCTGGGCATTCCACTCATACAAAGAAAAGACAGCGTCACCGGTAATCTCGTTACCGGTTTCGCTGTCGGTCTTGTGGATAATAAGTTTGTTGCCCCAGGGCTGGTTTCTGTCGGCATTGCTGCCAAGGTATGGGCGGTGTCGTTCTGTCTGGAGATGGTGAACTCCACCGACCGCGGATTGTAATTGTAACCGTAAGCGGCGGTGGTTTCCGTGATTTTGAACCGGCCGAGGTTGGTCTGTGTGTAGTAGCAAATCCTTCCTGCCATCCTGTATAATTGGGATTGATACACCGCACTGTGTATGTGCCGTCCGCAAGGCGGATGACCCGATAATTCGGGCTGACCTCGTAACCGTTTACGCCAGTGTTCCACTCATAGAATGTGAATTGGGTATCTTCGGTCAGCCGGCCGCCGGTGATGTTGTCCAGTTTTTCCCAACGAACAGAACACTTCCATGGTTCATTGTAGATGGTAGCTGTCACGCTGCCGTTGGGCTGTACCGTCTGCCCCTGTTCGCTGCTGGAAGTGGCGTCAAAGCCGTGGGGAACGCCGGTCTCCCTGACCAAAAAAGCCCGCGCCTGCTGGGCGGCAGTATTGGCAATGGCGTTGGCCTGATTCTGTGCATCGGCTCTGGCCTCGCTGCGCAGACTGCTTTCGGCGGCCGCCCGCTGGCTTGCGGCCTCACTGTCGGCTTCACTCTGGGAGGACTTGCCGGTGACGCTGCCGCTGGCGGAACGGGAGGCGGATTTGGTAACACTGCCCGAATAGGTGAAAGTAACAGAGCCGTCGCCGTTCACCGTGCGGATGACCTGCGGGCTGGGGGTCAGTGACCAACTGCCCCCGTCCAGACTGCCATTGGCCGGGCTGCCGGAAATCGTGATCTCCGCATCGTTCAGCCGCTCGTGGGTGATGTTGGCGGTCTTGGCCGCTTTGACAGTCATGCTGGCGGAAAAGCTGGCGCTGGCATTTTCGGTAACGTCTACATTCCAGCTTGCGTCATAGGTCGGGGGTGGGCCTTCCTCGCCGCCTTCGTCCTCGCCCTCGGAAAAGGATTCGCCCACAAGGGCCACACGCTGCCAACTGCTGTCGCCGCTGTCGTAGATGTAGGTGTAATACCCGGCTACATCGTAGGTTGCGGCACCAGAGGACAGCCCCATTGCCGCACGGGCGGAGGACAGATAGATCTGTGCCGCTTGACTGCTGGGGTAATGCTCAATGATATAGAGCTGCTGTTCGTTGTAGATGCGGGCGGCGTATTCCAGTACGGCGGCGTCTGACGCCGAATAGGTGGAGGAATTTCGCGCACAAAACTCTGCGGAAAAATCGTCCGATTCACGGACAGTGAGCAGGCCCATGGAAAGCTGGTCAAGACCGCCCCAGATGCGCATCTGGTTGCCGTAGTGGTCACCCGGCACATACTGGGTGGCGTCCACCGTGGAGGTGTGCGTGTAATGGTAGGTGGGACAGCCCGCAGGGCGGCCATTTTTGCCGTTGTCACAGCAGTAGGCATCTTCACCGTTGAACCAGATGAGCCATGTGCCGCTGACCTGCTGGATGCTGGTGATTTTGCCGCTGGTCACGCTGGGGGTGGGACGCGAGTAGGTGGCTGCGCTGTTTGTGGAATACAGCGTGGGGATGGTGTCGGCATCCGCCCGAACTTCTACATTCAGCGTCTTTTCCAGCTTGGTGCCGTCCCCAGCCACATAGGTGAACAGGGCGGTAAAATCTTGGTCGCTTTTGACATAAATGCCGGACACCGCAGCGGAGGTTTCCGTGTAGGTCTGTTCCAGCAGCTTGGCAGGGTCCGCTGCCGGTGCGAAGTCGTACCCCAGCAGCGTCACATCTTCCGGCAAGGTGAGGTAGGACGAACTGTTGTTGGCGGGATATTCCACCTGTGTGAGAATGGGAACAATGGCGAAATCTTCGCCGTCCTCCAAACCAGCGGTCAGCGTGAGATTGTCTGCATTGAGCGCCTCCGCATTCAGGTATCCGCTGGCGGACAAGTCCTCGGTCCAGCCGGAAATGCTGATTTTGGTTTCGCCGGTGGCGATGGGCAATCCGGCGCTGCCCATGTAGCTGCCGGTGGGTGCGTCCGGCAAATCCCCGTACAGCACGGACAGCGCATCCTCCGGCGGATCCTCTGTGCCTGTTCCGGGAGAAACGGGGTTATCCATGGCGCTGCACATGGCGGTGTACAAACTGCACAAGGCGTTGTAGGCGGTTTGCACATCCTCCCGCTGCTGTTCTTCTTCGCTGAGCTCGTAGTATAAATCCTCCGCCGCGTATAACGGCTGAGTGGCCGCATCCTGCGCGGCGATGACTTCATCCAGCGCGACAGCCAGTTCCTCGTTCTCCGGGTCGGCCTGCCACGCCTGGCTGGCAAGACCCCATGCGTTGGATGCTGCGATAATGGCGTCCCTGTCAAGGGTGTTCACTGTATCAATAAAATCTTGTGCAGCATCGTTGGCTGGCTCCTGACCTGTTTCTATTTCCATTGCGAAAACAGGCAAAACCAATGTAAACAGAAAGAGCAGTGTCATAAGAACACATACTCCCTTTTTCATAGATCTCGACATATTTCCTCCTACTTCTTGTGTTTACTGACAATCTTCCGATTCATCTTCGGAGCTTTCAACGCTTTCGTCACTGGTCTTGTTCTGGCTGACGTACTCTTCAACGGGTGTGCTTAACTGATCCTTGATCAGTTTGAGAATAAAGGAACGCTGGGAAATCTTCTGGTTCGTGATCAGCTTGTACTGATCAAGGTAACCCTTAATGGCGACATACATGTCATCATCAATCTGAAAGGCGAGGGTGTGCATTTTACTCATAATAAACTTCCTACCAAAAAAATAGGTGTACTTCTTTTCAGAAATACACCTTGAATACAAATAACCGAAATAACGTAGCGAATCAAATGTCGTGAATTCCAACTATAGCAATCCAACGAAATAGAACGAAAGTTTGACAGCAGTGGTACTATGAAGGCAAAGAGGCGATTGATATGCTGCACAATGAAGCAAGGAAGTTATTACTCAAGGCACTGGCAACCACGCACAACGCAAAAGAGGTTGCGGAGTGTTTCTCCGTACATATCAGTACGGTTTACCGTTTGAAAAAGCAAATCGATGAAACCGGCTCAGTTGAAACCAGAACCAATCTCCGCGGACGGAAACCTGTATTGAGTGCGGAAGACCTCAATCGGATTGACGCGCTGATTCAAAACCAGTCTGACATC
>ENA-OQIJ01000159-OQIJ01000159.1-human-gut-metagenome-genome-assembly--contig:-NODE-159-length-19757-cov-3.010698_pt1 | contig 19757 bp, 22 predicted proteins | sample MGYA00242582_ERZ504747 | MGnify/ENA primary metagenome ERZ504747 (study PRJEB26092, sample SAMD00036435) | human gut metagenome | host: Homo sapiens | study: EMG produced TPA metagenomics assembly of...
GGATTCGGAGCGTCCGCCGCGCCTTCACCGCGCAGATCATCATCAACCACGTTCAGGCCCGCGACGGCGAGAAGATCGACAACATGGACCAGGCGCTTGACCGTGCCGTTGCCAACGGCGTCAAGAATCTGGTGTCCAGCCTACGCACCTGATGCACGGCGCCGAGTACGACGAGATGTGCGAGGCGGTTGAGCAGTACAGGGACAAGTTCGACAGCGTTGCCATTGCCGAACCCCTGCTGGGCGAGGTCGGCGAAGATGCCGCCGTCATCAACGCCGACAAGGAGGCCGTAGCCGCCGCCATCACCGCCGAGGCCGTCAAGACCGCCGGGTATGACGACGCCGCTGCCGCCGCTGCGGACGGCACCGCCTTTGTCTTTATGGGCCACGGCACGTCCCACACCGCCAAGGTCAGCTACAGCCAGATGCAGACCGCAATGCAGACGCTGGGCTATGACAACGTCTTTATCGGCACCGTCGAGGGTGAGCCCGAGGACACCGCCTGCGATGCCGTTATCGAGAAGGTCAAGGAGGCCGGTTACACCAAGGTCATCCTGCGCCCGCTGATGGTCGTCGCCGGTGACCACGCCAACAACGACATGGCCGGTGCCGAGGACGATTCCTGGCTGAGCCAGTTCAACGCTGCCGACTGCTTTGAGAGCGTCGACACCCAGATCGCAGGTCTGGGCGAGATCGGCGACATCCAGCAGCTCTACGTTGACCACGCCGGGGCCGCCATCGATTCCCTGAACGGCTGAGAAAGACCCATTCTGCCCGGAGGGTAAGCTCCGGGCAGTTTTTTGGCTTTTGGGAAAGCACGGCAGCGGCCGGGCATGTCCGGCCTGCGTCCGATGTGATGCCCTGCAGGGCGGCCGGCCCTCTGGCCGCCGCGCCACACCGTAGGGGCGGATTCCATATCCGCCCGCGTCGCCTCCCGCTATTGCTTGATAAATATGTATAGAATGAGGTAAGGAAAGCATGAAAAAGCTCCAACTCGCATCCCTGTCTCTCGCCGCCCTGTTGCTGGCGGGCTGCGGTGCGTCCGCAGCGTCCACCGCCGAGAGCACGTCCGAGGCGGTCTCCACGGAAGAAACCGCCCCTGCCGCCACCGCGGCCCCGGCCCCTGCCGTCACGAAAGCCCAGGCCCCCGCTGCCGCGCTGCCGGACGGTGTATACACCGCTAAGTTCAACACCGACAGCAGTATGTTCCACGCCAACGAAGCCGTGGACGGCATGGGCACGCTGACGGTGGAAAACGGCACGATGACCTTCCACGTCAGTCTGCAGTCCCAGAAGATCGTCAACCTGTATCCGGGCATGGCCGCCGACGCCCCCGCCCACGAGAGCGACTGGCTGCAGCCTACCGTTGACACGGTGACCTACTCCGACGGCACCAGCGACGAAGTATACGGCTTTGACATCCCCGTGGCGGCTGTCGATGCCGATTTCCAGCTGGCCATCCTCGGCACCAAGGGCACCTGGTATGACCATACGGTCAGCGTCTCCGATGCCGAGCCTGCGGCAGAGGATGCGGCTGCGGCAGCCGTCGAGATCCCCGCCGACGGCAGCTACACCTGCGCTGTGACGCTGGAGGGCGGCAGCGGGCGCGCCACCGTCGAAAGCCCCGCTGCGCTGACCGTGGCCGACGGCATTATGACCGCGACCATCGTCTGGAGCAGCCCGAACTATGACTATATGCTCGTTGACGGCGAAAAGTACCTGCCCGTCAACACCGGCGGCAACTCGACGTTTGAGATCCCCGTTGCCGCGCTGGATACCGCGCTGACCGTCACGGCGGACACCGTCGCCATGAGCACCCCGCACGAGATCGACTATATCCTGACCTTTGACAGCGCGACGCTGGCCGCCGCCGAATGAGGCGCGCGGCAGCTTTTGCCCTGCCCGCCCTGCTGCTGGCAGGGTGCGCGGCTGCATCCCGGGCTCCCGCGCAAACGGACGCATTGACGATAGAAAAACCGCTATCCGCTGGAATATGCGAAGCAGTTCACGGTGGATGTGTGCGCGGGCGGCTATGACCTCATCACGATTGACGGCAGCCGCTATCTCGTCGTGCCGGAGGGGGCCGCTGCGCCCGCCAATCTGGACGCAGACATCACCGTTTTGCAGCAGCCTATCCAAAATATCTACCTTGTGTCGTCGTCCGCGATGGACCCCATCATCAGCATTGGCGGGCTGGGGGCTGTGGCGCTTTCCGGCACGCAGGCCGAAAACTGGTACCTCGACGCGGCCCGCACCGCCATGGAGCAGGGCGAGATCGCCTACGCGGGCAAGTACAGCGCGCCCGATTACGAGACGATTCTGTCCTCCGACTGCGGCCTTGCCATCGAGAACACAATGATCTACCACACGCCCGAGGTGAAGGAGCAGCTTGAAAAATTCGGCGTGCCGGTCCTCGTGGAGCGCTCGAGCTACGAGAGTGACCCGCTGGCCCGGATGGAATGGGTCAAGCTGTACGGCATCCTGCTGGGCAGAACCGAGGAGGCCGAGCGCGTTTTTTGACGACGCTGTGCAGCGCATTGCACCGCTGCTGGACGAGGAACCCACCGGCAAGACTGCGGCGTTCTTCTCCATCACCTCAAACAATCTCGCCACGGTGCGCAAGGGCGGCGATTACGTCGCCAAGATGATCGGGCTGGCGGGCGGCAGCTACGTCTTTGCCGACCTGACGGACAGCGGCAACAATCTGGCGACTGTCAATATCTCGCTCGAGGATTTCTACGCCGGGGCGCGTGACGCCGATGTGCTGCTCTACAACAGCACGATTGAGGGCGAGCTGCGCACAATGGATGAGCTGCTCGCCAAATGTCCGATGCTGGCGGACTTCAAGGCCGTGCAAAGCGGCAGCGTCTGGTGTACGTCGCAGAGCCTTTTCCAGCAGAGCATGGAGCTGCCGGAGCTGATCCTGGATATGAACAGGGTGTTCACCGAGGATGACCCGGACGACAGTGAATTGACATTTTTGACGAAGCTGCACTGAAAATTTAACGCGGCGGCAAAAACGGGCACGCAAAACCGTGGCGCATCCGTAGGGGCGGATTCCATATCCGCCCGCACCATCGCCGCCCGCCGCAAAGGGAACCACGCATGCACACCTCTAAACGCATGACAATTGCATATCTCGCCATGGCGGCGGCCCTGCTGGCGCTGTTTGCGCTCAACCTGTTCTGGGGCAGCGTTGCGCTCTCCCCGGCGGACATCGCGGCGGCCCTGCTGGGCCGCCGCACAAATGTGCTGGCGGCTGACATCCTGCTGCAGCTGCGTCTGCCGCGCGCCGTCATGGTCGTGCTGCTGGGGGCGGCGCTCTCGGTGGCCGGGTATCTGCTGCAAACGTTTTTTGCCAACCCGATTGCCGGGCCTTTTGTCATGGGCATTTCCAGCGGGGCCAAGCTGGCCGTGGCGCTGACGATGGTCGTCTTTTTGAACCGCGGTCTGCTCACCGGCTCACTGACGCTGATTCTGGCGGCGTTTGCCGGGGCCATGGCGGCCATGCTGTTTGTGCTGGCCGTGGCGCGCCGCGTGCAGCAGATGAGTATTTTGGTTATCTGCGGCGTTATGATCGGCTACATCTGCTCGGCCGTCACCGATATTGTCGTCGCCTTCGCGCAGGATTCCAACATTGTCAACCTGCACAACTGGTCGATGGGCAGCTTCTCCGGCATGACCTGGGGCAATGTCGCCACGGCGGCGGCCATCGTTCTGCCCTGCCTGGCCGCCGCGTTTTTGCTCTCCAAGCCGATGGCCGCCTACCAGCTGGGCGAAAGCTACGCCGCCAGCGTCGGCGTGCCGGTGCGGGCGTTTTCCGTGGCGCTCGTGCTGCTGTCAAGCCTCTTGGCGGCCTGCGTCACGGCATTTGCCGGACCGATCTCCTTCGTCGGCATTGCGGTGCCGCATCTGGTAAAACATACGCTGGGCAGTGCAAAACCGCTGCGGGTGCTGCCGGGCTGCGCACTGGGCGGCGCGGCATTCTGCCTGCTGTGCGACCTGATCGCCCGCAGCTTGTTTGCACCCACCGAGCTGTCCATCAGCTCGGTCACAGCGGTGTTCGGTGCGCCGGTGGTCATCTGGCTGCTTGTGCGCCGCCACAGCGGGGAGGGTACGGTATGAGCTGTTGTGAAACGCAAAATCTCGCCGTCGGCTACGGTGCGCCGCTGCTGCGGGACATTGCCCTGCACGCCGAGCGCGGCAAAATTCTGGCGCTCATCGGTCCGAACGGCGCGGGCAAATCCACCCTTTTAAAAACGCTGGCCGGGCAGCTGGCGGCGCAGGGCGGCGCGGTGCTGCTGGACGGGAAAGACCTGACGGCCTACACCCCCAACGCCCGGGCGCGCAAGCTGGCGCTGATGCTGCCCCACACGGCCCGCACCGAGCTGACGTCCTGCTTTGAGGTCGCCGCCGCCGGGCGCTACCCCTACACCGGGCGGCTGGGCATTTTGTCCGGCGCCGACAGGCAGCAGGTGCATGACGCCCTGTGCCTTGTCCGGGCGGAGGAGCTGGAGGACCGCGACTTTGCCAGGATCAGCGACGGCCAGCGCCAGCGCGTGCTGCTGGCCCGCGCGGTCTGCCAGCAGCCGGAGATTTTGCTTCTGGACGAGCCAACGTCATTTTTGGACGTGAAGGGCAAGGCGGAACTCATGGACATCCTCCAAGTGCTGGCGCATGAGAAGAATGTGGCCGTTATCGTGACGCTGCATGAGCTGGAGCTGGCCCAAAGGCTGGCCGACGCCGTTGTCTGCGTTGCGCCGTCAGGCGTGTCCGCTGTGCTGGCACCGCAGAACGCCTTTGCACAGGACAATATCTGTGCGCTGTTTGGACTGAGCACCGACCAATACGCGACGCTGTTTGCCGGGAGCGGCGCAAAGCCGAAGCCCCAATTTGAGCACTACATCCGCAGCGGGCAGCGTTTACTGCGCTGCGGCTACACCACCGGCACCTGCGCGGCGCTGGGGGCGGCGGGCGCGGCGCGGCTGCTGCTGACCGGCCATGCGCCGGAAAGCGTTGGTCTGCGCACGCCCAAGGGCATCGTCGTGGAGGTCGCACCGCAGTTCTGCCGCCTGACGGCAGACGGGGCCGCGTGCGCCATCGTCAAGGACGGCGGCGACGACATCGACGCCACGACGGGTCTGCCGGTCATTGCCGCGGTCACACTGCTGCCCGACGCGCCGCGCACCGTTACGATTGACGGCGGGGCGGGGTGGCCGTGTGACAAAGCCCGGCCTCGACCAGCCCGTCGGCGCGGCGGCCATCAACCGTGTGCCGCGGCAGATGATAACCGAGGCGCTTTTGCGGGAGGCGGACGCCGTCGGCTACGGCGGCGGGTTCGCGGTGGTCATCTCCATCGAAGGCGGCGCGGCGGCGGCCAAGCGCACCTTCAACCCGCATCTGGGGTCGAGGGCGGCCTGTCGGTGCTGGGCACCAGCGGCATTGTGGAGCCGATGAGCCAGCAGGCGCTTCTGGATACGCTGCAAATCGAAATCCACCAGGCAGCGTTGAAAAGCCGCCGCCTGATTTTAGCCCCCGGCAACTACGGGCTGGACTACCTGGCCGCCAACTACCCCGCGCTGCACGAGATCCCTGTCGTAAAAATCTCAAATTTCATCGGCGAGGCGCTGGATATGGCAGCGGCGGAGCATTTCGCGGAGGTGCTGCTCGTCGGGCATGTGGGCAAGCTCGTCAAGCTGGCGGGCGGCATCATGAACACCCACTCCCGCTGTGCCGACTGCCGCACTGAGCTGTTCTGCGCCCATGCGGCGCTCTGCGGCGCGGACGCGGCGACCTGTCGCGCCTTGATGGACGCCGCCACGACAGACGCCTGTCTGGACATTCTGGACGCCGCGCAGCTGCGGGAGCCGGTCATGGCCAGCCTGCTCACCGCGATCCAGCTGCATCTGGACCGCCGCGCGGCGGGGGCGTTCAAGGTCGGCGCGGTGCTGTTCTCAAACCGGAACGGCCCGCTGGGGCAGACAAAAACTGCCGATAAACTGTTGAAATTGTGGAAGGGAGCCTGACATGGTACATTTTGTGGGGGCCGGCCCCGGCGCACCGGACCTGATTACCCGACGCGGCGCGGCCCTGCTGCAAACGGCGGACTGCATCATCTACGCGGGCAGCCTGGTCAACCCGGCGCTGCTGGGGCTGGCGGGGCCGGACTGCGTCATTTATAACAGCGCCGAGATGACGCTGGAACAGGTGCTTGCCGTCATGAAAGAAAACGAAGCAGCGCACAAAACCACCGTGCGCCTGCACACGGGCGACCCCTGCCTGTACGGCGCGATCCGGGAACAGATGGACGCGCTGGACGCCATGGGCATCGCCTACGACGATACGCCCGGCGTGTCGAGCTTCTGCGGTGCGGCGGCGGCGCTGAACGCCGAGTACACGCTGCCCGGCGTCAGCCAGACCGTCATCATCACCCGCATGGAGGGCCGTACCCCTGTGCCCGAAGGTGAGCGGCTGGCCGCGCTGGCCGCCCACGGGGCGACGATGGTCATTTTCCTCTCCATCGGCCTGATCGGCAGGGTGCAGGACGCGCTTCTGCAGGGCGCGTACACCGCCGCGACCCCTGCCGCCGTTGTCTACAAGGCAACGTGGCCGGAACAGAAAATTGTACATTGCACCGTCGGAACGCTGGCCGAAAGCACCCGCGCGGCGGGCATCACCAAGACGGCGCTCATCGTCGTCGGGGACTTTTTGGCCGCACAATATGACCGCAGCAAGCTGTACGACCCGGCGTTCACAACGGAGTTCCGAAGGGGGACGGACCGATGACCTGCGCGTACATTGCGTTCACGGCGCGGGGACTGGCGCTGGCGCAGCAGCTGGCGGCAGCCTGCCCCGGCAGCGTAACCCGCGGCGGTGCGGACGGCGTCCGCCTGACCGATTGGACCGCTGCGCAGTTTGCACAAAGCGACGCGCTGATTTTTGTAGGAGCTGCCGGGATTGCGGTGCGGGCCATCGCGCCACACTGCCGCAGCAAGGCTGCAGACCCCGCCGTCGTTGTGCTGGATGAGGGTGGGCGATTCGCCATTCCGCTGCTGTCGGGGCATCTGGGCGGCGCAAACGAGCTGGCGCAGCGGCTGGCGGCGGTCTGCCATGCCGTGCCGGTCATCACGACGGCCACCGACGGACGCGGCGTTTTTTGCCGTGGACGAGTGGGCCAAGCGCCAGAACTGCGCCGTGGCCGAGCCGGAGCGCATCCGCTACGTGAGCGGGGCACTGCTGGCCGGGCAGAGCGTTTGCTATGCCGCCGACTGGGCTGTTTCCGGCACGCCGCCCGCGGGTGTGGAGCCTGCTGCCGCCGCTGACCGCGCAGATTTTGCGCTGACGCTGACCCCGACGGGTGAGGCGCTGCACCTGATCCCCGCATTGCGGTGTTGGGTGTCGGCTGCAAGCGCGGCACGACGGCGGAAAAGTTGGAAACAGCCTTTGCGGCCTTCTGCGCGGAGCACCATTTTGCCCCGCAGGGCATTGTCCGCGCAGCCAGCATTGACTTGAAAAAGGATGAGCCGGGTCTGGCGGCGTTCTGCCGGGCGCACGGCTGGAAGATGGACTTTTATACCGCCGCTGCCCTGCGCACGGCTAAAGGCTGCTTTACGTCCTCCGGCTTTGTGCAGAGCATCACGGGCGTGGACAATGTCTGTGAGCGTGGGGCGGTGCTGGCTGCAGACGGGGTGCTGTTCATCCCGAAGTGGGCGCGGGACGGCGTGACCCTTGCCGTGGCGCTGGCCCCCTTTGCCCCGGATTGGAGATGGAAAAATGATGAACCGTAGTCTTGTGTATGTGGTGGGCCTCGGCCCGGGCGGTGCGCAGTATTTGACCGCCCAGGCGCAGACTGCCCTGCAGGCCGCCGACGTGCTGTGCGGCTACACGGTCTACATCGACCTTGTGCGCCCGCTTTACCCGGATAAAGAGGTCTACGCTACCGGCATGACGCGGGAGCTTGACCGCTGCCGTTGGGCGCTGGAAACGGCAAAGGGCGGCAAGACGGTGGCGCTCGTCTGCTCCGGTGACGCCGGGGTCTACGGCATGGCCAGCCCGCTGCTGGAGCTGGCGGAGCACTGCCCGGAGGTGGAGGTCGAGATTGTGCCCGGCCTGACCGCCGCTTTGAGCGGGGCCGCGGTGCTGGGTGCGCCGTTGGCACACGATTTTTGCGTGATTTCGCTGTCGGACCGGCTGACGCCGTGGGCCGTCATTGAAAAGCGGCTGGCCTGCGCCGCGGCGGGGGATTTCTGCCTGGCGCTCTACAACCCGTGTCCAGGGGCCGCGCCGACTACCTGCAAAAGGCCGTTCACATTCTGCGGGACAACGGCAAGGGACCGGACACGGTCTGCGGGCTGGTGCGCTGCATTGGCCGTGACGGCCAGACCGCACGGCTGCTGACGCTGGCCGAGCTGGAGGATACCGCTGTGGATATGTTCACAACGGTCTTTATCGGCAACGCTGCAACGCAGATTTTACATGGCAGAATGGTTACGCCAAGGGGGTATCGCGGCGTATGAATGTGGTGGTTTTCAGCGGTACAACAGAGGGGCGCAGCTTCTCCCGCGCGCTGGCGGCGCTCGGCGCGGCGGTCACGGTCTGTGTGGCGACAGAGCTGGGGGCCGAGGAACAGGGCTGCGCCGACGGCATCACGGTGCGCACCGGGCGGCTGGACGCCGAAGGAATGACGGCGCTGCTGCGCGGTGCGGCGCTCTGCGTTGACGCGACCCACCCGTATGCCGCCGAGGCAACGCGCAATATCCGTGCGGCGGCAGCGGCGGCGGGAGTTGAATATCACCGTCTGCTGCGCCCCGCCAGCCCCCTGCCCGCGGGCAGTGTGGTGCTGGCCGATGGCCGCCCGGGCCGCCGCGTATCTGGCAGACAGACCGGGGCGCGTTCTGCTGGCGACGGGTGCCAAGGAGCTGCCCGCCTTCGCAGCGCTCGACCCGGCGCGGCTCTACCCGCGCGTTCTGCCAACGCTGGCAGGTATCGCAGCATGCGAGGCAGCGGGCATTCCGCACCGCAATATCCTTGCGATGCAGGGGCCTTTTACGAAAGAATTAAATGCGGCGCTGCTGCACCAGTTCCATATCGACTATATGGTCACGAAGGACGGCGGCGCGGCGGGCGGCTTTGCCGAAAAGGCAGAGGCCGCCGCCCGGTGCGGCGTGCAGCTCATTGTGCTGCGCCGCCCGGACGACGCGGGCGAGACTACGGACACAATTTTACAGCGATGCAGGGAGCTTTTATGAAGATCACATTGGTGGGCATGGGCAGCGGAGCGCCCGGCAGCCTGACAGCGGCGGGGCTGGAGACGCTGCGCGGAGCGGAGCTGATCATCGGCGCGCGCCGCCTGCTGGAAAACCTGCCCGAGAGCTGCACGGCAAACCGCGCAGCCCTCTATAAAACGGCGAAATTTGCGCTTTGCTGCGGCAGACAGATTGCGCGGATGCCGCGGTGGTTTTCAGCGGCGACACGGGCTTCTACTCCGGCGCGGCGGCGCTCTGCCGCGCATTGGGCGACGCAGGTCTGCCGTACACGGTGCTGCCCGGCGTTTCCAGCGTGCAATTATTGGCCGCGGCGCTGGGCCGCCCGTGGCAGGGCTGGCGGCTCGTCTCCGCCCACGGCTGTGCCTGTGACCCGGTGGCCGCCTGCCGCGCAGGCGGGACAACCTTTTTCCTGACCGGCGGCAGCGAGACCCCTGCGACGCTCTGCCAACAGCTGGCGGCTGCCGGGCTGGGCGACGCTGCGGCCACGGTGGGGGAGAACCTCGGCACGCCGTCCCAGCGGCTTGTGACCGGCACAGCGCAGGAGCTGGCCGCACAGCGCTTTGCACCGCTCAGTGTCCTGCTTGTGGAAAATGTGCCCGCGCCCCTGCGCCGCACGCCCGGCCTGCCCGATGCAGCGTTCATCCGCGGCAAAACGCCGATGACCAAGCAGGAGGTCCGCGCTGCCGCGCTGGCCAAGCTGGCTGTGCGCCCCACAGATACCCTCTGGGATGTGGGCGCGGGCACCGGCAGCGTCAGCGTGGAGCTGGCGCTGGCCGCCCCTGCGGGCCGGGTCTACGCCGTGGAGTGCGACGCGGAAGCCTGTGACCTTATCCGTCAGAACCGCGCAAAATTTGCGGTGCAAAATCTGCACCTTACCGAGGGCTTTGCCCCCGCCGCACTGGCAGACTGGCCCGCGCCGGACGCTGTTTTTATCGGCGGCAGCAAGGGCAGTCTGCGGGCTGTCGTCGATGCCGCGCTGGCCGCGAACCCCGATGCACGGCTCTGCATCAGCGCCATTGCGCTGGAAACCTTACAGGAGGCCGTTGCGGCCCTGACGGCCCACGGCCTGACCGCCCAGGTCACACAAATCGCAGTCAGCCGCAGCCGGGCGGCGGGCAGCCTGCACCTGCTCATGGCGAACAACCCGGTTTTCTTGATCACGAGGGAGTAAAAATGCTGCAATTGGTTCTGGCTGCACCCCGCTCCGGCAGCGGAAAAACAACGGCAGCCTGTGCGCTGCTGGCGGCGCTGACTGCCCGCGGGCTGACCCCCTGCGCGTTCAAGTCGGGGCCGGACTACATCGACCCGATGTTCCACCGCGCGGTGCTGGGCGTCGAAAGCCACAATCTCGACCTGTTTTTCTCTGCACCGCAGATCGCCCGCACACTCTACGCCCGGCACGCGGCGGGGCACGGCGCGGCAGTCGTCGAGGGGGCCATGGGCTACTACGACGGCCTTGGCGGCGTGACCGACACGGCCAGCGCGTGGCAGCTGGCCGATACGCTGGACCTGCCCGCACTGCTCGTTGTGCGGCCCAAGGGGGCAAGCCTGACGCTGGCGGCGGAGCTGCGCGGGCTGACGGCGTTCCGCACACCGCACCATATCGCGGGGATTTTGCTCAATGATTGTACGCAAAATTTGTGTACCCTGCTGAAGCCGATGCTCGAAAAAGAGACCGGTCTGCCCGTGGTCGGCTGCCTGCCGCCGCTGCCCGAGGCCGCGATAGAAAGCCGCCACCTCGGTCTGAAAACCGCCGCCGAGATCGACGATCTGCAGCGCAAGATACAGCTCTTATCCGATGCCGCGCAGCAAACCATCGACTGGCCGCTGCTGCACACCCTGTTTGACCGCCCCGCGCCCGCCGCTGTGCCGTGCACGGTGCCCCCGCCGCGGGTGCGCCTTGCCGTGGCAAGGGACGCCGCGTTCTGCTTTACCTACGCCGAAACGCTGGAGGCACTGCGGGAAAATGGCGCGGAGCTGTGCTTTTTCAGCCCGCTGGCCGACACGGCTCTGCCGGATAACATCGGCGGGCTTTACCTGCCGGGCGGCTACCCCGAGCTGTACGCTGCCCGGTTGGCCGCGAACGCCCCCCTGCGCGCCGCCGTAAAAAGCGCCGTGCAGGGCGGCCTGCCCACCGTGGCCGAGTGCGGCGGCTTTTTGTACCTGGGCCGGACATTACAGGACGCCGACGGCACGTCCCACCCGATGGCGGGCGTGCTGCCCGGGCAGGGCTTCAAGGTCGGGCGGCTTGTGCGGTTCGGCTACGCCCGCCTGACCGCCCGCGCCGACAGTATGCTGTTCCGCGCGGGGGAGAGCCTGCCCGTCCACGAGTTCCATCACTGGGACTCCACCGAAAACGGCGATGCGTTCACCGCTGCCAAGGCAAACGGGCGGCAGTGGGCGTGCGGCTTTGCCAATGCACGTCTCTACGCGGGTTTTCCGCATCTCTACTGGGCAGGCACGCCGCTGCCGAAGCGCTTTGCGGCTGCAGCCGAACATTATATAAAGGAAACATCATGACCGAAAACGAACTGAAAAACCTGCTTGCAGCCGTTACCCCGCCGGACGAGGCCGCCCGCGCCGCAGCCCACGCCCACTGGGCTGCGCTGGCAAAGCCCCTGGGCGGACTGGGTCGGCTGGAATCCATGGTCGAGGACGCCGCCGCGCTGACCGGCGACCCCGTGCCGGATGTCAGCCGCCGCGCGGTGCTGGTGCTCTGCGCGGACAACGGCGTTGTGGCGCAGGGCGTCAGCCAGACCGATGCCTCCGTGACCCGCGCCGTGCTCGAAAACCTGACCGCCCGCCGCACCAGCGTCTGTCGCATGGCCGCTGCGGCCCATTGTGACGTCGTGCCCGTCGATATGGGCATTGCGGGCGCACCCGTGCCCGGCGCGTCGGACTGCCGCATTGCTGCGGGCACGGCTGACTTTACCACCGGCCCGGCTATGACCCGCGCACAGGCCGTGCAGGCCATCGCCGCGGGCATTGCGCTGGTGCGCGCGCAGAAGCAGAACGGCGCACGGCTGCTGGCGACGGGGGAGATGGGCATCGGCAACACAACGACGTCCAGCGCCGTGGCCAGCGTGCTGCTGGGCCGCCCTGTGGCCGAGATGACCGGGCGCGGCGCGGGACTTTCCGATGCAGGACTGCACCGAAAGATAGATGCGATAGAACGCGGCATCGCCCGCAACCACCCCGACGCCGCGGACCCGCTGGGGGTGCTGGCGGCGCTGGGCGGCTTTGATATTGCCGGGCTGTGCGGCGTGTTTCTGGGCGGTGCGCTCGAAAGGCTGCCCATCGTGATGGACGGATTCATCAGCGGCGTGGCGGCGCTGTGCGCGGTGCGGCTCTGCCCCGCGGCGGAAAAGGCCGTTTTCGCCAGCCATGTGTCCAGCGAGCCAGCCGCACATATTGTGCTGGACGCGCTGTGCAAAAAACCGCTTATCACCGCAGAGCTGCATCTGGGCGAGGGCACGGGCGCGGTGGCCAGCCTGCCGCTGTGGGATATGGCGCTGGCCGTCTACAACGGCTGCTACTCGTTTGCGGAGGGCGGCATCACGCCGTACACCCCGCAGTGCTGACGCTGGTCATCGGCGGCGCGGCCAGCGGTAAAAGCGCCTATGCGGAGTCGCTCTGCCTGCGCGCACCGCTGCCGCGCACCTATCTGGCGACAATGCAGGTCTGGGACGCCGAGTGCGCCGCCCGCGTGGCGAAGCACCGCGCCATGCGGGCCGAAAAGCAGTTCACCACGGTAGAGTGCCCGCTGCATTTGGACCGCGTGGCCCTGCCCCGGCGCGGCACCGTGCTGCTGGAGGACCTGGGCAACCTGGCCGCCAATGAGCTGTATGACCCCGACGGTGCAGGGACGGAAACCGCGGCGGCGATCCTGCGGGGCATTGACAAGATGCTGCTGCAATGTGATAATCTGATTGTGGTTTCCAACGAGGTGTTCAGCGGTGGGGCAGACTATGCGGGCGATACGGACCGCTATCTGCGCGCACTGGCCGCCGTCAACAACGCTGCGGCGGCGCGGGCAGACCGCGTGGTGCGCGTTGTCTGCGGCATCCCCGTCTATTACAAAGGAAGTGAAGGTCCGTGACAGCTTTACAGACGATTGCGGTGGCGTTCGCCATGTTTTCGGCCCTGCCGATGCCGCAGTTCGACTGGACGAAAAAAATATGCGGTACGCGCTCTGCGCCTTCCCGCTGGTGGGGGTGGTGTGCGGCGCACTGTGGTGCGTCTGCGGCGTGCTGCCGCTGCCTGCGGCGGCCCGCGCGGCAGGGTTCTGCCTTGTGCCGGTCTGGGTCACGGGCGGCATCCATCTGGACGGCTACGCCGACACCTGCGACGCACTTTCAAGCTACGGCGATACCGCGAAGAAGCTGGAAATTTTAAAGGACCCCCACTGCGGTGCGTTCGCGGTCATTCGGCTGTGCAGCTACTTTGCGGCGTATTTTGCGCTGTGCGGCTGTGTGGCGTTCACCCCGCGGGTCGGCTTGCTCTGGACGCTGGCGTTGGTGGGGGAGCGGGCGCTGTCCGGGCTGGCCGTGGCGGCGTTTCCGCTGGCGAAAAACACCGGCCTTGCCCACACCTTTGCCACGGCGGCGGACCGCGTCCGCGTGCGGCAGGTGCTGGCCGTGCTCTGCGCCATGCTGGCCGTGGGGCTGACTGCACTGGGCGGCTGGGCGCTGGTGCTGGCCGCAGGCTGCGTTTTTGCGCGGTACTACGTTGTTGCCAAAAAACAGTTTGGCGGTGTGACCGGTGATCTGGCCGGGTGGTTCCTGCAAAAATGCGAGATCTGGATGCTGGCGGCGCTGGCCGCCTGCCAATGGCTGGGGGGTGCTGTAAATGGTGTTTGTGACAGGGCCGCTCTGCAGCGGCAAGCGTACCTTTGCGCAAAAGCTCGGCGGGCGGCAGGTGTACGACGTGCAGGATTTGGCCGCCGACGCCGCCGATTTGGACCGGCTGGCCGACGAGCTGGCAGATTATGATGTTGTGACCGCGGCGGAGGTCGGCGGCGGCGTTGTGCCGATTGACCCCGCCGCGCGTGCCGCGCGGGAGGCGGCGGGCCGTCTGGCCTGTCTGCTGGCCGCGCGAGCGGACTGCGTTGTGCAGATGTTTTGCGGTCTGCCGACGATTTTGAAAGGAGAACTTCCGAAATGCTGATTTATTTACTGCGCCACGGCCTGACCGAGTACAACGCCCAGAAGCGCTATCAGGGTCAGCGGGACATCCCGCTTTCGCCCGAGGGGCTGGCCCAGCTGCGCCGGGCTGATATTGACCCGAAGGTTGTCTATATTTCCACGCTGCAGCGTACAAGGCAGACGGCGGAGGTGCTGTTCCCGGACGCGGAGCTCGTGCCCGTGGACGGGCTGAAGGAGATGTGCTTCGGCAGCTTTGAAGGCCGCAATTATATTGAGATGGAGCACGACCCCGACTATCAGGCGTGGGTCGCCGCCAACTGCGAGAGCAGCTGCCCCGACGGTGAGCGCAAGGACGATTTCAGTGACCGCGTATGCCGCACGTTTGCGGCGCTGGTTGACAAGGCGCTGGCAGACGGCGAGGAAATGCTGGTGATCCTGGCCCACGGCGGCACCCAGATGGCCGCGTTGGAGCGCTACGGCGTGCCGCGCCGCAGCTATTACCGGTGGTGCGGCCCCAACGCGGGCGGCTATGTGCTGGACGCCCGCGACTGGGCGGCGCGGCATGAGCTGCGTTTGGTCAAGACCGTGCAGTACACGAAGGAGAGCACATGCTGATTTTTTGGGCGGTGCTGGGCGGCTTTTTGCTGGACGCTCTGCTTGGCGACCCGGCGTGGCTGCCGCATCCGGTGGTGCTCATGGGCCGGTGCATCTCGGCGCTGGAAAAGCACCTGCGCACCGCACTGCCCAAAACGCCGCGGGGCGAGCTGGCCGGCGGGGCCGCGGTGGCCGCGGTGCTGCCGCTGGGCACGCTGGCCGTTACCGGGCTTGCCTGCTGGGCCGCGGCAAGGCTCCATCCGGCGCTGGGGCTGGCGCTGCAAATGCTCTGGTGCGGCCAGGCGCTGGCCGCCAAGGGCCTTGCACAGGAGAGCCGCAATGTGTACAAGGAACTGGCAAAGGGTGACCTGCCCGCGGCCCGCAGGGCCGTGGCCCGCATCGTGGGCCGTGACACGCAAAACCTGACCGCCGCGGGCGTGACCAGAGCCGCCGTGGAGACCGTGGCCGAGAACGCCAGCGACGGCGTCATTGCGCCGCTTTTGTATATGCTCCTTGGCGGGGCACCGCTGGCGCTGACCTACAAGGCCATCAACACGATGGACAGCATGCTCGGCTACAAAAACGAAAAATATCTTTATTTCGGGCGCTGTGCCGCTAAATTGGACGATGCCGCCAACTGGCTGCCCAGCCGCCTGGCCGCGCTGCTCTGGGTGGCTGCGGCGGCGCTGACGGGCAACAGCGCCCGCGGGGCATGGCGCATCTGGCGGCGGGACCGCCGCCGCCACGCCAGCCCCAACAGCGCCCAGACCGAGAGCGCCTGCGCCGGGGCACTGGGCGTGCAGCTGGCGGGCCCGGCCTATTACTTTGGCGAATATTACGATAAGCCGACAATTGGCGACCCGCTGCGGGAGATCGAGCCGCGGGACATCCTGCGTGCCAACCGCATGATGTACGCCGAGAGCCTGCTGGCCCTTGTGCTGGGGCTGGCCGTGCGGCTGATGCTTGTCTTGTGAGGAAATGCGGAAATGGAACTGGTACACGGCGGTGACTGGGCGGGATATCGGGCCGAGTTTGGTCGGGACGCGCTGGATTTTTCGGCCAACGTCAGCCCGCTGGGGCTGCCCGCGGGCGTGGCGGCGGCCATCACAGCGGCACTGCCCATGGCGGATCGCTACCCGGACCCGCTCTGCCGGGCACTGCGCACTAAGCTGGCCGCGGCAGAGGGTGTGGATCCTGCGCAAATTTTTGTGCGGCAACGGTGCGGCGGATCTGATCTACCGCCTGGCACTGGCCCTGCGCCCGCGGCGCGCATTGCTGCCCGCGCCGACCTTTGCCGAGTACGCTGCTGCGCTGGAAACGTGGATTGTGACGTACAGCGGTCTCTTTTGCGGGAGGAAAACGAATTTGCCGTGACGGACGGCTTTGTAGACGCCATCGACGACAGCACCGATGCAGTGTTCCTCTGCCGGCCCAACAACCCCACCGGGCAGGTCACGCCGCTCGTTATGGTGCAAAAGCTGCTGCGCCGCTGTGCCGACTGCGGCGCGGTGCTGGTCGTGGATGAGTGCTTCCTCGACTTCCTCGCCGCGCGGGATGCCCTGACAGCTAAGACAGTTTTGCGCGATGCACCGAACCTTATAATCTTAAAGGCATTCACCAAGCTCTACGCCATGGCCGGGGTGCGGCTGGGGTATGCGCTGTGCAGTGACGCGGCGCTGCTGGACAAAATGCGCGCGGCGGGCCAGCCGTGGGCCGTGTCCGGTCTGGCACAGGCCGCAGGGCTGGCCGCACTGGAGGAGACCGCCTATGCCGACAGCGTGCGCACACTCATTGCCGACCAGCGCCCAAGACTGGCCGCGGGACTGCGGGCACTGGGGCTGCGGGTCGTGGACGGGCAGGCCAACTACCTGCTGTTCCGCGCACCAGCGGACTTTGGGGCAAAGCTGCGCCGTCACGGTGCGGTGGTGCGCGGCTGCGGCAACTACCCGGGGCTGGACGAGACGTGGTACCGCACCGCTGTGCGCACCCAAAAAGAAAACGAACAGCTGTTGAAAATTATGCAGGAGGTGCTGGCATGAGCCGGGCAGGGTGCATCATGGTGCAGGGCACGATGAGCGGCGCGGGCAAAAGCCTGCTGTGCGCGGCGCTCTGCCGCATTTTTGCGCAGGACGGCTACAAAACCGCGCCGTTCAAAAGCCAGAACATGGCGCTGAACAGCTTTGTGACCCGGGACGGCCTCGAAATGGGCCGCGCACAGGTCGTGCAGGCGCAGGCCGCGGGCGTCGAGCCCGATGTGCGGATGAACCCGATCCTGCTCAAGCCGAGCAGCGATGTGGGCAGCCAGGTCATCGTGAACGGCGAGGTCCGCGGCGACATGCCCGCAAAGGAATATTTCCGCCGCAAAAAGTCGCTGATTCCCGATATTCTGCGTGCCTACGACAGCCTTGCCGATGAATTTGACATCATCGTCATCGAGGGTGCGGGCAGTCCCGCCGAGATCAACCTCAAGGCAGACGACCTTGTCAACATGGGGTTGGCAAAGCTCGTGGACGCGCCGGTTCTGCTGGCGGGCGACATTGACCGCGGCGGCGTCTTTGCGCAGCTGTACGGCACGGTGGCGCTGCTGGAGCCGGACGAGCGCGCGCGTATATGCGGGCTTATCATCAATAAATTCCGCGGAGACGTAGAAATTTTGCGCCCCGGGCTGGCAATGCTGGAGGAAAAAACACAGCTGCCGGTGCTGGGCGTCGTGCCGTACCTGCGGGTGGACATCGAGGACGAGGACTCGCTTGCGCCGCGGCTGCAAAGCAAAAGCGCGGTCAAGCCGCTGGACGCAGCTGTTTTGAAATTGCCGCATATTTCCAATTTTACCGATTTTATGCCGCTGGAGCAGCACCCGCTTTTGGGCGTGCGGTACGTGCAGTCCGTGCGGGAACTGGGCGCGCCGGATCTGGTCATTCTGCCCGGCACCAAAAACACGGTGAACGACCTGTTGTGGCTGCGCCAGTCCGGGCTGGAGGCTGCTGTGCTCAAGCTGGCAGCAGGCGGCACGCCGGTGCTGGGCGTCTGCGGCGGCTATCAGCTGCTGGGCGAGACGCTTGACGACAGTCAGGGCACCGAGAGCGGCCATCCGCAGACGCTGCGCGGGCTGGGTCTGCTGCCGACGCGGACGGTCTTTACCGCCGAAAAGCGCCGCGCACAGGTCACGGCGACGGCTGCCGCACCCTTTGCCGGGGCTGCGCTGACCGGATATGAAATTCACACGGGCCGCACCGCGGTGAACGGCGCTCCGTTCTGCCGCTATGCCGACGGCACACCGGAGGGCTGCGTGCAAAACGCCGTGTTCGGCACCTACCTGCACGGCCTGTTTGACAGCGGCGAATTGACGGAGCAGCTGGCCGCGTACCTCTGCCGCCGCAAGGGAATCGAGCCGGAAACCGCCGCGCCGCTTGCGATGGCCGACTACCGCACACAGCAGCTGGACCTGCTGGCCGACGGCGTGCGCAGTGCGCTGGACATGGACGCCGTCTACGCGGCCATGGGTCTGCACAACCCCAGAGGAGGGAAAAAATGACACCGCAGCATCATCTGCCCGCCGATATTGAGCGCACGAGCATGGGCATTATCACGGCGGAACTGGCCGCGCGCGGGCTTGCGATTCTGCCCGAAAACGCCGCCGTGGTCAAGCGCGTTATTCACACGACAGCGGATTTTGACTACGCCGAGAACCTGCGCTTCACACCCGGCGCGGCGGCGGCAGGCGTCGCGGCCATGCGTGCCGGGGCAGTGGTCATCACCGACACCAACATGGCGCTGGCGGGCATCACAAAGCCCGGTCTGGCCAAATTAGGCGGGCAGGCACTCTGCTTTATGGCCGACCCCGCTGTCGCCGCTGCTGCGAAGGCGGCGGGCTCGACCCGGGCCGCCGCTGCCATGCACAGGGCTGCGCGGGAGTACCCCGGTGCGGTGCTGGCCGTCGGCAACGCCCCACGGCGCTGCTGACGATTGCGGACGAGATCGAAAGCGGTCTGCGTCCCGCGCTGGTCATTGCCGTGCCCGTCGGCTTTGTGAACGTGGTGGAAAGCAAGGAGCGGCTGTTTGCGGTTTGCACGCAGTACGGCGTGCCCGCCATCGCCGCCATGGGCCGCAAGGGCGGCAGCAACGTGGCTGCCGCCATCTGCAACGCGCTGGTGTATTCCGCCGCCGAGATGCTCGACCCTGCGGCAAGAGGATGGCAGTAATACACTTTTTACCCCCGGTGTTTCCCTACAACCGAAAATTATGGCGCGGAGGAGGCGTTTTGCCTCCTCCGCTTTTTTGTTCCCTATAGCTTTCAGCCTTATGCGTGAAGATGGTGTTTGAGCTTTCTGTAACTGCTGACGTAATTTTTCATAATGCGCTCGCTTTTGCTTGACTGCGCGACCATTTACGAATGTGAATTTTCGTTTAAAGACGTTAAATGGCAATAGAATTACGAAAATATCAGGTCAGGGCCCAAGCGCCCATCAGAATGGCCAGAAACACTACATTGGAAATAGTAAACATCGCAAAATAGTGCCCTTTTTCAGCAGGTACTTCATTTGCAATCTGTCGATAAGAAATCAGGCTTGCCATGGATGCAATTAATGTGCCAAGGCCACCAAGGTTTGTGCCAATAATCAGCGCACGGAAATTATCGGTAAAATCCAGAAAGCAGTATGGCAGCAGGCACATTACTGGTCACTTGAGAGGCCAGAACTGATACTAAAACCTCATGGCCGGCAGAATATCTGCAGCCATCCAGAGAACGCTTC
>ENA-OQIJ01000160-OQIJ01000160.1-human-gut-metagenome-genome-assembly--contig:-NODE-160-length-19737-cov-2.189240_pt1 | contig 19737 bp, 27 predicted proteins | sample MGYA00242582_ERZ504747 | MGnify/ENA primary metagenome ERZ504747 (study PRJEB26092, sample SAMD00036435) | human gut metagenome | host: Homo sapiens | study: EMG produced TPA metagenomics assembly of...
GGTTCGTCGCCACGTCCGCCACGCGCGACGCGCAGAACCGTCAGGAGTTTCGAGGACACAATCGAATCGATCCTCGGTGTGCGCCCCCGAGGTCGATCAGTGGCGTCGGAGGAAGCCGACCCTGAGTTTTCTCGCGGCCACGAGCATGACGGCGCGCACCGATTTGGAACCGCCGTTCCTCCGTGGTGGACCTGGGCGCGGGGTCCACTGAGCTCGTGCTCGGCGGCGACGGCGCGACGGCTCCCGCCACGCGCCGTGGACGCGGCGTTCTCAATGAACATCGGGTCGGTGCGCATGACGGAACGCCACCTCGCCAACGATCCGCCACCCAGGCGCAGATCGATGCGGCCGTCGACGACATCGACGCGCATATCGACGAGGCGTTCACCCGTGTGCCGGCCGGCCGCGCGCGCACAATCATCGGCGTGTCCGGCACGGTCACGACGATGACGGCGTTGGCGATGGGCCTGACCGAATACGACCACCGCGCGGTGGATGGCGTGCGCATGGACTTCGGCACGGCGTTCGCCGTGGACGACCGCTTCCTGCACATGACCCGGGCGGAACGCAGCATGTACAAGACGATTCACCCGGGGCGCATCGATGTGGTGGGCGGTGGTGCGCTGGTGTGGAACCGTGTGCTCGAACGCGTGTCACAGGCCGCGCAGGCGGATCACGGGCAGCACATCGATTCGTTCGTGGCGAGCGAGCATGGCCTGCTCGACGGGCTGGTGCTCGACTTGGGGAACCGATTGCTTCACGGGCGGTAGTGTGGCATAATACCCACGTGCTGTGCATGCGTTGCACGGCCGTACCGCCCCCATGGCGAAACTGGTAGACGCATTCGACTTAAAATCGACCGCTACGGCGTGCGGGTTCGAATCCCGCTGGGGGCACCGATGAGACCCGCTGGAAACAGCGGGTTTTCCCTTTTGTTCCAACGATTTCCACTGATTGTGATTTAGGTGGATTTAGGGTGTTTCTGGCTGTCTTGGGTGCAAAGTGTGGGCAAAATGTGGGCACGGAAAAGCAAAAGAAAGCCCTGCTCCCCGTAGGTGGTACTAGGGGAGCAGGGCATGGGTCAGAGGTCGCGGCTGGGATTGTAAGCGACACCGAACGCCGCCGCCACGGTCGGAATCGCACCAGCCATCGCAGACAGCAGAATCGTGGCCCATTCGGGGGCGTGCGCCGCGATGGCGACCGGGGCCGCCACAGTCAGGACCGCGCCGAGAATGGCGCAGGCGACGTAGATCGCAGTGCGTACCGATGGGTCGAATACCGGCGTATACGGTTCGGGGCCGGGCATGCTTTCCGGGAGTGGCTGGTCCGAGTCGTCGTGGAGCCTGTTGAGTGCGTTTTCGCTCATTGATTCCCTCCTAGTCGATTTTGAGTACCTGACCCGGATAGATCAAGTTCGGGTTCGCGATGCCGTTTTTCGCGGCGAGGGCCTGATAGGTGGTGCCATAGCGCGAGGCGATGGCCGAGAGGTTGTCGCCGGCACGAACCGTGTACGTGCGGCCCGCTGGCTTGGGTGCCGCGTTGCCGCCGTTGATTTTGAGTACCTCACCGGGGTAGATCAGGTTCGGGTTGCCGGAACGGTAGCCGCTGATCGCACTGGTGGACACACCGAGCTTGGCTGCGATGCCACTCAACGTGTCACCTGCCTGCACGGTGTAGGTGGTCGTGCCCGACGATGCGGTTGGCTTGGCTGGTGCCGGCTTCACGGCAGGTGTGGGTTTTGACGGCTGTGTGGACGCTCCGGCAGCGCCTGCGATGCGCGCCCATGCTGCGCGGTCGAGGTAACCGACGTTGCAGTCGATGGGGTTGGAACCGAACTGCCAGATCGTGATGTTTTTCCATGGCGCGATCGGGTAGCGTGCCGCATCGTATCCGTATCGCTCGTTGGCCCATCCGTATTCGTTGGTCGGATAGTAGGCGACCCATAGCGCACAGTCGGACGCACAACTTGCTGCCTGTGCGATTGCGGAAGCCTGAATGTAGATCATCGGCCATACGCCCGAGAGCTCATGGTAGCGGTCCACGAAACGCCGGCACCAGCCGCTGTCACCCCATGCGGCGTTGCCCCCGGCCTCCCAGTCGAGCGCCGGAATGCCGTCACGCACGTAGCCCTTGGTGTGATTATAGAAATACTCGGCCTCGGCACGTGGGTCCCCACCGGATGCGTAATGGTAGAAGCCTCGCGGTTTCCCGCCTTTTTCGCCTGCTGATAGTCGGCGTCGCAGAAGGGATTGACGTATCCGGTGCCTTCGGTGGCCTTGATGATGACCGCTTCAGCCTGCGGCCAGAACTCGCGCATCGGCGCGGTCCACGCGCCCGTGTTGGCGTCATGCTGGTGCGATGCCACGTCCAAAATCTTCACGGTGATCTCCTTTTTTGTTTCAGATATGGGAAAAGGCCACAGCACTCACGCTGTGGCCCGGTGTGTTTACTCTGATTGAGTGGGTGGATAGTTGTGCATACCCTGTAGGTCGTGGATGATTCTGGAGCCTGCGCCGTTGCCGCCGAGGGTGTGGTAGGAGTTGTAGATCTCCTGCGCTTCCTCGAGGTCGTCGAGCGGCACCCATCCGCGTGCCACGGCGTCCCGGTGCACGGTTTTGAGCAGGGATAGCGCGCTGTGGCGGCTGATGCAGTTCCGGGCTTTGACCTCGGGTGTCTCTTCCCGGCGGTTGGCGTCCTTGAGCCAGTCGAGCAGGTGTTGGACGATGACGGTGGTGGTGCCCGAGCCGAGCACGCAGCTGGCTATCGTGATCCAATCGCCGGGGGTGAGCATCATCAGCGTCCTCCATCATGCTTGGCTATGCGGCGGCGTTGAGCACATCTGCTGTGTTCATTTGGCTTGTCGCGTCGAGGCTCCATGCGTAGGATCCGAGTAGTCCGTCCTGGCCTTCGTCGCGGCCGTCCCATTTGCTCATGGTGACCAGGTTCGATGGGTTGGCGTGGTTGACGAGGATGTTGCGTTGCGCGGTGAGCGTGGCGTGGTTGCCGTTGATCTCCTGTGATTGCAGTTTGATGACCGTGCCGCCTGCGGTTTCGAGTGAGCAGTCGATGATGGCCAGATGCTGGTCGTCCTCGCCGTGCGTCGTTGTCTCATGATCATGGGCGTAGACTGCGGTGTTCGCGGCACCGGTCGCGTGGAATTCGCAGCCGCGGAACTCGAGCGTGTAGTGGTTGCGCAGGCCGATGCCGACGCACGCATGGACGGCGTTTTCGAACACCACGTCATGCACGAACAGGCTCCCGCCGGCGGCGTTGTCATCCTCTACATGCATGCAGTAGGCGCGGCTGGAATCGGTCGGAGTGCCGGAATCATCACCGATGACCGTCAGATTCGACAGCTCCCCACGACTCATCTCCAATGGAGGATCAGCGTAGTGCATGGCCGAATGACGCAGGATGCAGTCGCGTTTGCTGGTGCCACGGATGCGGAGGCGCTTGCCCCATGCGTGCACGCTCTCGTTGTAGACGCCCGGGTAGACGAGGATCTCGTCACTGTCCGAGGCGACGGCCACCGCGGCGCTGATCGTCGAATACATGCGTCCCGGGCCGACGGTGAGCGTCCTGTCCATATCGTGGATGTCCGTGACGCTGATGCCGGGCCGTCCGCTCACATACGGCGTGGACGCGCTGCCGACCTCGATCTGCGCGCGCGCCGTGTTCGCGGTTTTGATGCTCACGCCCATCATGTGCGCACCATCCGGCACAGCATAATCCTGCAGGCTCCCCTGCGTCGTGCCGGCGACAAACACGCTCAACAGGCTGCCGGACTGCAATCCCAGCCCGGACACCTCGCCCACCCAGTCGCGGTAGAAACACACCCGCTCGAAACCGGCACTGAAACTCAAATGCGTCCCCGGTTCGACCGGCATGAACACAGACATGTACACGTCTCTAGCGACGAGGACGCCAGTGTCTTGGCTCAGATAGTATCCGTCGATGCGGTAGCGCGCATTGGGTCGGTCGAACAGGTTGCGCGAGCGGACCGCGTCGAGTTTCGCCCCGTCCAACGCGGCGATCCGCGGATCATGGTATGCGCGGCGGACCTTGTTGATGCCGGTGACCACGCTCAGGTAGGTGGCGTCCATGCCGTTGGACGAGCACACCGCGTACCGGCTGCCCTCGGGCACCGGCACCGTCGTACGGGTGGCCGGCCTGCGGCCGTGTCTGTTCGTTGGCACGCCACCCGGAGATGTACCCGATCAGGTGGTCGCCGTTGGCCATGGTGGTCGGGTCATTGTACCGGCTCGTGAAACTGACCTGTAGGCTCGTGGTGGCGTCGCCGTTGACATAGAGCGTGGAGTGCCCCTCGACCGGCACCACGTAGATACGGTAGGCGTTGTCCGGCGCGGTGTTGACCCTGCCGCTGGTGGAGTTGACGTACACGCCAGACGCGTGCGGGTCGTCCAGATCGAACAGCATCAGGCTTTCCTCTGGCCTATACCCGTATCGGGGGCGCATCGCCAGTTCGGCGTTGAGGTCGTTGGTGGTCTCGTCCCAGATGAGCGTCGCACCACCGGCCATCGCCGTTTTGACCTCATTGGACAGATTGTCGAGCGTGACCTGCCCCACCCGTGCTTGTCGATCTTCGCGGCGAGCGCCCCGTCGGTCAGTCGGGTGCGACATCGGTGGCGGTCTCGGCCGCCACCACACGCCCGGCCTCCCCACCGGCACCCCTCGCCGCATTCACCACGTCCGACGAGGCGGGCATGTTCGCCTCGATAACTGTCCACAATCTGCTCGGTCATAATCTCTCCTCTAATCGCTCAATGTCCAATAACCCCAGCCGATCGTGCGCCGCTCACCGGTCAGCGGATTGCGCACAAACACTTTCCACTGGCCGGAACGCCGCACATCCCACTCGGCTGCGTCGAACGCATCTGCCGGGATGTCGCAGACCGCGTAGCCGTCCGTGGTCATCGTCTGGCACGCATGCTCAAACCACAGTTCACGCCCGTCGGGCGAGCGCAGTTCGAGTGTGCCTTTCCACGCGCTCAGATCGACCGGTGTGGTCTGGCCGGTCACGAGGTTTCGTTTGCGCCACCGGCCGCCGACGCGCTGCGTGTCGCCACGCACGAGCCGGATATCCAATCGGCCAACTTTTGTACCTGTCACACTCATGTCAGCCTCCCCATGGTGAGAATGTCGTGTTGTTTTCCAGCCATGTCTCGATCTGCAGCACACGCATGCGCAGATTGGAATTGACCGTGTTCTCGATGGTCTGGAGTTTGCTCGTGGTGTTTTGCAGGTCGGTCGTGACCTGCGAGAGCCGGTCGGACACCGCCTGCAAATTGTTGACCTGATCACCCTGGTCACCCACAACCTTCTTGAGCTGCTCCTGCGCCTGCTTGATCGCGTCCTGCGCAGACTTGAGGCTTTTCTGCTGCGCCTCGAGCTCGCTTTGATGTTTGGTGAGCTGGTTCTGTTGGCTCTGCAGTTTTTGCTGCTGCTGTTCGAGCTCCTGCTGGTGCTCGTCGAGTTCGTCCTGCTGTTGTTCGAGCAGCACCTGCTGCACACCCTGCGCCTGCGTGAGCTCATCCAGTTTCTGCGTGACGCCGCCGAGTTCGGTGCCTGTGGGCCGGTTCGCCTCCCTTTTTTCGGCCTCGCGCCGGCGGGTGGCTTCGACCTGGCGGCTGGCCCAATCGTTCAGGCCGCTGCTGTATGTGCGGGTCGGGGTGATGGGTTGGTCGACCGGTTCGCCTTGGTCGTCGCGGACCGCGTCGACGATCGCCTCGGCCAATCGGGCGTGTCCCTCGTCGTTGGGCAGGATGCCGGATGATTGCAGGGTGCGGTCGGTGCCGCACACGCTGCGCAGATCGAGCGTGAGCGCGTCCATGCGCCGCGCGGTCGAGGTGATGGCGTTGATGACGGTGGTCTGGTCGTTGCGGGCCTCGATGGTCGCGCCGGTGATGCAACCTGGACCGGCCGCCCACACAATCCGCGCAGCCGGGAACGCTTTCCTGCACTCATTGATTGCGTCGCGCGCCTTGGCAATGACAGTGGCGAGCGCGCTGATCGGATCCTCGAGGCCGCCGGCGAGCACGACGTATGCGACCTGGGCATGGTCGTAGGACGTGTCATCGCGGGCCGCGTAGCAGCGGGTGACCAGCCCGTTGGACACGGTGGCGTTCGCCGACGCGTAGTTTTTTTCGGTGAGGCCGAGGTCTCGGCTGGCGATGCTGCTCATCCGTTTCGAGCCCGTGCTCGCACCGCCACCATTGGTGACGGGCCCGCCTATCCATACGATGATGCTGCCCGCGCGCGCGCCGGACCGCAACAGATTGGTGGCCACGCCTGCGTATGCGCCCATCAGGCCACCTCCTTGCATGTGACGGTGAGCAGGTCAGAACCGGTGTCACCCGAGATGTCGGTGATTTTGAGTTCGAGGGTCTGGTCTCCCAGATAGTCGTCGGAAAAGCGTGTGATGGCGTGGTCGCCCACGTGCACGTCCCACTCCTCACCCACAGAGAGGGTGAATGTTTCGTCGGGCCATGCGCCAGCGGCCAGTTGGCCCGTGGCGTGCTGCTGTAACGTGGACAACCGTTCAACGGTGGTGTGCGATGTGTTCGCGCTTTGCATGAGCGGATACCCTTCCAATGGGGTCATGGTGCGCCGGCACATCAATGTCTTGTCGGAGTCCTTGCCTCCCGTGGCCCACACCTGATTCGTCAGGTTCGCACCTGACCCCGAGACGGACTCGAGGTCGACACGACTGTCGGGCAGCACCGTATCCCACCGGTGCGTGGCCGTGATGAGCTCGGGTTTGCCCGCACGCAATTGGAACCGCAAATGCCCGTCGTCGGTCAGGTGCGGCTCGAAGATTACCTCGTTGCCGCCTCGAGGTTCATGATGTCGCTGATGCGGTCGGCCACGGTCGCCAGATCCCAGCTGTAGTAGGTGCGCTGCTTGTCCGCCCGGCTCCTCGATGGCCGGCAGGTCTATCGGCAGGTCCTCCCACTGTTTCGTTTCGAGGATGAGCCGGCAGATGCACACCCACCACCACGTGCGACGCCATGAGAGCGTCATGTTCGCGGCCGGGTGCTCCTCGTCGACCAATACGGTGCCGTCACGCCACCCGTCGCGCAATTGGCGGTTGAGCACGAGGCGTTTCGTCAATAGCGTCATGCCGCCACCACACGTCAGGCTCAGCGAGCGCGAGCCCGCATCCCACTGCAGGTCAGTCAATGGGCCGGCGTGGATCACGGACCGCCCCCGCTGCAATGCGAGCATGCATTTCCACGGACGCAGAGTACTCCACAGGTCGAGTCGTTTCGCCTCACGGCTTAGCGGCACCGTCACACTGAGCGACCCGGGCTGTTTGATGCTCTCCTGCCAATGCGCCGCAGAATACGGCAGTCGGTACAGGTGCGTGCCGTCGGTGATCGCATAGACGTGCACGGTGCATGGTTCGAGGTCGAGCAGGCTCATAGGTCACCTCCAAGCAGGTCGGAACCCGACCTCGAGCTGCGAGCAGTCGGTTTGGATTGTGAGCTGGGTTTTACCTGGCTGGACTGGCATCGCCCAGTCCGCGGTGACCTGCCCCGTGGACGGGATCATGTCACGCGTATCCAATGTGAGCGAGGCTGTGTCGCCCTCCCACTCGATCTCCGCGTCACCCCACACCGCATGCAGCCGCGTGATATGTGATACGGCGCGGAACCGCAGCCACGTGGGCGCGGTCCCCGTATTGTCCACGAGCACGCGCCCGGATTGTGTGGACTGCCAGAGCCATGCACCGTACTTGTATGGGTCTGGGCAGGTGATGACGAGTGCGAACGCGAAATGGCGTTGCGTGGTGAGCATGAGTGGTTCAGGATCGGCGGACAGCCAGCCGGACAATGTCCGTTGTCCGGCCGAATCCTCCACGAGGATGGTCAGTTCACGGCCTATCAGGGCGTTCAGACGGTCGATGAGGTTCATCGTTTCGACACTGGACAATCCGTGTGCGAACGCGTCCAATGTGATGGTGCGCGCCCCTTGCGTCAGTCGGCTTGGCCAGTATGCGCCGTCCATTTGCGGCTGGTCGAGCGGTTTCTCACGCACGTCAGGGCTGCCGTACAATCCTTTGATACCGTCTTTTTTCAGGATCAGACTGCGGTCGCCGGCCTGCCAGGTGCGGTTGCCGTTGAGAACGAGCGTATCCACATCGCTGGCGATGGTTATGCGCGTCATAGCATGTCACCCCATCCACTCGTCGCCCGTCGTGTGCGCACATCGAACACCGCGAACAGTTCGTCGGCGCTCATGCCCTGGGCGTCGATCTGCACGTTCACATTGGTTGCCGCCGACGCGGTCCCATACGTGCTTCCAGCATCCCCGTAATAGGGTGTCTGACTGCCGTTGTGGGGATAGTAGCCGCGCGTGGGTGTCAGGTCGAGGCCGAAGTCGACGACCATGCCGGTCATGTCGTCCATCGCCTTGCCGACCTGTCCTGCCGCATCCCCGATACCGATGGCGAGGCCCTCATCCAACCAGCGACCATACTGCGCGAATATCTTCGACGGAGAGCCAATGCCAAGCACGTCTTCAGCCCATCCAAGAATATTCGAGCCAAGGCTACAAATCTTGTCCTTGACCCAGCTAAACATATCGCCGATGCCGTTGATGAGACCTTGAATGAGGTCACGCCCAACACTGACGAGCCATTCGCCAGCACCGGAGAGCGCACCCATGACGGTGTCCTTGATACCACCGATCTTGTCTCCGATCCAGCCAATGGCGTTGCCTACGGCGTTTTTCATCCCGTCCCAGATGCCGGTGAAGAAACTCGAGATGCCACCCCAGATGCTGTTCCAGGTGTTGCTGATTGCATTGATGACACTGCTGATGGTGTTCTTAATGCTCTCGATGATCGGCGAGTAGACCGCGACCATCGCATTCCACACCGACTGGAAGAAACTCGAAATCGCACCCCATACGGAATCCCATGTGGATTTGACCGCGTTGACGACCGTGTTGATCGTGTTGGCGATGCCGTCAATGATCGGTGTGAAGAACGCGACGATGCCCTGCCAGATGGTCTGGAAGAATCCACTGACCGTGGTCCATACCATGTTCCATGTCTCGGAGATGAACGTGCACACGGTCATGATCGTGTTCGAGATGCCCTCGATAATCGGCGTGAAGAACGCCACAATCGCGTTCCACACCATCTCCCACACGGTCTTGATGCCGTTCCAGATGGTCACGAACACGGCCGCGACGACGATGAAACAGTTTCTTGATGAACTCACCAATCGGCATGACCACGTTCTGCACATACGCCTGAATCAGGCCCCAGACGACCTCGAACACCGATTTTACACCATCCCACACCGTGTTCCACGCGGAGGATACGCCGTCCCATATGCCTGCGAAGAAACTCGAGAGACCGCCCCACACGGATTGCGCGACGGAACTGATGCCCTCCCACAATCCGGAGAAGAAACTCGAGAGGCCCTCCCACACAGCCTTGCCGACCTCGCAAACCTTGTTCCATGTGTCACCCAGCCACTGGGTGAACGCCGACCACGCCTTGCGCCCCACTCCGTTTGCGTAAAGAACCAGACGAGTGCAGACACCACGGCCGCGACGGCAGTAGCGACCAGACCCCATGGGCCCAGACCAAGCGCACTCGAAAGGCCTTTGATGCCGCCGCCTGCTGCCTTCGCGGCAGTGGACAGGCCGGAGATCTTGCCGACGACGCCCTGCAACGCAGGACCTATCGGCCCGGCGCTTGTACCGATCGCCTTCAACGCGTCCTGAATCACGGGCAGTGACAGTTTCAGACCACCGGTCGCCTCGGTGGCCAGCAACACGGCTTGGCGGAACCCGTTGAACTTGTCGACGACACTGGTGATGGTCTGCGCGGTCTTGAACACCGCGAACGCGCCGCCAATGCCCGCCAACGCGGAGACGACGAACTCCGAATGCTCAGAGAACCAGTTGACCAAATCGTCGAGCTTTTGCAGCACGGGCTTGACCAGATCGGCGATGCCCCTGAACGCGTCTCCGACCATCGTGCCGAACGATTGCGCACTGTCTCCAGCACCGTCCATCTGCCCGAACGTGTCGAGCACGGAACCGAACAAGTCACTGACGCTGTCGCCAATGTCGAGTAGTACGCCGCACACGTCTATCCACGCGTCGAACACACCGGTGTCCGCGAATGCCGACACGAAATCCACGATCCACTGCACGCCATCGGAAACCATGTCAATAAGGTTCACGATCTGGTCGATGACGCCACGGGTCGCGGAGGCCACGGTCCACTTGAATCCCTCGAACACTTTGGTGGGGATGAGAGAACCCCAATCGATGCCGGACAGGCGGCTTACAAGGTCATCCCACGCCATTTTGAGGTCATCGAGCGCACCGGTGTCCTGCACTTTCGACCACAGGTCGGACAGTTGATCCTTGGTGAAGGTGACCACGTTGGCGGCCGCGTCGCCGATTTTGCCGAACTGGCTGCTGAACCCGTTGATCGCGCCGGCGATGTTCTCCACGCCGAACGCTTCGACGACCTTCTGCACGGCCTTGGCGACGCGGTTCTTGACGTTCTCGATGGCTGTGCCGATGCCCTGTGTGGCGTCCTTGGCCTGCTGCGCGAAGCTTGCGTATTGGCCGAAACCGTTCTGGTTCAAATCGACGATGGCCTGGTTGAAGTCATCGAAACTGTAGGTGCCGTCCTTCATGGCTTCGTACAGGTCGTTGGCGTTGTGGCCGGCACCCATCATCGCCTCAGCGACCTGGTTCAATTGGCCGGGCATGGCAGCCTGGATGGAGCGCCATGCGGCCATGTCCACCGTGCCCGCGGAGAGCATCTGCGTGTACTGCGCGAGCGCATTCTCCTGCTCCATCGTGCTTGCGCCGCCGGCGAGCATCGCGTTGTTGAACGCCAATGAGATGGTGGTGGCCTCGTCGAGGTTCGAGGTGAGTGGGGCGAGCTGTTGGACCATGCCGGTCATCGCGCTCGACGTGGTGGGCAGGCCGTCGAGACTGTCAGAGATCTTCTTGATGCTCTTGGCCGCGTCCTCGGACGAATAGCCCAAGTTCTTCATGACCTTGGAGAAGTTGTTCATCTGGTCCGCACGGCTGACGGCACTGGAGATGCTGGAGCCGATGGTGTCCATCGCCTTGCTGGTGATGGCGCTGGCGGCCCCGATAACCGCGCCCATCCTGGCTTTCAGGCCACCGGCGAACCCGCTGCCGGCGGCCTTGCCGCCCGAGAGGCCGGCTTTGCCGCTGGCACCGTCGAACGCGGAGACGATGGCGTTGCCCACGCCCTGCATGCTGGGCACGATCTGCACGTATGCCTCAGCGAGTTTGATTGCCATGTCAGCTCCCATCGTGGTGTCGGTGAACTCCTGCGCGAGGAACGCGTCGAGTCGGTCCGCGCTCATGGTGAGCGTGTCATCGCGCATGCTGTGCGTCTTGCCGTCGCCGGGCCGTGGCAATGGGCGTGGTTTCCTGCCGCGGTGTTTCGGATCGGATTGGCCCCACATCCACATCTGCCATTGGTCGACGAGTGTGGCGAGCAGATGCTGGTCCATGGTCCATGCGCGCGGCACATCCAACGTGCGCCATACCATGCTGCCGTCGGGCAGGTTGGCGGCGAGCTGCGCCGCCTCCCATGCGCCCAATGTGGTGATGTCGAGCCCGTATACCCGCCGGACGTCCGCGCGCAACGCGGCTGGGCATTTGCCGGTCAGGTATGCGAGCGTCAGGAGTTTGGGTCGATGCCTTCCATGAGGCCGGTGAGGAATTCGGTGACGCGCGACACCGGCAGGCGTCCGTCCTCTGCCTCGAGTTCGCGCATGGCACGCTCGTACTGGTCACGGCCAAGCAGCGTGCGCAGGAACCGTACGAGCAGTTGCGGGGACGTGTTGTCACCGTCCTGCATGTCGGCGATCATCTCAACGATGCGCCAATCGTCGAACACGGCCGGGCTGAGCGTGACCTTCACGCCGCACGAGGTGATCGTCTTGGGCTTGTCCTGATCGAACACCGTTGGTGTCTTCTTCTCGGTCATCTAATTGGTCCTCCTTATGCGAGTGGCCGCACACGGTAATCGCATGCGGCCCGTTGTCTCATTGTGGTTCCGGCTCACTCGCCGCCGTCGGCGGCTGTGGCCGTGCCGATGTATTCGCGGCTCGTGCCGCCGTTGATCAGGTCGGACGGCAGCGCGCCCAGGGTCACGTCGTAGCCGAGCACCTCGGTGCCCGAAAGGGTGCGGTCGCCGAATTCCTTGCGCACGGCGCGCGGAATGACGAAACGGTCCTTTTTGTTGCCAGTCAGGGCGAGCTCCACGACGAGCACGAACTCGGTGTCGTCGGGCATCGTATGCGTGATGGAGAGCGCGCCGTCCTCGCCGGTCACGTTCTGCTCGCCGTAACGGACCTGTGCGGCGCTTTTGCGCATCGCCTCGATGAGCACGAACTGGTACGTCTCCGAATAGCTTGTGATGATGCTCAGGACGTTCTCGCCGCCCATCTCCTTGACGTCGGTGGTTTCGGAGTCCGACGCGTTCGTGATGCCGTCCTCGCCGATGTAGCCCAGTCCGATGTATGTCTCCGGCAGCGCGGTGGACGCGTCGGACGGCAGGGCCGTGCCCTTGGGGGCCCAGTAGGCGTAGCCGGTGACGTTGGTTTTGCCAAGCGACACGTTCGCGGGATTGTTCTTCTGTGTGGCTGGTGTGATGGCCATTATGGTTCGCTTTCTGTGTAGTTGGTTTTGATGGTCAATTGGCATGTGACCTGGTAGCGTTGGCGGCCGTCCGGCGCGGGGAAATCCGTGATGGCGAGGATGTCCACGTCGGCCACGTCGTCGAGTTCGGTGACATGACGGATACGGTCGGCGGTCTTGCGGGCGAGTTCGCTCGCCTCCCACCGGCTCTCCGCCCATGCCTGGACGGCGAACAGGGGCTGGCTGACGAACGGCGATTCGCCGCCGCCGGTGCGTTCCACGGTGATGAACCGGCCGGGTGACGTGCTCGACGCCGTGGCCGGCAGGTTCAATGTGGCCGTCACCGGCCTCAACACGGGGCTGGTGTTCAACCAGTCCAGCAGGAGCTTCTCGGCGTTCATCACGCGCCTCCGACCGCTTTGAGCAGCGTGTTGTGGGCCGCGTTGTCGACCCGTGCGGCGGTATTGTCGTGCGTGGACACCAGTGCGATGGACCCCACTGCGGAGTTGATTGGGGGGGCGACCGAGTAGACAGGTTTGCCGGCTTTGATGGTCGTTGACGCCATGCTGTTCGCGCGTGCCGCAACCTGGTCGGCCACCTGTTCGACAGCGGCGCGTGTACCGGCGTCACGGCGGAACTGCGTGAACCCCTGCATGTTGAGTTTGACTCGGCTCATGGGTTATCCCCTTTCGTCGTGCAATTGCACGGTGAGGTTCCACCGTGTGGGCGTGATACCGCCATAGATCGGTTGCGGGTCGCCGATGACGCGGTAATCATTGCCGCGCATCCGGATCCGAGCGCCTCTCAGACTGCGGTATGGCCACGCGCGGGGGAACCGCAGTGTGCAGTCGATGCGGATGCCGTCGGGGCGGGTCTCCTCGATGTCGTCCGCGGTGGAGGTGTCCACGAGCACGTCATCGACCGTTTCCGGCGGGTCGTCCTCATAGATGGGGTCGCCGCCGGGGTCGAGTCCGTGCTCGTGTCTGGTGATGACGATGACCTGTTCACCCGTGAGCATCACGTTTCTCCCTGCATGGTGGTGTGCCAGGCGCGTTGGGAGCCACGCAGCGCGCGTTTCTCCGCAGCCAGCAGATACAGGTCCCCAGTGGGGTTCGCGTACGTTCCTGACTCGGAAAAACTGCCGGCCGTCTGCGAATACTGGGTGACACCCGTCGGGTTGGTCGCTTCGGCGATCATGGCGCGTTTGACCATCTGGCAGCAGATGCGCGTCAATGTCTCCGGGCGTACCGAATCCACGTCGGCCGCGGCGTCGATGATCATGTCGGACGCATCCCCGAGGAGTACCTCAGCCTTGGCCTGTTCGCTGTCGGTCAGTGGGTGCCAGCGCGCCTCGAGGTCAGCCACCGTCGCGAATGGTTTGGTCGCGTCCATCAGCGCACGACCTAGGATTCGGCGATGACGCCCGCGGCGCGCAGCGAGGCGAGCAGCGCATTGAGGCTCGCGGCCACGGTGGCCACGGTGGCGGTGCCACCGGTCGCGGTGTCGGGGACGGCCGTGCCCTTCTTGATGCCGCCGATGGCCGTGCCGGCCGGTGGCAGCGTGTAGGCGGCCGGGATGACGACGTCGCTGCCGAGCTTGGCCTTGGTGACGGCATTGTCGGCAAGTTTGGCGGTGGTGACGCTGCCGTCGGTCGGGGGGAGCGTCGTGGGCTTGCCGGTGACGTCGTCCCAAGAGACGGTGACGTCGGAGGGGTCGCCCTGCCATGGGGTGCCGTCCGGTTTCACGAGACGGATGCGCGGATCGAGGACGCTTGGCTTGCGTTTCTTGCCGCCAGTGGTGACGACGAACGTCTGCGGCGGGAAATGGTTGTCTGCCATGGGTATCACTCCGCCTTCAGCACGGCGAACGCCTTCGGGTCGAGCACCGCGTAAGAGAACATCGCCTCGGTACGATACGCGATCTGGTTGTGCGCCTTGAGGTCCACACCGGTCTGGTCCGGGTCGCCGTACTGGATGACCTCGGCCCAGATGTCACGGATCATGCCCCACTTGATCAGGCTGTAGTCGCCCATGATGCCCAACACCTTGGTCGGTGTCGTCGCCTTCTTGCCGTCGACCGTGGTGGACGTGGCCGCCGGGATGCCGTCCAGTGTGCCCGCGGCGAGATTGATCGGGATCTCCGGGTAGAAGCGCATGCCCGTGGCCGGGACGCGCAGCTTGCGCAGGCGGGACGCCCACGTGCGCGACAGCGCCACGCCGTTGATCTCGTACTCGTTGACCGCGTCGGCGAGCGCGTCCACGTTCGCGATGTCGTCCCCGCTGTCCGTGACCGTGACCGCGTTCGCGGTGAGCGCGTCGTAGCCGTCGAGCTTCGTGCCGCTCTTGGGGTTGATGGCGTGGTAGATCACGTAGTCGAGAGCACGCGCGATGGCCTTGGTCTGGTCCTCCTGGATGGAGCTGATGATCTCGAGGCGGTTGTCCTCGTCGGCCCATTTGAGTTCCTCGGTGACGCGCGTGGTGCACTGCACCTTGAACTTCTTGCCGGTGATGTAGGACGCTGTCTGCTCGTAGGAGCGTTTCTTCTGTCCCTCGGCCACGACCTCGGCCTCGGCGGCACCGTTGAACGACCATGTAGTCCTCGTTGAGGAACAACTGTGGGGTGCTGGGGCTGAGCGCCGCGATCGACTGGTATTGCGACCTTGTTGATGATCGCCTGCGTCACTTCGGCGGGCAGTTTGATTTTGGTGGTGTCCATCGCCATGATGGGTTCCTTTCGATAGTGCTAGTTGAGGTTGTCGAACATCTGGTGGACCACGTCGCCCATCGGGTTGGTTCCAGCCGTGCCGGACGGTTGCATGCCTTGGTTGGGCAGCCCCTGCGGCTTGGGGTGCGCGAACTGGTCGAGTTTGGCGGCGTAGGCGCTCATGCTTTCCTCGTCGTCGCCGACGAGCAGGTCAGCCGGCACGCCGGTCTTCTCGCTCACCTGCTGGGCGATGCGCGCGCGTTCCTGAGCTGCCTCCGTGCTTTGCTTCCATGCGCGCAGCTCCTCCGCTTCCTTGACGGTTTTGTCGTGCTCCGCCTTGAGCTGTTCCAGCTCGTCCGCGGCCGTCTTGTTCGCCTTGGCGCGCTCCTCCCATTGGCGCGAATGCTTGGTGACCTGATCGAGCTTCGCTTGGAGTTCCTCGTTTTTGGCGAGGGCCTCATCGAGCTGCTGCTGCACGTCATCGTTCGTCGCGGTCATGATGTTCCTTTCGTATCGGCCCGTTTCGGGCAATAAAAAAGCACCCGTGCGGGTGCTTCATATCGTGGACTGCGCCGGAATCGAACCGGCATCGGCCTTCCAGTCCCAGTTATGCGAAAGGCCGCTCCGCGTGAACGGAAACGGCCTTTGCCATGTATGTGTCGAGATTAAAGCTTTCCTGTGCCTTGAGCCTGCGGTATTCGTCGCTGAGCGCGAATGTGGACAGGTCGGGGTCGGTGTCATAGCGCAGTCGCCACTGTTCGGCGATCCACGCCTGCTCGTCATCCTGCAGAGGGCGAACTCCTGTCCTTTCATAGGCGGCTTCAAGCTCCTGCCGGTCCGTGACCGGCTTGAGTTGCCCGGGTTGGAATGTGTATCGGTCCAACCGATCCGTAGTGACTGTCATGGTTCAATCATAGCAGCCGGCAGTAAAGTAGTGGATCGCCATTGGCGAGTTTGCCAGCGCCGACATATTCCAGTCTCCGGTTGCGTTGGAGCAGCACCTCGAATTCCCCTTTGACTTTGGTGATTGGTTCCAGATACACTGCATGGTCTCCTGAAGTGACGAGCATCCGCACAGCGACGCGATTGCCATTGCCTCCCACATCTTTGCCTCCGATGTCGGTGGAGCAGGCCATGTACCCATCATGATCGAATATCTCACCGATTCTGATGGCTCCAATATCCTTAGCGGAAGTGAGATGGAAAGTTTCGAACCTCATCATCCGGTCGACGGTGAACGTCTCTTGTGTGATGTGGTCTGCGATGGCTTCATCGATTCTGTCAATCAGTGACTCCACGCCGTCAGTCGGTTTCCCACCAAAACAGTAATTGTTGATGCGTTCGTATGCGGTGCCGGTCCAGTCCCGCAACGCCGTTGTTTTCTCGATTTCGGTGAACCTATCGTCTGGCATGCGCGCTCCATAATCGCTAAGGCGTTGCAGTTCGTTTATTGATGGTGGACGTGCAGCACCAGACCATCGCGCATCCGGCTTCGGGAACACGCCGTCGCGCACTCCATTCGGGTGCAGTCTACGCATCTCGCGCAATACGGCCTGCACGGTGGTGTCATCCCCGGATGCTGCCTGTGCGGATTTGTACATCGCATAGTACTTGTCCGGGTCGTATCCAGTGAGGGTCTGTTTACCCCAGCTGGGGATGATGCGGCAATGGCAGTCGTCATGGTATTTGTTGCCCTCGCCGCCGGCTGCCTCCTCACTGGTGTACGCGAAGCCTCGGGAAGCGAGCATGGTGCAGAACGCGCACGACTTGCCTTGTGGCACGCGCGCCCAGTGTGGTTTCGTGGGGTCACGCCGGATGCTGCGCTGCGTCTGTGAGCGCAGCGCGGCGGAGATCATATCGCCGATGAACTGCTGCGCGTCGTCCACATTGTCCATGCTCGGCCATAGGTCGTCCATCGTCACGCCGAACTTGTTGCTGCCGCTCTTCACGTCACGGTATTTCAGGCCGGGGTAGTCGGTGTTCGCGACGCCGTGCACCGTCTGCCACAGCACACGGTCAAAATCCACCAGCCCATCGTCGGCGAACGGCGGGAACTCGGTGCCGGAGTATTCGCTCCACGCCTGGCGCAGCATGTGGTGGTAGTCCTTGGCGAGCTGGCTGGCGTCGGCCACGTATTCGCGCACGATTTCCTTGAGTGCCATATCGTGCCGGTTGATGGCGGTCTCGATCTCGTCGGCGGCCGCGTCGGTCAGGTTCTCGATGCTGTCCTGGTATTTTTTGTACGCCGCGTCGAGGATCCGCTGGAATTCGTCGGCGTCATCGGTGGGGACGGTCAGGTTGTTCAATGCCATGACCGCCCCCTAACCGCTGTTATGGTTCGTTGGTGCCGCCACCGTGGTCGGTAGCGTCCTGTGATGGTTCCTTTTGCGCATTGGTCTGCGCGCGCAGCTGGTCGAGTCGTTGTTTGGCGCGTTGGCTTGCCTCCCATGCGCGCAGGCTGGCGATGTCGTCCATGCTCAGACCGAGTTTCGCGAGTCCCACGTCGGATTGCGCCCATGCTTGGTTGACGCCGGCGACCTTGGAGTAGTAGTCGGCGCGGGCCGCGTCGGACACGACGCGTGTGGGGGGCCCATATTGGGCGCACACCGGCCAACGTCGGTGCCGTCGGAGTGTTGTCGCGCAGTTGGACGGCCATGCGCATCGCGTTCATGAGCTGCTGGCCGAATATCCGGTTCTGCCGGTCCGCGCGCGGGTGAGCGCGTTCTCACTCGCGGCGAGCGCTTCGGCCGATGTCGGTTCGCACGCGGATGCCGAGTGATTCGGGCGGGATGTCGGTCTCGGCCGAGGCGAGCATGGCGATGGTCTCGAGCATCGCCCCGTGCGGGCTCATCGACGCCTGCTGGATCTGCCTGAGCTCGGGCACCTCGCCGTCGACGTCACGGCTGATCGCGTTGATGTCCGCAATGAGCGAGCTCCATGTGCCGGATTCGAACGCGTCCCTGTCGAGGCCGAGGAACCACAGTTTTGGCACGGAATGAATTCGGCGGACACCTCCATGCGCACCATCGTGCGCACGGCCATGTCGGTGAGGTTCATCAGCGTGCGGTTGATGCGGCTGCGGCCGAATGGCCTGTCCATCTGTTTGTCGTAGGCGAATGGGACGACGGCGACGCGGTCGAGGCGGTTGTCCTGGCGTTGCGCCTGCCATCCGGCGAGTCCGTTTCGAGAGGAGACGGCGTAGTTGCGGCCGGGAAGCCACACGTTGAAGCTCGTGATGTTGCCGTGCTCGTTTGCGCCGGTGATGGTCAGTGCGGCCTTGATGCGGCGGCGTTGCGGGTCCCAGATGGCCGCGGACCAGTCGGCCGAGCGTGGCGTGATGAGGATCCGTTCGCCGCTCGGGTCATACGGGTCGTAGTCCACGGTCAAAAACGAGCAGGAGTGTTTGTAGCAGCTGATGATCGCCTCGGAAACGTCGGCGGTCAGCTCGTTGTCCATGCAGATCTCGTTGATGCCGTACTCATCGCCGTTGGGCAATTCGAAGCCCTCGAACACGCTTTTGTCGGCGAGCGCGCGCACGCTTTTCTGCGGCCATCCGACCGTGTTGCCGATTTTGCGTCCGAGGTCGCTCTGCACGGCGATCTGCAGGTTCCGAAAGCGTTGTTTGGCGTCGTAGAACGCGCTGCGCAGCAGGTTGCGCGGATACTTGTCTTGCCAGACGTTGAGCAGTGCGCGGGTCATGTCCAGATCGTCCTGGTCCATGCCGCGGATGCTGGCCGGGATGCTGACCGCCCCGGAAAGCGTGGGCGTGGCTGTTGTCTGCTGCATCAGATCATCACCTTCTGCTTTCTATCAGGGTTGCGTTTGGTCACGGTTAGCCCGTAGGCGGCGAGTGTGCATGCGACGAGCGGGCTGATGTCGGTGTCGCTGCCGGTCTTGTTCCATCCGACCGCGCCGGAACTGCCAATAGGGCGGGTGATGGCGTCTTTCACTGCGAGAGCGAGTGCCGGCTGGTCGTCATCGGGTAGGTGGGTGAGTGTCCCATCGCGAGTTGGTCCAGTATTCGACCGCAGGCGCGTCCCATATCGGCGGCGTTCGTGATGATCGGACGCACATGCGCTGCCTTGAGGTCGGGCAGCAGGCTCATGGCCGGCGACTGGGCGTCGATGACGACTGCCGCGGTCTTGGGCCAGCGTTCGGCGATCCAGTCAACCGCCCAACGGGTGCCTTTTGCTTTGACGTCCTCGAATGCGCGGACCTCGATATGTGTGCTGCCGTCCGGATGCTTGATGGCACCACCGATGCACAGGCTGCTCCGGTCTGGCGGCATGTCTATCGCGTAGCCGATGAGGCCATGTGTGTCCGGCTCGTTGACTGCGGTTGTCTGCCACAGCGCGC